>Ga0190269_10000794_pt1 | contig 15761 bp, 13 predicted proteins | sample Popmic249IS_FD_133749 | JGI IMG/M metagenome (GOLD analysis project Ga0190269, IMG submission 133749) | Populus adjacent soil microbial communities from riparian zone of Blue River, Arizona, USA - 249 IS | ecosystem: Environmental > Terrestrial > Soil > Riparian zone | place: USA: Arizona...
AGGAGCTTGGCTGCGAGCTCGTGCGTCTCGTCGACGGTTCCTGGATACGCTTCGGCGATGCGCTGCTGGATGCGGATCCCTTCAGCGACGAGGAACAGGTGCTCTAGCTCTGGCCGTGCCGCTGTGAGCTGCGGCACCACCTTGCGTGCGTACGTGCCAAACGCGCGACGGCCTGCGAGCTGCCAGGCGATAAAGCGGAGGACTGCGCGGTTGTCCTCGCGATCGGTGAGCACGTCGGAGAGCTCGGGGAGCTCTACCTCGCCGAGCTCTGGATCTACTTCCAAGCTCGGGCGAAGCGAGAGCACGGCGCAGCGCCGGATCACGGCGGGCTCGCCGCTCGCCATCTCGATCAACTTGCGCCAGACGCCCAGCTCCGACTCCAGCGGAACGCCGCTGCCGGCGGCAAAGAGCGCGGCGCGACTGGAACGCGACGCCAGAGCGAAGTAGGCCACTGCCGCGGCGGGCCGCTCCGCAGCGAGCGACGCGCCGTGCTCGACCCAGCGCATTGCGTTCGGCGCGTCAGCGTGCCGGAACAGGACGGGCAGCCGCAGCAACGCCGCCACCGCTGCCTCCGGAGACGTGCGAGCCACCGGGAGGAGCGCGCTCGCAGCAGCCATGAGCTGCAACGAGGAGCTGGCCTCCACACCCTGTCGCAGCGCCGACATGCCGCCCGCGAGCGCGCGCAACGCGTCTCTGAATGGCGCGACCTGCGTCGCCGCCGTACGCACAGCTGGCAGCTCGTCCGTGAAAGGATCGTCTCCAGCGCCCCGCGCCTCATCCCACGGCGTCAAAGGCTCCGGCGCCGGAGCCTGCTCGCGCGCTGCGCTCCGCGCGCGAGTGTGCGTCTTGCGCGCTGAGACTTCGACGTCAGGCTCGCTCGGGTAGCCGTTGACAGAGAGCGCGCTGATGAGCTCTGTCAGTGCGAGTCGGGCACCCGACGGCAGCGGCGCGAGGATGTCTGGGAGATGCTGATAGAGCTCGTGGGCGCAGGCTGCGTCGTGTCTGGCTGCCGATGTAAGTGCGAGAAAGAGCCCGATCTGTGCTGCGGCGTCGAGCTCGTTCAGCGCAGACGGCGCTGCGGCGAGGATGTGCTGCGGCGCGACGACGGGTGCGAGCGCCAGCACGAGCTCGTACCACTGCACGGGGGCCCGCGAGGCGAGCACGCTGCTCGGCGCGTTGGAAAACGCGAGCTCGACGACGAGCTGCGCTTGCCAGCCCGGGCGATCCAGGAGCGCGAGGCTGGCATCGACCCATGCGCGCAGCCGCTCGCAGCCGCTATCAGCGGCGAGCACCGGAAGCGTCTTTGCGAAGTACGCGGCAGCGAGGTGACGCGAACGCTCGCTCACGCGTACGCCGAGCGCGCACCACGTCTCGGCCGCGTCCAGCCCGTCCGGGCCGAAGTCAGCCGGACTGAGCGTGAAGTAAAGCTCCGCGGCGCGGCGCGTTTTGACATTGCGCGCGAGCGCGAGGCCGAGCTGCCACCAGCGCTCGAATCCCTCCGGGCCGAAGCGCCCGAGCGCCGCACGGGCGCCGAGGAGAAAGGGCTCGAGCAGCGGCGCCGAGAGGCTCGCGAGCCTCTCCGCTGCCGCGCTCAGCTGCACGCGCAGACCGGGCGACAGCGCCTCCGCCCAGAGCGCCGCCGCCAACAGCTGAGGCTCGCGCTCGACCAACGCAGCGGTCCAACTCAGCGTAGGCGACGGTGTGCTCGAGGACACCGCCGAGATCTAGGAGCAGAAGACCCGAGACGCCAGTCAAACTCGCCGACGGTCACTTGAACGCGGCGCGGGCGAGCTCGTTGATCGCTCGGGTGCTTTCGGTGTCGTCGGTGAGCGAGCGGGCGATGGTGATGTCGCAGGCCCGGCGTGGCTGCACGCCGGATTGGATGAGGCGCGCTGCGTAGACCAAGAGCCGCGTGCTCACGCCTTCTTCGAGGCCTGTACCTTTCAAGCTGCGGACTTTGTGGCCGAGCGAGGCGAGCGCGGTCGCAACCTCGGGGCTGACCCCTGTCTCGCGCTGGATCACGGTGGCCTCTTGCTCAGGCGGTGCGTAGTCGAAGTCGATCGTCACGAAGCGCTGACGCGTGGACTGCTTCAGATCCTTCGACACGCTCTGATAGCCGGGGTTGTACGAGATCACGAGCATGAAGTCAGGATGCGCCGTCAGCACCTCGCCGAGCTTGTCGAGCGGCAAGATCCGCCGGTGATCGGTGAGCGGATGGATCAACACGATCGTGTCTTTGCGCGCCTCGACCACTTCGTCGAGATAACAGACCGCACCGTGTCTCACTGCTTGCGTGAGCGGTCCATCCACCCAGATGCTCTCGTCTCCGCGCAACAAGAAGCGACCTGTTAGATCGCTGCCTGTAAGATCTTCGTGGCAAGCGACGGTGACCAAGCGCGGTGTCGGGCGATCCGCCGGACGGTCGACGGGCAGAGTCGCCGCCATGTGCTCGACAAAACGCGTCTTGCCGCAACCAGTCGGCCCACGCAGGAGCACAGGCAAGCGGCACTGCCATGCAGCCGTGAAGAGTTGGACTTCGTCAGCGATGGGTAGATAGAAGGGCGCGTTGCTCACGCTCTATATATCGACCCCTCTCGGCTGCCACGCAACGCATAGCCGCGCCTGGCACAACGTTTGCTGCTCAATCTGCTGCTGTTTTCGAACGCGCAGGTCGTGGTGACGGTACCGGTGGAGGTACGGTCACGCCCGCATTCTGCTTCGCTGTGGGGCGACTGTGTATAGCGAGGCGATTGCGCGACCTCGAGCGATCACCCGGGCGAATCGAATCCACATAGCTCAGCACGGTATCGTCGCGCGTGACATCGAGCACGCGCTGACTGCCCGGCGGTGATTTGCAGAAGAAGTCCTGGATCGCGATCACATAGTCGGCTTCTTCGATGCGCGGCACCGGCTTCAGCCAGCTCGGAAAGCTCAACGACGCCGACCAAACGTTGCCGCACACATACACATAGTAAGGAGGATCATTCGGCAGCGGCTGTGTGCCCGAGCTCTCTAACGTTTGCACGAAACGTTCTGTCGCTTCCTGCAGCGACATGCCCCAGTAGTCGAGCTCGTAGCGCTGCTGCGCGCCTTGGAGGCCGCCTGCCCAGCTGTTGTAGTAGACGTACTCGTTCGGGAACAGCTCAGTGAAGATCTGCAGCTGCATCAGCGCACACGCGCTGAGCGCGAGCCCGTAGCCCACGCGCAGCAGGTTGAGCGGCAAGAGCGCGAACAAACGATCCGCACCGTACGCGCCGAGCACGCTCATGCTCGGCAGCACGAACAAGAAGTGACGCATGCCGTTGTACGCGACAGGTCGGGCGATCAGAAAATACAGGATGGGAAAGACCGCGGCGATCACGACCGCCCAGACGCGCACCGACGCCATGCGCTGCGCTGCCGCCGAGAGCGGCGACTTCCACAGCGCGTACGCACCCAAGAGCGCGCTGAACAAGACAGCGACCACGACCAGCTCGGGCGACTTGATCGCGAGCATCGTCGGCAAATACGAGGCGGGCAGCGACTTTGCAGGGATCAGCTGGCCGTCGAAGAGCACATTCGCATCGAACGGGAAGCGCGAGAACATCGTCAGCGCCTCGATTGGATTGAGCGGAGACTGCAGCGCCCAGGGCCAAAATACCGCGATGACAGCGTATGCGACCGCACAGAGCAGCGTGAGCCGCTTGCCGACGTGCAACAAGTCAGCGTTCAGCAGCTGCCGGTCGTAGCCCTGCACGCGTAGCCGCATCACGAACCACAGCGCGAGCGGCGCGAGGAGAAACAGCAGCGCGAGCACACCCCCCACGCGCACGCTGGTCGTCCAGCCAAACAACAGGCCGAACCACAGCGCGCTCTTGATCGAGATGCGCGGCATCTGCTCGAGCATGTGCACGGTCAAGAGCAGACACAGCGTGATGCCCGTGGCGAACGGGACATCGCGCGCGTTGTTGAAGATGTTGCCGTACCACGTCGGGTTGAGCAGCAGGAACAGCATGCCGACGAAACCCGCGCGCGCACCGAACAACCTGCGACCCAGGCGAAAGGTCGCGATCAATCCAACGACGCCGATCAGCGCGCCCAGCAAGTGACGCGTCTCGTATTCGCTGAGCGGCAAGACACGCGCGAGCAGCGCAGCGGGCAGCTCGAAGCCACCGCCGTAGTAGCGGAAGTTGACGAAGTTGAAGGCCGACTGATCTCGAAAACCGCTGCGGTAGTAGTCGATCAACATCGACCCGTAGACGGTCTCACCCTGCTCGTCCCACGCCACACCGTATTGCCGAAACGTCGCACACACGATCGCCAGCACCAAACCGAGGACCACCCACGCCGCAGCGTCCCACGCTCGATCTGTGCGCGATGCATCGCGCTGCGGAGACGCTGGCGACCGACTGCTGCCCACGGCGGCATCGGGTGTGTGCTTAGCTTGCGAAGTGCGAGTGCTGCCGACCAAATCCGAATCTCGCGCGCAGAAGGATCACCGAGCGTTCGATGATCAAGAATCAAGCCGAACATACGGGCGCTGCGTCGCGAGTAGGCGGCGCCATACAACGACTCCCGAAGCCCGATGACGGCTGATTCTGTCGGCACCCGGCCGAGCACGCAAGTTAGAATCCCCAGCGCAATCTTACGCCGGGATAGTCGGTAGATACGGTTGGATTGCCATAGCCGGTAAAGCCAATGCGCAATCCGAGCATGGTCCCGATCAGCAGGGGCGCAGTGGGGAACGGCGCGTACCAAACAGCAAACCCAGGCACCAAGGTCGAAACCTGGAAGGGAGTTCCTGGCGCGAGCTGCGCATCGAAGTCGATTTCAGGTCCGAACGCGAGCGGCTTGATGTTGTAAGCCATGTACGCGAAATAGGCCGCCAGCTGGAACGATATTGTCTCGGTCGAGGCATTTGTGCTTCCGTCGGGGTTTGTCGTCACCGGACCGACTGACACACCTCCCTGGTTGTATCCGAAGCCGAGGCCGAGACCGAAGAGCGCAGCGCTTGCGTTGAAGCTGAGCAGAATCTGCTGGCTCGAGCCCAGCCCACCTTGGATGGCGACACCACCGCCGGAGAACAGCGGCTCGTCGGGTGGAGGCGCGGCCGGACGCAGCTGCACAGGGCGCGGCTCAGCCGCCGGCATGGGCTGCAGCTGCTCCACCGGGTACGGCGGGGCTTCGACTTGTGGGGGCTGCACCAATGGCTCCTCTTCGAGCGGCGGCAGCACGGGCAGCTGCTGCGCATGAAGGGACTGCAGACTCACGAAAAGGGAAAGTGAAGAGACCAAGGCGGCGGTGCCTCTGCGCATCCGTACAGACATTGTCGGCTCCAATCACCAAGGCTGGCGGGCCAAGGTGAGGAGGGTGTCGGCCAGGCGGGGTCAGAGTTGCTGGTCAACAAAAGTCATTCGTACGGCACGAGCCCGCGGATCGTCAGGGCGTGAGCTGCAGGTACAACATCGTGAGGTACGTGCCGTCCTCGGCGCGGCCAGAGGGGGCCTCGACCGCGACGCGCTGGTTGTACATCTCCTTGAAGCTCCCGAGCACCACGGCGAACCCGATGCGTCGGCGAGCTGTCCATTGCAGCTCGAGCTTGCAGACGCTGCGTCGGCACGAGATGCCCTGCACGAGCTCGGACGGCACGTTGCGCGCATCGCTGATGAGCTGGCGGAGCTTGGCTTCCGTGGCGCTCGAATCCGCACCTCGCGACTCGGATGCGTAGCGAGCTTTGAGCTCTGCGAGCGGACCAGAGGATTCTGGCGGCTTGGTTTGATCGAGCGACATGGGGTGCGGCGTGGGAATGCGCTCGGGCTGCGCGAGCGGTTCCTCGGCTGCTGCAGGCAAAGGCGCAGCGGGTGCAGGCGGGTTTGGTTTCGCAACCGGCGCAGGCGCGGGCGCTGGCAGCACAGGAGGGGCTGGCGCAGCAGGTCGGACGTCTTCCTCCGCGTCACTCGCGCTCGGCGCTTGCGCGAGCTCACCGGGCGACCACGCCCAAGTCAGCCACGCGATGGAGAGGGCCCCGACGAGCCCGAGCACCATCAGTCCACGCCGCGGGTTCGCCATCACCATGCCCCGTGCCTGTTACGACTTTATCGGCTTCGGTGCACGATCAAACTGGGTCAGGACGAGTAGCAGCACGATCGCGCCGAGCGGCATCGCGAGCGGTTGGATGAGACCGAGCACGATCGGCGCAGAGAACAAGAAAAAGCGCAGGCTCCAGCTGTAGAGCTGACCACCACGCTGCACGTACGTCACTGCCAGGTCCAAGTAGTTGTCGCGTTCGGGCGAGCCGACAGGCAAGCTCAGCGCGAAGCCGGCGTGGTGGATGAAGCGCATCGACAGCGCCGAGCATACGTACGTCGCAAACAGCGTTCCCACGAGGCAGAGCTCGAGCGCCACGTGCACGGACAGCGTCTTCAGCAAGCCGCCCTTTGACTCTATCAAGCTGATCGAGCCCATCATCGCGAGCGCCGCCGTCGATGCGTTGATGGTCGCGGACATGAGCGAGTTACGCAGCGCCTGCACGGCGACCATCTCGGAACCTTCTTGCTTCGCCAGCGCGGCGACCCACTGCGCGCGCAGGAGCAGATGATTCGAGCGCGCGGTCGCAGCGGGGCTCTTGCGAGCGGCGCGTCCGATCTGCACTTCGTAGCCGATCACGATCAAGAAGCTGATCACCACGGCGATCCAGGGCAACGTGTTGTTCATGTTCTTGCGGTTAGACCTTGAGCTTACGCTAGAACCGCTGGCTCAGGTGCGCCAGATGCGAGGCACAACGGCTTCTACGCCCATGATCTCGGGACGCAGCTCGGCCCAAGCAGCCGCAAGACCGATGCGCGCTTCTTCCGCACTCTGACCCAGATAGCGCACCAACAAGCAGTCGTCCCACGCGCTCGCCGCCAGGCGCGGCATGCCGCTGTGAGCTGCAGTGTCGAAGCGCGCGAGCCGAGCGCGCACGCGTTCCAGCTGACGCGCGGCGTTCGGCGCGACGCAGCACAGCGTGCCGAACACGCCCTGACGAGCGAGACCCCATGCAGCATCCATCAGCGGCGAGCCTGCCTCGTATAAGCCGCGCTCCACATACGCGAGTCGACCATCGCGATAGACTTCCAGCTGCGGCCGCAGCACCCCGCGATCGAAGCGCTCATCGGCAGCGGGCCGACCGAGACACATGATCTCCCAGCCTACGAAGCGTGCATCGCCGCTCAGCTCGACGCGCGTAGACAGCTGTGCGCGCGCTCCGCGAAACGCGATCGTCTCTTGCGGCAGCCACTCCAAGCGGGCACCGGCGCTGAGACACAAGCGTTGCACCTGGGTCGCCTGCAGCTGCGGCTCAGGGCTGCGGTACAATTTGTTGGCTGCAGGTGTCGTGAGCAGCGCGTGCGCTCCCGACGCGACGCGCGCCTCGATCCGCAGCTCGTCACCCGCGACGACGCCTCCCGGAGGATGCAAGAGATACACGTGACACACACCCGAAGGCTCGGGATAGAACGGGCGCTGCACGCGCAACGGGCCACTATGACGACGCTCACTGAGCGCTGTGCGCTCGCCATCCCGCACAAAGGACAGGTCGAGCGCTGCTTTCCAACCCGAGGCTGACATCGACCGACTGTCTACCTCGGAAGGCTGCTGCGTGCCCACAAGCTTTATGGCTTACTTGCGCCTATGCCTGGCTCCCCCCGCAGAGGCGCAGCGCGCGCGACGCTCATAGATTTCGACCGCGAAATCTTCGAGAGCGATGGTTTCTCACACGAGGTGTACCGCAAAGGCCACGGACCTGCGGTGCTCGTGATCACCGAGTTGCCGGGCATCACACCACACGTGCTCGGCTTTGCCGAACGCGTGGTGACCTTGGGCTGCACCGCGATCCTACCGAGCTTGTTTGGAACGCCAGGCTATGACCCGCTGCAAGACGGTATCCGGGGGCAGGTCCGAGCCCTCGGCGTATTCACGCGCGTGTGCATCAGCCGCGAGTTCACCTCGTTTGCGACCGGGCGCTCGTCGCCGATCGTGAGCTGGTTGCGGAGCCTCGCGGCCCGCGAGCACGCGCGCTGCGGTGGACCGGGCGTGGGCGTCGTGGGCATGTGCTTCACCGGTGGCTTCGCGCTCGCGCTGGCAAGCGATGCGCGCGTGCTCGCGCCGGTGCTCTCACAACCGTCATTGCCGTTTCCGCTCAGTAAGCACCATCGGTACAACATCGATTGCGAGCCTGAGGAGCTGGCGCGCGTCGCGAGCCGCTGCGCGAATGAAGGCCTGCGTGTGCTCGGGCTGCGCTTTACGGGCGACCCGTTTGTGCCCGCTGAGCGCTTTCGCTATCTAAAAGAGCAGCTTGGCGATGGCTTCGTCGCGGTGGAGCTGCCGGCTTCGAGTCGTCATCCCGACGGAGCGCTTCCAAACGCGCATTCGGTGCTCACGTCAGACTTGATCGATGAGCCTGGCGAGCCGACGCGCGCTGCGTTGGATCAGGTGTTAGACCTGTTTCGTGATAAGTTGCTCGGGCCCGTGACTCACATCCACGCCTGATCAGCCGAACCAGCCTCGCTGCAGCGGATGGCTGCAGGGCACGCGCTCGGACAAGCCGGGTGCTGTCTAGTACGTCACGCCACGGCGGGCGCGTGGTGTTTTTGCATGCTACCGGCCTGACACTGGGTCGATCTCAACAGTCACCAGCAGGCTTAGACGCGCCGCTCGGAACGTTTCCTGATCGTTACTTACGAGATACCGATCGGATGTGCAGCGCGTATTTCCCAGAACGCCGTGCTCGTGGCTGCGCGGACGTCCCTACGTACAAACTCATCGTGATTACAGTGCACGCGCGCGCATCATGGCGTTCCCAATCGCGGCACAAGAACAGGGCTGTGCCCGGGTTGCACGAGGTGCAGATCTCGGAGCAACCTCCGAAGCATGTCATTGGTTTCTCTGGTACGAGGTCGACGCGGCGTCAGCGGGTACGGATACGCGTCCACAGCCGAAGATGTGACCCGCGGCCTCAACTTGCGCGGGCAGAATATCCTGATCACCGGCGTGAGCTCCGGTCTCGGCGCCGAGACGGCGCGCGTGCTGCAGCTGAGAGGCGCGACGATCTACGGTGCTGCGCGCACGCTGGAGAAAGCGAGCGCGGCGTGCCGACAGCTCGGCGCGAACGCAGTGCCGATCGCGTGCGAGCTTGCCGAGCCTGCCTCGGTGCGGGCGTGCGTCGCAGACGTTCGTGCGCGCGGCATCAAGCTCGACGTGATCGTGTGCAATGCGGGCATCATGGCGCTGCCGAAGCGCGAGCTGCGCCACGGTCAGGAGCTGCAGTTTCTCACCAATCACTTGGGTCACTTCGGCTTGGTGACAGGGCTCTTGGATCTGCTCCGCGAGCGCGGGCGCGTCGTGGTGCTGTCGAGCGCGGCGCACATGTTCGCACCGAGCGGCGGCATCCAGTTCGACGATCTCACGCTGGAGCAGAGCTACACGCCGTGGCTCGCGTACGGCCACTCGAAGCTCGCGAACCTGTTGTTTGCGCGCGCGCTCGCGGGCAGGCTCGCAGGCACGCAGCGCACCGCGAACTCCGTGCATCCCGGCACGATCGCGACGCCGCTCTCACGTCACATGAGCTCACTCACGCAGACGGCGGCGGCGCTCGCGAGCGGCGTGTTCTTCAAGACGGTGGGAGAAGGCGCGGCGACACAGTGCTACGTCGCCGCTCATCCCGCGGCGTCGGGCATCAGCGGCGAGTACTTCCAGAACTGCAACGTCGCACGTCCCTCGCGCTACGGCCGCGATCCCGCGCTCGCCGAGCGGCTGTGGGACGTCAGCGAGCGCATCTGGAACACGTTGCATTGACGTACAGCGCAGTCCGATGTGTGCCGCTGGCAGCTGCAGGCCGACCTGATCGGCGTGTGACGGCTGCTTGACTGGAGCCTGAGCGCGCGAAATCTTTAGCTTATCGATCACGTGTTTCACCGCGATCGCGAAAGGCGCCTCATGGGTCCATACAAAGGCCTGCTTGCGCTCGGCTTGTGCTGGAGCGGCATCAGCGCTCCTGCTAGCGCGCAGACCGTCATCCTGTATCAGAACGACTTCGAGCGCCCGAACGTGCCGCTCACCGTAGACTGCGGCAACTCGCTCGATGGCCGCGGCATCAACACGCTGTACGGCACCGATGCTTTCCAGTTTTCGCAGCAACACACGGTCGAGGCGGTGTTCCTGCACGACCCCGCGGGCAAGTACAAGAACGCCGGCGACCATGGCAACTACGCGCTCGGTATGCTGAGCACGCTGCAAGACGACAAGCTCGCGTTGGCGTTCGACGCGCGAGGCTACCCGTTCATCAACATCGGCATCGATCTGTCATCGATCGATGTGGAGGGTTGTGCGGGGCCGTTCGGTGTCACTGCGCCACGCCTACGCATCACGCTGATCGATCGGCCCGGCGGCATCATCGACTATGACGGCACACGGCTCGACAGTACAGAGATCGTGGGTGTGATGGCGCCAGATGGCTGGACCTTCCGCTGGAAGACAGACATTGCCAGTCTGTCCACTGAGGGCACGCGCGAGGGCACAGTCACTGTCGTGTTCGATCTGCTAGAGGGTGGATACGCGGTGTTCGACAACCTGAGCATCACCGCGTCGCGCGCAAACAACGTGGTCGACCTGGACCTCGACGGCGTGCCGGACGATGAAGACAACTGTCCGACGACCGCGAACGCTGAGCAGCAGGACAGCGACCGCGATGGTGCGGGCGATGCGTGCGATCCCGCAGAGCAGGACGACACAGAGTGCGGAGATCGCGATCGCGACGGATTCGATGATTGCAGTGGCGATGCTGTGCCGCTGTCAGATGCAGGGATCGATCCGCCTCCCCCACCACCTCCGCCGCTGCGCGACGCAGGCGCAGGCGGGCAGGCTGGGGCTTATTCGAACCCTGGAGGTGGAGGGTCAAAGGCCCCTCGGCCTTCGGCGGCCGCGGAAGCATCGGGATGCAGCGCAGTACCTGGGGCTCGCAGTGAGTCGCTCGCCATGTCGCTGCTCGCGTTGGCCGGGGCGGTGCTGCTCGGCAGGCGGCGGGACAGACGGCGCTGACGGGCCGCTTGCCGCGGGCGCGTTAGCTCGTTAGAGGTGGAGCATGCGCGCCGTGACCTGGCTCCTACTCGCTACGCTTCAGCTCTTGCCGCTTACAGCGGCACAGGCCCAAGCGGGGCTGCGGCTCGAGATCAAAGAGAGCGACATCGACTTGGCGGCGCGCACGCTGCACTTTCGTTTGAGTGGAGGTGCGGTGCAGCGCGTGGACTACGAGCTGTTCTCTCCCGATGGCGCCAAGCTGCACGCGGGTGGGGAGTCGTATCCCGAAGCGGCGCCGGGTCAGCCATTGGCGGTGCGCTGGCCGGACCTCGGCAAAAAGGCCGAGAACTTTCGCATGGAGCTCAAGTTCACGGCTGCAAACGGGAGCTGGGTGACGTTTCAGATCATTCGCTTTTACGTCGAGGTGCCGCACGAAGAGGTCGAGTTCGACTCGGGCAAGTGGGAGATCGATCCGGACCAACATGCCAAGCTCGAAAAGCCACTCGTGCTGCTCAAAGAAGCGGCAGGTAAATACAGCGCTCTCATGAATGTCCTTATACATCGCGGGTCATACTGACACAGTAGGCAACGCATCTGACAATCAGCGCCTCTCCGAGCGGCGGGCGCAAGCCATCGCAGGCTGGTTTGCGGCGCACGGGCTGCGAGGCCTGCCCATCCATGTGCGTGGCTTCGGCGAAGGCGCGCTCGCGGTAAAAACGCCCGACAATACGCCTGAACAGCACAATCGCCGCGCGCAGTACATCGTATCGAGCTTCGCGCCCACGCTCGCCGGACCTGGCAGCTGGCGCCGCATTCAGTGATGTTGTGCTTGTCTCGCGGGCTGCGTTTGGTGCAGCTTGGGCCGCGCGATGGCGAGCAGTACGGAAAGTGATGCAGCGAGTGGGCCCACGCGGACGCGGACGCTGATCTTCTCGCTCGGTGTGCTCTCCGCGTTTGCGCCGATCTCGATCGATATGTACTTGCCGAGCTTGCCCAGCATCGGCATAGATTTGCAGGCCGACGCCGCACACGTGCAGCTGACCCTCGCGACCTTCATGTTCGGCATGGGCATCGGCCAGCTGATCTACGGGCCGCTCTCCGATCGCTACGGTCGACGCAAGCCGCTGATGTGGGGCATCGCGTTGTATGTGCTGTCATCACTCGGTTGCGCGCTCGCACCGCGCATCGAAGCGCTGATCGTGCTGCGCTTTCTGCAAGCACTCGGCGGTGCCGCAGGGCCTGTGATCGCGCGCGCGGTCGTGCGCGATCTGTTCAGCGGGCCCGAGATCGCGCGCGTGCTCTCGGTCATGACCTTGGTCATGGGCGCCGCGCCCATCTTGGCGCCGCTCCTGGGAGGAGCCGTGTTGGCTGCGGCGGGGTGGCGCGCCAACTTCTACGTGCTGACGTTCGTAGGCGTCTCCGCCGCAGCGCTCGCGCACTGGCAGCTGCCCCGCTCGCCCGGCCTGCAGCCCACAGCTGCACTGGCAGTCAACCTGCTGCGCCTGCTCAGAGACCGTCGCTTCGTCACGAGCGCGCTCGCAGGTGCGAGCGCGCAGATCACGCTGTTCGCGTACATCTCGAGCGCGCCATTCGTGTTCATGCGCATGCACCAGATGGACGCGCGCGCGTTCGCGCTGCTCTTTGGCTGCAACGCGGCCGGCTTCATCTCTGCGACCCAGTCCAATCGCCTGTTCTTGCGCCGCTTCACCATCGCCGGCATCGCGCGTGGCGCGGCGGTTTGGATGTGCATCGCACACATGGGTCTCCTCACTGCAACCTATTGGAATGTCGATACGCTTAGCTTCGCGGTCGCGCTGTTTTTGTGCGTGATCGGCCTCGGCCTCGTGTTTCCCAACTCGACAGCCCTCGCGCTGCAAGGCCACGCGGACATCGCTGGCCTCGCATCGTCGCTGCTCGGTGCGGTGCAGTTCGGGACCGGTGCGATCGCCGCGGCCGTAGTGGCCGACGGCGCATCCGCATATCCGATGGTGATCGCGATGTGCATCGGCGCCCTGGGCGCGCTCGTGATGACCTCGCTCTTGGTGGGGGATAACGCCTAGTCGTGGTTGCCGATGAAGCAACCGAGGCCTTCGAGCACCGCCTCAGACCCGCATGCGGCGGTCGGTTCGGCTGCGCCTTGGGTGCGCGCGTTGATCCACTGAATGGCGTGCGCTGCGTTGTTGCTCTCGACGAGCTCGTGCTCCGCGCTCGGGTCCGCGCACACTTTGAGCGAGGCCTGCGCGTTGTCTGAGAAGTCCTGGCGGATCTTGTCGATGCCACAGCCGACGATCGAGGTCGGCACGACCGTGTCCTGTGCACCTTGCCAGAGGAGGACCGGCGCACCCTTGGGATCGAGAGCGGGCCGATCTCTGCGGAAGCGCTCCGACCACGTCTGTGCGAGCGGGTCGTCGCACAAGATGCCCGCGGCAGCGCACGCCGCCACTGCTTCGAAGCCTTCCACGAAGAGATCGGTCCCGACCTCACCGTACGGCGAGAGATCCGGGAAGTAGTTACACAAGGAGCCTCGCGGGCCGAGCAGGTCGTCGATGTTGAAGCTCAAGATCTCGCTGCCGCTGCCCGGACCATCGATCAGCTCGGCGTGTGTGTAGAAGTATTCGACCGCCGTATTGAGCGCGTACGCGCCGACAGGATCATCAGTCCGGTAGCCCGACTCCGGCGAGATGATCACGCCGAAAGCGCGCGCAGGCGCCCAAAATGGCGCAAAGGCGACGACGCCCGCGATCTTACCGGCCGCGCCGTATGGCTTCTCGTACGCCTGCGCAGCGAGCACAGCGTGACCACCTTGGGAGTGACCGACGAGCACGCTCTGATCGGGAAACTTGTCGAGCAGCTTCTTCATCGCATAGGTCGCGTCGAGCACCGAGTACGCTTCGTCCTCTGCGAACATGTAGCCCGTGACCGGTGAGCCCTCGACGAAGCCTGCGTAGTCGGGCGCGATCACCGGCCAGCCTTGAGCTGCCAGCGCGAGCACCGTGCGCAGCTCGCGGTCGGGCTCGCCGAGGAACGTCGCGGTGAGCGGATTGGCCCGCGAGACACCACAGTCCTGCCGGTACGGGCTCGTGCCGTGCCCGTATACGATCAAGGGACCGCGCTTGTTGCCGGTGTCCTCGTCAGCAAGCAGCGCTTGGATCTGAGCACCCGCGCGGTACTCGCTGGTTTCGCTCGGCACGACCACGAGCGCGCTGGACACGTCGGGTCCACGGAACGCGCGCTGGGTGCGGTACATCACCCGGTACAGCTGCACGGAGCTCTTCACCTCGACGTCATAAAAGCCAGCCTCGTCGAGCGATGCTTGCAGTGCTTCGACGCTGATGGCGTCACCCGTCGCGCAGCGGACGATGTCACCGCGGCGGCCTTCGTTGAGCGCCGGAAGGCTGCCGGGATTCGCGTACACCGAGTCGACGCTGTCCGCGCAAGCGTGCTGAACGAGCGCGGCTACCTTCTTGTCGACGACGATCTCTCCACGTTCGGACTCGCCTTGCGAGGCGCAGCCCGCGCCTGCGACGGCGCTCCCATAGCTCGTGATTAAGCAGAGCACGACCAAGCTTCGCCAAGTCAGCATGCAAGTCTCCAAAGCGTGAGTGTTGCGGCGTCGATGCGTCACGGATGCTCGCATCGCGGTGTTTGAGCTTAAAAGCAGATGCGTCGACGCGCAAAGGAAGAAGCCCACTAGGCGCGCGAGATTCTCGTGGAACACATGTAGTGCTTCGCGTGTGCGAACACAGATGTGTGCTCTTGAGCTGACAGTAAGATGGTCGGGCGCTGTGCCGATCCGGACAGCATGTTCGATGTTTCGGTCAGCTGAGGGCGGCGGCGCGTGTGTGGCTCGCGTTCCCGCAAAGTTGAAGCACCGCTCACCGCAAGACGTTGGAGGAGGCCGCCACATCGGGACAACTGGCGCAGCGAGCTCCCGTGGCCCATCCAGTGTTGGCCATGTCGAGATTTTCCGCCGCCATGAGCGGCAGGTGCGGTAGCGCGTGCGGCACGAGCTGCAGCCATCAGCTGCGAAGCATTAGATGCTCGGTCGCGCGGTGAGCTGGCTCACGCTCTACGCGTGCCGTCCGTCTTTTGCGCTGCAGATCGCAGCGCGTCATTCGCGACACGCAGCCATGCGCGGCGGCTTTAGGAGTTAATTAGCAGTTGTCAGCACTCATTCGGAACGGACTGTTTCTGACGGTAATAGTCTTACGAACCGATCGGCTGTCCGTGCGCGGCGGCCTGACGTCGCAGCCGCGAGTGGGTTCTATGAAAAGAACGACAGTGATGTCTCAGTGCGGAAGTTTTGCGCGCACAGACACATGACAGGTATCGCGCGGCGCTGTGTTTTGTGCTGAAAACGTCCAAACATGACGTTTGACTCGCCAAAAAACCGCTGCTACTGCCTGGCCCGAAACACTTGGTCTTAAGCGTTGGTGACTTCCTGTTTTCTGTCACTCGCGTGAACGACAGACCGCAAATCGATCGGTTCACTGCCGACAGGAGTTGGGCGAAGATGACGAAGATCATATGGGTATTCGCGACGACTGCGATGCTCGCAGCTGCCGCTTGCAGCAGCGATAGCAATCCCGAGGTCTCGGGCGACGGTGCCACGACTACGCAGCCATCGACGGCGACATCGTCGACAGCGGGCGCGACTGGCGCGAGCCCGAGCGCGGGCCGCGGTGGCAGCAACAGCACGAGCACGGGCACGAGCTCAGGCAGCGCGG
>Ga0190269_10000795_pt1 | contig 15761 bp, 9 predicted proteins | sample Popmic249IS_FD_133749 | JGI IMG/M metagenome (GOLD analysis project Ga0190269, IMG submission 133749) | Populus adjacent soil microbial communities from riparian zone of Blue River, Arizona, USA - 249 IS | ecosystem: Environmental > Terrestrial > Soil > Riparian zone | place: USA: Arizona...
CTGGGGGCGCTGCGTCGCGGTCGCGCACTCGATCACCGGCAGGCTGGACGTCGTCGTCGCGAGCACGGTGCCCGGCTTGCACACCGCGTCCAGCGTGGCGAACAGCTCGCGCTTGACCGCGAGGTCCTCGACGACGGCCTCGACGACCAGGTCGACGTCGGCCAGGTCGTCGTGCGAGGCGCTGCCGGTCACCCGGCCCAGCACCGCGTCCCGGTCGGCCTCGGCGAGCTTGCCCTTCGACACGGCCCGATCCAGCGACTTCGTCAGCGCGGCCAGCACCCGGGCGCTCTTCTCGTCGCTGCGGGTGACGAACGTGACGTCGTACCCGGCCTTGGCGAACACCTCGATGATGCCGGTGGCCATCGTCCCGGAGCCGACGACGCCGACCTTCTGGACGGTCCGGACCTCGGTCTCCACCGCCGCGGAGCCCGCGTCGCGAACCGGCTCGCCGTCGACGTAGGTGTAGAAGCCGCGGCCGGACTTCGCACCCAGTAACCCGCCGGCGATCATCTGCTTCAGCAGTGGCGCCGGCGCGTGCCGCCGGTCGCCGCTCTGCGCGTGGAGCGCGGTGAGCACGTCGAACGTGGTGTCCAGGCCGATCCGGTCGACGACGGCGAGCGGCCCGAGCGGCAGCCCGCACCCGAAGCGCATCGCGGCGTCCACGTCGTCGCGGGTGGCGTACCCGGACTCGACGAACGACACCGCCTGGTTGAGGTACGCGAACAGCAGCGAGGAGGTGATCAGCCCCGGGCGGTCGCCGACCGTCAGCGGGTTCTTGCCGAGCCGCTCGACCAGGAGCGCGACCGTGTCGTCGACGACGTCGGCGTCCGTGAACACCGTCCGGACGACCTCCACCAGCGGGCTGTCGTCGACCGGCGCGGCGAAGTGCAGGCCGAGCACGCGGTGGGGGTGGGAGGCCGCCACCGCCAGCTCGGTGACCGAGAGCGCCGAGGCCGCGGTGGCCAGCACCGTCTCCGGCCGCACCACCGCACCGAGGTCCGTGAACACTCGCTGCTTGAGCTCGAGCCGCTCGGGCACCGCCTCGATCACCAGATCGGCGTCCGCGAGCGCGCTCAGGTCGGCACCCACCGTCACGCCGTCCGCGCCGATCCGGCCGCGCGCGGCCGCGGCGGCGGCTTCGTCCACTTCGACGCCCACGACTGACAGGCCGGCTTTCGCGAACACCTCCGCGAGCCCAGCCCCGACTGTTCCCAGACCGACGATTCCGATGCGCGCGAAGTCCCGTGACACGGTCGCCTCCTCCTAGTGCTGCACCGCGGAGGACCGGGCGCAGGAGCGTGCTGATACGCGAGTGACAGCGCGCCCGCGGTCGCCGATCGGGCGGCGCGGGGGCACTAGCTGGCCGTGGAGTGGGCCGAGTGTGGCATACCGATCAGTAACTTCGGCTGGACGATGGTCCGGATCACACCCTCTGCCCTCATCTGAACCGAGTCACCTCGGTTACTGGCCAGTCAAATAAGCCTTACCGGCGCGTTCGATCGGTCTTAGACTCACGCCGAACAGCACCCCCTTGCAGGAGGTCCCGATGACCGTGACCGAGCCGGTTTCCCGCCCCGGTACTCCGACGTTCGTCGACGGCTTCCTGGTGTCGTCGAGCCCCGCCACCGGCGAGGAGGTGGGCCGGGTCGCGGTCACCGACACCGATGGCGTCCGCGCGGCCGTCGACGCCGCCCGGAAGGCCGCCACCTGGTGGGCGGGCCTGGGCTACTCCGGGCGCAAGGCTCGCCTGCTCGCCTGGCGGGCGCTGATCGTGCAGCGGCTGGACGAGATCACCGACCTCATGCACCGCGAGAACGGCAAGCCCACCGACGACGCGATGCTCGAGCTGCTGATCACCGTGCACCACCTCGACTGGGCGGCGAAGAAGGCCGCCAAGGTGCTCGGCCCGCGCCGGGTGCCGTCCGGGATGCTCGCGGCGAACATCGCCGCGTCCCTGGAGTACGCGCCGCTGGGCGTCATCGGCGTCATCGGGCCGTGGAACTACCCGGTCTTCACGCCGATGGGCTCGATCGCGTACGCGCTGGCCGCGGGCAACGCGGTGGTGTTCAAGCCCAGCGAGTACACGCCGCTGGTCGGGAAGTGGCTGGTCGACACGTTCGCCGAGATCGTGCCGGAACACCCGGTGCTCACCGGCGTCTACGGCGGTGGGGAGACCGGTGCCGCGCTCACCGGCGCCCGCGTCGACAAGATCGCGTTCACCGGGTCCACCGCGACCGGCAAGAAGATCATGGCCGCCGCCGCGGAGACGCTCACGCCGGTGCTCATCGAGTGCGGCGGCAAGGACCCGTTGCTCGTCGACGCCGACGCCGACCTGGACGCCGCCGCCGACGCCGCGGTCTGGGGTGGGATGTCCAACGGCGGCCAGACCTGCATCGGCACCGAGCGGGTGTACGTCCACGAGGCGGTGTACGAGCCGTTCCTGGCGAAGCTGACCGCGGCGGCGCGCGGCGTGACGCCAGGCGGCGCCGAGGACGCCGCGTACGGGCCGGCGACGATGCCGTCACAGCTCGACGTGATCCGGCGGCACGTGGACGACGCGCTGGCCCGCGGCGGCAAGGCCGTGGTCGGCGGCGCGGAGTCGGTCAGCGGGCCTTTCGTCGCACCGGTCATCCTCACCGACGTGCCGGAGGACTCGTCAGCCGTGCAGGAGGAGACGTTCGGCCCGACGCTCACCGTGAGCAAGGTCCGCGACATGGACGAGGCGGTCGAGCGGGCGAACAACACGTCGTACGGGCTCGGCGCCGCGGTGTTCTCGAAGCGGCGCGGTATCGAGCTCGCGCGCCGGATCCGGTCCGGAATGACCGCGGTGAACTCGATCATCTCGTTCGCGAGCGTCGCGGCGCTGCCGTTCGGCGGTGTCGGTGACTCCGGCTTCGGCCGGATCCACGGCGAGGACGGCCTGCGGGAGTTCACCCGCGCGAAGGCGATCGCCCGCCAGCGCTACGCGTTGCCGCTGGTGATCTACAGCTTCACCCGCACCGACAAGACGAACGCACTGCTGGCCCGCACCATGCGCACCCTCTACGGGCGGGGGGCGGCCCGCTGACGTGCGAGGCTGACGGCCTCGCGCGAGGACTCGAGACGCACTGCACATGTCGCGGCGTCCTCGCGCGAGGACGCCAGCCTCGTCCTCAGCGGGCTCCAGGTTCGAGCAGACGCGCCCACCGGCGCTCTCAACGACGAACTGCGCTCGGTTGACGCCTGAACCTGCCGTCCGGCGGCTGGCCGCTCAGAGAGCCTTGGCGAGGAGTTCGTAGCTGCGGGTGCGCTGGGCGAAGTCGGGGGCCGGGGTAGCGATGATCAGCTCGTCGGCCTCGGTCTCGTCGACCAGCGCGCGCAGGCGCTCGGCGACCTCGTCGGGTGTTCCGACGTTCAGCCGCCCGGCCATCTGCTCCCGCGCCGCCGGGTAGGACGACGACGCCGCGAACTCGCGCAGCTCCTCCGGCGAGATCGGCCCGGGCCGACCCGACCGCAGCTTCGCCATGTTCAGCGTCCAGTACGCGGCGAACTCGGCGATCTCCTGGGCGTCCTCACTGGCGAACGCGATCGTCGAGACGCTGCTGCGGGGCTCGGCGAGGAACTCCGACGGCCGGAAGTCACGCCGGTAGGCCCGCAGCACCGCCCCGGCCAGCTCCGGGTTGATCTGGTGGGCGAAGCTCGCCGCCAGGCCGTTCACCGCCGCGAACCGGGAGCCGTAGTCGCTCGAGCCGAGGATCCACAGCTCCGGCACACCCGGCACCAGCGGCGTCGCCTGCACCCCGCGGAACGGGTGGTCGGCCGGGAAGCCGTCGGTGAGGAACGCCAGCAGCTCCCCGGTCAGCTGCGGGAAGTCGTTGCCCATCACCTTCTCCTCGGTGCCGCGCAGCGCGAGCGCGGTGAGCCCGTCGGTGCCCGGCGCACGCCCGAGGCCCAGGTCGACCCGGCCCGGGAACATCGCCTCCAGCGTCCGGAACGTCTCGGCGACCTTCAGCGGTGCGTGGTTGGGCAGCATGATCCCGCCCGCACCCACCCGGAGCGTGCTGGTCGCGGCGCCGACCCTGGCGATCAGCAGCTCCGGGGCGGTGCAGGCGAGCGTCGGGCTGTTGTGGTGCTCGGAGAACCAGATCCTCCGGTACCCGAGCCGCTCGACGTCGCGCGCCAGAGCCACGCTCGCGTCGATCGCTTCGGTGGCGGTACCGCCGTACGGGATCCCGACGAAGTCGAGGACGGACACAGGGACGTCAGTGGCAGCCATGTCGGTATCAACGACCGGGATCCGGGGACATTCCCCGGTTGTTGGACGGCGGGGCGAACTGTCGGCCCGACCGGATACCGTCTCCAGCCATGACCACTTCCGACCCGGTCGAGGCACCCGTCGCCAAGCGCGTCCCGTTCACCCGGAGCCACCACGGCGACGACGTCGTGGACGACTACGCCTGGCTGGCCGACCGGGACGATCCCGACACGCTCGCGTACCTGAACGCCGAGAACGCGTACACCGAGCAGGCCACCGCCCACCTGGCCGGCCTCCGCGACACGCTGTTCGACGAGATCAAGCGCCGCACGCAGGAGACCGACCTGTCGGTCCCCAGCCGCAAGGGCGACTGGTGGCACTACAGCCGCACCGAGGAGGGCAAGCAGTACGCCATCCACTGCCGCCTGCGCGCCGAGCCGGGGCAGCTGACCCCGCCGGAGACGAGCGACGGCGCACCACCCGCCGGTGAGGAGGTCGTGCTCGACGAGAACGTGCTCGCGGGCGAGGAAGCGTTCCTCGCGCTGGGGGCCTACGACATCAGCCCGGACGACCGGCTGCTCGCCTACTCCACCGACTTCGCGGGCGACGAGCGCTTCACGCTGCGCATCCGCGACCTGTCGACCGGCGAGGACCTCGCCGACGAGGTGCCGAACACCTCCTACGGCACGGCCTGGTCGGCCGACGCGACCGAGCTGTTCTACCTCACGGTGGACGACGCGTGGCGTCCGCACCGGGTGTGGCGGCACACCGTGGGCACGCCGGCCACCTCCGACACGCTGGTCTTCGAGGAGCCCGACGAGCGCTTCTGGGTGGGCGTCGGGCTGTCCCGCAGCGAGGCTTACGTCATCATCCAGGCCAGCAGCAAGACCACCAGCGAGGTACGCGTCATCGACGCCACCGCCGCGGCCGGGGAGCCACGGCTGATCGCCGCCCGCCGCGACGGCGTCGAGTACTCGGTCGACCACCAGGCGGCCGGGCCCGGCCGCCCCGAGCGCTTCCTGATCCTGCACAACGACGGCGCGGAGAACTTCGCGCTCGCCACGGCGCCGGTCGACGCCCCCGCGGAGTGGGCGCCGCTGATCCCGCACGACCCGGCGGTCCGCCTCGCCGACGTCGACGCGTTCGCCGAGCACGTCGTCGTCCACCTGCGCAAGGACGGTCTCACCGGCCTGCGGGTGCTCACCGACGGCGCACCCGATCGCGACCTGTCGTTCCCGGAGACGGTCTACACGGTCGAGCCCGCAGGCAACCCCGACTACTTCACCCGTGCCTTCCGGCTGCACTACACGTCGCTGGTGACGCCGGACTCGGTGTTCGACTGCGACCTGGCTACCGGCGAGCTGACGCTGCGCAAGCGGCAGCCGGTGCTCGGCGGGTACGACCCCGACGCGTACGAGCAGTACCGCGAGTGGGCCACCGCCCCCGACGGGACGCGGGTGCCGATCTCGCTGGTCGCCCGCAAGGACACGCCGCGCGACGGCACGGCACCGTTCCTCCTCTACGGCTACGGCGCGTACGAGATCAGCATGGACCCGTGGTTCTCGGTCGGCCGCTTGTCGCTGCTCGATCGGGGCTTCGTCTTCGCGGTCGCGCACGTCCGCGGCGGTGGGGAACTCGGCAGGCACTGGTACAACGACGGGAAGCTGGGCCGGAAGAGGAACACGTTCACCGACTTCGTCGCCGCTGCCCGAGCCGTCGTCGAGGCCGGGTGGACGTCGACCGACCGGCTGGTGGCCCGCGGAGGCAGCGCAGGCGGGCTGCTCATGGGCGCCGTTGCCAACCTCGCACCGGACGCGTTCCGGGCGATCGTCGCGGACGTGCCGTTCGTCGACGCGCTGACGTCGATCCTCGACCCGTCGCTGCCGTTGACGGTCACCGAGTGGGAGGAGTGGGGCGACCCGCTCCACGACCCGGAGGCCTACGCGTACATCCGTTCGTACGCGCCGTACGACAACGTCGAGGCTCGCCCGTACCCGGCCATCCTGGCGCTGGCCGGGCTGAACGACACCCGGGTGCTCTACCACGAGCCGGCGAAGTGGGTCGCCAAGCTGCGGGCGGTCGGCGCGGCCAACGTGCTGCTCCGCACCGAGATGGGGGCCGGCCACTCGGGGCCGAGCGGACGCTACGACGCGTGGCGGGAAGCGGCGTTCGCGACCGCCTGGATCATCGACGTCGTCGGCGCACCCCACCAGGCTTGACCACCCGGCCGGAGCCGCGACGCGGCGGCTCCGGCCGCGGGTCGGCTCGGGCCGTCCGGGTAGGTCCGGCCGTGGGCTGGGCTTCGGCCGCAGGTCACGGGGCGCTCGGCCGCGGGGTGTAGGGCACGCGGCCTGGCGTGGGGCACGCGCCCGCGGGCGTGGGGCACGCGGCCGGGGCGCGGGGTGTAGGGCACGCGGCCGGGGCGCGGGGTGTAGGGCACGCGGCCGGGGCGCGGGGTGTAGGGCACGCGGCCGGGGCGCGCGGGGCGCGCCGCCGTGCGTCGGCGAGCCGGTGCTCATACCCGCTCGGCGCTGGTCCACACCCGTCGGCGGGGCAAAGGCTCAACTTCCCGTCGAGCGCGCCGACAGAGGGCTGAGGCGCAGGTCACTCCGGTCGGCGCCCTGACCCGTCGAGGCGGCGCTCGTGTCTGCGGTGGCCCGGTTGACCCAGGGGTTCCAGAACCTCCGGATGGCAGTCAAGTTGAGCGTGCTGATCGTCGTCGCGGTCCTCTGCGCCCTCGCCGTCGGCGCGATCGGGCTCCACTCGCAGAACCAGCTGAGCGATCAGGCCGACGAGGTCCAGTCCCTCGAGGTGGCCAAGGCGGCTCTCAACCATGTCGACACCCGCAACGCCGAGCTGAAGGTCGACGGCTACCGCTCCCTGATCGAGACCAACGACCTGGCCAGCGTGCAGAAGGACGCCACCGACGACGCCGCCTCCATCGACGAGGCCGTGGCCGCGGTGAACGACGCGAAGCTCCCGGCCGACCTCCAGACCCAGTTCGAGGCCATCCAGCCGGACCTGGACACGTTCAAATCCACGGTGACGACGCTGGTGACCACCGCAGGCACCAACTATGCCGCGGCCCGCGCCGACGAGGGCCGGATCGCCGACACCAACCACGCCGTCGACGACCAGCTCGAGGCGCTGCACGAGGCCGTGGACACCTCGATCGCCTCCGGCCGGGCCGAGATGCGGTCGACCCGCGACGGGGCCCTCCGCGCGGTCCTGATCACCCAGGCGCTGGCGCTGGTGCTCCTGCTGCTGATCGCGATCCCGATCGTGCGCGGCATCACCCGGCCGGTCACCCGCATGCGCGCGGTGCTCGACGGCCTGGCCGGTGGGGACCTCACCCGCTCGGCCGGCATCACGAGCCGCGACGAGATCGGGCAGATGGCGGCGTCGCTGGACGCGGCGACCGCGAGCATCCGCGAGGTACTCGACGCGGTGGGCGAGAACGCCGGTGCGCTGACCCGGTCGTCGCAGGAGCTCTCCCACGCCAGCTCCAGCATCGCGGACGCGGCCGAGGAGACCAGCGCCCAGACGACGGTCGCCTCGGCAGCCGCCGACGAAGTGGCCCGCAACGTCAACTCGGTGGCCGCGGGCGCGGAGGAGATGGGCTCCGCAATCTCCGAGATCGCCCGCAACACCACCGAGGCCGTCGGCGTGGTGGGCGTCGCCGTCGACGAAGCCCGGCAGGCCACGAGCACGGTCGAGCGGCTCGGCACCTCGTCCGCGGAGATCGGCGAGGTGCTCGGGCTGATCACGTCGATCGCCGAGCAGACCAACCTCCTCGCGCTCAACGCGACGATCGAGGCCGCGCGGGCGGGCGAGTCGGGCAAGGGCTTCGCCGTCGTCGCGAACGAGGTCAAGGAACTCGCCCAGGAGACCGCGAAGGCCACCGAGGACATCGGCACCCGCGTCTCGGCGATTCAGCAGGACACGCGCAGCGCGGTCGAGGCGATCAGCCGGGTCGCCGAGGTGATCGAGCGCATCAACGAGTACCAGGCGACGATCGCCAGCGCGGTCGAGGAGCAGAGCGCGACCACGCAGGAGATGACGCGCAGCGTCGGCGAGGCCGCGGGCGGCGCCGGCGTGATCGCGGCCAACATCAGTGCGATGGCGACCGCGACCGCGTCCACGACCCAGGGCGTCGACCGCGCCAAGGAGGCCGCCCGGGAGCTCGCCGGCATGTCCGAGCAACTCCGCACGATGATCGGGCGGTTCGTGACCCGCTAGGTTGTTCACCTTGCCGTGGCAGACTGCCGTCCCCTGAACAGACGGTGAACGCCACGAGGAGCACGGATGACGCAACCGGTCGGACGCCTGCACACCGCGATCTCGCGCCGGATCCCGCACCTACCCGACGCGGCGGGTCCCCGGTACGGGTCCGTTCCGGACGGGAGCGGCCCGGCACTGTCCATCCTCTTCGTCGGTGACTCCTCGGTCGCCGGCGTCGGCGCGGGCTCCCACGACGAGGCGCTGGCCGGCCAGTTCTCGACCGCACTGGCCGACCTGACCGCACGGCCGGTGTCGTGGCAGGTACTCGCCCGCAGCGGGGACACCGTGCGGGGCATCACCGCGCTGGTGACCTCGCACGCGCAAGCGCTCGACGCCGACCTGGTCGTCCTCTCGGCCGGCACGAACGACGCGTTGCGGCTCCGGCGCCCGGCTGCCTGGCGGACCGACGTGACGACCCTGGTCGACGCTGTGCGCACCCGGCTGGGCCGGCCGGTGCCCGTCCTGCTGGTGGGCATCCCGCCGGTGCACCGGTTCGGGTCGCTGCCGCGGCTGATCCGCTGGTCGATCGGCGGGTACGCGATGCTCCTCGACCGCCAGCTCGCGCGCCTGTGCGCGCAGGTCCCTGACGTCTGTCACCTGCGGGCCACGCCGCTGCCCACCGACACCGAAGCGTTCTTCTCGATCGACCGCTTCCACCCGAGCCCGCTCGGCTACCGGGCGTGGGCCCGGCTCCTGGCGGCGAAAGCGGCGCCCCACGTCCGACGATTCGCACCGGCCCCCACGTCGGCCTGACGTCGAACGGCCCGCCCGTGCCGAGTAGCCGCGCTCCACGACACCGTAGGCGGAGTGCGAAAGAGGGCCGCCGCGGGTCGCACTTAAGTGCTCGAACCTGGAGCCCGCCCACCTAAAAGAGCTTGCCTTCGGTGTCGTCTATGCCACGCAGCGAGTCGTAGTCCAGCGTCACGCAGCGGATGCCGCGGTCGGCGGCGAGCACCGAGGCCTGCGGCTTGATCTGCTGGGCGGCGAAGACACCGCTGACCGGCGCGAGCAGCGGGTCGCGGTTGAGCAGCTCCAGGTACCTGGTGAGCTGCTCGACCCCGTCGATCTCGCCGCGACGCTTGATCTCGACCGCGACCGTCACCCCGGTGGCGTCCCGGCACAGGATGTCGACCGGGCCGATCGCGGTGGGGTACTCGCGGCGGATGAGCGTGTAGCCCTCGCCGAGCGTCGTGATGTGCTCGGCGAGGAGACGCTGGAGGTCCGCCTCGACCCCGTCCTTCACCAGACCGGGGTCGACACCTAGGTCGTGGCTGGAGTCGTGGAGCACCTCCTCCAGCGTGATCCGCAGCTCCTCCCCCGCCTTGTTCACCACCGTCCAGACTCCCGGCTGCTCTTCCAGCCGGCACGGCGGGCTCATCCAGTTCAGCGGCTTGTAGGCGCGGTCGTCGGCGTGGATGGACACCGACCCGTCGGCCTTGACCAGCAACAACCGCGTCGCGGGCGGGAGATGGGCGGTGAGTCGACCGATGTAGTCGACCGAGCAGCGAGCGATGACCAAGCGCACGGCGAACCAGGCTATGCCATCGCACCCAGGCGTGGCCGCCCGGCCGGAATTGCACCAGTCGGGACTATGACATCGGTGCAGGAGACAACGGAACCGGCGCTACCGTCGTATCCGTGAGTGCCACGCCCGACGCCGACGGTCCGAGATTTGCCAGCCACGTCTTCGGCACGTGGTCCGATCCCCTCGAGGTGCGCGCCGCGGGCGTCGCTCTGCGGGACAAGACGCCGGTCAGCGCCTGCGCCGAGTACACGCGCCGGCCCGACCGCCCCGATCCGGTGGCCTACGTCGAGGCGACGAACTCCGGCCGCGTGGACGAGCTGGTCGCGCTGCGGGTCGGCCGCATGGTCGCCTCGCCGTTCGCGTTCCTCCGCGGCAGCGCCGGCCTGATGGCAGCCGATCTGGCCGGCACGCCCACCTCCGGCATCAACGCCTGGATCTGCGGTGACGCCCACGCGTCGAACTTCGGGCTCTACGCCTCGCCGGAGCGGCGCCTGGTGATGGACGTCAACGACTTCGACGAGACGGTCGTCGGCCCGTGGGAGTGGGATCTCAAGCGGCTAGCGGCCAGCCTCGTGGTGGCCGGCCGGGAGGCGGGCGTGGACGAGCTGCGGGCGCGCGCGGCGGCCTCCGACGCCGCCCGCACGTACCGGGCGGCGCTGCGCGAGCTGGCGAACATGCCGATCCTCGACGCCTACTACCTCACCACCGACGAGAAGACGATCGACCACTTCGACGTCGACCAGCTGGGCGAGGTGTTCAAGCGGATCGGCAAGAAGGCGCGGAAGAACACCAGCCGCCGGGTCGTCGAGAAGTTCGCCGAGCGGGCCGAGCGCCACCACTGGCGGTTCGTCGACGACCCGCCGATCCTCTCGCACGTGAGCCGGGCCACCGAGCAGGCGGTGCTCGACGGGCTGGAGTCCTACGCCGAGGGGTGTCTGGACGACGAGCTGAGGTCGCTGCTGGCGCGCTACTCGGTGACCGACATCGCGCACCGGGTCGTGGGGCTGGGCAGCGTCGGGCGGCGCAGCTTCATCGTCCTGCTGCACGGCAACGGCGACGACGCGCTCGTGCTGCAGGTGAAGGAGGCCGGTCCGTCCGCGCTGGCACCGTACGTGGAGGCGACACCGTACTCCCACAACGGCGAGCGCGTCGTGCGCGGCCAGCGCTGGATGCAGACGGTCAGCGACATCCTGCTGGGGTGGACGACGGTCGACGGCCGGCCGTTCCTCGTGCGCCAGTTCCGCGACATGAAGGGCACCATCGACCCGGTCGCGCTCAAGCCCCACCAGCTCGACGACTACGCCCGCGTCGTCGGCGCGGTGCTGGCCAGGGCACACGCCCAGTCGGCCGACCCGCGGCTGCTCAGCGGCTACGTCGACGGCGTGTTCGGGGTGGCGGGCGGCGCCGAGTTCGACGCCGCGATCACCGCGTTCGCGGTCGCCTACGCCGACCAGACCGAGGCCGACCACGACGCGCTGGCCGCCGCGGTACGGGCCGGGCGCCTCCCGGCGATCCTCGATGCGGCCGATTAGTACTGCAACGAGAGGTACCGCGCCCTCGCCCTGGCTGCGTGGAAACGGTTGTCACAGGAAGTTCTCGCACGTGATCACGTGCACAAACTCCCTTTGACGCCACCCCCACCGCCGATTCCGGCGTCCGGCGTCCGGCGTCCGGCGTCCGGCGTCCGGCGTCCGGCGTCCGGCGTCCGGCGTCCGGCGTCCGGCGTCCGGCGTCCGGCGTCCGGCGTCCGGCGTCCGGCGTCCGGCGGAAAAGTACGGCCCGACGCTCCCGGGTTTGATCGACAGGGGGGATCGGGCATGCCAGGCTCGTGCCCATGGTTACCGGAACGCCCGATCCGTTGCAGAGTCGTGTGCCGCCGATTCCCGTGCCTGGTCCGCCGGTGCCGCCCCCGCCGCCCGCACCGGTCCCGGTACCGCCCGGCCCGGGCGGTCCCTACCCGGGGCCGGGGCCGGTTCCGCCGGAGCCCGAGCCGCAGCCGAGCCCGGACCCGGTCCCGCCGCCGTCCTGATCGGGACGTCGGGCGGGCCCGCCCCGGCCGACGCCTCGGCATGGCGGGTGTTGACACTGGGTGATTAGTGCGCGACAGCTCTACCGTTGAGTCGTGTTCGAACTCCTGACCGGAACCGGCCTCGCCGCCTCCTCCGGTCTCAACGCCTACATCCCCCTGCTCACCCTCGGGCTGCTGTCGCGGTTCACCGATACGGTCAGCCTGCCCACCGGCTGGCAGTGGCTCGACAGCGGCTGGGCACTGGTCATCCTCGCCGGTCTGCTGGCGATCGAGATGGTGGCCGACAAGGTGCCGGTCGTCGACTCGCTCAACGATCTGCTGCAGACCGTCGTCCGCCCGACCGCCGGCGGCCTCGCGTTCGGCGCCACCGCGACGTCGGACGCGGTCACCGTGAGCGACCCGAGCAGCTTCGTCTCGGGCGGACAGTGGGTGCCGGTCGCGGTCGGCGTCGTGCTCGCGCTCGTCGTCCACGCCGGAAAGGCGACCGCTCGCCCGGCGCTGAACACGGCCAGCGGCGGGTTCGCCGCCCCGGTCGTCAGCGTCGTGGAAGACGTGGCCAGCCTCGGCCTCTCCCTGCTCGCACTGCTCGCGCCGATCCTCGTCGTCGTGGCGCTCGCCGCGCTGGTGGCAGCCTTCTGGTGGGCTTACCGGAAGGTGCGCGCGCGTCGTCGCCGCAAAGCCGAACGGCGCGCCCGGAATAACGGCATGGTCACCGATTCGACCGCCGAGGCTTACCCTCGGAATTCACTTAGGTAACATTTCGGACCCCGGCACACCTCGAGGAGGCAGCGCATTCCTCCAGGTGTAGCCGGACCGGGGGGAACGTGTCACGGTCGATGAGCCGGGGCCCTACTTCTGAATTGGGCCGGGTGCACGATCGCAGGGGGGTCCGATGGAGATCGACATCGTCAGCGTGCCGTTCAGCGCGACCGGGCGCGCCGGCGGCGCGGCAGCCGCGCCGGCCGCCGTACACGCCCAGGGGCTCATCGGACGGATGCGCGACGCGCTGCCGAGCGGCTGGTCCCCGTTCGAGACGACACCGGTCACCGGCGGCGAGCGCTCGCTGATCCGCAGCGCCGAGACCGGCCTGCTGAACGAGCCCGCGCTCGCCGCGATGATCGACGGCGTCGCCGACGCGGTGTCCGCGAGCCACACCAACGGCCACCTGCCACTACTGCTCGGCGGCGACAACCCGATCCTGCTCGGCGCGCTGGTGGCCACCGGGCACCGCCCCCAGGGGCCGGCCGGCCTGCTCATGCTCTCCGGCCGCGAGTGCGCGTGGCCGCCGGACAAGTCACCGACCGGCCTGGCGTCCGACTGCACGCTCGGGCTGGCCCTGCTCGCGCAGACGAACGCGGTGCTCTCCAACGGCCTGTCCCGGCGGCTCCCGCTCGTGCCGCCGGGCGGCGTCGCCGTGCTCGGCACGCGCGACGCCGCCGAACTGAGCGCCGCCGGCATCCCGTCGCTGGCCGGCAGCATCCTGGTCCGGTCCGACCAGGACTTCGGAGTGTCCGGCCCGACACCGGGCGTCGTACGGCACGTCACCGACGCGATCGAGCACGTCCGGCGGACGACCGACGACTGGTGGCTCCACGTCGACCTGACCGTGCTCTCCGCACACGCGTTGCCCGCCGTGGACCGTCCGCTCCCCGGCGGCCTGAGCTGGGAGCAGCTCACCGCGGTGACGCGTGCGGCGCTGGCCGCGCCCGGCCTGGTCGGCTGGAGTGTCACCGGCTACGACGCCGACCACGACCTCGACCGGATCAGCGCCGCCCACCTCGCCGACTATCTGCTGGAGTCGGTGGGCGCGCTCCCCGTGTCCGCGTCCGAGGCGGCCGCGCGCCCGGCCACCGGATCCGCGCTGGATGCGCTGACCGGCACGCTGCCGCCGAGCGGCAGGCCGGCGTCGAGCACGGCTCAGACCGTCGCCAGCCCGTGAGTTTCCGGCCCTACTTCCCCCGCCCGGCCACCGGGAGATCGAAATGGACCTCTTCGATGACGGTGACGATCTCGTTCATGATGTCGTTGAGGCCGTAGTCCTTCGGCGTGAACACCCGGGCGACCCCGGCCGCCCTGAGCATCGCGGCGTCCTCCTCGGGGATGATGCCGCCGACGATCACGGGCACGTCGTCCAGACCCGCCGCACGTAGGCCCTCGATCACGGTGGGCACCGCCAGTGCGTGCGCGCCGGACAGGATCGAGAGGCCGACGACGTGGACGTCCTCGGCGACGGCCGCCGCGACGATCTGCGCCGGCGTCAGCCGGATGCCCTGGTAGATCACTTCGAACCCGGCGTCCCGCGCCCGCACCGCGATCTGCTCGGCACCGTTGGAGTGCCCGTCGAGTCCGGGCTTGCCGACCAGCATGCGCAGGCGCCCGCCGAGGCGTTCGCCGGTGACGCGGACCCGCTCGCGGAGCGCGCCCAGCGCGTCGTGCGCGGAGGGCGAGGCGGAGGCGGCCCCCGGGTGCGACGACGCAGCCGCCCCGACGCCGGTCGGCGCCCGGTACTCGCCGAAGACGTCCCGGAGGACGTCCGCCCACTCGCCGGTCGTGACGCCGGCCCGGACGCAGGCCATCGTCGGCTCCATCAGGTTCGTACCGTTCTTGGCCGCGTCGGCGAGCGCGGCGAGCGCGGCGTCGACGGTGCTCTGGTCGCGCTCGGCCTTCCAGGCCGCGAGCCGTTCGCGCGCTGCCTGCTCCACGCTGGCGTCGACGGTGAAGATCGCCTTCTCGGTTCCGCCGCCGGCGGTCAGCGGGCTCGGCTCGGTCTCGGTGTACTTGTTGACGCCGACGATCGTGTCCTCACCAGCCTCGACCCGGGCGCGCCGCTCGGCCAGCGAGCGCACCAGCTCGCCCTTCATGTAGCCGGACTCGATCGCCGCGACCGCACCGCCGAGCTCCTGCACCCGCGCGATCTCCGCGCGCGCCCCGGCCATGATCGACTCGACCTTGGCCTCGACCACCGTCGAACCGTCGAAGAGGTCGTCGTACTCCAGCAGATCGCTCTCGAACGCCAGTACCTGCTGCATGCGCAGCGCCCACTGCTGGTCCCAGGGGCGCGGCAGGCCGAGCGCCTCGTTCCAGGCCGGGAGCTGGACGGCGCGGGCCCGCGCGTTCCGCGACAGCGTGACGCCGAGCATCTCCAGCACGATCCGCTGGACGTTGTTCTCCGGCTGCGCCTCGGTGAGCCCGAGCGAGTTGACCTGGACGCCGTAGCGGAAGCGGCGGTGCTTCGGGTTCTCCACTCCGTACCGCTCGCGGGTGATCTCGTCCCAGAGCCGGCCGAACGCGCGGAGCTTGCACATCTCCTCGACGAACCGCATCCCGGCGTTGACGAAGAACGAGATGCGCGCGACGACGTCACCCATCCGCTCCTGCGGCACCTGGCCGGAGTCGCGGACCGCGTCCAGCACGGCGATCGCGGTGGAGAGCGCGTACGCGACCTCCTGCACCGGCGTCGCACCGGCCTCCTGCAGGTGGTACGAGCAGATGTTGATCGGGTTCCACTTGGGCAGGTGGACGACCGTGTGCGCGATCATGTCGGTGATCAGCCGGAGGCTGGGCCCGGGCGGGAACACGTACGTGCCCCGGGACAGGTACTCCTTGATGATGTCGTTCTGGGTCGTGCCGGCCAGGGCGTGCACCGCTGTCCGGGGACGCTGGCCCGCTGCCTCCGCCTGCTCCTCGGCGGC
>Ga0190269_10000796_pt1 | contig 15756 bp, 14 predicted proteins | sample Popmic249IS_FD_133749 | JGI IMG/M metagenome (GOLD analysis project Ga0190269, IMG submission 133749) | Populus adjacent soil microbial communities from riparian zone of Blue River, Arizona, USA - 249 IS | ecosystem: Environmental > Terrestrial > Soil > Riparian zone | place: USA: Arizona...
CTCCCGGGTCGCCGTGCCGGTGGTTCAGATCCGGTGACGCCAGCGCTCACCGACGAGCGCCCACTCGGCCGTCCAGGCGGCGTCCCGGTACCGGTCCGTTGCCGCCCGCGTCATCGAGTACCCGGCGAAGAGCACGAGCCCGCCGAAGCCGACGACGGCCAGGCCTCCGGTCCAGGCTCGGGCCCGGAGGTCCCCCGCGGTCATCAGGGGGCGAACCGGCGTGCCGGACTCGTCGAGCCACACGGACGTCCGGTCGCCTCTCCGCCCGGGTCGACGGGTGTACACGTCGCCGGTGCGCACTGCGCCGCGCTCGGTCCACTGCGCCCTCACCGGCAGACGCGTCCGGTACGCCGGCGCCTCGGAGCGGCTCGACGCCGGGACGGTGTCCGCCAGCAGCACCACCGTGACCAGGTGCCGATGTCCGAGTTCCGCGGCGCGCCGGTCGGCCGCGGCCCGGTAGGACGTCGTCGCGACGAGGGCTGTCGCGGTCACCAGGCCGACCGCCAGCACGACGGTGAGCAGCCGCACGACGTCGTCGACACGATCGACGCGACGGCGCAGCGGGTTGCGCCCGAGGCCGATCCGCCGCGACGCACGACGGATCGCCGAGTAGCGGTTCATCATCCCTCCCTCGCGTCCGGCCGGCGGTGGGTCGTCGTGGGCTCCTCCGCCGGGCGGCTCGTGCCGCGTGTGGCCACCGGCGGATCCCGCGATCCCGGTGCTCCCGTTTCATCGTCCGGCGCCGGCCGGGCCGAGAGCAGAGGCTGAAGTCCCGTTCCGGCCAGGGACCGGCCCGGACTCACCGCCCAAATACATAAATCGCCCGGCATTTCAAGCCTCTGCATCGAAGCAGTACACTTCGGCACTGACAGGGCGAACCGGACGTGTTAGAACGAACTCGTCCCGATTGGCGGCGCTCGCGAGCGCGGTTCTCTGGAGGGTGACGTGGCGCACGACGCGGACACCGAGCCCGACGAGGCAACGCTCCGGTTCCCGGACATGCCCCAGCTGGAACTGGACCAGCTCCTCGCCCAGCTGATCGAGCGCGCCACCGAGGTGATGAGCGCCCAAGGGCGACTGCGCGGCCTCCTCCGCGCCAATCAGCTGATCGTCGCCGATCTCGCGCTCCCGGCTGTTCTGCGACACGTGGCGGAGGCGGCGCGCGAGCTGCTCGATGCCCGCTACGCCGCGCTCGGCGTGCTGGCTCCCAGCGGCGGTCTGGCCGAGTTCGTCCACGTGGGCATGCCCGCGGAGAGGGTCACCGCGATCGGCGACCTGCTGGCAGGCGAGGGGCCGCTCGGTGCTCTGCTCGACGACGCACGCCCGATCCGGCTCGACCGGCTCGGCGACGATCCCCGGTCGTCCGGCTTCCCGCCCGGGCATCCCCCGATGGAGAGCTTCCTCGGCGTCCCGATCCGGATCCGCGACGAGGTCTTCGGCAACCTGTACCTGACCGACAGCGTGCACGGCCGGTTCAGCGCGGAGGACGAGGAGCTCGCCCGTGCGCTGGCCGCCACCGCGGCGGTCGCCATCGACAACGCCCGCCACTTCGAGTCGACCCGGCGGCGCGGTGAGTGGCTCGACGCGTCCGCGGCGGTCACGCAGCGCCTGCTCGCTCCCGGCACCCGCGACGCCCTGCCCACGATCGCCGGCCACGCCCGTCGCCTGGCCGACGCCGACCTGGTCGCGCTCTTCCTCCCGGACGCCCAGTCCCGCTCAGACCTCCGCGTGGAGGTCGCGGTGGGGGACGACGCCGAGCGAGTGACCGGTCGGCATGCACCCCAGGACCGCTCACTGTGCGGGCACGTGTTCACCACCGGGCACGCTCTCCGGCTCCGGGACCCCGCCGACCACCCGGAACTCCCCCGCTCGACCATCGCCGAGGACGTCGACGCCGGCCCGATGCTGTTCGTGCCGCTGACCGGATCGGCCAGGACGAACGGTGTGCTGGCGGTGATCCGCCACCCCGGGCGCGCGGCGTTCTCCTCCGAGGACCTGGACATGGCTGCCGGATTCGCCGCCCAGGCGTCGGTCGGGCTCGAACTCGCCGAGGCCCGAGCCCACCAGGAGCACGTGGGCATGGTCGACGAACGCCAGCGCATCGCCGAAGACTTGCACGACCACGTCATCCAGCGGCTGTTCGCGGCCGGCCTCACGTTGCACGGCGCGGCGGCCCGGGTCTCGCCACCGGCGCTCTCCCGCGAACTGGTGGGTGTCGTCGAGCAACTCGACGACACGATCAGCCAGATCCGGACCAGCATCTTCGCACTCCAGCAGACCGACACCCGCAGCGGTGGAATCCGCGCGGAAATCCTCGACGTGGTCACCGACGCCGCCGGAGTGCTGGGGTTCTCTCCCGATCTGCGGCTCTCCGGCCCGATCGACACGCTGCTCGGCGGCACCGAGTCCGACCTGGCCACGGACGTGCTCGCGGCGCTGCGCGAAGCGCTGTGCAACGCCGCCAGGCACGCGCACGCCACCTGTATCCAGGTCGAGGTCACCGCCCGGGACGGCCCGGCCGGTGGCGGGGCCGAGGTCGTGCTCGAGGTGCGGGACAACGGCGTCGGCATGGGCACCACCGACCGGCGCAGCGGGCTGGCCAACCTGCGCGCACGGGCAGAACGGCACGGCGGGACCCTCCGCATCGCGCCACGCTCACCCACCGGCACGTGCCTGTCCTGGACGGCGCGACAGCCCTAGGCCACCACCCCGGGCCGCGGCGGCTCCTGCCGCCACGGCAGAGCCGCGCCCGCTCCGCGGACGCGGCTCGCAGGTACTCCCTTCCCTCAGATGCGGGCCAGCTCGTCGGTCTCCGCCGGGCTCGTCGGGGCCGGCGGAGACGGCGGGAACACCGGCAGGCTGCCCGGGTCGGTGCCGCCGCTGTCCAGGCGGAACGGCGGGTACTCGTCGCGCATCAACGCGGCATAGGCGACCACCCGGAACGTCCAGCGCTGCATGCCCAGGACGAAGTCGTAGACCGTCCGCGGGTAGCTCCCGGTGATCGTCAGCGTCACGCCGGCGACCAGCGCGAGCACACCGATCAGCCCCAGGTCGAACGCCCACGACCAGTCACCGTTCGAAGCACTCCAACCGGCACCGCCGAAGAGCACGAGCACCAGGTAGTGCGGCAGCGCGAGCAGCCACGACTTGACCAGGACCAGCGGCCGGGACAACCGCTCCGGATAGGCGACCGACAGCGTCGCCGGGTAGTCCGGGGCAGGTCCCAGCGTGAACGGCGGGTACCGGTCGGTGCCGAGCGTCATCGCGTAGTAGACGACACGCCAATGCCACCGCAGCACGCCCACGTTGAAGGCGAAGATGCCTTTCGGGTACCGGCCGGTCAGCAGAATGCTGACCCAGGCCACGACGCTGAGCAGGGCGAAGGCCAGCCACAGGAACGCGAGCACGACGAAGTGCGGAATCGCCAGCAACCATTTCACCAGCCAGAGCCCGCGGTTGAGCGGCTGGTCGAGCCGCGCGTCGACCCGCACCGGGTACGTCCCGGCGGGGACGGTCGCACGAGCCGGGCCGGGCTCGTGCGTCGTACCCGCGACCGCTCCGGCGAGCAGCCCGGCGGCCAGGAGTGCGCTGACCACAGCGGCACCCAGGAACCAGCCGGCGACCGGTAGCAAGGCATCGGTCCGCAGTCCCGAGCGGACGCTGACGTCGACGCCCGGCGTCCCGTCGGAGTTCATCACCACGAGCGTCCAGTCACCTTGCCGGATGTCCCAGGTGAGCGTCTGCCGTCCCGCACCCTCGGCGGAGGCGACCCAGAAGGTCTGCTCGGCCGGCGTTCCCGGCAGCGCACCGGCGCCGTCGTGGCGACGGTTGCCCGACCGCCCGCCGTAGAGGTCGGACACGGTGTCGTAGGGCACCGCACCGAGGTACGCGGTCACGTTCGACGTCCTCGCGACGCCGACGAACACGCTCCGCCCGTCGCGGTCGCCCGTGGTGACCCGGACCGTGCCGAAGCGGTCGGCCATCCGGTCCCACCGCGCACCGTGCAGATCGGCGAAGACCTCGACCGGCTCCGACGTGATCGCGTAGGTCGGCGACGCCAGGCGCTCCGACGGCAGCGTGTAGAAGCCGTCCGCGTCGCGTTGCGTGGCGTGCGCCCAGAGCAGCGGTCCCCCGATGGCCAGCAGCACCAGCGTCACGACCGTGCCGAGGATCCCGAAGATCAGCAGCACGGTTTGGCGAGTACGCATGAAGCCCTCCCTTCGAGCGGGGAGGGTGGCGAAGGATGCGACCCTCCCCCCCACTTGAGACTGGCCGTCCTCCCGGCCCCGCCCCAGGCCGGAAAGGCCCGCCGGTTCGGGACCTAGGGCCCGGGCAGACCGCACCGACGGCCCTGCCCGGGACAGGTGGGACGGAGGAAGTCTCGAGGTGTCGGGTCGTGATCAAGGGAGATCGCCATGACAACAACGACACGCACCAGAGCGCTGGGACCGCTCTCCGCCACGACACTGGTGATCGGCAGCATCGTCGGCACCGGGGTGTTCACGATGCCCGCCGTGATGGCGGGCGCCGGCACCAGCTCCTTACTCGTCCTCGCCGTCATCTCCGCCGGAGCGCTGTTACTCGGTGTGCTCTTCGGTCAGCTGACCAAGCGGGTGCCCAACAGCGACGGCGGCGTCTACGCCTACGCCCGTCACGAGTTCGGGGACTTCGCCGGCTACCTGACCGCCTGGTGCTACTGGATCACCGCCTGGGCCGGCAATGCGGCGATCGTCTCGTCCTGGGTCCTCTACGTCGAGTCGCTCTTCGGCATCGAGAACCCGAGCGCGTGGACCAGCTTCGGAATCGCCCTGGTCGGGCTCTGGATCCCCGCCGCGGTCAACCTGATCGGCGTGAAGCAGACGGCCTGGCTCCAGAACGTCACGGTCGTGCTGAAGTTCATTCCGCTGCTGATCGTGGGCATCGTCGGCTGGTTCTTCGTCGAGACGGCCAACTTCGGGCCGTTCAACGCGACCGGCGGCAGTCTCTACGACGGCATCAGCATCGCCGCGGGCGTCGCGCTGTTCTCGTTCATCGGCGTCGAGTGCGCGGCGATCGCCGCCGGCCGGGTCAAGGACCCGCAGCGCAACGTCGGGCGGGCGTCCGTGCTCGGCACGGCCGCGAGCGCACTGCTCTACCTCGTGGTCACCGCCGCCGTCATGGGCCTGGTGCCCCACGGCGCGCTCCTGGACAACGGAGCGCCGTTCGTCAACGCCTTCGAGACGATGTTCGGCGACGCCGCCTGGGTCGGCAAGCTGGTCGCGGCCACCGCGGTCATCTCCGGCCTCGGCGCGCTCAACGGCTGGACGCTCGTCACCGCCGAGATGCCCTGGGCCGCCGCCAAGGACGACCTGTTCCCGCCGCAGTTCGCGAAGGAGAACCGCGACGGAGCGCCCTGGTTCGGCATCGTCGTGTCGACCGTGCTCGCGTCCGCGCTGATGGGCTTCGCCTACAGCGGGAAGACCGGCCTGACCGTCTTCACCTACCTGGTCAGCCTGTCGGTCGTCACGGTGGCGATCCCGTACTTCTTCTCGGCGTGCGCGCAGCTGGCCTACCTGGTCTCGCGCCGTCGCCGGGTCACCGGCTGGGCCCTAGCCCGCGACCTCACCATCGTGATCGCGAGCGGACTGTTCTCGCTCTGGGTGACCGCGGCCGCCGGTTACGCCGCCGTCTACCAGACGATGATCGCGCTCCTGCTCGGGATCCCGATCTACGCCTACCTCAAGACGCGCCGGGAACGCCTCGGCGCGGTTCCCGAGCCGGTCGACGCGGTGGCCGTCCCCGACACCCCGGCATCCCTCACCGGCCAGATCCATGGAGTGACGCGATGACCCGCACCCCGTTCGGCGTCCACTCCGAGGTCGGTCGCCTGCACCAGGCGATCCTCCACCGGCCCGCGCTCGAGCTCGACCGCCTGACCCCGGACAACTGCGACGACCTGCTCTTCGACGATGTGCTCTGGCCGGCCAAGGCACGCACCGAGCACGACGCGTTCGTGCAGGTGCTCCGCGACCACGGCGTGACCGTCCACCTCTTCGGCGACCTGCTCGCGCAGACGCTGCACTCCGCCGAGGCCAGGGCGTTCGTCCTGGAGCGCGTCTGCACCGTGCAGCGTCTCGGCGCCGCGCTGGCGGCCTCGGTGCGGGCACTGGCCGAGGACATGCCGCCTGCGACCCTCGCCGAGCTGCTGATCGGCGGCATCACCCGCGCCGACCTGTCTCCGCTGCACGCCGGTGGCTTGCGCTGGCAGACGCTGGAACTGGACGACTTCGTGCTCACGCCGCTGCCGAACACGCTGTTCCAGCGCGACAACTCCGCCTGGATCTACGGCGGCGTCACGATCAACCCGATGGCGATGGCGGCGCGCCGCCGCGAGTCCATCCACAGCCGGGCCGTCTACCGGTACCACCCGCTGTTCCGCGAGGCGACGTTCCCGATCTACTACGGCGACGACGACGCCGACCACCAGCCCGCCACGCTGGAAGGCGGGGACATCCACGTCCTCGGCCGCGGTGTCGTCCTGATCGGCATGGGTGAGCGGACCACGCCGCAGGGCGTGGAGATCCTGTCCCGGTCCCTGTTCCGCAGCGGGCAGGCGTCCCGGGTGATCGCGGTGGAACTGCCGAAGTCGCACGCGCTGATGCACCTGGACACGGTGCTGACGATGGTCGACACCGACACGTTCCTGCGCTACCCGGGCCTGGCCCCGGAGTCGCTGCGGCACTGGTCGATCGTCCCGGCGTCGCTCGACGAGGTCGTCGAATCCGCCCACGGTGGGCTGGCGGTCACCCAGCGCGACGACCTGTTCGGAACGATCGCCGAGGCGCTGGACATCGGTCGGCCGCGGGTGCTGTGCGTGAACGCGGACAGCCGCGCGGCGGCGCGGGAGCAGTGGGACGACGCCGACAACGTCCTCGCGCTCGAGCCCGGTGTCGTCGTCGGCTACGAGCGCAACACCGTCACCAACACGATGCTGGCCGAGAACGGCATCAAGGTGCTGCCCATCCCGAGCGGGGAGCTCGGGCGAGGCCGCGGCGGCGCGCGGTGCATGAGCTGCCCGATCGAACGAGAAGGGATCTGACATGACCACCGGCTGCCTTCTGAAGGAACTCGACGTCACCAAGAAAGAGTTCCTCGACCTGGTCGAGCTGGCCGCGCAGCTGAAGCTGGAGAAGCGGCGCGGAGCCGAGCAGCCTCGCTTGACCGGCCGCAACATCGCGCTGATCTTCGAGAAGGCGTCCACCCGCACCCGGTGCGCGTTCGAGGTCGCCGCCTACGACCAGGGCGCCCACGTCACCTACCTCGGGCCCGACGGATCCCACCTCGGCCACAAGGAGTCGGTGCGCGACACCGCCCAGGTGCTCGGCCGGCTCTACGACGGTATCGAGTACCGCGGCTTCGACCAGTCGGTCGTCGAGGAGCTGGCCGAGTACGCCGGCGTACCGGTCTGGAACGGCCTCACCGACCAGTGGCACCCGACGCAGATGCTCGCCGACGTCCTCACGATGATCGAGCACCACCCGGGGCCGGTCGAGGACATCAGCGTCTGCTACCTCGGTGACGGGCGGAACAACGTCGCCCGGTCGTTGCTGGTGACCGGGGCGCTGCTGGGGATGGACGTCCGGATCGCGGCGCCGCTCGCGCTGCAACCGCCGCCGGACGTCGTCTCGGCCGCGCGCGGGCTCGCGGGTGACTCCGGCGCCCGGCTCCTGGTGACCGACGACGCCACTGCCGCGGTCCGGGGCGCGGACTTCCTCTACACCGACGTCTGGGTGAGCATGGGCGAGCCCGACGACGTGTGGGACGCCCGGGTCCCCCAGCTGCTCCCCTACCGGGTGACGACCGACCTGGTGGCCGCCACCGGCAAGCCGACGACGAAGATCCTGCACTGCCTGCCCGCGCTGCACGACGCCGAGACGTCCGTCGGCCGGCGGCTGCGCGACCGCTACGGGCTGGTCGGCGCCGAGATCGCCGACGACGTGTTCACCTCCGACCGCACGATCGTGTTCGACCAGGCGGAGAACCGCATGCACACGATCAAGGCCGTGCTCGTCGCCGCATTGGAGCGTTGAGATGAGGATCGTCGTGGCGCTGGGCGGCAACGCGCTGCTCGAACGGGGCGAGAAGCCGGACGCCGCCGTCCAGCGCCGGCACGTGCGGCAGGCCGCTGCCGCGCTCGCTCCCCTGGCGGCCGACCACGAGCTGGTCATCTGCCACGGCAACGGCCCGCAGGTGGGGCTGCTCGCGCTGGAGAGCGCGGCCGACGCGTCGCTCTCCCGGCCGTACCCGCTCGACGTCCTCGACGCGGAGACGCAGGGAATGATCGGCTACTGGCTGGTGCAGGAGCTCGGCAACGCCGGAGTGCGCCGACCCGCGCTCGCGGTCGTGACCCGCACGGTCGTCGACGCCGCGGACCCGGCGTTCGCGGCACCGACGAAGTTCGTCGGGCAGGTGTACGGCAGGGAGGACGCGGAGCGGCTGGCCGCCGAGCGCGGCTGGCAGATCGCCCCCGACGGTGCGGGCTGGCGGCGGGTCGTCCCCTCGCCGCGGCCCCGGCGCATCGTCGAGAGGGACACGATCGGCCAGCTGCTGCGCGCCGGCTCGGTCGTGGTCTGCGGCGGCGGCGGAGGCGTCCCGGTCGTCGAATGCGACGACGGGCGGCTGGTCGGGGTCGAGGCGGTGGTCGACAAGGACCTGACCGCCGCGCTGCTCGCCGTCGAGCTCCACGCCGACCGGCTGCTCATCCTGACCGACGTCGACGCGGTGATGCGCGATTTCGGGACGCCGTCGCAGCGTCCGATTGCGGCTCTCGAACTCGACGAGCTGGCCGGCCTGGGCCTGCCCGCCGGGTCTATGGGGCCGAAGATCGACGCGTGCGGCGTCTTCACGGCGGCGACCGGGAACCCGTCGGCGATCGGCGCGGTCACGGATGCCGTCGCGATCCTGCACGGCGAGGCAGGCACGACGGTCCGTACCGGGGCGGTCACGGCGGCCGCCGCTCCGGTGTTCCGGTTCGGCGGCGCGCCGTGACCACGCACGCCGCCGGCCACGGCGGTGGGGCCGTACCGCGGCCCCGCCGCCCGCCCACCGCGGCGCGCCACACCGCCGCGCCGCGGTGGTCCCGGCGGAGCGTGCTGCGGGCCGCCGGCGGCGGGATGCTCGGTCTCGCCGTCGCCGGCAGCGGCGCCGCCGGCTACCGGGCCTACGACAACGGCGTCTTCGACGCCGACGGCGGCACCGCGTTCGACGCCTGGCGGCACTGGCGGGACGACGCGGGTCCGCTCGGCATGATCGCCGCCGCCGTGCTGGCCGCGAGCCCCCACAACACCCAGCCCTGGGTGTTCCGGGCCACCGGTACCCGGATCGGGCTGTGGGCCGACCCGGAGCGGGTTCTGCCGAGCGTCGACCCGTACCTGCGGGAACAGCACACCGGCCTGGGCTGCGCGCTGGAGAACCTGGTGCAGGCCGCGGCCGCCCGGGGCTACGACGCCACCGTCACGCCCTGGCCGGATCCGGCCGATCGGCTGCTCGCCGCGCGGATCGACCTACGACCGGCCGCGGTCGCCGCGTCGGACCTCTACGACGCGATCGGACACCGGCACTCCAACCGGGGCCCGTACTCGGGTGCCGCCGTACCGGAGCGCACGCTCGCGCGGCTCACCGCCGTGACGTCCGGCCTCGCGCCGGCCCGCCTGGTGTGGATCACCGGCGCCGCGGCACGCGCGCGACTCGGCGACCTGATGGTGGAGGCGGCCGAAGCCGTCGTCGCTGACGAGGCGATGTCGCGGGACGGGTTCGCCTGGTTCCGGGGTGACGCCGATGCGATCGAAGCGCACCGCGACGGCTTGACCCTCGACGGCCAAGGGCTCTCGCCGGTGCTGCTCACGGCGGCGAAGCTGCTGCCGGCGACGTCTCGCGCCAAGGGCGACGCCTTCTGGGTGAAGCAGACGCGCGAGGTGCACACCCGCACCGCCGCCGCCTACGGGCTGGTGCTCGTGCCCGATCCCCGCAACGCGGCGCAGCAGCTGACCGGCGGGCGACTCCTGCAGCGCCTCCACCTGGCGGCGACGGTCGCCGGGCTCGGTCTGCACCACATGAACCAGATCACCGAACGCATCGACCGGGACGCGCACGCCGGCCGGCCCTCCCCGTTCGGGCCCCGGCTCGCCGACGTCGTCGGACGACCGGGCATCGCGGTACTGGCATCGGTCCGGATCGGCTACCCGGAACGCGCCGGGCACCGCTCCCCCCGCCGTCCGGCTGCCGCGGTCAGCCAGCGGTGACCGAGCGCGCCGCGGTCAGCCTGCGGTGACCGAGCGCGCCACGGTGACACCGGCCGGATCGACGATCAGCCAGAGGTGGCGGCCGGGCGTGCGGGAGGGCTCACGCGGGCACGGTCAGTGCGCGGAGGCACGGACGATCACGACCGGGCAGTGCGCGTGGCGCGCCACGGTCTCGCCGACGGAGCCGAGCAGCAGGGCGCCGAACCCTCCGCTTCCCCGGGCCCCCACGACCAGCAGGTCGGCCTTCTCCGCCGCGTCCAGGAGGGCTCGCGCCGGACGGTGGTGGGCGATCACGGTCCGCACCTCGACGTCGGGGTACTTCTCCGCCCACCCGGCGAGCGCTTCGCTGAGCAGCCGCTGCTGCTCGAGCACGTGGTGGGCCGGCAGGGGGGCGGGTTCGACGATCGCCGGATCGTCGGTGGGCCAGTACCACGACCGCACTGCGGTCAGTCGGCTGCCGCGCCGCGACGCCTCGGTGAACGCGTACTCGATCGCCGCCTGGCACTGGTCGCTGCCGTCGACGCCCAGCACGACGCCGGTGCCGTCGCCGGCAGGCGGGCCGGCGGCCTCGGGCACGATCGCCACCGGACAAGCGGCATAGATCGCCACCTGCGTGGCTACCGACCCCACCAGCAGCTGGGCGAATCCCCCACCGCCCCGACGGCCGACCACCAACAGCGCGGAGTGCTCGGCCCGGCCGAGCAGCACTCCCGCCGGTCCGCCGTCGACCACGTCCGTCACGACCTCGACCTCCGGCGCTGTCGCCGCGGCGTGCCGGGCAGCATCCGCGACGATCTGGCGTCCGGCTGCCTCCCCGTCCCGGCCGTCCTGCGGGCCCCAGGCAGGCCACATCGCAGCCGAGTACACCGGCCAGACGTTGACGTACACCAGTCTCAGCGAGCGCCCACGCCGACCGGCTTCACTCGCCGCCCAGGCCACGGCGTTCAGACTGGCCGGAGAACCGTCGACGCCGACGGTGACCGGGGCTCCTGCTGCGTACGTCATGGCGTCCGCGCCTCCCTCGGTGGTCCTCGTTCACCTCACGCTAGAGCGGCGAGGGACCAGCGGAAACGGGCGAAAGTCCCGGCTCACCCGAGAACTCCGGCTGACCCAGTGCCGTCAGCAGATCGAGTGCGGTGACGAGCCCGCGCGCCCGGCCGTCGGCCGTGACGACCGCAGCGGCTCCGCGCCCGCCCGCGATCAACTGTCTGATCGCGTCCCGGATCGTCGTCGCCGCGGGGATCCGGCACGTCCGGACACCGCGCAGCGCATCGGCCGCGGTGGGCTCGGCGGACAGCGGTGGCCGGGCCGGCCACAGCTCGGACACTTCCCGCAGGCCGAGCAGGCCGACGACGCGGGTCGCCTCGTCGACGACGAGCGCCACCTCCCCGTGCTCACGCATCCGGCTCCACGCCGCGGTGATCGGCTCGTGCACCGCCACGACGACGCACGGCCGGAGCACCGTGGTCACCGGAAGGTCGGCTCGGCGTACCCCGCCCACCGGGTCCACCGGGTCCTCGTCGGGCCAGAACGTCACCGGTTCTGTGTTCATCACGGACTTCCTCCCGTCATCGCGAGCGCGGGCCGTCGGGTCAGAGACGAGCGGCGACGTACTCGGTGAGGTCCACCAGGCGAGCGGAGTAGCCCCACTCGTTGTCGTACCAGCCGAACACCTTCACCAGGTTCCCGTCGGCCTGCGTGAGCGGCGCGTCGAAGACGCAGGAGGCCGGGTCACCGACGATGTCGCGGGACACGATCGGTGCCGTGCTGTAGCGCAGGTAGCCGTTCAGCCGGCCGGCCGCGGCGTCCGCGAAGGCCTGGTTGACCTCGGCCGCGGTGACGTCCCGGCGCAGCTCGACCGTGAGGTCGGTCAGGGAGCCGTCCTCGATCGGCACCCGCACCGCGACGCCACCGAGCTTGCCGGCCAGCTCCGGGACGACCAGGCCGACGGCTTTCGCCGCGCCGGTGCTGGTCGGGATCATGCTGCTCGCCGCCGACCGGGCCCGCCGCAGGTCCTTGTGCGGCGCGTCCAGCAGCGACTGGTCGTTCGTGTACGCGTGGATCGTCGTCATCAGGCCGCGTTCGACGCCGAACGCGTCGTTGAGCACCTTGGCCATCGGCGCGACGCAGTTCGTGGTGCAGGACGCGTTGGAGATGACGTCCTGGCGCGCCGGGTCGTAGGTCTCCTCGTTGACGCCGAGCACGAGGGTGGCGTCGGCGTTCTTGCCCGGTGCACTGATCAGCACCTTCTTGGGTCCGGACTCGAGGTGGAGCGCGGCGTCGTCCCGGGCACGGAACCGTCCGGTCGACTCGATCACGAGATCGACGCCGTACGCGCCCCAGTCCAGCGCGGCCGGGTTCCGCTCAGCGGTCACCGCGAACTTCGCATCCCCGACCGCGATGCCGTCCCCGGCCACGACCGCTTCGGTGTCCAAGCGGCCGAACGTGGAGTCGTAGCTGAGGAGATGGGCGAGCGTCGCCGGGGCGGTCAGGTCGTTGACCGCGACGATCTCCAGCCCCCGGGCGCGGGCGATGCGGTAGAAGCAGCGTCCCACGCGGCCGAAGCCGTTGATTCCGATGCGGATGGACATCGTTCCTCCTTGAACGGCAGGCGCCGCCGATCGCCGCCCTCCTTTCCTTCCTAGAACCGGTGTGCCCGGCCGGACAGAGGCGCCGGCCCCCGACCGGAGGGGACCTTCGGCCGGGTACCCGGTCTGCGGGGCCCGATGCCCGGTACCCGGTGCCCCGTGCCCGGTGCCCCGTACTCGGTGCCCGCTCCCCGGTGCGGTGAGCTCTGTCGCGAGACCGGCCCCGACAGCCGGTTCCCGAGCCTTCCGGGACCTTCGCCCCTCCCCGATGCCCCCTTCGGGCTCTGCCCGGAGCGACCGCGTCGCGGGACGCTCGACGTGGAGGCGCCGCCGGCCGGCGACGCGGAGACCAGCACGCGCCGCGCGCGCGGGATCGGAGCGCACCGTGTCACACCGCACACTGCGAACCGTCATGACGACCGACGTCGTCACCGTCGACGTCGACACGCCGGCGAAGGCGATCGCCCAGCTGCTGGACGCTCGGCACATCAACGCCGTACCGGTCCTCGACGAGCAGGGCAGCGTCGTCGGCGTCGTCTCCGAGCGCGATCTCCTGCACAAGATCACCTACGCCGACCTCGCCGACGCCGACACCGACGGGTGGTCGCGACTGTTCAGCCGGCACCACGGGGCGAAGGCCAAGTCGCGTGCCTCGGTGGCGCGCGACCTGATGACCGCTCCGGCGGTCACCGTGCTCCCCGACGCGACGATCGTGGAAGCCGCGCAGCGCATGGAGCGGCACGGCGTGAAGAGTCTGCCGGTGGTGGACGGCGTCGGCGAGCTGGTCGGCATCGTCACGCGGAAGGACCTCGTCGGTGTGCTGCTCCGCCCGGACCAGCAGATCCACGACGAGATCGTGCACGAGATCTTCGGCACCGCACTGCTCGCGAACGCGCCGGATCTGGCCGTGGAGGTCACCGACGGCGTCGTGACGCTGCGCGGGACGCTGGACCGCCTGACCCAGACGACCGTCGCCGCCGGCTTGGTCAAGCGGGTCGACGGTGTCGTGCACGTCGACAACGAGCTCGACTACCGAGCCGACGACACCCTCTACGTCGGCATGTAGCCGCTTCCGACTCCGCCCGGGGTACGACCGAACTTCGCGCACCGAAGGACCTCCGCCAGGGACGACTGACCTCCGTCCGCCCTCCGCGGGACTTCCTCCTCTGCTGCCGACGCGGCCCCGAGCGAAGCATGGAAGTAACCGGAGAAGGGAGCGCGCCATGAGCCACCGGAAGGTCAAGGACGTCATGACGACGACCGTCCGCAGCGTCTACGCGGGCACGTCGGTGAAGCACATCGCCGAGCAACTGGACTTCGCCGGCATCAGCGCGATGCCGGTCCTCGACGAGGAGGCGAACGTCGTCGGCGTCGTCTCGGAGACCGACCTGCTGCACAAGATCACGTATCAGGACGCGACCGACGAGTGGCCCCGGCTGCTGCGGCGCCACCGCACGGACCGGGCCAAGGCCGACGGCCTGCTCGCCCGGGACCTGATGACGGCTCCGGCGATCACGATCGACGCGGACGCCTCGGTCGTCGAGGCGGCCCAGCTGATGGAGAAGCACAACGTCAAGCGGCTGCCGGTCGTCAACGACACCGGCAAGCTCCTCGGGATCGTCAGCCGCGGTGACCTCGTCCGGCTGTTCGTCCGGTCCGACGCGCAGATCCGCGACGAGGTGGAGACCGAGGTCTTCGGCCGCATCCTGCTGCACCCCGCAGGGGTGACCGCCGAGGTCGCCGACGGCGTCGTGACGCTCAGCGGTACGCTGCCGCGCCGCAGCGACGCCGAGATCGCGGTCGAGTTCGCCCGCCGGATCGACGGCGTCGTCAAGGTCGTCGACACGCTGGCGTACGTGGACGACGACACCAGCTACCGCGCGCTGCGGGAACAGGTCAGCTACCCGTCCGGCCCGTTTCTGTGAGAGGGAGGGACTTCCGATGCGCTCACTGATCGTGGTGGAGTCGATGTTCGGCAACACCCGCACCATCGCCGAGGCGGTCGCCGACGGCCTGGCCCCGTCCGGTCCGGTCACCGTGCTGGACGTCGCGGACGCGCCCCCCGCCCCGCACGGGGACGTGGACCTCCTCGTGGTCGGCGGCCCGACGCACGCGTTCAGCCTCTCCCGTCCCAACACCCGCCAGGCGGCCGAGCAGCAGGGCGCACCACACCGAGGCGACGGGCTCAGGGAGTGGCTCGCGGCCCTCCCGCCGTGCATTCCGGGCACCGCCGCCGCCGCGTTCACGACCCGGATCCCCAAGAAGTTCGTCCCGGGATCCGCGGCCAGAGCGGCAGCGCGGCGGCTGGAACGCCACGGCTACCGCACCGCGGCCCCGCCGGAGGATTACTTCGTGCTGGACACCGCCGGCCCGCTGCGCGCGGGCGAGGTCGAGCGCGCGAAAGCATGGGGTCGGCGGTTGGCCGCCTCCGCCCGGGACCGAGCCGCGGAACGGGGAGTCGGGTGAGCACGCCGGCCGGGCTTCCCGCACAGGTCCTGAGATGATCGTCCGGGGCTACCCGCACGGTGCGGCCGTCCGGACCGCACCGCGAGCGGGGGGCGTCGCTCGCTGACGCCGTGGACCGGTGATCGTCAGACCTCGACGGGCACCACCAGCACGGGGCAGGCGGCGTACCGGAGCACCGCGTCGGTCACCGATCCCAGCCGCAGTCCCGGGAACCCGCCCGATCCGCGACTCCCGACGACGACCAGATCCGCGGCCCGGGATGCCTCGACCAGAGCCGCCGCCGGCGACTCGGAGGAGATCGTGAGCTCCGCCGGCACGTGCGGGTACTTCGCGCGCCACGCGCCGAGCAGGTCCGCTTCCCGCGGAGCGGGTGCGGAGGTCGCTTCCCGCGGAGCGGGTGCGGAGGTCGCTTCCCGCGGAGC
>Ga0190269_10000797_pt1 | contig 15724 bp, 8 predicted proteins | sample Popmic249IS_FD_133749 | JGI IMG/M metagenome (GOLD analysis project Ga0190269, IMG submission 133749) | Populus adjacent soil microbial communities from riparian zone of Blue River, Arizona, USA - 249 IS | ecosystem: Environmental > Terrestrial > Soil > Riparian zone | place: USA: Arizona...
AATGCCATACTGGGTCTCGCTTCCTAAACGGGCCCGCCCATGTAGCAAAGCAGCTCTCGACTGGCAACCCGGATCGGGCCCAGCGTACCGTGTGCTGCCGGAGCACGCCATCGGTGACTGAGAGCGGACAGACAGACAAGCCCCACGCCGGCAGCCCGAATCGACGATTCGCACGCCTGTGGGCAGGCGCCCTGTGCGTGTTGCTGGGCGTGTTCGCCTACAAGCTCCTACTGAGCCGGCAGCAGGCGACTGCGCCGACGGCCCAGTCCGACGCCCCAGAGCCGCCTGACGGCCCGCTCCTGGCCGTTTCCGTCTGGGCCGATGGCGAGCCGCTCCCGGACGTCAAAGTGGCTGTGACCGGGTCTCGCTGCCAGGAGCGTGCCCGCACGGACGACCAGGGCCTCGTGAAGGTCTACGGCTGCAGCGAAGGCAGGGTCGCGATCAGTGTCGAGGCACCGGACTATGTGCGCGTGGAGCGGACGATCGTGCTCGGGGAGGCCGGGAGCCTAGAGCGCGTGGATCTCGAGCCTGGCGAGCGCCTGGCAGGCCGCATCGTCGACGACAGCGGGCGCCCGCTTCCGGGCGTGACGCTGACCGCGCGCATGCTCGGACGGAGCGGAGCGCGCGCACCGAGCACGCCCTGGCTGACGCTCACCGGCAGCGACGGCCGCTTTTCGATCGAGACCATGCCCGCCGGCCAAGTGGTGTTGGACATCAGCGATGGTGGCGCCCACGAGCCCACGAGCGTGACTGACCTGTCGCTTCCCAGCCAAGCCGTGCTGATCACGCTGCGCCGGACTGCAGCCATGAGCGGCAAGGTGTTGGGCGAGGATGGCATCGCCGTGCCGGACGCGCGGGTGACGCTCGCTGGCAGCGGGGTCTGGCCCGCGCGCGTGCTCTCGGCAGATCGCGCCGGGGATTTCGTGTTCGCAAACGTGCCGGATGGCGTGTACGAGCTGCGGGCAGAGCACGGCGATCGTGTCTCGGCGCCGCTCGAAGGTGTGAGCGTGCAGCCCGGCAGCCACGCCAAGATCGACCTGGTGCTCGCGCCAGGTGCCAGCCTGCGCGGACGCGTGCGTGCAGCCGCGAGCGGCGCGCCGCTGCGCGCGGAGGTGCGCGTCGTCGAGGAAGCGTTGAGCGGACGGGAGCGCACGGTCCACTCGCAGGCCGATGGCAGCTTCGAGGTGCCCGGCCTGCGGGTGCTGCCGCACCGCGTGACGCTGCAAAGCCCCGGCTATGTGGCCGAGCAGCGCTGGCTGACGCCGGGGACGACTGCGACGATCGAGCTGCTGCGCGGTGCCGCTGCTAGCGGCAAGGTCGTGGACAGCGACGGCCGGCCAGTCGCGCGCGCGGACATCGAGGTCAAAGGCCGCAGCGTGACCGGGCAGGCGGTGCAGATGGTCGGGCCGATCCAAGAAGCTGCGCCGCTCGCAGATGCCAGCACACGCACGGTCGCGGGCAGCGATAACTTGGGCGTGACGACGGGAGCCGTGCCGCGCGTTCCGGTCATGCCGACCGGCTCGGGATCGAGCGGCGAGCTCGGGTTTCACAGCGACGAGCGCGGCGAGTTTCGCATCGACGGTTTGCCGCCCGGACAGTTTACGCTCAGCGCGCGCAAGCCTGGGATGAGCGCTGGCCGCAGCCCACAGCTGCAGCTGCGCGCCGGCGCTACGGTGTCGGACATCGTGATTACGTTGCCTGCCGGCGTGAGCTTGCGCGGGCGCGTGGTCGATGCGCGCGGCGACAACGTCGCGCACGTTCGCGTCGATCTGGTGAGCGGCAGTGATCTGCCGCGCTCCACCACCACCAGCGCAGACGGGAGCTTCGTGTTCGAGTCGGCGCGCGGCGACTGCACGCTGTGGGCGCGTCCGTTCGGTGCGCCGGCTGCGAAGCTTACTGGCAACGCGCAAGAGCTCGCGAAGCGCGACCTCTTGATGACGCTCGCCAGCAACGTCGACCGCCTGCACGGTCGGGTGAGCGACGCGACCGGTCAGCCGATCGAGACCGCGAGCGTTCGCTTGGAGGCGCTGAAGAGTCACGGGTACGCGCCCACGGTGCTGACAGGTGAAGATGGGACGTTCGATTTCCACGCGCTCCCTCCCCCGCCCTATACGCTGAGCGTCGAGCATCCGGACTACAGTCCGTCGCGCAAACAGACGATCGAGAACACGCGCGAGAGCGTCGAGATCCGCCTGCAGCGCGGCGCAACGCTCCGCGGCGTGATCACGGATGCGGTGTCGCGGTTGCCGCTTTCAGCTGCGGAGGTTTCCTTCACGAGCACGGGCCTGATGCGCGCTGCGCGGACGATCCGCGACGGCAGCTTCGAGCTCAGCCACTTGCCCGAAGGCCCGTACCAGCTGCGCGTGTCCGCTGAAACCTATGTTCCGGTGACGCAGGACGGGCAGCTGGCCACCGACAGCGCGCCGCTGCGCATCGAGCTCATGCACGCGGCGAGCGTCAGCGGAGAGGTCGTCGACAGCCTGGGGCGCACGGTGTGGAATGCGCAAGTCACGTTCGGTGCGACGCCAGATTGGTCGCGCGCGACGCGCACTGATCACGCAGGGCGCTTTCGCCTTCAGGGCGTGCCCGAGGGCGATCATGTGCTGCACGCGCGGCACGGCGCGTTGCAAGCGGCGAGTGGGAACGCCGTGCGCGTCGTCGAGGGCGAGGACACACCGGGGGCAGTGATTCGCTTGCCTGGTGTCGTCGAAGAAGAAGTGGAAGACGACGCGCCGCCTGCCCGCGAGCCATCGTCCCCGCGCAGCGGACCCTTGGAGCTCGCGATGCGCGGCTCGCGCGTGGTCGTAGAGCACGTCGGCGCAGGCAGCACCGCAGCGCGCGCGGGTCTGCAGGAAGGTGACATCCTCGTCTCGGTCGACGGTGAGCCCGTGCGCTCGGCAGCACAAGCCCGCGGGATGCTCGGCCGCGGCGTCGGGGCGCGCGGCCCGCGCCAGCTGAAGGTGCGCCGCGATCAAGACCTGCTGGAGCTCACGTTCGGTGCTCGCTGAAGCCGGCGTGCGGATCGCGTGCTGCTCGAGCGCAGCTTGGGCATCTGCAGAGGATGCATCCGCGGTGTTGCCTGACGCGGTTCGGTGAGACCTGCTCACGCTCTGCCTGCGATCAGACCCTGCTCGAGCTGAGTTTCTGCGCGCGCTGAGGCGGTGGTGGTGGAGCCGGCGGATAGAGCGAATCGCGCCGGCCAGGAATGATCGAGGGCAGATGACCCGGCGGTGCCAAGCTCGGCTGCGCGATCACCGACAGGCACTCTTTCAGCACGGCCTTCAGAGTCTCGAACACGCCCTCCCCGCACTTCGCGCTAGCGACGACTTGCACCACGCCGGGCGGAATCTTGAGCGCTGTACGCATGCGCTCGACACCGTTGGGTCCGGCGAGATCGCGCTTGTTCCACTGCACGACCGTCGGCAGCTTCGCGGGCTCGTGGCCGAGGAGCTCGAGGTTCTGTTCGAGGTCTTTGATCGCGCTTCGGTTGCCCGCAGTGCGACCGTGCTGGCAATCCACCACGAGCACGACGCCGTCGACATTCCGCAGCACGGTCTGCCGCAGCTGCGCGTATTCGGCTTGGCCTGGCACGGTGCACAGGTGAACGCGCACGTCGTAGTCTTTGTAGCGACCGGCCTCGACGGGCAGCAGATCGAAGAACACCGTGCGCTCGTTCGCGCCAGGCATGACGATCAGCTTGCCGCGCCGATCCGCGCGCGTGCGCTTGTGGATCAGCTCTAGGTTGGTGGTTTTTCCGCTCAGGCCGGCGCCGCAATACACGATCTTGAAGCGCAGCTCTTTGCGTGCGTGATCGACGTGGGGCATGGACTCATTCGTGAAACTACCGGTTGGAGAGTTGCACAAGCAAGTTTACGGCCCAAAGCAGGGTCCAGCTTGACGGCTGGGGGGACAGTTGTCGAGTGTTCGCCCCCATGTCGAATTGGATTCGCGATGCGGAAGCTGCCCTGACCACGCGACAGCTCGCTCCAGAGAGCACGACTGACATCGATATCGTGGACACGCACTCGCCTGCGTTGCTCGACGCCAACGGGGCTCGCGCGCTGCTGAGCCCGTTTTTCGCTGGCTTCATGTGGGCGGCGGTGGTGTTTCGTGAAACGCAGTCGCACTCCTCGCTCGACCCGCTTGCGCTGCTCCTGCGCGTGCTCGCGTTGGCGATGACGTTGCGAGCCCTCGGCGTGTTGTGGCGCTTCGGGCAGCGCTTGAAGCTGCTCTTGCAGTGGAAACGTTACGGGCTCGTGGTCACGGATCAGGGGCTGCTCTTTCGTGCACCCGATCGCGACGTGGTCGTGCAGCGCGCAGATGTGCTCGATGTTCGCGAGCAACACGCGGTCGCTGGCTCGCCGCGCTCGGCCGGTGGTGCGGCCGAGGTGTATCTGGTGACGCACCCGAGTACCGGGCGCACCCACGTGACGTTGCCTCCGGTGTTTGCAGCGAGCCCTCGCGCGTTGGCAGAGCGCTTGATGCGCTGGCGCGGGCTCGGTGGTGAAGGTACGCCGCTTCCGTCCGAGAGCCCGGAGCCGCTGCCGAGCAAGCTCTGGGATCGCAGCGGGGCTGGCGAAGTGCTCACCGGCGTCGTCGCGATCCGCCACGGCAGCGGCTGGATGAAGCGCGGACCTTACGCGTCGATGTTGTTGGGTCTGGCTGTGCTCGATGGCTTCTTGCGTCTGCCGACGCAAGCTGCGCAGTCGATCAATCCATTGCCCGCGCTTCTCCTCGCAGCTGCCCTCGTGATCGTGCCTGCCGCTTGGTTTTTGTTCACGCGCGGCACGCTGCGGGACCGCAAAGGTCTCGCCTTGGTCCTGTCCCCGCAAGATCTCTTGTCGCGCGGGCGCGGTGGGATCATCCGCGCGCCCTGGAGCTCCGTGACGCGCGTGGAGATCTTGGCGCGTAGCTCGTGGTCGCTCTTTCTCGGCGGCTACACGTCGCGCACGCTGATCGTGCACAGAAAGCGCGGCGATGCCGATGTCCAGGTCGCCGACACCTTCCTGGCGACGCCGGTCGACGTCGTCGCAGCGCTCTGCGACGCCTATCGCAAGCGCGTCGCGAGCGCCGAGCCGGCAGCGACCTAGCGCTTCATTGCGGCTCGGGCGGTGGTGGCGGGATGTCGGCGGTCTTCGGCACCAAGCCGATCAGCTCGACGTAGGCGTTGGCGCTCGCACGAATCGGCAGCGTCGCAGGGATCGGCCGCTTGAGCGGATACGCGATCTCATTGCGACCGCGATGCAGCGTGTACTCGCGGTCATTGATGCGCAGCCAGTCGTTGCTGCTGGACGCCCAGGCCGAGAGGACCACGCGGCCCTCACCAGGGATGAGTCGTCTTGGGAGCTGGACTTGGGTGCGGCCCGTGTTGGGCCGGCAGGCAGGTGGCCCATCCAGCGTGGTGCGCTTACGACAGGTCCATTCGCCGTGGAAGAGACCCGGCGGGATCGCGCCTTTGCGCAGCTCGTAGAGTTGTCCGCCCGCGTTGCGGCCGGGACCACCCTGCAGCTGAGCCCAGTAGTCCAAGCCGCCTGGCAGCCCCGTTTCCGTGCCGAGGAGCTTCACGACGCGCGGCAGCGCACGCTTGGCTTTCAAGTGCACGAGGGCTTGTACTTCGGCCGCGCGCGACTCGGGGTAGCGCTCTTGCGCGAGCGCGCGCAGCAGAACATCGATGGCCGCAGGGTCGGCGAGCATGCCCATCGCGCGTGCGACCGCCGGACGCAGGCGCACATCGTCGAGCAGCGGCGTCATCTTCTTCAGCGCTCCCGCAGCGCGCGCCTGCCCCAGCGCCGTCAACGCGCGCTCGCGCTCGACCAAGCCGGCGCCGCTATCGGCTGCGAGCGCAAACAGCACTTGTTCGCCCTGTTTGCCGAGCGCGGGCGCGAGAGCAAACGCCGCTCTGCGCGCGAGGTCGAGCTCCTGATCGCTCGCCGCCGCCTTGTCGACCAAGAGCGAGCGCACGCGCGGCGCGTATTCACCGGCGCCGAAGGTGAACGCGGCCAAGGCCGCTTCGTTGCGCACCTCGGGGTCGCTGTCCTTTTCGGCGAGCGTGTGCACCAGGGGCAATGCATGGAGCATGCGGGCCTGGGCGAGCGCGCGCAGGGCTTCAGCGCGCACCACCGCGCGTCGATCACCGAGCAAAGGCAGGAGCTCCTCACGCGCAGCGCGGTCGCCCAGTCGCGCGAGCGCCAGCGCTTTGGGCCACGCATCGCCACTCTGCATCGCCAGCACTTCGCCTTCCGGGATCGACGCGACCAGCTCGGAGAGCTTCTCGCGCAGGTGCTCGGCCACTTCCGGTTTGCTCTCGCTCGCATCGCGAGACTCACTCGGATCGGCGACGAGATCGTACAGGCGACACGTACCTTCGCTGGCTTCGCAGACCAGCTTGTCGCGGCCGTCGCTCAACATCCGCAGCTCTTCGATCGAAGCAAACGCGTTCAGCTGTGGGTTCTCGGGCGCACCGTTGAGCAACGCCGAAAGATCAGCGCCGCGCATGCGTGGATCGCGCGGGATCGCGAGCGCAGCTAGCAGCGTCGGCGCGAGATCGACGAGCTGCGCGGGGGACTCGATGCGTCGCGGCTGCACGCGTCCCGGCGAAGACCAGATCAGCGGCACGCGGATCTGCTCCTCGAAGAGGGTGGTGCCGTGATGATGACCGCCATGCTCGCCGAACTCTTCGCCGTGATCTGCCGTGACGATCACCGTGGCGTTCGGATTGCGCTTGCGGAACATCGCGATCATCGCGCCCGCAGCAGCATCCGAGGCAGCCACTTCGCCGTCGTAGCGCTGCTCAGGCTCGCTGCCGCGCGCGAACTCGGGCTTCGGGTCATACGGCTCGTGCGGCTCGAAGAGGTGCATCCAGATCAAGAGCGGGTGATCGGGCGGCGCTTGATCGAGGTACTCCTGCAGCTGTGCGACGCGCTCGTGCGCGGGCGCAAACATCTCTTTCACGTACTCGAAGCCAAAGTGCTCCTCGGCCAGGCTCGCGAAGCGATCCTCATCCACGAAGAACACCGCGGGCGGATAGAACGCCGCAGTGCGATAGCCGAAGCGCCGAACCAAGTTGGGCAGCGTCTCGTGCGTCTTCGATGCGGAGGGCAGCGACAACACTGGACGCAGGTACTTGCCGGTCCAGAGCGAGCCGATCGCATAGGAGGTGTGCGGGGTCTGCGTGTACGCGTGGGTGAACACCGCTGAGCTGGTGGCGAGGCGGTCGATCTCGGGCGTTACATCCTGATGCGAGCCGTAGGCGCGCAGACGATCAGCGCGCAGCGCGTCGATCGTGATGATCAAGATATCGTCGCCGCGCAGCGAGATGCCCGGCTTACTCGATCCTACCGTGGTGACTGCCGCCGCTGGCTGCGGCGCGCGTTGCGGCTGGACGCGCGGTCTGCGCACCAAGTGCAGCAGCTTTCCGGTGAGCGGCGCGGCTTCCGCGACGGCGTAGCGCAGGTTCGGAGCTTGTGCGACCGCGCGCAACATGAACGGCCCGGCGAGCGCGCCCACCATGCCGATACCCACGAGCCAACGCGCGACACCTGCGTTCGCGGGGGCCCACAGCGGGGACATGCGCGACGCCGCGGCGCACAAGCACAACGCGAGCACGCTCAGCGCCCAGTGCAGCGCCGGGTACAAACGATGCAGCACCAGCGCGTCCGCCCACAAGCTGATCGCGCAGAGCAGCCACAACGCACCCGTGGACAGCACGCGCGCGAGCTTGCCCGCACGCGCGACCCGGAGCAGCCCCAGCACCGCCGCCATCAGCAGCAGGCTTGCGAGCAGCGCCGCGGCGCTCACCGCGAATGGCCGGTACGGCAGCGCGCGCACGCGTCGTCCTTGCGTGAGCAGCCAAAACAGCCAAGCAGTGAGCGGTGCCGCGACGATGCCCGTCGTCAGCGCGACCGCCAGCGCGAACCGATCGCGTGTGAAGCGCCAGAGCAGCGTCGCGATGACGCCGGTCACGCTCGTGATGATCGCGAGCAAAGAGATCGCGACGCACGTCACGATCAACCAGTAGCGCGCGAACTCACGCACCGACAAAAACAGCTCAGGGCGCGTAACAGCCACCATGCCCGCTTCGATCGCGCCGAGCGCGATGCCGGCCACGACGGTCGGCAGGAGCCGATTCACCAGCTGCTGCAAGCGCTCTTTCACCCGGCTTCCTCGCGGACGATACGACGAGGTCCTTCGTTCGAGCGCTCCAGCACGGCGCGCGCGGGCGCATGCTCGGGCAGCTGCAGCTCGGGGTCGCGCGCGATGACCTGCTGCGCGGCTTCTCGTGCCTTGGCCAAGAGCGGCGCATCGCGACGCAGATCACCGAAGCGAAAGCCAGGCAAGCCTGATTGACGGTGACCGAACAGCTCGCCGGGCCCGCGCAGCTGGAGGTCGGCTTCCGCGATGCGAAAGCCGTCCGCCGTCTCACACAATGCTTCGAGCCGCGTGCGCGACTCCTGACTGACCGCCTGGTGTACGAGCAAGCACGCGCTGCGCTGCCCACCACGGCCGACGCGCCCGCGCAGCTGGTGAAGCTGCGACAGCCCGAAGCGCTCGGCGTTCTCGATCAGCATCACGTTCGCGCGCGGCACATCCACCCCGACTTCCACGATCGTCGTCGCCACCAACACCCGAGCCTCACCTCTCACGAAACGCTCCATCGCGGCAGACTTCTCCTCGGCTTTGAGCCTGCCGTGTAGCAGCGCGACACCATACGCCGCGAAGCGCTTCGACAGCTCCGAAAAGGTCTTCTCGACCGCTGCCAGCCCAGTCTCCTCGGACTCCTCGATGCTCGGGCAAACGACGTAGGCCTGGCCTCCCGCCACAAGCGCGCGTTCTACCTGAACCAAGGCGCGTTCGCGCTCCGAAAACGGGTAAGCGCGAGTCACTGGCGGCACGCGGCCCGCCGGCAGCTCGTCGATCACGCTCACCTCCAGATCTCCGTGCAGCGCGAGGGCGAGCGTGCGCGGGATCGGTGTCGCGGTCATCACCAAAAGGTGCGGTGCCAACGCGCGCTCGGTCTTGTCGACGAGGCGCAGACGCTGCCCGACCCCGAAGCGATGCTGCTCGTCGATGATGACCAACCTCAACCTGGCGAAGCGCACGCCCTCGGACAGGAGCGCGTGCGTGCCGACCACAAGGTCGAGCGCGCCGTCTTCCAACGCTTTGCGCGTCTTCTTGCGATGGGACGCGCGCTCGCCACCGAGCACCAGCGCCGCACGAAGCCCGAGCGCAGCAGCGATCGGTGCGACCGAGCGATAGTGCTGTTCCGCCAGAATCTCGGTGGGTGCCATGAACGCGACCTGCGCGCCGGCAGCCACTACATGCGCCGCGGCAAGCATGCCGACCGCCGTCTTTCCCGAACCCACGTCGCCCTGGAGGAGGCGGCGCATCGGCGTGTCCTTGGCCAAGTCCGCGAAGATCTCTGCGCTCACGCGCCGCTGCGCCTCGGTCAGCTCGAACCCGAGCGCGCGGCGCACGCGCTCCAGGGGCGGCGCCGCGGCGATCATCGGCTCGGCGAGGATGCCCTGGTCCTCCACTCGGCGCCGGAACAGCGCCAGCTCGAGCACGAAGAACTCCTCGAACGCCAGGCGCGCGTGATGCTCCGAGCGCGCTTCGTTCCAGCGGACGAGCTCATCGTCGCTCATGTCCGCGGGCGGGGCATGCAGCGCGCCGAGCGCAGCTCGCAGCGGCGTGAGCTCATACGCCTCGCGCAGCGCGGGCGGCACGGCCTCGTCGATGTCTGGCAGCGCGCTCGCCAGCGCCCGCTGGATAAACGACGCCAGTCGGCGCGGCGGCACGCCTGCGATCGTCGGATAGCGCGGGACGATGCCGCGCGGCGCGGCCTCGTCGTTCGGTCCGAGGCGCTGCGTCTCGGGGTGGGTGATCTGGTTCTGCCCGCGAAACGACTCGACGGTGCCCGCGACTTGGTAGCGCATGCCCGGAACGAACCGCGCCAATAGGCCAGGAGGCGCGCGGAACCAAGTGAGCCGCAGCACGCCAGCAGCGTGCGCCTCGGGCGCCAGCCAGACCTCCGCCATGCGACCGTTGTGGCCGCCACCGAACGGACGCGCGCTCACCACCGTGCCGACCGTCAGCTGACGCTGCCCGACGACGAGCTGATCGAGCGGCGTGATCTTGCGCTCGTCGACATACCCGAGCGGCAGAAGCCAAGCCAAGTCTGAAGCGGTGCGCACGCCGCGCGCGCGCAGCGCTTGGCCGAGTGCTTCGCCGACGCCATTGAGCGTCTCCACCGGGCGGAGCGCAGGCCGTCCGGGTTGCGCGCGATGTTCTTTCAGCGCCCGCGCCTGCCCACGCTCCAAACGCGCTTTGTCACGCGCCTTGCGATCAGCTTTGCGAGGCGCCGGCGCTTCAGGCTGCGCGGCGTGCGACGCCGCCGCCAAGAGCCGCAGCGCACGTGCGGCGAGCACTCGGATCTCGCCGGCGCTTTGGGCGGCGGCGAGCGCGGACAGCGTGTCGTTCAGCACCGGGTCTTTGGTGATATTCAACGCGCGCAGCCCCGCTGCCATCGCCGCCGATAGCGGCGCAGCATCCGGGGCCAACACACGCTGCTGCAGCAGCGGCAACAGCTCTTCGCGGGTCACCTTCGCGGCGTGGGTGCAGGAGGTGGTGGGGGCGGCGGAGGCGGCGCTTCGTAAGCACCACCTGGTGCCACGGCCGGCGCGCCTGATGGCGGCGGTGCTGGCACAGGTGCTGTCGCTGGCGCAGGCTCCGCCATGTGCGGGACCGCGGGCTGCGCAGGGTACGCGGCAGGCGGCGCGGTCTGCACGGGATACGCATCGCTGCTCGCGAGCTGCTTGCGGATCGTCTTGTCCAAGCGATCGATCCACTCGTTGTAGCGCCGATGAATCGCGCCGCCGTTGAACTTCAAGCCAGGCGAGCTGTCGGAATAGCTGATCGCGTAGCGCTGCGCGTCGAACTGGATCAGCACGGTCGCCGAATGGCCTTTCGCCACGATCGTCGCGACGATCCCGTCGGGCCCTTCCCGATCGATCTGCCAATCTCGCCCGAGCAGAGCGCGTATGATCGCGTCTCGCACCCCTTGAATGCTGTGGGCCTGACCATGCGGTGCCACGATCGGTGCGCGCACGTTGTGAACGGGTACGAGCCCGCCGCCACAAGCGGCGAGCAGCAGCACTACGCTGACCGCGAGCAGACGAGGCCTGACATGAAAAGTTGATGCAGCTGGCATCCTGCCTCCGAGCAAGGTTTTCGATTGTGCTCGCCGGTTGCGGCCAGTCAAGCGGCCATAGCGCAGCTCGATTTCACTCGGATGCAGGGCTGACGTGCGCGTCCAGCCAAGCGATCAAGTCGCGCGTGACTTCTTCCCGATTGGTCTCGTTGATCAGCTCATGGCGGCCCTCTGGATACAGGCGCAACGTCACCTGATCCAGGCCAGCGCTCTCGTAAGCCGCCGCGAGCGCCTTGGGACCGACGCTGGCGCGGCCGGTGGGATCGACGGCTCCCGACATGATGTAGATCGGCAGGTGCTTCGGAATGCGTGCTCGCAGCGCGGGGTCTTCGTTCGCGACCATGCCCGCGAGCAGATCACACCACGCCTGCGTGGTGACGGCGAAGCCGCACAAGGGATCGGCGACGTACTTGGCGACCTCGTCTGCGTCGCGTGACAGCCAGTCGAACTCGGTCTTTGTCGGCTTGAACGCGTTGTTGTAGCCGCCGAACGTGAGCTTCTGCATGAGCGCGCTCGTGTTGCGTGCGCCCAAGCGCAAGCGCTCCATCTTCGCGATGCCGAGCGCGACCTTCATCAGCGCGGCGCCACCGCCGGTGGTTCCTGACAGCACGGCGGCCTGGATCGAATCCCCATACAGCCCGAGATAGCGCTGGGAGACGAACGACCCGAAGCTGTGCCCGAACAGAACGACAGGTAGCCGGGGGCTTTCCGAGACGATCTGACGGTTCACCGCGTACTGATCGTCCACGACCCGCTCGAACCCCTCGCGGTCCGCGAAGTGACCAAACTCGCGTGGTCCGCGCGAAGTTTGGCCGTGACCGCGATGATCGCTCGCGTAGACCGCGTAGCCCGCTCTTCGAAGCGCTTGCGCTAGGCGGTCGTAGCGCGCCGCGTGCTCGGCCAAGCCATGGACGATCTGCACGACCGCTTTGATGGTTCCTTCAGGCGCTGGCCACTTGTACACGGCGAGCGAAGTGCCATCCGGGCGTGCGAGTCGACTGACCGTGAATGTGCTCATACGCACATGATGTGTCAGCTCACGGAGCCTTCCAACGGATCTCGACGATCTCGTACACGCGAGTGCCACCTGGGGCGTTCACTTTGACCTCGTCGCCCACTTCGTGGTTGATGAGCGCGCGTGCGACCGGCGACGTCACGGAGATCTTCCCGTGGTTCACGTCGGCTTCTTCGGCGCCCACGATGCGGTAGTCCTTGAAGTCGCCCGTCTCGGTGTCCTCGAGCTTGACGTACGCGCCGAACTTCACCTTGCTGCCACTGAGCTGCGTCGCGTCGATAACTTCTGCGCGCGACAGCATGCCTTCGAGGTGCGCGATGCGCGCTTCGATCTGGCCCTGCTTCTCCTTGGCGGCGTGATACTCGGCGTTCTCGCGGAGATCACCGTGCTCGCGCGCGACGCCGATCTCCTTCGAGATCCTCGGGCGCTCGATGCCGATAAGGTGCTTCAGCTCCTGCGAGAGCGCTTCGTGCCCCTCGGGCGTCATCGGGTAGCGATCCATCGACAGTTCTCCCAATCCGTGTCTGCGGCCCTAAAGCCAGCGCAATTAACAACCCTTCACCCAGCACGAGCTCACGTCCATCTCCTCTGCGTCTCGGGGCACGGACGTGTGCAGTGACTGGGTGGCAGTAGCAGTGAACTACGTGGGGCTTACGACTTTCGAGCCGCGACGCGCAAGACGCGCGGCCAGCACCTGGTGGTACTCTTGGAGCGAGCACACCGACAATGCACGATCTCGACCATCTTCGAGGGCGGCGATCGCTGCTGCGGCCGCGGCCATCGTCGTGAAGTAGGCTATGCCGGATAGCACGGTTTGCCGCCGGATCGAATAGCTGTCCTTGATCGCCTTTTCGCCGGAGGTCGTATTGATGACCATGTCGATCTTGCCCTCTTTGAGCAAATCGACCACGTGCGGGGAGCCTTCGCCGACCTTGCTAACGATGGTAGCAGTGATACCTGCGCGCGCGAGCTGTTCACCGGTGCCGCGCGTGGCGACCAAACGGTATCCGAGACGCGTCAGACGCAATGCCAGATCAGCGACCGCAGGTTTATCGCGGTCGCGCACGCTCACGAACACTGTGCCACCCGGCGGAAGCTTGAAGCCGCTCGCGAGCATCGCCTTGCCGAACGCTTCGGCAAAGCTCTCGCCCAGGCCCATCACCTCGCCCGTCGAGCGCATCTCGGGGCCGAGCAATGTGTCGACGCCGGGGAACTTCACGAATGGGAACACCGACTCTTTGACCGCGTAGTGCTGCGGCACGATCTCGCGGTCCAATCCGAGCTCGGCGAGCGTCTTGCCGGCCATCAGCTTGGTCGCGATCTTGGCCAGCGGAACACCGATGCTCTTGCTCACGAATGGCACGGTGCGCGAGGCGCGCGGGTTCACTTCGATCACGTAGACCGCGCTGCCGCGCACTGCGTACTGCACGTTCATCAGCCCGACGACGCCGAGCTCCATCGCCAGCGCGCGCGTGGCGGCGTGGATGGCCGAAAGCACCTCGGGCGGAAGCGCGTGTGGTGGCAGGCACATCGTGGAGTCACCGGAGTGCACGCCCGCCTCTTCGACGTGCTGCAGGATCCCTCCGATCACCGCGACTTTGCCGTCGGCCAAGCAATCGACATCCACCTCGATGGCATCTTCGAGATACTCATCGATCAGGATCGTTGGTCGCTCGGTGTCTTCGATCGCTTCGAACGCGACGCGCAGGTAGCGGTCGAGATCTGCGCGGGAGCGCACCACCTCCATGGCCCGTCCGCCGAGCACGTAGCTCGGACGGACCACCACGGGGAAGCCCAGCTGCTCTGCCTCGCGCTTGGCCTCTTCCAGACCGAGCGCGATCACACCGCGCGGTCTGCGTAAGTGAAGCTTCTCCAGCAGCGCTTCGAACTTCTCGCGATCCTCCGCGCGGTCGATGGCTTCGGCCGGCGTGCCGAGCAGCTTCACGCCCGCGCGCGACAGCGGCACGGCCAGCTTGAGCGGCGTCTGCCCGCCGAACTGCACGATCACCGCAGAGGGCTTCTCCACCTCGACGATGCCCATGACGTCTTCGAAGGTCAGCGGCTCGAAGTACAGCCGATCGCTCGTGTCGTAGTCGGTCGACACGGTCTCGGGATTGCAGTTGACCATGATGGTCTCGATGCCGAGCTCGCGCAGCGCGAACGACGCGTGCACGCAGCAGTAGTCGAACTCGATGCCTTGGCCGATGCGGTTCGGACCACCGCCCAAGATCATCACCTTCTGGTTCTGCGTGGGCTCCGCTTCGCTGAAGCTGCCCCAGGTCGAATACTGGTATGGCGTCAGCGCGCGAAACTCTGCGGCGCAGCTGTCGACGCGCGCGTACACCGGTGTGATGCCGCGCTCCAGGCGCAGGTCCCGGATCGCTTTCGCGCTCGTCTTCAAGAGGTTCGCGATGAAGCTGTCCGAGAAGCCCAGCGTCTTGACGCGCCGCAGGTGCTCGTCGCTGATGGTCTCGCCACGCTCACCGAGCGCTGCAAGCGTCTGCTCTTCGGCGAAGAGCTCGCACAGCTGCGTGATGAACCAGGGATCGATGTTGGTTGCAGCGCACACTTCGTCGGCGGTCGCGCCGACGCGCAGCGCGTCCATCACGTAGTACAAGCGATCCGACAGCGGCGTCTTGATCACGCGCAAGAGCGCAGACTTGAGCTGCTCGTTCGATGGGAGCTCGGCGTTGTCTTCGAGGCGCGGCGGACCCGCGGTGATGCTGCCATCTTCGCGCGGGGTCTCGAGCAGCTGCGCGAGCTTCACGTAGTCCACCTTGCGCAGCAGGCTGACGATACCGTCCCGCCCTGTCTCGAGCGAGCGACACGCCTTGAGCAGTGACTGCTTGAACGTGCGGCCCATCGCCATGACCTCGCCGACCGACTTCATCTGCGTGGTGAGGCGCTGATCGGCACCGGCGAACTTTTCGAACGCGAAGCGTGGAATCTTGGTGACGACGTAATCGATCGATGGCTCGAACGCGGCACTGGTGCCCGTGACGTCGTTGCGCAGCTCATCCAAGCGATAGCCGACGGCGAGCTTCGCCGCGATCTTCGCGATCGGATAGCCCGTCGCCTTGGACGCGAGCGCGCTCGAGCGCGAGACGCGCGGGTTCATCTCGATGACCACCACGCGGCCGTCGCGCGGGTTCACGGCGAACTGGATGTTCGAGCCGCCGGTGTCCACGCCGATCTCGCTGATGATCGCGCGGCCGGCGTCGCGCAAGCGCTGGTACTCCTTGTCGGTCAGCGTCATCGCGGGCGCGACCGTGATCGAGTCACCGGTGTGCACGCCCATCGGATCGAAGTTCTCGATCGTACAGATCTCACAGAAGTTATCCGCGCGATCGCGGATGACTTCGAGCTCGTACTCTTTCCACCCGAGCAAGCTCTCTTCGATCAAGCATTCGTGCGTCGGGCTCTGCTGGAAGGCCCAGCGGATCGCGATGTCGAAGCTCTTCTTGTCGTACGCGATGCCGCCGCCCGAGCCTCCCAGCGTGAAC
>Ga0190269_10000798_pt1 | contig 15707 bp, 14 predicted proteins | sample Popmic249IS_FD_133749 | JGI IMG/M metagenome (GOLD analysis project Ga0190269, IMG submission 133749) | Populus adjacent soil microbial communities from riparian zone of Blue River, Arizona, USA - 249 IS | ecosystem: Environmental > Terrestrial > Soil > Riparian zone | place: USA: Arizona...
GCCTGTTGCATGCGCTGTGCGCGCTCGGCCTGGCGCTCTGCGCGCTTCGCCGCGATGTGCTGGGCGGCCTCTTCTTTCGAGAGCTTGCCATCTTTGTTCGCGTCCATGGCGTCGAAGCGGTCGGCGGTTTTCGCCTGCAGCTCCTGGCGGCTGAGCTTGCCGTCGGCGTTCTGGTCGAGCTTCGCGAGCAGCTTCGCGCCGCGTCCCGCGTGGCCGGCTGCGCGCTCCGAGGATTCCGCGGACGCCGAGCCGCCAAACGCCAAACCAGTCACGAGCACGAGTGCGAGGGTCTTCTTCACAGAGGGTCTCCTTGTTGCTGACACCCTTACCAACGTGGCAGGCGCGAGTTTCCGTCGCGGTCCGGCGCGATTCTGAAAAGCGAAGGAGTTGCCTCTGGTTAGTGCCCGACGCGCAGCGACCGCACAGTTTCCTTCATCGCCGTTGCGTCACCGGGCGACTCACGCAGCGTAAACCGGCGGGTGCGTGTGGTCTCTAGCCTCACGTTCGCCCCGCCTTTGCAATGACTAGGTGAGCGATGGGCAAATCGAATCGAGACCTGCGCGCGACGTGGGTCGACTGCCTGCTTTTTTTCGCGCTGGGAGCTGCCGCCTGCGGCAGCCAAACGCCCGGTGCACAAGGCCCCGAGGTCGAGGACTACGCGGACGCATTGTCACAGGACCAGTTCGAGTGCGAGCGCGACAAGCGCGAGTGCCTGATCGCGGCGGACTGCGACGCCACCGTGCGCGACGCATGTGAAAGCGTGTTCCGGGCCTGCGAGGAGCCGGCAAAGGCCGAGAAGAAGCGCGTGCGAGAGACCTGTCGCACGGCGCGTGAGACGTGTGAGGGAGCGGCCGCAGACGAGGCGGCGCGCCACGCGTGCCACATCGCGGAGCACCGCTGCACGTTGCCGGTCGATCCGCCGGAGGCCGTATGCCGCATCGAGGCCGAAGAGTGCCGCTGGGCTGCGCGCAGCGCGGCTGACACTGCGGCGAGTCCCGCGCCGCGACCGAAGAAGGACAGCGCTGCCGAAGAGGTCTGCCGCGAGGAGGAGCGCGCGTGTCGCGAAGACAAGCGTGTGGATCCCAAAGCCTTGCCGGAGCCTCCGCGCTGCGGCCCGCCGCCGCCCGCTTGTACGCCCGAGACCGAGCCCAAGGAGCCCGAGCCCGCCGCCCAGCCCGCGCTGCCTGCTGGTATGGCGCCGGATCACATCGCGTGCGAGCGCGCCAAGCGCGAGTGCCTGATCGTGGCCGACTGCGCGGCGGACGCGCGCGCCGTGTGCGAGAGCACGTTCCGCAGCTGCGAAGCGCCCATTCGCGCCGAGAAGCAACGTGTGCGGGAGCTGTGCCGCACGGAGCGCGAGACGTGTGAGGCTGCGGCCGCGGACGAAGCTGCGCGCCACGCGTGCCACATCGCGGAGCACGAGTGCAAGCTGCCGATCGAGCCCGCGGAGGCGGTGTGCCGCCTCGAAGCGGAAGAGTGCGTCTGGGCCGCCCGCGCTGCGGACTCGACGACGGCCGCGCCGGGGACGTCGAAGCCGTCTCCGAAGAGTGAGGCAGAGGCAGCCTGCCGCGAGACCGAGCGCACGTGCGTGGAGTCGAAGCGCGTCGCGCCTCCAGAGCTGCCCGAGGTCCCGCGCTGCCCGCCGAGCCCGCCGCGCTGTAAGCCGGAGCGGCCCGCGCCGACGACGCCTGCGACGCCGCCCGCGCCGGGCACGCCGCCCGCGCCACCCGCACCCTGAGCGCTTCATTCGCACGCCTGCTCGCTGTGCTCGGCTGTTGGCCGAGCGCGGCGAGCACGTTCGCGTTCGTCACACCGCGGCGCGCAACATCGACACCAGGGTCGGCCCGAGCTCCGGACGCTCGACGATGTCGCCGTGGCCCGGAACGAGGATCGCGGGTGGCCGCGACTCGATCTCGCGGATCAGAAAGTCGCGCAACGCTGCCTTGTCCGCGGCGAAGAACTTGAAGAAGATCCGAAACACCTTGAGCCCGGGACCCGAGTCCGTGAGCTTGAACATCAGCCGGAACAAGAAGTTGTTCGGCAACGACGGCAGGTTCGCGATGAAGTCCCCCGCGTACAGCAGCACGCCGCGCTCGGTCTGCACACGCACCAGCACGTCCCCGATCTTGCAGCCGTCGGCGGCGACGACGCTCACCTTGTCTCCGAGCATCGGGGTGAGCTGCTCGATCGACGCGAGCTGCCCCGGCGCCTTGCAGCGCTTCAGGATGCGCTCGCGCGCCTTCTGCGTCGCGTACGTGATCGCGGCCGGGAATGCGCTGCGCCAGGCCGGCAAGCCCATGTAGTGCGCGCCGTTGATGGCGAGCATGCCGATCACCTCACCGTGATCGCTGAGGCTTTGCAGCTCGTGCGCCGAGAGCCCAGCCGGGGGACTCACCAACAGCAACTTTCCGCCTGGCAAGCCGATGGCCAGCGTGTTCGCGCTGCCCTGACCGAACGAATACTCGCGCTGTAACACCAGCGGTTCCTGGGCCAACGTCGTCCAGCCCGATTTAGTCCCTGTCATGTGAGCCTCCCGAGGCAGGCCTTCTAACACGCCCCGCCGCAGCCCACGAAGCAGCACGGATCTCCAGGGCTCCGCACGGATGTCTTGCAAAGCGGACTGGTGTTCAATGGCGTGACGCACCCCCACGCAAGGAGAGCCGCATGTCCCAACGCTTTCTCGGCCGCAGCGGCATTCGCGTCAGTCCGCTCACGCTCGGCTGCATGATGTTCGGAGGTCGCACCGAGGCGCCCGAGTCGTTCAGCATCATCGACCGCGCGATCGACGCCGGCATCAACTTCCTGGATACGGCGAACGTCTACAACCAGGGCCGAAGCGAAGAGATCGTCGGGGACGCGCTCAAGCGCAACGGCCATCGCCACCACATCGTGCTCGCCACCAGGGTGCACGGCAACATGCACCCGAACGATGCGCTCGACCCCAACAAGGCCGGCAACAGCCGTCGCCAGATCATCGAGCAAGCCGAGGCGTCGCTGCGGCGCCTGAAGACCGACTACATCGACCTGTACCAGATTCACCGCCCGCAGCCCGAAACGCCGATCGACGAGACCCTGCGGGCCCTGGACGACCTCGTGCGCAGCGGCAAGGTCCGCTACATCGGCTCCAGCACGTTCGCGGCCTGGCAAGTGGTGGAAGCGCTGTGTCGCGAGCTCGATCATCGGTCCACGCACCCTGGCGCAGCTCGAAGACAACCTCGCCGCCCTCGAGCTCACGTTCACTTCGGAGGACCTGAAGCGCATCGACGGCATCAGCCCCCCGGGCGATGTAATCGTGCCCTTTTACACTGCAGAGTTCGGCCCGCACCCGTATCGGGTCTAGTCACGTGATCGCGCGGATCACACCTTCGGCAATGCGCTGAGCTGACGCTTGAGCTTGTCGAAGGTGCTCTCCCGATCTTTGAGGTCCGTCTCGGCGATGTAACGGCGCAGCGGTTCTGTCAGCTCGTAATCTGACTTGTCAGACGGGTTGAGGCTGAAGTGTAAGCTCATGGCCAGGCCGCTCGCGATGCCGCGGATAGCGGCGGGCAGCAGGCCGTTGCGCATCCCGCGCAGCAGAAAGCTTGCGGCGCCGCGGGCGAAGCCGAGCGGACCTGCGCCGAACTTGTGATTGATGTAGAGCGCGTTGCGGACCGAGAAGTAGAAGCGGCGATCGGACCACGAGAGCTTGCAGCTGGCGACGCTGCGATGGCGCACGGCGAGGTCGCGGTACAGGCGTAGGCGGTAGCCGTGGCGGATCATGCGCCAGGCCACGTCGCGCTCCTCGCCGCCGAAGAACAGGTTCTCATCGTAGGCGCCCGCGCGCTCGAAGGCTTCGCGACGCAGCGCGTGTCCGCCGCCGAGAAAACGCGTGACCTCGAACGAGGCGTGATCACTCGTCAGGTACGCGATGGGATAGTCCCAGTAGATCTGCTCGTCCTGCGTGTCGCCGTCGACGATGCGAAACGCCAACGCGCCCAGCTCCGGCTGCGCCCGCAGGCGCGCGACCGCACGCGCCACACACTCGTCGTCCGCGAACACTGCGTCGTTGTCGAGGCTGATCACGTACGGTGCAGCGCCGAGCTGCGTCGCGAAGTTGCGCCCGGCCGCCACGCCGACGTTGCGCGGCAGCCAGTGCACGTGCACGTCGGGCAGTCCGCTCACGAAGCTCGCCAGGCGGCTGCGATGGTCCGCGTCGCTGCCCTGGTCGACGACCCAGATCTTACGCGTGACGTTCAGCTGCGACAGGGCGCTCTGGATGGCGTGAATGGTGTCGTCCGAGCGGTTCCACGACAGGATGATGATGTCGGCCGCAATGGAGTCCGTGGCAGGCGCTTGTTGCTCGTGGTCGTTGCACGCCTGCGTCTTGATCAAGCTCTGCAGGATCGCGCGGTCGCGCCGCAGCTCGAGCACGGCTTCGTGATGGTTCACTTCGAGTGGAGTTGGGGTCTGGCTTTGCATGGGCTGTAGTCCGGTCCAGAAGGGGTGCAGGCAAACGACGCTCGCCGCCGACAGCGGCGCCGCGCAGCCGACGCTTGCGGTCGCAGCGCCGAGAGTCAGCGTCGCCGCGCCCGGATCATCGGGCCGAGCGCTCGAGGGTTGTCGCACCACGCCGCGCCCACGTACCTGCGTGCGCAGCCAGATTGCGGAGTTGTGAAGCGCAACACTCCGCCGCGTGCATCGCGATTCTTGCTGACACGCCATCGCGGCATCGGATAGAACCCGTCTCGTAAACAAGACAGGGCGGAACCCAGGAGGTCTCGATGCCGCGTCAGTCCGTGACCATCACCACCCGCGACGGGCGAGCCCCCGCCAGCGTCTTCACTCCGAACAGCGGCGAAGGGCCCTGGCCCGGCGTGCTCGTCTACATGGACGGGCGCGGCATCCGGCCCGCGCTGTTCGAGCTCGCCGAGCGCATCGCCGAGGGCGGCTACTACGTGCTGCTCCCCGATCTGTTCTACCGCGCCGGTGCGTACGAAGCGCCTGGCCCGCGCGTGTTCCTCGATGATCCCGAGGCGCGCAAGCGCTGGTTCGAGCGTTACATCTCGACCGCGAGCCACGAAAACGTGCGCGCGGACACCGCGGCGTACCTCGATTTCCTGGCGAGTCAGCCGCAGGTCGCGCCCGGCAAGATCGGAACGACGGGCTATTGCCTCGGCGGTGGCCTGTCGCTCTCAGCGGCGGGCAGCTACCCGGACCGCATCGGCGCGGCCGCCTCGTACCACGGGGGCAACCTCGCGACCGACGCGCCCGACAGTCCCCACCGCCTCGCAGACAAGATCCGCGCGCGCGTCTACGTCGCGGGCGCGATCGAGGACAGCTCGTTCGACGACGCGCAGAAAGCGCGGCTCAGCAGCACGCTCGCGCAAGCTGGCGTCGACCATCGCGTCGAGACCTACGAGGGCGCACGCCACGGCTGGGTGCCCTCCGACTCGGCCGTGCACGACCCAGCCGCCGCCGAGCGCCACTACCAGACGCTGCTCGAGCTCTTCGATCGCACGCTGAAGTAGCAGCGCGCACAGCCGCTCACTCGACCAGGCGGTGCAGCTTCGCGTACTGCAGCAGCATGATCTGACAGGGCTTTGACTTCGGCGATGCGTACGCGAGCGTTCATCGCTCAAAGTTGAGTGAGCGAGTCGGGTGGCGCAAGCGTGCGCTTCAGAGTCGGCCGACGAGATCGCGGGGCGCGTCCTCCACCCAGATCGCGCCTGCCTGACGCAGCAGCTCGTCGCCGGTACCGCCGCAGCGCAGGCCCACGAAGTGCGCACCCGCGCGGTGCGCCGACTCGGCGTCCCACACCGCGTCGCCGATCATCGTGAGCTGGCCCGGCTCGCGCTTCAGCGCCGCGGCTGCCGCGACGATGGGGCTCTGCTCCGGCTTGCTGCCCGCGCTCGGCGCGATGGGCAGGCTGCGGCCGAGCGCGCCGAACAACACGCGCTGCGTCTCTTCGTTGGCCGAGGTCACTGCCAGGTACGGCACCTCGCGCGCGTCGAGATCCCCGAGCAGCTCGAGCGCGCCCGGCGTCGGTGTCAGGCGCTTCGCTTGCTGCAGGAACAGCTGCCCGTGCGCGTCTATCAGCGCCTGCTCGTTCTCCGGCGCGCGGCCGAGCAGCCAGCGCAGCAGGCGCCCGGACGGCAAGCCGATCGCCCGGTGCACGCGATGGTGCGGCACGGCCCAGCCGTTTCGCTGCAGCACCTCGTGCCACGCGTTCACGTGTTGATAGACCGAGTCGACGAGCGTTCCGTCGAGATCGAACAGGATGGCGGGGCCGGCTTCCATGGACATTCTGGGAGTGTAGCCCGCGGGTCGGGCGGGCGCGGCAGGTGCATTTTGTACAAGACGCGGGTGTGGCTGCGCTGCAGGCTTGAGGTGGATTCGGGCTCGGTCTCGGGCTCGGGCGTGGAAAGGATGCACAGATGAGTCAAGAGCATGCGAGGAAGCCGGTGGTCCTGCGGCCAGGGGCCGGTCGTGAGTATCCGATGGGGCGGATCAGCGCGGTGTTCAAGGCCGACGAGGCGGAGACCGCGCACGCCTACTCGATCTCGGAGTGGTGGCTCGAGCCGCACACGCAGGGGCCGGGCGCGCACTCGCACGAGGCAGACGACGTGTTCTACGTGCTCGAGGGCACGATGAGCGTGCGCGTGGGCGACGAGTGGGTGCACGCCGAGCGCGGCTCGTTCGTGCTCGTCCCGGGCGGCGTCACGCACGACTTCCAGAACCGCACCGATCAGCGGGCGGGCGTCCTCAACTTCTCACCCGAAGTGTTCGAGCCCGAGATGCGCGGCATCGCCGACTGGTTCCTGCAGAATCCCCCCGGCCCGGCTTGACGGTCCTGGCCCGGGCTCCTGAAGCTCGGACGCGGCTTGCAACGCGGCGTATTCGCGCCACTTCTCGGGGCGGGTCTGCGTGCATGAGTCCGCGCGCCGCGGATGCTGACGGCATTGCGTCGCGCGCCGCAGCTGCCGTCAGCGAACGGTCATGATCCCGACAGGATTGCTGGTGCTCCCGCTTGCGAAGAGTGCAGACGAGCGCGCCGCTCCAGGGCGGCGCTCTCGTGTGACGGCGAACGTAGGAGCCTCCAGCGACATGTCCCGATTGCCATCTGAGTTGTGTTTGATCCTCGCGCTCGCCGCATGCGGAGATTCTGACCCCGTCCCGACGAGCGGCCCCGTCCAGGCGAGCCCGAGCACGAGCGCCGGCACGCCGGCTGCGAGCGCAACTGCGGGCAAGAGCGGCGCTCCGGCCTCGAGTCCGAACGCGGGCGCGCCGCAGGTGAGCGGAGGCAGCAGGGCGCCCGTTGCGAGCGGCAGCGCCGGGACGAGTAGCCCGGCAGCTACGAGCGGCACAGCCGGCACTGCAGCTAGCAGCGGCACGAGTGCTCCCGCGGCATCCGGCGGCGCGGCTGCTCCCGGCGGCACAGGCGCGGCCGGAGCGAGCGCGCGAGCCGCTGCAAGCCCAGTCGCCGGCGCGAGCGCCGCGGGAGCTCCAGCCGCTCCGGGCGGCGGCAGCTCGATCCTGCCGCCGATCGAGGATCCCGGCGCAACGGGACCGTGCGACGTGCAGCGACAGGCGACGGCGAGTGGCCTCAGCTCGCACTCCCTGTTCGTGCCGGACAAGCCAGGGACCGAGGGCAAGTTCCCGGTGGTCGTCTGGACCTGCGGCAACGGGGGGACGGTCGACTTCTACGCGTCGTTCCTCACGCATCTCGCCTCGCACGGCTTTCTGATCGTGGCAGACAAGGGCAGCTCGTCCGACCGCCTGGCGGAGGTGGCGTCGCAGAAAGCTGCCATCGACTGGATCATCGCCGAGAACGACAAGAGCGGTGGCACGTTCGCTGGCAAGATCGACACCACGCGCATCGCCGTGATGGGCCACTCGCTCGGCTCGCTCGCCAGCTTCGCCACGGCGGGCATGGAGCAACGCATCCGCACGAGCGTGCACTACTCCGGCGGCCTGACGGGTAACCCAGTGGGCTTCGAGGAGGGCGCGCTCAAGACGATGACGAAGCCCGCCGCATTCCTGTGCGGTGGCGCGGACAACACCGCAGGCCCCTCGTGTGCGATGGACTTCGAGCAGGCGCCTCCCACGTTGCCGGTGTTCTACGGCGTGCTCGCGCGCGCCAGCCACATCGGTCCCTTCGGCGGCGAGCCGCACGCGGGCGAATACGGTCGCGCGGGTGTCGCCTGGTTGCGCTGGCAGCTCGCGAGTGATGCGAGCTTTGCGAGTTGGTTCCAGGGCGCGGACTGCACGTTGTGCAAGGCGCCCTGGACGGCGAAGCAGCGCAACTTGCCTTGAGTCAGGGCACGGCGGCGGCTGCGTAGATGGGTGAGGCCAGCAGCTCGGAGTGGAAGCTCTCGAGCGCGCGGCTGTCGTCCAGCTGCGACGGGTGAAAGCCGCGGCGGAAGTAGGTCAGGTAGTCGCGGACGAACGCGCGCGTGCCGCCCATGGCTGCGAGGGCAGCCGCCAGCTCGGCGTAGACGCGGCGTGAGAAGAGCGCGCCATCGATCCAGAGGAAGCACGAGAGGTGCAAGAGCGCGTACGTGCGAAACACGAGCGTCGTGATGAACATGATGATCACGCGCTCCAGATGATGGCCGCCGATCGCCTGGTAGACGTCGTACGGGATAGACTTGTGCTCCAGCTCCTCGGCGGCATGCCAGCGCCAGAACGCGCGCATGCGTGCATCGGCATCGCGAAACGCGCCAGCGGACAGCGCGCGCGCAGCGCCGATGGCCGTGAAGTGCTCGAGCGCGCAGGTGATCGCGAGCCGGTGGCGGGGCAGGGTGATGAGCCGCACGAACCACAAGAAGCGCTTGCCCCAGCCTTCGAGGCGCGCGGCGGGGTAGCCGCGGGCTTGCAGCATCCGGTTGTAGCGCACGTGCTCGCGCGTGTGGATGCCTTCCTGGCCGCAGAACGCCCGCGCTCTCGCGAGCAGCTCCGGATCCTTCACGCGCGGCAGCGCGCTCTTCACGGCGTCGACGAAGAAGCGTTCTCCGGCCGGAAAGAACAGCGACTGCGAATCGAAGAACGCCGTGGTGGCAGGCTGGCCTCCGTACCAGTGGCGCGGGATGGATGCATCGAGCTGAAAACGCAGGTTGCGGACCACGGGCGCGCAGTTCTGTGACATGGCGTGACCTCCTGACCTCCACTCTGCCGCTCACGCGCCTTTCGCGGCAGGTGGGCTCGTGCCAAGTTTCTGTCAGCGGAGGCCAGCCGAATGAGCCTACAGACCTGGATGCGCGGCAGCGCCGATTGCCCGGAGCCCACGGTGCCCGCGAGCTTCGTGCTGCAGATCGCAAAGGCGCTTGCAGCCATCGGCGGCGACGAGGCGCAGCTCCTCGGAGAGCTCGCGCTGAGTGAGGAGACGTTGAGCGAGCCCGAGCGCCGCGTCGCTCTGCCGGAGCTGATCGCGATCGTGGAGCGCGCGGCGGCGCTCTCGTCGTGGCCGGAGCTGACCCTGAGCCTCGGCATGAGCGCGTCGGTCACGCGCTTCGGTCCAGTCGGATTCGCGGCGATGTCCTGCGCCAATCTGGGCGAAGCCATCAGCACGGGCATCCGCTTCGCACCGCTCATGTCCTCGGCGCTTCGCTTGCACCTGCGCGACCTCGGCGATCGCGCAGCGCTGGAGGTGGAGCAGGTGTTCCCGCTGGGCGCGGCGGCGCTCGTCGTCGTCCCTTCACTCATGATCGCGCTGTGGCGCGTGGGTGAGATCTGCACGGGCCGCGCGCTGCCGGGCGACATGGAGCTCTGCGCGCCCGAGCCGGAGACGTTTCGCCAGTACGCGCACTTCGCGCCGGGTGAGGTGCGCTTCGAACAGCCCTGCGATCGCCTCGTGTTCGATCGCGCGTTTCTCGAGCTGCCCCTCGTGAGCGCCGATCTCGCCGCGGCGCGCGCCACGCGCGAGCAGTGCGAGCGGATGCTGAGCGAGCTCACGAGCGCAGCCACCCTGGCAGAGCGCGTGCGGCGCTCGCTGTTCACGCCGGATGGCGAGGTCTGCAGCCCACGGCGGCTGGCACGGCAGCTCGGCATGAGCGAGCGCACCTTGAAGCGCCGCCTCGCAGCGCAAGGCACGTCTTACACGGAGCTCCTGGACGCGGCACGCCGCACGCGCGCGCTCGAGCTGCTCGGCTCCGACGTGAGCGTGGAAGAGGTCTCAGCGCGCCTCGGCTACTCCGACGCAGCCAACTTCACGCGCGCCTTTCGCCGCTGGACGGGCCAATCCCCCCGCGCTCTGCGCCAAAGCGCCCGCGCCGCGCGCGGCTGATTACGCCCGCCTCACGAGGCGAGTTGTTCGTCGAGCAGGTTCTTCTTCTTCAACTTCTCGACGAGCGTGGTGCGGTTCATTCGCAGCACGGCGGCCGCGCGGTTCTTGTTCCAGCCCGTGCGCTCGAGCGCCTGACGGATCAGCTTGTTTTCGAACTGCTCCACGGCGTCTCTCAGGTCGATGCCGTCTTCGGGCAGGTCGAGCGGCTGCGCGCCGCTCGCGGTTTTCACGGCCTTCTGCATGCGGCTCGGCAGATCCTCGTTGTCGATCATGCCTTCGGCGCGCAGGAGCACCATGCGCTCCACGACGTTCTCCAGCTGGCGCACGTTGCCAGGCCACTCGTACGAGACGAGCGCGCTCATCGCGGCTTCGGTCACGCCCGTCACCGCACGCTTGCGCTTGGCGTTGACGCGGCGCACGAAGGCCTCCACCAGCGCGGGGATGTCGCCCGCGCGCTCGCGCAGCGGGGGCAGCTCGATGGGCACCACCTGGATGCGGTAGAGCAAGTCCTCGCGGAACGTGCCCTGCTCGACCATGGCCTCGAGATCGCGGTGCGTGGCGGCGATCAGGCGCACGTCCACCTTGCGCGGCTTGGCATCGCCCACCGCGATGATCTCGCGCTCCTGCACCGCGCGCAGCAGCTTGGCCTGCTGGGACAGCGGCAGCTCGCCGATCTCGTCCAGGAACAGCGTGCCGCCGTCAGCGGCAGCGAAGCGACCGACGCGCGGCGACAGTGCGCCGGTGAACGCGCCGCGCACGTGGCCGAACAGCTCGCTCTCGAGCAGGTTCTCCGGGATCGCGGCGCAGTTCACGGTCACGAACGGGCCGCTCGCGCGGCCGCTGCCGGCGTGCAGCGCGCGCGCCACGAGCTCCTTGCCGGTGCCGCTCTCGCCGGTGATGAGAACGGAGCAGTCCGTGTCACACACCTGCTGAATGGTGCGGAACACGCGCATGAGCTTGGCGTCGTCGCCGAGCAGGTCCGGGGCGTAGCGCTCGCGCCATGCGAGCTGCTGGCTCCGTGACGGCTGGGGGGCTGCAGCCGTTGGCTGCGAGGCGCGGGCGGGGCGGCCGGCCATCGCAGACTCCAAGGCGGCGTCCAACGCTTCCAGAGCGAACGGCTTGAGCAGGAAGCCGTTCACGCCGCGCTGCACGGCGCTGATGGCGTTTTCGATGCTGCGGTCGGCCGTCATCAACACGACGGCAGGCGCGCCATTCTCCAAGGAATCGAGGATCGAGAAGCCGTTCCCGTCCTCGAGGTGCACATCGGCGACGATGGCGTCGACCGTTTCCTGTTGGAGCAGCTCGATGGCCTGAGCGCAGCTTTGCGCTTCGAGCACGGTGCCGTACTCGCGTCTCAGATGACGCACCATGGCGGCGCGCAACGTCTGCTCATCCTCGACGATCAGAACCGACTGCTCACTGCGCGACATACGCTTACTTCCTTCTTGGTGACTGCTCGTCCGTGGCGGCTCCCCTGCCATCACGTCTGTCATCCATGAAGAAAAATAACTGTGGGGGAGTAGTTTTGCAATCGAGTTGGACTCAAGTTCTGTCCGAAGACTGAAACATGGACTGAAGCCTGGAGACACGGGGTCGGTCTGGGTGCGCACCGGTGGTGAGGGCCGGGATCGGCGTGCACGTCAGCACGCAAAAACCCGCAGGCGCAGCGGCTCAAGTTCCGCTGAACAGGGGTCGAATCTTGGTGCGGAGGGACTTCCTCGAGCGGATAGCCATGCGAGTTTTGGTGGTCGAAGACGATGCGCACGCGCGCGATGCCTTGAAGGGCAAGTTGCGCGAGCGCGGTCACGAGGTGGTGGAAGCTGGCAGCGGCGAGCAAGCGCTGGCATTGCACGCGGCCCATCCCTTTCCGCTCCTGCTCATCGACTGGGTGTTGCCCGGCATGGACGGCCTCGGCCTCTGCCGCAAGCTGCGTTCGCTGAGCAACGGCGTGGGCTCGGCGCCCGTCATCGTGTTCACGACGGCGCGCAGCAGTCCTTATGATCTGGTGCGCGGCCTCGACGCGGGCGCGGACGACTACCTGACGAAGCCCATCGAGCCCGAGCTGCTCGCCACGCGCCTCGCCATCGCCGAGCGCATGGTGGAAGAGCGCGCCAAGCGCATGAGCACCGAGAGCGCGCTGCAGAAGTCCGAAGCGGGCTTCCGCGCGCTGATCGAGGGCTCGCCGGATGGCATCGTGGTGCATCGCGGCGGCTGCATCGTGTACGCGAATCCATCGCTGCGTACGTTGCTCGGCTACGGGATGGACGCGCTGATCGGCTTCGAGTTCCTGCGCCTCATCCACACCCAGGATCTCGAGCAGGCGCGCGCGCGGCTCGCCGAGCTGGGCAGCTCGGGGAAGCCGACGCTTCCTCAGGAGCTGCGCCTCATCTGCCGCGACGGCAGCACGGCGACGTTCGAGGGCATCTCCATTCCGCTGGTGTTCGAAGGCAAGCTGTCGGTGGCTTCGCTCCTGCGCGACCTGACCGAGCGCAAGCGCATGGAGCAGCGGCTCATGCTCGCCGATCGCATGGTCTCGGTGGGCACCTTGGCCGCGGGCATCGCGCACGAGATCAATAACCCGCTCGCGTACGTGATGGCGAACCTGAGCTTCATCCAGGAAGAGCTGGAAGAGCTCGGCACGTCGATCCCGGACACGAAGTCCAAGGGGCTGCGCGAGCTGATCGCACAGGCCGAAGACGGCGCCGAGCGCGTGCGCGTGATCATCCGCGATCTGAAGAGCTTCTCGCGCGCCGACACCGTCGACGATGGTCCCGTGGAGATCCACCGCGTGCTCGACAGCGCCATCAACATGGCGTGGAACGAGATCCGCCACCGCGCTCAGCTGCAGAAGCGCTGCGCGGACGTGCCGCCGGTGCGCGGCAACGAGGCGCGCCTCGGGCAGGTGTTCCTGAACCTGCTCGTGAACGCGGCGCAAGCCATCCCCGTGGGACACGCCGGCGAAAATCAGATCACGGTCAGCGTGGTGCAACGCGGCGAACAGGTGATCGTCGAGATCTCGGATACCGGAGCCGGCATCGCACCGGACGTGCTGCCGCGCATCTTCGATCCGTTCTTCACCACGAAGCCCGTGGGCGTGGGTACGGGCCTCGGCCTGTCGATCTGTCACAACATCGTCACCGCGAGCGGCGGCGAGATGAGCGTGGAGAGCCAGGTCGGCAAGGGCTCGACGTTCCGCGTGGCGATGCCGATCGCGCGCACCCAGTCGCTGCGTCCGCGCGCGGCGCCCTCGTTGCCCGTGCGACCCCAGGGTCGGCGCCTGCGCATCCTGCTCGTCGACGACGAGCCGAGCGTGGTGCGCGCGCTGCAGCGCGCGCTGCGCGAGCACGAGCTGGTGGTGGCGTTCAGCGGCGCCGAGGCCATCGAGGTGCTCGACTCCGGACAGCAGTTCGACCTGGTGTTCTGCGATCTAATGATGGCGCAGCTCTCCGGCATGGAAGTGTTCGACATCGTCAAGAAGCGCTTCCCGGGTCTGACCGAGCGCTTCGTGTTCATGACCGGCGGCGCGTTCACGCAGCAGGCCAAGGACTTCTTGAGTGGGGTGGAGAACCCCGTCGTCGAGAAGCCCTTCGACATCCGCGCGTTGCGCGTGCTCGTGAGCCGGCGCGTCGCTGCCTGACGCAGCACGCCCTGCGCTGACGTGGGGTGCGCTCGCGCGTTGTGCGCGCTGCGGATTGCACTGCGGGGGGGGCGTCCGCTGTTACCATCGGCTCGCCGATGAGCGGGTCACACGTGAGCAGGCGCGCGGCGCGCGCGGGATTGCTGCTGATGGCGGCGGGCTCGCTCGCCTGCGGCGACGCGGCCGGGCCGTCCGCTGAAGCCGGGCCCAGCGCGAGCGAGCAGCGCGATCCGAGCGCCTGCGTGCGGACGCAGCCGTGCGGCGGTGACGCGCCGGGACGTTGGCGCATCCTGAGCATGTGCACGCGCGCGCGAGGTGGTGTTCGACGCCTTCACGCGCGTGCCGGACGCGCGCTGCCGGGCGGAGGTACGTGCGGCGACGCTAGAGCCGGACGGCTTCGTCGAGATCGCGAGCGACCACGCTCTGGACCTGGACTACGAGCTCGCCGCGCAGCTGGAGCTGGTCTGGCCCGCGCGCTGTGTGAGTGAAAACACGCTCCAGCCGGCGGACTGCGAGCGCGTGGCAGCCGCGCTACAGCTGCGCGCCGAGGTGCAGGAGGCCCTGTGCAGCGCGCAGGACGACGAGTGCGCGTGCAGGCTGCGCGTCGAGCAGCACGTCTCGGCGCAGCACGTCGAGCGAGCCCGCGATCTGTTCCTCACGCGCAAGCATTGCGTGTCCGGCGCGCGCCTGACCATGGACGACGCGACCACGACCTGGATGCTCGAGCGCGATCGCTGATGGGCGCGCTGGATGGTAGATTGCGGGCAGCGTGTCTGGAGGGATCATGCCCAGCGTGGCCGTGCCGGTGGTCGAGACGCAGCGCCTCGTGTTGCGAGGCCATCGTCGTGATGATCTGAGCGCGGCTCTCGCCATGTGGTCGCAGCCCGCGGTGGCGCGATACGTCGGTGGCCAGCCGCTCGATGTCGAGCAGGTTTGGACGCGCATGTTGCGCTACGTGGGCCACTGGAGCTTGATGGGCTTCGGCTACTGGGTGGTCTGTGAGAAGGTCAGTCAGCGCTTCGTGGGCGAGGTCGGCTTCGGCGACTTCCAGCGCGCTGGTGTGCCCGAGCTGCACGGTGTCCCGGAAGCCGGCTGGGCGATCGCGCCCGAGGCGCAGGGTCGCGGCTTCGCCACCGAAGCCATGCTCGCGGCACAACGCTGGCTCGTGCGCACGCACGGAGCCTCGCGCACCGCCTGCATGATCGCGCCCGACAACACGCCTTCGCTGCGCGTCGCACAGAAATGCGGCTACCGCCCGTGGCTCAAAAACGTCTCGTACCGCGGCGAGCGCGCGCTGCTCTTGCAGTGCACGGGTCTGACGCCCTGAGCGGCTGGTCCCATGGCGGCGCGGGATCTGGCCCTTGGCGGAAGCGCCTGCAGCAGCCAGCTTGCCGGCATGATCACGCTCTACTCGCATCCACTCAGCTTGTTCGCTGCGAAGGTGCGCATCGCGCTCGCGGAGAAGGCGCTCCCGTATACGCTCGAGACCGTGCCGCTCGACGCGGCGCGCGGTTACCATCCGAAGCACCCGCAGGTGGTGCGCCACAATCCCAAGCAGCAAGTGCCTGTGCTGCTGCACGATGAGCTCGCGCTCTACGATTCGACGGTCATCCTCGAGTATCTGGAAGACCTCGCTCCGGAGCCCGCGCTGTATCCGCGCAGCCCCCAGCTGCGCGCGCGTTGTCGTCTGCTCGAGCTCGAGGCAGACGAAGTGGCGTTCGCTCCGGTTCGAGCGCTGATCAACCTGCGCTACGCCACGCAGTCGGGCGCAGACGACGACCCGGTCGTGCGGGCGCAGGCCGCGAGCGC
>Ga0190269_10000799_pt1 | contig 15688 bp, 13 predicted proteins | sample Popmic249IS_FD_133749 | JGI IMG/M metagenome (GOLD analysis project Ga0190269, IMG submission 133749) | Populus adjacent soil microbial communities from riparian zone of Blue River, Arizona, USA - 249 IS | ecosystem: Environmental > Terrestrial > Soil > Riparian zone | place: USA: Arizona...
CCTCCCGCACCGGCAGGGACAACTGGCCACCGGGGTGGTCGAGCTTGACATCCGTCATGTATTTCCCTCACTTCACCGGCAGATGTCGCCAATAACCTGCCGTTCACCGTAAACCCTCAAGCTGAACGGGTCATCAGACGGTCGACCGCTGAGGGATTGATCACGACCGCCGTTCCCGGGCAACACCATAGATAATGGTAGGTGGACCGCGTCGTCGCGGTGCGGAGGTGGTGAACCGATGCAGATTCCGGGACCTGCTCCAATCGTCGTAGGTGTGACCGGCACAGCGGCGAGTCTCGTCGCTGTGCGGCTCGGGGCCCGGGAGGCGGTGGCGCGCGGGCAGCCGTTGCGGATCCTGCACGCGTTCTCCTGGCCGGGTCCCCGTCACACCGATGATCCCCCTGATTACGCGAGCGCGCGACACCGGGCCGACATGATCGTGCAGCAGGCGGTCGCCACCGCCACCCGCAGCGTGCCGGGCGTGCGCGCGAGCGGCCTGCTCGTGGACGGCCAGCCGGTGCGCGAGCTGCTGCGGCAGAGCCGGACGGCGGCGCTGATCGTGCTCGCCGACGACGACCTCGCGTCGAGCCCCCGGCTGCCGGACGACTCGGTGCTCGTGCAGACGGTCGCGCGGGCGCGCTGCCCGGTCGTGGTGGCGAGGGGCGTACGCCCGCCCGCCGGCCCGCTCATCGTCGCGATCGACCGCTCCACGTGCGCGGTCGGGGCGCTCCGGCTGGCCGCGGCCGAGGCGCAGCGGCGCCACGTCGGCCTGGAGGTGGTCCACGTGGTGCCCGGCGCGGCGGAGGCGGCGGCCGGCCGGCGCCTGCTGGAGGCCGCGGTGCGCCAGGTCGGCGAGCTCGCCACCGCGCGGACCCGGCTGCTCACCGGAGAACCTGGCCCAACCCTCGTACGAGCCTCCCGGTCAGCGCGCATGATGATCGTGGGGCCACGCGGCACCGACAGCGGCTCGCTGCTCGGCGCGGTGGCGGGTGAGCTGTTGCGCCGCTGCGCCTGCCCGACCATGTTCGTTCACGGAATCCCCGCACCGCCGGGGCGGGAGAACGGTACGGTGCCCTCGGCGGACGCGCTGATCAGCTGACGGGTGCCAGGGGGCGATGCGGAGTGCGATCCACTGCTCCGCCGCCCCGTGCCCACCTGCGCTGGCGGGTGTTCGCCGTCGCCGGGGTGGCCGCGACGGTGCTCTACACCCTCGACCTGTCCCCCGCGCTGAGCGGCGCCTGCTTCGCCCTCATCGCGCTGACCACGGTGGTCGCCTGCTTCACCGCTCCGCGCCTGCTCGGCGCCCGGCCCCGGGTGGCCTGGATGGCGATGGGCGCGGCGGCGGTGTGCTTCCTGGCCGGGGTGCTGCTCCGGCCGTACGTGACCGCGCAGCCGCTTCTGGCGGACGCCGCGACGGTCCCCGGGTACGCGCTGCTGAGCGTCTTCTTCGCGGTGCTGCTGCGGGCCCGGGGCAGCACCGAGCGGCACGCCGTGCTCGACGGCCTGATCGTCGTGCTCGCCGGCGGGCTGGCCAGCGCGCTGCTGCTCGCCGCCCCGACCGCGGCCATCGCCGACCGCCCGGCGATCCAGTCCGTGCTCGCGGGGCTGTACCCGCTGTTCGACGTCGTGCTGCTGGCCGCGTGCATCAACCTCACCTTCACCGCGCGCACATGGCCGCCGTCGCTGGTGTCGCTGGTGTCCGGCATCGGCCTGATCATGGTGGGCGACCTGGCGTACGCGATCATCGGCGTGTCCGGCAAGACGTACGCCTCGCCGCTGCTGGACGTGCCGTTCCTGCTGGCGTACACGATGCTCGGGGTGACCGCCCTGCACCCGTCGGTGGTGCAGCTGGGCCGCGCCGACCGGCACCCGGTCCAGGCCTGGTCGTGGCGGCGCATGCTGCTGCTGGCGCCCGCGGTCGCCACGCCCTTCGTGCTGCTGGTGACGATCGGCGGCACCTCCGCGGCCTACCGGATGATGATCGGCGGGTGCGGCCTGGCGATCGTGACGCTCCTGGCGCTGCGCGCGGTCTCCGCGGTCAAGGCGCAGGTGGCCGCCCAGCTGCACTCCGAGTACCAGGCGATGCACGACCCGCTCACCGGGCTGCCGAACCGGCGCCGGATCACCGCCGAGGTGGAACGGCTCGCCGCCGCCACCCCGCCGGCCGGCGCGGACCGGGTCTGGGTCTGCTTCCTCGACCTCGACGGCTTCAAGTGGGTCAACGACTCGTGGGGGCACGACGCCGGCGACCAGCTGGTGATCGGCGTGGCCCGGCGGCTGCGCGCCGCGGTGCCGCCCGCGATCATGCTGGCCCGCGTCGGCGGCGACGAGTTCCTGGCGGCCTTCACCGGGGACGAGCCCGCCGCGCTGCGCCTCGTGGACGCGATCCAGGCCTGCTTCGCGACGGCGGTGCCCGTCCGCGACACCGAGGTCGTCATCAGCGCCTCCATCGGGCTGGCGCACGCGCCGGGCGGCGGCGAGCCCGCGACGGTCGCCGAGGCCCTGCTGCGGGACGCCGACACCGCCATGTACCGGTCGAAGTCCGAGGGGCCGGGGCGCTCCACGATCTTCGACACCTCGATGCACGACCGGGTCCGCGAGCGCATCGAGCTCGAGGGCGCCCTGCGTGCCGCCCTGGCCCACAACGAGCTCACCGTGGTCTACCAGCCGATCGTGCGGCTGGACACGGGCCGCCCGTGCGGGGCCGAGGCGCTCGTCCGCTGGCACCACCCCGAGCGCGGCCCGATCCCGCCGATGACCTTCATCCCGGTGGCCGAGGACTCCGGCCTGATCGACGCGCTCGGCACGTTCGTCCGCGAGGAGGCGCTGCGCCAGCTGTCCCGGTGGCGCGCGGACGGCACGGTGAGCCCGGAGTTCTACCTCTCCATCAACGTCTCACCGCGCCAGCTCGGCGACGCGCGGCTGGCGCAGATCGTCTCCGCGGAGCTGACCCGCCACGGCGTGCCGGCCTCGGCGGTCGCGCTGGAGATGACGGAGTCGGTGATGGCCGACGGCGGCGGCGTGGCGGCCCGGGTCCTGTTCGAGCTGCGCGAGCTCGGCGTGAAGCTGCTCGTCGACGACTTCGGCACCGGCTTCTCGGCGCTCGGCTACCTGCGGCGCTTCCCGGTGACCGGGGTGAAGATCGACCGCTCGTTCGTCTCCGGGCTCGGCGAGAGCGCCGAGGACGAGGAGATCGTGCGGGCCGTGGTGGCGATGGCCCGGGCGCTGGGACTGAGCATCGTGGCCGAGGGCGTGGAGACCCGTACGCAGCGCGACGCGCTCGCCGCCGTGGGCGTCACCCAGGCGCAGGGCTGGCTGTGGGGCCCCGGCGTGCCGGCCGGCGACTTCGCGCTGCACTGGGCCGCCCACCGGCACGTGCCCGGCCCCGCGCCCATCGCCGTGCGCCACCCCTGAGCGCGGATCACCTTCACCAGGAGGTGACAAACGTCTCCTCCTCCTCTGGCGTACCTCCGGCATCTCCGGCATTATTCGCTCGGCCGGGATCCTCGCATCGCGTCCCGTGCTGCCGATCACATGGGGACAAGGGAGGCGACACATGGCGGCTTTGATCGGATCGGACGGTTCGGTGGTCTGGTTGGTGGCCGTGCTGGTCGTCCTCGCCTCCGGTCTGGCCGCCGCGCTGCTCGCGGCGACCCGGGCGGACGCCGCGCCGATGCAGGCTCGCCGGCGGGCCTCCGAGAGCCCGGCACGACTCGCTCCGGAGCGCTGACCGGCGCTTCGCCGCCGGATACGGCAGGCTGGACGGATGCGCTTCGCCACCTGGAACGTGAACTCGGTCAAGGCCCGCCTGCCCCGCCTGCTGGAGTGGCTGGAGCAGACCCGCCCGGACGTGCTGTGCCTGCAGGAGACCAAGGTCGCCGCCGACGGCTTCCCGGCCGCGGAGGTCGGCGAGCTGGGCTACGAGACCGCCGCGTACGGCCAGGGCCGCTGGAACGGCGTCGCGCTGCTGTCGCGCATCGGCCTCGACGACGTCCGGCGGGGCTTCGACGGCGAGCCGGGCTACCCCGATCCGGAGGCCCGGGCGATCAGCGCCACCTGCGGCGGCATCCGGTTCACCTCCGTCTACGTGCCGAACGGCCGGACGCCGGAGGACCCGCACTACGCGTACAAGCTGTCCTGGCTGGCGGCGTTGCGGACCGCGCTGGCCGAGCAGAAGGGCCCCGCGGTGGTCGCCGGGGACTTCAACGTCGCCCCGGCCGACGAGGACGTCTGGGACCGCCGGGTCTTCGACGGCTCCACCCACGTGACCCCGCCGGAGCGTGATGCCCTCGCGGCCTTGCGTGACCTGGGGTTCACCGACGTCGTGCCCCGGCCGCTGAAGGGTGACCACCCGTTCACCTACTGGGACTACCGTGCCGGGATGTTCCACCAGAACAAGGGCATGCGCATCGACCTGGTCTACGCGACTCCCGACGTCGCCGCCGCCGTGCGCGACGCCCTGGTGGACCGCGAGGCCCGCAAGGGCAAGGGGCCCTCCGACCACGCTCCCGTCGTCGTCGACACCGACCCGGGTTCCACCTTCTGAGCCGCGACGCCCGGCGGACCGGCGCGTACGCTGGTTCGGATCACCACCTGTCGGCGGCGAGAAAACGGAAGGGGGGACCGCGGTGACGGCACAGCTCCCGATTCAGCATGGGGACCTACGGACCGGCACGAGGGCGATCGGTCCGCCGCTTCCCGCTCCGGCGCCCGCGCTGCTGCGAGCCGCGCTGGACGCCTCCGCCGAGGCGATCATCCTGTGCGCCGCCGGGACGGACACGGTGGTGCTGGTCAACAAGCCGGCCGCCGAGCTGGTCCCGGCGCTGCTGCCGGGCATGACCCCGGCCGACGGCCCGCTGGCCGCGCTGGCCCGGGCCACGACCGAGGGCATCGAGGACTTCACCGAGGAGCACGAGGGGCGGATCCTGCACGGCCGCCGCCGCTCGCTCGGCGCCGGCCACTACGGGTGGTATCTGCGCGACTGCACCGACGAGCACCGGCGCTCCCAGGCGTTCGACACCGAGCGGGCTCGCACGGCGTTCCTGGCCGAGGCGGGGCGGCGGCTCTCCGCGTCGCTGCATCATCGGCGCTGTCTGCGTACCACCGTCGAGCTGGCCGCGTCGCACCTGGCCGACGCCGCGATCGTGGTGCTGCCGGCGCGCCGCCGGCAGAGCGAGTGGATACGCCTGGTCGCCGGGGCGACGATCGAGGAGAGCACGCTGCGCGAGCCGCGGCTCGGCGAGGTGCCGGGCCTGGAGGAGGCGCTGGCCGGCTTCCCGCCCATCCCGAGCCGCTGGCTCGACGCCCACCAGGTGCCCCCGTGGCTGCTGCCGGAGGACTTCGGCGAGGTCGGCGCGCTGCTCGTCACGCCGCTGCCGGGCAACGCCGAGCCGGCGGGCGCGCTGATCCTGGCCCGCCGCGGCGCCGGCGCCGCCTTCTCCCCCGACGACGAGATGCTCGCCCGCATCTTCGCGGCCCGGGCCGGCGCCGCGATCTCGGCCGCCGCGCTCTACCGCGAGCAGGTCGACACCACCGCCATCCTGCAGGCCGACCTGCTCCCGCCGGACCTGCGCCAGCCCGACGGCGTCGAACTCGCCGGCTCCTACCAGGCGGCCCGGGACGCGCTGCGCATCGGCGGCGACTTCTTCGACGTCTTCGAGCCCACCGAGCGCAACCCGCACACCGTCGTCGTGCTCGGCGACGTGTGCGGCAAGGGTCCCGAGGCGGCCGTGCTCACCGGCAAGATCCGGCAGACGCTGCGCGCGCTGTGCCTGGTCGAGGACGATCCCGCGGTCATGCTGAAGGTGCTCAACCAGGCGCTGATCGGCGCCGGCCGCCAGCACCGGTTCGTGACGCTCGTGCTGGGCGCGATCAGCCGCTCCGACCACGGCCGGGTCCGCATCGACCTGGCCACCGGCGGCCATCCCGTGCCGCTGGTCCTGCGCGCCGACGGCACGGTCGAGCCGGCCCCGGTGAAGGGCACGCTGGTCGGCGTGGTCCCGGAGATCACCGTACGCCCGGCGACCATCGAGCTCGCGCCCGGCGAGATCTGCCTGATGTACAGCGACGGCCTCACCGAGGCGCGCGGCGGCAGCAGCGGCCACGAGCAGTACGGCGAGGGCCGGCTGCATGACGCCCTGGCGAGCTGCCACGGCATGCCCGCCGGCGCGGCCGTCGAGCGGGTCCGTCAGCTCGTCTCCGACTGGGTGCACGGCGGGAAGCGCGACGACATCGCCATGCTGGCCGTCCGGGCCCCCGCCCGCACCAAGCTCAGCCTGATGGACACCGGCGTCCCGGCCGGGTCCCCGTTCGCGATCGACGCCCGGCGGGGTGACAGGAGGACCCGCACCCGCTGATGACGGCCATCACCACTCCCCCACGGTCCCTCGGCGACCGGTTCCTCGACCTCGTCGGTGACGGCGACGAGCACGGCGCCGTCGAGATGGTCACGGAGCTGCTCGACAACGGCGTGCCGCCGCAGCGCATCATGCTCGACCTCATCGCGCCGACGCAGATCCGCGTCGGCGAGCTGTGGGCGGCCAACGAATGGTCGGTCGCGCGCGAGCACGCGGCGACGGCGATCAGCGAGCGCGTGCTGGCCGCCGTGTCCAGCCGCACCTCCGTGCGCCCCACCCGCGGGCGCATTACGATCGCCTGCGTCGACGGCGAGTGGCACGCGCTGCCGATCCGCATCCTCGGCGAGGTGCTGCGCCTCGACGGCTGGCGGGTCGACTTCCTCGGCGCCAACGTCCCGGGGCCGCACCTGGTCACCCACCTGCACCAGACCGGCCCGGACGCGGTCGCGCTCAGCTGCATGATCGCGACCCGGCTGCCCCGGGCCCACGCGGCGATCACCGCCTGCCGCTCGGTCGGCGTCCCGGTGATCGCCGGCGGCCGCGGCTTCGGCCCCGACGGCCGCTGGGCGCAGCAGCTCGGCGCGGACGCGTGGGCGGCCGGCGCGGAGGAGGCGGCGGCCCGGCTGGCGAGCAACTGGCCACCGATCGTCGGGGACCCGTACGAGACGGCGTTCCTGGGCGACGAGGAGTACACGTACGTCGTGCGCGCCCGCGGCGACCTGGTCCGCACCGCGCTCGAGAAGCTGATCGCCACGTATCCGCCGATGGCCGCGTACGACCAGCGCCAGCACGACGCCACGGCCGAGGACCTCGGCTACATCGTCGACTTCCTGGCCGCGGCGCTGTACGTCGGCGACGAGACGGTGTTCACGGACTTCGTCGAGTGGACGGCCGCGGTGCTCGAGGCCCGCAGCGTGCCGCCGGTGGCGCTGCAGGCGGGGCTCCGGCTCGTCAAGGAGCAGCTGCGGGACTTCCCGGCGGCGAGCGCGACGATCGAGGCCGGGCTGCGGCTCACCTCGCGCTGATCGCCGGGCGCCCGTCGCTCAGCGGGCGCGGCCCAGGGCCCCGGTCGTTCAGCGGGCGCGGCCCAGGGCGCCCGTTGTTCAGCGGGCGCGGCCCAGGGCGCCCGTCGTTCAGCGGGCGCGGCCCAGCGTGGCCAGCAGGTCTTCGTGCAGCTCGAACCAGACCCGGTGGGCGGAGTCCCGGTCGGTCGCCGTCACCCAGCCCGCGTCGTGGCGCGCCCGCTCGACGGCGTCGCTGAAGCGGGCGTGATAGCCCGCGAACCGGCGCAGGCTCGCGGTCAGCCGCTGCTCGATCCCGGCCAGCCCCTCGGCGGCCCGGGCGAGGTCGGCCAGCACGTCCGCCAGGGCGGCCGGCGTCGCAGCGACACCCAGCTCGGTCAGTTGCCAGCGGGTGCAGGCGGCCGCGACCAGGTCGTTCAGCGGGCCGAAGCCGTCCAGCACGGACTCCACGACCGCGCGGGCGCCGGCGTCGTCCAGCTCCGCGGCGAGCAGCCGTTCGCCCTCGGCCCGGCCCGCCTCGGTCAGCGACCAGCCGCCCTCGTCCGCGAACTGGGTCCACGTCACGTGTCCCCGGCTCCCGGCGTCCAGCAGCAGATCCTCGGCGGTGTCCACCGGCAGCCCGCTGCGGCCGGCGATCCGCGCGGTGCCGGCATAACCCAGGACGCGTACGGCGTGCAGAACCCTGACGGCGCTCACCGGGGCCCCGCAACGGCGATCGTGCCCCTCGTGCCGTCCACGACCACCCCCGCGCCGTCGGGCAGGCCGGTGGCGGCGGGCACGTCCGTGACCGCGGGGATGCGCAGCTCCCGGGCCACGATCGCCGCGTGGGCGAGCACGCCGCCGGTCTCCGTCACGACCGCCGCGGCGCGGGCCAGCAGCGGCGTCCAGGCCGGCGAGGTGGCGCGGCAGACGAGCACGTCCCCGGGGCGGAACCGGGCGAAGTCGTCGAGGCCGGCGACGACCCGCAGCGGTCCGGCCGCCGTGCCCGGACCGGCCGGGGTTCCGGTGGCGAGCACGCGCCCCGCCGCCGGCGACGGGACCGCGGCCCTCCCGGTGGTGGTGATCGGACGCGCCTGCAGCAGCCACAGGCGGCCGTCGGCGGTGATCGCCCACTCCACGTCCTGCCCGCCGCCGAGGAGCTCCTCCACCCGCCCGGCCTCCCGCGCGACCCGGCGCGCCTGCTCGGCGGTCAGCACCCGCGCTCCGGTCGGCTCGCCGTCCAGCCATCGTTGCGGGGCCACCTCTCCCGCCATGTAGCGGTCGCCCGGGCCCTGCACGGCCTCGACAACCGTCGAGCGCGCGCCGGTGACGGGGTGGCGGGTGAAGGCCACCCCGGACGCGACGGGGTCGAGCATCCGCTGCACGATCACCGCCATCCGCCGGACGGCGGGCGCCCCGGTGGCGGCGGCGTACGTCCCGGCATCGTGGACGGAGGCGGCTGTACGGCGCACCGCTGCGGCGGCCTCCGTGGCGGGCACGTTCAGCATCGTGCGGAACTGGCCCGCGTACGACGCCGCGTGGCCGTCCTCGCCGTGCGCCGACGAGCGCACTGCGTACGTCGTGCCGCCCGGCGCGGCCAGCGCCGGCTCCCATCCGCCGCCCTCCACGTCCCGCACGACGACCCCGTCGGGCACCGCGAAGCCGGCGCGCATCAGCCTTCCCAGGCTCGCGGCCTTGGCGCCGCACGACTCGTCGGCGTCGCGCAGCGGCACGACGGCGCTCACGAGCCGGCCAGCCGGCTCAGCACCCGGGACATGCGCTGCTGGGCGGCCTGCCCCGAGCCCAGGCCGAGCGCGGCGGCGATCTCCTGGAACGTCATCCCGCCGGCCCGCGCGGCGAACAGCAGCGCGGCCTCGACCTGGTCCAGCTCCGCCCGGGCGGCGGTCAGCAACCCCAGACCGGCGGCCAGGACGCCGGGGTCCACCTCGGCGTCGGCGGCCTTCCAGGCGGCGAGCCGGACGAGCTCGCCGTCGCTCACCGGCTGGCGCTCGTTCTGCCAGGGGCGCGGCGCCAGGGCGGAGCCACCGGCCGCGCCGAGCACCGCCCGGCAGGCGGCGAGGGTCTCGGCCTCCGCACGATCATCAACGGGCATGCGACCACCCCACCGCATCAACGAGTTGTTGTCAACACCATGTTGATGCGATAAATGACTGGCGTACGCCGCCGCGGCGGGCATAGCGTGTCGGCATGATCTCCTGAGACGCTGCCTCTGCCGCATCTTCGGCACCGGGTAGTTCCGGCGGCGCAGTCCGCCGTGGGTCCGCCGCAACCGGCGCCCGGGGCTCATCGTGCTCTTCTTCCACCACGGTTCCGCCTCTCCGTCTTCCCAGGAGGCACCCTTGCCTGCTCAGCCCTTCTCCGTCCACGTGGACGCCGACGACCTCGCCCGCCTCGACCTGGCGGCGGCGGTCCCACCCGTGACGGCCGACCGGCGCACGCCCGGCCCGGCCGCGCACCACGGCGCCGGCGACAGCCGCCAGGCCGCGCGGGAACGCTCCGGGCGCGCCCGGTCCGGACGCGCCTCGGGGGCGGCTTCGAGCCGCTCGTACGCGTTCCGCCGCAGCTGACCGGCCCGGCCGGGCGCCGCGACCAGGAGTCGCGGCGCCCGGCTCAAGGCCGCCGCGGCCGACCCAAGAGTCACCGCACCCGGCCCAAGGCCGCCGCGGCCGACCCAAGAGTCACCGCACCTGGCCCAAGGCCGCCTTGGGCGGCCCAAGAGTCACCGCATCCGGCCCACGGCCGCCCTGGGCGGCCCAAGAGTCGCCGCGGCGGCCGCATCTCATCCGGACACGGCGGAAGGCCGGGACCCTTGCCGGGGTCCCGGCCTTCCTGATGTCCGGACCCGCCGATCAGGCCGGTGTGAGACGGGACCGGACGGCTTTCGCCCGCCGGTCAGCCCAGCCGGACCCACACGTCGTCGAGCAGGCCGTGGAACATGTCGCTGCGCGTGTGGAAGTTGGGGCCGCCGACCCGCAGCGGCAGGCTGTTGGAGATCGACAGCGTGGCCGGGATCGCGACGCGGCCCCGGGCGGTCCCGTCGATGTAGACGGTCAGGCTCGTGCCGGAGCGCTGGCACATGACGGTGTGCCACTTGTTGTCGGCGATGCCGATCGTGGAGCGCACGATGTGGACGCGCGGGGTGGCCGAGCCGGTGCCCGCCACGACGCACTGGGCCTTGCCCTGGGTGGCGCCGATCTGCATCTTCCACTGGCTGTCGGTGTCGGCGACGCCCTTCTGCATGACGTTCGACGAGTCGGTGACCTGCGCCTTGGTGACGCGTACGGTGGCGCCCCAGCGGAACAGGCGGGTGCCCGGGTCGAGGTCGGCGTCATCAGTGCCTTCGAGCAGGACGCGGCGGCAGCTGGTGGCCGAGGAGGCGCACGGGGCCGGGAAGGCGGCGTACTTGTCGGAGGTCGTGCCGTTGAAGTGGATGCTGCCGCCGTCCGCGCGGCGGACCGTCAGGGCGGAGCCGCGGCCGGAGCGGTCGGCGATCTTGCCGCCGCCGACGGTGCCCGTGTCGAACGAGTAGCGCGCGACCGTGACGGGCGCGGCGGCCGCGGGGGCCTGGGCCTGAGCCTGGGGGGCCGGCGCTCCGAGGGCCGGCGTGGGCAGCATCGCCGCGGCGATGGCCGGGAGGGACAGGGCAAGGGTGGCAATTCTGGTGCGGTGCATCCCGAAAACGTACTTTCCGCGCTTAGTGGTCGGAAGCTCGCGGGATCGGCGTTTCGGGCAGGGAATCAGAGCAGTCCGGCCGACTCCGCAATCAGGCAGACGGCCACAAGTCGCATCAGGTGCCACTCGGCGGCGAGCCAGGCGGAACCGGACATATAGGCGTGCCCCGGCTGCGGCACCGGACGGCCCATCCGGTCCGCGGCGGCGGCGATCGACTTGGCGTACGCGGCCAGCCCCTCGGCGTCGATGTCGCGACCGGCGTGGTGCAGGGCGTCACGCACGGCGGCGGCGTGCTGGTCGATTTGGGCCAGCAGGCCGGCGTCCGCGAGGGCGGCGGCGAGGCCGTCGACGCCCACCCGCGCCATCATCTCGTCCAGCAGCGCGCGGGCCGGGTCGGCGGCGGAAGCGGCGGAAATCGGGGCGAAGGCGAGGAATTCGTTCGTCATGAGAAGGACGCTATGGCCTGCGGGGCCCCGATGACAGCCGGGTAACCGAACGGCACCCGACCGCTCCCCACAGCGCACCTGCCGGCGCTCGGAAGGGGTCAGGCCGGGAGCTGGTCCATCGCCTTGAAGATGCGCTTGTCCGACACCGGGTACGCCGTCCCGAGCGACTGCGCGAAGAAGTTGATCCGCAGCTCCTCGATCATCCACCGGATCTCGCGCAGCCCCTCGTCGGCCGGCCCGCCGCGGGGCAGCTCGGCGCGCAGCTCGCGGTATTCCGCCTCGATCTCGTGCAACTGCGCCATCAGCTGCCGGTCCCGGGCGAGGGTGCCGCCGAGCCGGTCGAGCCGGTACGCGATGCCCTTGAGGTAGCGGGGCAGGTGGTGCAGCTGCTTCCAGCCGGTGTCGGTGACGAAGCCCGGGTACACCAGGCTCTTGAGCTGCGCCCGGACGTCGGCGAGGGCCGGGACCATCGCCGGGTCGCGGGTCGTGCTCAGCCGCTGGCCGATCTCGTACGCGGTCGCGAGCACCGCCTGCACCTGCTTCACCACGGCCGCCGTGGCGTCCACGAGCTCCCCGCGTACCTCCTCGCGGAGCGCCGTGAAGGCCTCCGACGACCAGGCCGGGCCGCCCGCGTCCTGCACGAGCCGGTCGACCGCCGCGCCCGCGCAGTCGTCGAGCAGGTCGGCGATCGAGCGGTACGGGTTGCCCCGCGACAGCTCGAGCTTCGCGCGGTTGTCCAGGCGCCCCTGCAGGTAGCGGGCCGCCGGGGGGAGCGTGAGGAGCAGCAGCCTGCGGGTGCCGGCGCGCATCGCCTCGCGCTGTTCCGCCTCGGTCTCGAAGACGCGGACCGCCACGCTGTCGCCCTCGTCGGCGAGCGCCGGGAAGACCGTGACCTCGTAGCCGCCGCGGATCTGCTTGACGGTGCGCGGCAGCGTACCGAAATCGTTGGTCCGGATGCCGCGCCGCTCGATGTCGCCGGCGGCGGCCGAGATGGTCTGCTGCACCTTCGGGGCCAGGCTCGTGCGCAGCACGTCGAGGTCGCGGCCCTCGCCCACCACCTTGCCGTCCTCGTCGACGACCCGGAAGTTGATCCGCAGGTGGTCGGGCACCTGGCCGGGCCGCCAGGCGTCGCGCGGCACCACCACGCCGGTGAGGCGGCGCAGCTCGTCGCCGACGGCGTCGCTGAGCGCGCCGCGGCGGGCCGGGACCCGGGCGAGCACGGCGTCGGCCCAGTCCGGCACGGGCACGAACGCGGTGCGCAGCTGCTTGGGCAGCGCCCGGATCAGCGCGACGACGATGTCCTTGCGCAGGCCGGGCACGTTCCAGCCGAAGTCGTCGCCGTCCAGCTTGTTGAGCAGCGGCAGCGGCACCTGCACGGTCACGCCGTCCGCGGCGGCGCCGGGCTCGAACTGGTAGCTGAGCGGCAGCCGCACCCCGCCGGCGAGCCAGGCGTCCGGGTAGGAGGCCGGGTCGACGGCGTCACGGCCGGCGTTGACGAGCTGCTCACGGGTGAAGGTCAGCAGCTGCGGGTCCTCGCGGCGGGCCTTCTTCCACCAGGCGTCGAAGTGCCGGGCCGAGACCACGTCGGCCGGGATGCGGGCGTCGTAGAGCGCGAACACCGTCTCGTCGTCGACCATGATGTCGCGCCGGCGGGCCCTGTTCTCGATCTCCTCGATGCGGGCCAGCAGCCGGGCGTTCTCGGCCACGAACGCGTGGTGGGTGTCCCAGTCGCCCTCGACCAGCGCGTGCCGGATGAACAGCTCCCGCGACAGCGCCGGGTCGATGCGGCCGTAGCCGACCTTGCGGCGCGGGACGATGGGCAGGCCGTACAGGGTCACCTTCTCGTACGCCATGACGGCGCCCTGCTTCTTCTCCCAGTGCGGCTCGCTGTAGCTGCGTTTGACCAGGTGCGGCGCGAGCTTCTCGGCCCACTCGGGCTCGATGCGCGCGTTGACCCGGCCCCACAGGCGCGAGGTCTCGACGAGCTCGGCGGACATCACCCAGCGGGGCTGCTTCTTAAACAGCGCCGAGCCGGGGAAGATCGCGAACTTCGCGCCGCGGGCGCCGAGGTACTCGCGCTTGTCGGTGTCCTTGAGCCCGATGTGGCTGAGCAGGCCGGCGAGCAGCGCGCTGTGGAACTGCTGGGCGTCCGGCACCCGCTCGTCGTCCTCGGTGATCGTCAGCCCGAGCCCGCGGGCGACCTGGCGCAGCTGGGCGTAGATGTCCTGCCACTCGCGGACGCGCAGGTAGTTGAGGAACTCCGAGCGGCACAGCCGGCGGAACTGGTTGCCGGACAGCTCCCGTTGCTTCTCCCGCAGATACCGCCAGAGGTTGAGGTACGTGAAGAAGTCGGATTCCTTGTCGGTGAAGCGCCCGTGCTTCTCGTCGGCCTGCTGCTGGCGGTCCGCCGGCCGCTCCCGCGGGTCCTGGATGGACAGGGCGGCCGCGACCACCATGACCTCGGCGACACAGTCCTGCGTGCCCGCCTCGATGACCATGCGGGCCAGCCGCGGGTCGACGGGCAGCTGCGCGAGCTGCCGGCCCATCGGGGTCAGCCTGCCCCGGTCCAGCGCGCCGAGCTCCTCGAGCAGCTTGACGCCGTCGGTGACGTTGCGCCGGTCCGGCGGGTCGATGAACGGGAAGGCGGCCAGGTCGCCGAGGTTGAGGTTGGTCATCTGCAGGATGACCGAGGCCAGATTGGTACGCAGGATCTCCGGCTCGGTGAAGGCCGGGCGAGCCTCGAAGTCCTCTTCCGAGTAGAGCCGGATGCAGATGCCCTCGCTGGTCCGCCCGCAGCGGCCCTTGCGCTGGTTGGCGCTGGCCTGCGACACCGGCTCGATGGGCAGCCGCTGCACCTTGAGGCGGTTGCTGTAGCGGGAGATGCGGGCGGTGCCGGGGTCGATGACGTACTTGATGCCGGGCACCGTCAGCGACGTCTCGGCGACGTTCGTGGCGAGCACGACCCGGCGCCCGGTGTGGCGCTCGAAGACCCGGTGCTGCTCGGCGGCGGAGAGCCGGCCGTACAGCGGGACGATCTCGGTGTTGCGCAGGTCCTTCTTGGTCAGCGCGTCGGCGGTGTCCCGGATCTCCCGCTCGCCGCTGAGGAACACGAGGATGTCGCCGCTGCTCTCCAGCCCGAGCTCGTCGACCGCGGCGGCGATGCCCTCGATCTGGTCGATCGGCTCCTCGCGGCGGTCGTCGCCGTCCTCGTCGTCCGCCATGGTCTCCGTGACGAGCGGCCGGTAGCGCACCTCCACCGGATAGGTGCGGCCGGAGACCTCGATGACCGGCGCGGGCTGTGCCGCTTCCGACGCCTGGTCCTCCGGACGGCGCGGAGAACCCGGGCGAGAAGGAATGGCGAAATGCTCGGCGAAGCGCTGCGTCTCGATCGTCGCCGAGGTGATGATCAGCTTGAGGTCGGGGCGCTGCGGCAGCAGCTGCCGCAGGTAGCCGAGGATGAAGTCGATGTTGAGGCTGCGCTCGTGCGCCTCGTCGATGATCAGCGTGTCGTAGCGGCGCAGCATCCGGTCGTGCTGGATCTCGGCGAGCAGGATGCCGTCCGTCATCACCTTGATCATGGTCTCGTCGGAGACCTGGTCGGTGAAGCGGACCTTGTAGCCCACCGTCGAGCCCAGCGGGGTGTTCAGCTCCTCCGCGATGCGCTCCGCGACCGTGCGCGCGGCGATGCGCCGCGGCTGGGTGTGCCCGATCTGGCCGCGCAGGCCCCGGCCCAACTCGAGGCAGATCTTCGGCAACTGGGTGGTCTTGCCGGAGCCGGTCTCCCCCGCCACGATCACGACCTGGTGGTCGCGGATGGCCGCCAGCAGGTCGTCCTTGCGCTGGCTGACCGGCAGGTCCTCGGGATAGGACACCACCGGCACCGACGCCAGCCGCGCCTCGCGCCGCCGCTCGGCCGCGGCGATCTCGTCGGCGATCTCGGCCAGGACGGCGGCGCGCGCGGACTCGTCACGGATCCTGCGGGTGCCCTCGAGCCGCCGCTGCAACCGGCGCTCGTCGCGGGGAAGCAGCTCGGACATCCTGCGACGGAGCTCAGCCAGGTCCTGGCTCATGGGGGTTACAGACATAACCGCTCAACAATAGAGACACCCGCGGCGGAATGCCTGGTGATTATCGCCGCTGTCAGGTCAGCGGCGAGAGGCCGTCGATCGCCGCCATCTCGTCGTCGCTGAGC
>Ga0190269_10000800_pt1 | contig 15687 bp, 14 predicted proteins | sample Popmic249IS_FD_133749 | JGI IMG/M metagenome (GOLD analysis project Ga0190269, IMG submission 133749) | Populus adjacent soil microbial communities from riparian zone of Blue River, Arizona, USA - 249 IS | ecosystem: Environmental > Terrestrial > Soil > Riparian zone | place: USA: Arizona...
CTCAGAAAAAGTCATCGACCACTACGAGAACCCGCGCAACGTGGGCACGCTCGACAAAGAAGATCCGTCGGTTGGCACCGGCCTCGTCGGCGCCCCGGCGTGCGGCGACGTGATGCGCCTGCAGATCCGCGTGAACCCCGAGACCGAGGTCGTCGAGGACGCGAAGTTCAAGACCTTCGGCTGCGGCAGCGCGATCGCTTCGTCGTCGCTCGTGACCGAGTGGGTCAAGGGCAAGACGATCGATGAGGTCATGCAGCTCAAGAACTCGCAGATCGTCGAGGAGCTGAACCTGCCGCCGGTGAAGATCCACTGCTCGGTGCTCGCGGAGGACGCGATCAAGAGCGCGATCGAGGACTTCCGGAAGAAGCAGGCCAGCTCGAAGAAGGCTGCTGAGTAAAGCAAGATGAACCTCGTAGCTCGCAATAGCACGCGCGCGCCGGAGGACCCGGCCGAGCACGTTCCCCAGGCGCCCGAAGGTTTCACCGGCGAGGCGAAGGAGATCGTGCAGCTCACGCCCAAGGCCATCCGCATGGCGAAGCAGGCCTTGATGAAGCGCGGCACGCCGCAGGCGGCGCTGCGGCTCGGCGTGCGCGGGGGCGGCTGCTCCGGCGTGAGCTACGCGATCGAGATGTCCGACAAGACCCGCGACCGTGACAACGTGTACATGTTCGACGGCCTGCGCGTCGTGGTCGACCCGAAGAGCCTCGTGTACCTGCGCGGTGCGGTGCTCGACTACGAGGTCAAGCTGATGCAGCACGGCTTCAAGTTCGTGAACCCGAACGAGAAGAGCAGCTGCGGTTGCGGCGAGTCCTTCACGGTTTGATAGAGAGACACGGGTAGGCACATGGACCCGTTCGCCACGCTCGGATTGCCGCGCGAGTACGCGCTTGACTCGGAGCTGCTCGAGCGGCGGTACCGCGACCTGCAGCGCGCTCTGCACCCCGACCGGCACGTGCACGCCACGCCCGCCGAGCGCCGCGTCGCGCTGGGCAAGGCGGTCGAGGTCAACGAGGCGTATCGCGTGCTGAAGGACGACGTGCGGCGGGCGGAGAGCCTCTTGGCCCTCCTAGGCCACGCAGCCAAGGACTCGGCCGCTGACCCCGAGCTGCTGCTCGAAGTGATGGAGCTGCGCGAGGCGCTCTCCGAAGCCAAGCAGGCACGCAGCCTGCCGCGCGTGCGCAAGCTGGCCGCCGAGGTGCAAGCGCTCGCATCCACGACGCGCCGCGAGCTGGCCGCGACGTTCGGCGAGCTGCCGGGCGACGCCGCACCGGCCGCGCTCGTCAGGCCCGCGGCGCTGCTCTCGAAGCTCAAGTACTACAAGCGCTTCCTCGACGAGGTGAACGTCATCGAGGACGACGCGCTGTCCTGGATCGAGGCGCGCTGATGGCACTCCTGCAGATATCCGACCCGAGCGCGCGCCCGACGCCGATCGGCATCGACCTAGGCACGACCAACAGCTTGGTCGCGTACGTGCCGCTCGTCGGCGGACCGGCCATGGTGCGCGACTGCGACAACGAAGCGCTCGTGCCGTCCGTGGTCACGTACAAGGACGATGGCTCGGTCGTGGTCGGCCGCGCCGCCAAGGCGCTCGCGATCGAGCACCCCCGCGACACCATCTCCAGCGTGAAGCGGCTGATGGGCCGGGGAGCGGACGATCCCGAAACGCAGCGCCTCGCGCCTTATCGCTACGCGACGCGCGAGGGCGCCGTGGTGAAGCTCGCCGTAGCCGGTGATCGCGTGGTCACGCCGATCGAGGTCAGCGCCGAGATCTTGCGCGAGCTGCACCAACTCGCGGTGGACGCCCTGGGCCCGGTCGGCGGCGCAGTCATCACGGTGCCCGCCTATTTCGACGACGCCCAGCGCCAAGCCACGCGCGACGCGGGCCGCCTCGCGGGCCTCGAGGTGCTGCGCCTGCTCAATGAGCCGACGGCTGCGGCGCTCGCGTACGGCCTCGACAGCAAGCAAAACGGCACGTTCGCGGTCTACGACCTCGGCGGCGGTACGTTCGACGTCACGATTTTGCAGCTCGACGACGGCGTATTCCAGGTGCGCTCGACCGGCGGTGACAGCCAGCTCGGCGGTGACGACATGGACCGCGCCCTGGCCGAGAGGCTGCTCGCGCACGTCGCGGACGAAGCCGCAAAGGCGGATCCGGGCACCGTGCGCGCGATCATGGACGGGGCGCGCGCGATCAAGCACGCGCTCACGGAACGCGATGCCGTCGACGTGGAGCTCGAGCTGCCGAAGGGTGGGGCGCTGCACGCCCGGGTGACGCGCGCCGAATTCGATGCGCTCGTCCGGCCGTTGTGCGAGCGCACGGGTCTCGCGTGCCGGCGTGCGCTGCGCGACGCCGGGCTTACGCCCGAGCAGCTCGATGGCGTGATCCTCGTCGGCGGCTCGACGCGTGTTCCGTGCGTGCGCGCGTACGTGCGGGAGTTGTTCGGTAAGGAGCCGCTCGACTCCATCGATCCTGATCAGGTCGTGGCGCTCGGCGCGGCCATCCAAGCCGACCTGCTCGCGGGTAGCGTTCAAGACGAGCAGGTGCTGCTCCTCGACGTGCTGCCCCTGTCGCTAGGCATCGAGGCGATGGGCGGCGTCGTCGAGAAGATCCTCCCGCGCAACACGCCGATCCCCGCCGCGGCGGCCCAGGTGTTCACCACCTACGCGGAGAACCAGACCGGGTTCGTGCTGCACGTGGTGCAGGGCGAGCGCGAGACCGCCGAAGCGTGCCGCTCGCTCGCTCGCTTCACGTTGCGCGGCATCCCACCCATGCCCGCGGGCCTCGCTCGGCTCGAGGTCCGCTTCGAGGTCGACGCAGACGGACTCTTGCACGTGTCGGCCAAGGAGCTCACGACCGGCATCGAGCAGCAGGTCGAGGTCAAGCCCAGCTATGGCCTGAGCGACGAAGAGGTCGAGCAGATGCTGCTCGACGCGTACGACCATGCCGAGTCGGACGTCACGGTCCGCGCGCTGCGCGAGCAGCGGGTCGAAGCGGAGCGCATCGCCGTCGCGACGCGCAGCGCGCTCGACCAAGATGCCGCGCTGATCGACGGCGCCGAGCGCGCCGAGATCGAGGCCAAGCTGGCGGCCGTCATCGAAGCGACGCGCGGCGACAACCACCACGTGATCGCGAGCCGCATCGAGGAGCTCGACCACGTCTCGCGCAACTTTGCGGGCCGGCGGATGGACCGCAGCATCAAGCAGGCCCTCGCCGGGCAGAAGCTCAGCGACGTCGAGCGTGAGACCGCTCACGCCGAAGGCATCGACCGCCACACCGGGCCGCGTAAGGACGAAGAGTGAGACGCCATGCCTAAGGTTCGTTTCCTGAAAGAAAACCTCGAGGTCGAGGTGCCCGCGGGCTCGTCGATCCTCGACGCCGCACGCAAGGCCGGCGCGCCCGAGGGCGACCGCTGCGGCGGCGTCTGCGCCTGCAGCACCTGTCACGTGTACGTGACCAAGGGCTTCGACACGCTCTCCGAGATCGAAGACGAAGAGTTCGACATCCTCGACAAGGCCTTCGACGTACGCATGGAGTCGCGCCTGGGCTGCCAGGCCAAGATCACCGGCGACATCGAGGTCGTGATCAGCGACGAGAGCTTCAACGCTTTCTTGGACGAGCACCCCGACCGCGCCGAAGAGGTCAAGTCCCTACGCAAGCCGAAGTAGCGGCTACTGCAAGGTGTCAGGGCCGCGCACGATCGCGCAGCCGAGGTCCATCGCGCAGCTCCAGCGCACGTCGCGAAGCGCTTCCCGCACGATCTCCGTGAGCGCTCTCTGCTCGACGGGCGGACCGACGACGTAGAAGCGCTCCGGGCAACCGCCCTCGAAGTACGCGGTGAGCCATCCGTTCACGATTTCGACGCGCGCGGGGTGATGGAGCGGGATGACGCGATCGAGCATGCCATCGAGCTGATCCTGTCTGGTGACGGCGTCGACGTTGCAGAGGGCGACCGGCCGCGCCGAGCAGTCGCTGACATCGAGCTCGACCATCGGCACGTTGGGCGGAGGTGGCCCACACTCGTGCAGACAGTTGGTCGTGCACGAGCGCGACCACCGAAGGCCGTCGTCGAAGGCCCTGCAGCTCGCGCTGCACGCAGTCAAATCCGCATCCCCTGAAAGGCGCCGATAGTCGGTGCACCGCTCGCCCGGCTCGCTGCACGGCAAGCCGTCGCGCTGGTCCGGACAGCTCGCCGCGAGCGAGTCCGCTCGGTCGTCGGCGACGGGGCACTCGGCAAGCGATCGGGCGCTCGCGTCCGATTCGTCGCCATCAGCTGGCCTCGTGCCCACCATGGCCCGCGGTGGCTGATTCGGAGGCCGCCCGGTGCGTGTCGCCGCATGCGACCACCACGAACAGCGCCGAAAATACGGCCCACCTGAGCCGCGCCCACTCGCGTCTGAACATCGGACCTCGCGCTCCGACCCACCCACCCTGAGTCGCCGGCACGCGGCCGCATTTTCGACCTTCTTGCACCCCGGCGCGCGCTCCGCTAAACCCGCGGACTCGCTTCACGGCGAGACCCGCGCGGTTAGCTCAGCTGGATAGAGCGTCGGCCTCCGGAGCCGAAGGTCACTGGTTCGAATCCATTACCGCGCGCCACGTTCCCGGTACCTCGCACCCGCAGCGCCCGACCGCGATGCGCCGTGCTCGACCGCCCGGGAGCTCTCTTGGCAGTCTCCGATGATCCAACATGGGCCTGCTCTCCACCCTTCGATTCATCTGGCAGCACCCCCTCGCATCGCGCCGCCGCCCGCAGGCGATCGAGCGATATGTGCGCTGGCAGCTCGGTAGCCGGCTCAGCCCGGGCCCCGTCGTCATCGACTTCGTCAACGACGCCCGGCTGATCGTCCGCCCCGGCATGACCGGCGCGACCGGCAACGTCTACGTGGGACTGCATGAGCTCGACGACATGGCTTTCGTGCTGCATGCGCTGCGGCCTACGGACGTGTTCGTCGACGTCGGCGCCAACGTGGGCAGCTACACCGTGCTCGCGAGCAAGGGCGTCGGGGCGCGGTGCGTGTCTTTCGAGCCAGTGCCGGCTGCGTTCGCCACGCTGCGCGACAACGTGCTCCTCAACGGCGTCGCCGATCGCGTCGAGCTCCTGGCCAAGGCCGTGGGCGCCGAGGACGGCAAGGTCTCCATCACCGTCGGCTATGACACCGGCAATCGCGTCGCGACGCCGCAGGACGATGCCCGCAACACGCTGACCGTGGACCTCGTGGCCCTCGATTCGATACCGGCCGCGCGCGAGGCTTGCATCCTCAAGATCGACGTGGAGGGCTTCGAGCGCGCGGTGCTGGCTGGAGCACGGAAGGTCCTCGACAATCCGAATCTGCTCGGATTCGTGATGGAGACCAACCGCTCGGCGAGCGCGCTCGGCGAGTCCAACACGGCCGCCCACGACTTCGCGCTCGAGCTTGGCTTCGAGCCTCACCGATACTCACCGTTCGACCGCAGCCTGGTGTCCCTCGGGCGCGGCTACAAGCCGGACGCCAACACGCTGTACCTGCGGGACGTCGCGAAGCTGCGCGAGCGCGTGCAGAGCGGGCCGGCGTTCAGCGCACTCGGCGTGCGGGTGTAACCGAGCACAGTGGCTCAGCCGCCGGTCGCAGCGCGCTAGCGTTTGGTCAGCGAGGGCGAGGGTGCGGCGGCGGACTTGGCGTGCGCCGCTTGCAGCCGCTGAACCTCGGCTTGGCGCAGGCCGCCGGCCGGGTTGATCCGGATGGTCGTCTCCGTGCCGGTCATCGTCTCTTTGGCGCTCACGTTCAGGATGCCGTCGGCGTCGATGTCGAAGCGCACGTCGACCTCGACCTGACCCGCCGGGCGGACGGGCAGGCCTTCGAGCACGAACGCGCCGAGCGCGGTGTTGGTGGCGATCTGATCGCTGTCGCCTTGGTAGACCTCGATCCGGACCTCACGCTGCGCGTCCTTCGTGGTCGCGAAGCGCTTGACCGCGGTGGTAGGTATCGCGCAGCTCTTCGGGATCACGACCGACATGCGGCCGTCGAGCACGCGCACGCCCAGCGCGTAAGGCGTTACGTCGAGTAGCGCCACGTTGTCGATCGCGCCGCTCAAGATCGCGCTCTGGCAGGCGGCGCCCTGCGCGACGATCTCGTCTGGGTTTACGTCGCTGCGCACCGGCACGCCGAAGATTTCTTTCACGCGCGCGCGTACGGCAGGCATCCGCGTCATGCCGCCGACGAGCAGCACTTGGTCGAGCTGGGACGGCTTGAGGCGCGCTTGCTCGAGCGCCGAGTTGCACGGCTTGTCGAGGCGCTTGATGAGGTCGGCGCACAAGCGGTCGAGCACCGCGCGCGGGAAGCGATCGATCATGAGGTGCAAGGGACCCTTAGCGCCCGAGCTCAGGAACGGGAGATTGACCGAGGTCGAATCGAGGGACGAGAGCTGGCACTTGGCCTGCTCGGCGGCTTCGTTCAGGCGCTGCAGGGTGGCGCGGTCGACCTTGGTGTCCTGGCCATTGGTCGCGCGCAGCTTCTCGACGAGGTAGCGCACGATGCGAGCGTCGAAGTCGTTGCCCCCGAGGAAGGTATCGCCCGCGGTAGCCAGCACCTCGAACACGTCGCCGGTCTTGCGCAGGATGCTGATGTCGAACGTGCCACCGCCGAGGTCGAAGACGGCGAAGGTCTGATCGCCTTCCTGTCCGAGGCCATAGCCGAGTGCCGCAGCCGTAGGCTCGTTCAGGATGTTCTCGACACGCAGGCCCGCGATCGTGCCCGCGTCTTTCGTGGCCTGGCGCTGGTGGTCGTTGAAGTACGCCGGCACGGTGATGGTCGCGCCAGTGACCTGCGTGCCCAGCACGTCTTCGGCGATGGCCTTCATTTCCTTGAGCACGATCGCGGAGATCTCTTCGGGGCTCCGGGGGCTACCGCCTGCTTGGATGCGCGCGTCTCCGTTCTCGGCGGCCGCGATCTTGTACGGCACGGTGGTCATCCACTCCGTGAGCTCGGGCGCGTCGTGTTTGCGGCCCATGAGGCGCTTGGCACCGAAGATGGTGTTCTTCGGGTTCGCGGTGGCTTGGCGCTGCGCGGGCGCACCGACGAGCGTCTTGCCCTGCTCGTCGAAGGCGACGACGGACGGCGTGATGCGGCCACCCTCGCGGTTGGCGATGACGCGCGCACCGCGTCCGTCCCAATACGCGACGACGCTGTTCGTGGTCCCGAGATCGATTCCGACCGTCGTCACGCGCTCATCCTCCCAGCTTGAGCAAGCGGCTCCACACCGACTTCTTGCTGTCGTCGAGCCGATCGATCTCGACCTTCGCTTCGGCGTGGTCGGGCTTCAGCTGGAGCAACTCTCGATACTGCTGTGCGGCTTCCTGCAGCTGGCCATCGACCTTGTGCTGCCGCGCCTGTGCGAGGTGGAACCAGGCGCGCGCATCGTCGTTCGCTGGGTTCTCTTCGAGCACCTCGATCAGCAGCTCGGCTGCGGCCTCGTACTGATGGAAGTCGATCAGCTCGACGGCGCGTGACATGTCGAGGTCCTCGCGCGTGCGCACGGTGCGCGGCTTGGCCTTGTCGGTCGCTCCTGGTACGCGGTGCGAGCCCGACAGCCGCCCGTAGGCCGCCTGAATGCACACGTAGATCTCGTTGGCGATGCGCGAAGCTTCGGGCGAGCGATAGCGGGCGAAGCGATGCGGGTGGTAGCGCTTCGAGAGCTCGAGGTACGCGAGTCGCACGGCCTCTTCGTCCGCCGTGCGATCGAGCCCGAGCACGCCGAGGTCATCGCGCTGCTGGAGCTCGAACAGCTCCGCATGGAGGTCCGCGATGATTTGCGTCAGCTGCGCGGCCAAGGCGCCGTCGAGTATCGCAAACTGGCGAGCGGTCCGTCGAACGTGCGAATGAGGCTCCGGCGTGCGGCGAGGTGGGCAGCGCGCGAGCGCGTGGCCATCCCCAACCATGAACGCTATGCTTACGTGTGGTTTGGACGGGGCTTAGGGCGGGCGGTGGAACGTCGCGCGCTCGCGCTTTATGAGTCAGGACAACGAGCCGGGACACTCGCTTAGCGATGAGCCGACCGTCGTCCGACGGCCGGCCGGGTCGCGCCAGCGCACCTCGGGATCGCCCGAAGGCGGCACGCGCTCGTCGAACGCGCCCAGCATCTCCGAGATTCCGACGCCTTCGCCGAGCACGCTCGGAGCCTCGAGCACAGGCTCGGGCCTCAGCGACGTGCTCGAGATCGAGGAAGCCACGCGCGCGCACGGCTTCTCGGCCGTGATGGCCATCGTCAGCTTGGCGATCGTGCCCATCGTCGTCCTGCTGGGAGGCAACCCGCTCACCCAGCGAGGCTGCATCCTCGCGCTGCTCGCGACCGGCTTCACGTCCGCCTACGTATGGCGCGCGACGCGCCCCGAAGCAGTGCCGCGCTATCGGCGCAACCTGCTCCGCGTGCACGACTGGATCCTCGTCTCGGGCGCGACCTGGGTAGAGCTGCACGCGGGTCTCTTCTCCCCGGTGCCCGTCGTGCTCACGTTGGGCATCTACTACTTCGGTCAGTCGGTGGACCGGCTCTACTCCTGGCTGCTGCCGCTCGTGACCCTCGGCACGTACGTGTTGCTGGCCACGCTGACCGCGTTCGGCGTGATCGACGACGTGAGCTTGTTCCCTTCGAACGACATATCGCTGCCCGTGAAGTTCTTCGCGATCGCTGCGTGCGCGGCGGTGCTCGCGTTCTCGGGGTCGCTCGCGCGGCTGTCTCGTACCGCGCTCCACGAGGCCATCAAGTCGTCGACCGAGGCGCTGCTGCTCGCGCAGCAAAAGGCCGCGCAACTCGCGGAGGCGAACCATCAGCTCGATCGAGCGCTGCGCGCGGCGGTCGGAAAGCCAGGACCTTACTCGGGCCAGCAAGCGGGCGAGCACACGCTTGGCCTCGTCATCGGTATCGGCGCGATCGGTGAGGTCTACGAGGCCTCGCACGCGATCACGGGGCAGCGCGTCGCCGTGAAGCTCTTGCAGGGGGACGCGCTCGAGCGTCCTGCCATCGTCGAGCGCTTTCTGCGTGAGGGCGAGATCGCACGGCGCATCGACAGCCCGTACGTCGCCCGCGTGCTCGACGTCGGCCGCATGGCCAGCGGCGCGCCGTACCTCACCATGGATCTGCTGCGCGGGCGCGATCTGGCAGCCCGCCTGCGCCAAGAAGGCCAGCTCTCGGTGGCCGAGCTCGTCCGGCTTGCGACCCAGCTGGGCGCGGCGCTCGAGCACGCGCACCAAGCGGGCGTCGTGCACCGCGATCTCAAGCCGCTCAACGTGTACGAAGCCGAGCAAGACGGCGGCACGGTCTTCAAGGTGCTCGACTTCGGCGTATCCAAGATCGAGAGCTCGACGGGCACGCTGACCCAGGAAGGCGTCGTCGGCACCCCCGGCTATATGTCGCCGGAGCAAGCGCGCGGCCGGAGTGTCGACCGGCGCAGCGACGTGTTCTCGATGGGTGTCCTGCTGTACCGCGCCGCCACCGGCCAGCCGGCCTTCTCGGGCCCGAGCACGCCGCAGATCATGTTCGACATCGTGTACCGCAGCCCGGCGCGGCCCAGCTCGGTTTCGCGCGAGCTGCCGCGCGACGTGGACCTCGTGCTGGCGCTCGCGCTGGCCAAGGACCCCGACCAGCGCTTCCAATCGGCTGCGGAGCTGACGAGCGCGTTCGTAGCGGCCTGCGGCGGCTCGCTCGCGCCGACCGTGCGGATGCGCGCCATCGCCTGTGTGCGGGCGCAGCCGTGGGGCAAGCCCATCCCCGAGCTTGCGCGCGCCGTCGAATCGTAGTGATGCTCCGGCGCCGAGATGACCGACCCGGTGCACGAAGCGCCTCCTGACCCTCGCGAGCTGGTGGTGAGACCGATCGGCTTCGTGCGCTCGCCGTTCGCAGACCGGCATAGCGCGCCGCGCCAGCCTTCACTCGCCAAGGACACACCCGCGCAGATCGAGCTCTTGCCTCAGGCGGAGCTCGAGCACGGCCTGTCGGACATCGAGGAGTGGTCGCACCTGTGGGTGCTGTACTGGTTCCACTTGAACGCGCATTGGAAGTCCAAGGTCGAGGCCCCGCGCAGCGAGCGCAGGCGTGGGGTCTTCGCGACTCGCTCGCCGTACCGCCCGAATCCCATCGGCCTCAGCGCGGTGAAGCTGGAGCGCGTCGAGGGGCGCGTGCTGCACGTGCGGGGCATGGACATGATCGACGGCACGCCCGTGCTCGATTTGAAGCCCTACGTGCCCTACACGGATCACGTCGACGCGAACAGCGGCTGGCTCGAGACGACCGGCTCGCCGAAGGACCCAGGCCCGCGCTTCGAGGTGAGCTTCGCAGGCGAAGCGCGCACGCAGCTCGAGTGGCTCAAGGCGGAGGCCAAGCTCGATCTCGAAGAGGCGGTCGTGCGCATCCTCTCGACCGGGCCTGTGCCGCACCCGTACCGCCGCATCAAGCGCGACGGCGCAGGTTATCGGCTCGGTCTACGTGACTGGCGGGTGCGCTTCGAGCTCGACGGTAAGCACGTGCGCGTCGTGTCGATCGCTACGGGCTACAAGGCCAAGGTGCTCGCGGACCCGAACGCCACCCCGAACGCAGAAACGGCGCTCGAAGTGCACCGCGCGTTCGCAGCGGCTTTCGAGCGCCGTTAGGCTGACTGGAAGGAGCGCGCCGCAGCGCGCTCAGCTCACTTGTTGAAGAACTTCAGCTGCTGGGCATCGGCGTGCTTGAGCGCGATGCTCTCCGCCTTGTCGACCAGCGCCTGGGTGTAGATGCGGCCGACCAGGCGGCGGCGAAGGGCCTTGCCTGCGGCCCACCACTCGGCCTCGTCGTCCGCGTCGAGCGGCTTCAAGCCGCGCTCGGTCAGGCGCTTGTAGGCCTTGTCGTCCATCTCGCGGATGTCTTGCTGCGCCTCGGCCGAGCGCTCCTCGATGATCGCGCGGAACGCGTTCTTGGCGGTGTCCGGGAGCGGATCCCATGCGCCGCGGCGGAACACGACGGCGCCGCTGATGAAGCCCAAGCCCTCGCGGGACATGTAGTTCGCCGTCTTGGCCCACTGCAGCGCGGCCGCGAGCACCGCGGTGCCCCAGAACGTATCGATCATGCCCGTCTGCATGCCGCCGTACACCTCGGCGATGTCGAGCGGAACGCCGGTCGCGCCGATCTGCTTGTAGAACTCCTTGAGCATCTCGCTCTCGGGGTAGAGCCACGGACGGATCTTCTTGAAGTCGGCCACCTTGGTGATCTTCTGCTTCGAGAAGATGCGCAGCCGGCCGATGTCGCCCCAAACGAGGATCTTGTAGCCGTTCTTGTAGGCCTCTTCCTCGAACTGCGGGGTGAGCTCCTTACGGACCGAGTCGACCTGCTTGTAGTTGCGGAACAGGGCCGGGGTCTGGAGCACGAGGCACTCGCGCACGAAGTTGCTGAGCACGTCGAGGCTGAGCGGGGTGCCGTCGATCTGGCCCGTGCGCATCTTGCGGAGCACGTCGGTCTCGCCGCCCGCTGCGCCACCCCAGTACACGCGCGTCTGGACGGTGTTGTTCGTCAGCTCGGCGAGCCGCTTGTTGTACTTCTTCTCCTCGATCGCCAGCTCGGGGGTGCGAGGCACCATGACGGCGAACTTGAGGATCTGCTGCTCGTCGGCGCTGGCTACCGTGGAGGAGCCGGGCACGAGCGCGGCTGCCAAGGCGACGAGAACGATGGCTGAAACGATTCGAAGGGATGTGCGTGTCTTCATGCGCTCCTCCGTGGCATCGACTGCGCGGTATCTCCTCGATTCATCGGAGGCCGCAAAGCGCTCGGCTTCATGTCATATCCGGGGACTCAAGTAAACGCGATGTCCACGCGGGTTTGAGACTTGGCCGAACTCGTCCCGCCCTTTGGCACTATCCGTAATTACTTGGGTTTTTATGATCGGGGAGGCGGCGTTCACGACGCGTGAGCGGGCGCTTGCGTCCGCCGTCCGAGCGACTGATCGCATTGTCCAAAGTGTGCCGAAAGGGCCATCTCGGGCAGGCGCAGAGACTAGATCTGAGAGCTGGCGTGGCCGCGCTGCTTTAGGACGTGGAGCACGCTGTTCGGGCCGACCAAGTGACCGCTGCCGACGACCACGAACACCGTGCCGCTGCCCTCGAGATAGCCGGCGATCGCATCGGCCATGCGCCGGTTGCGCTCGACGAACATGCGCTCGTACAGCTTTGGAAACTCCTTGCGCATCGGCCCGATCAGCAGGCTGTCCAGCTTGGCGGCGTCGCCGGCACGCCAGGCATCGAATGCCTCGTTGACCATGCGCTCGAGCTCCGGCAGCTGCTCCAGCGTCTGCCGGAGTGAAGCGAGCTGCACGGGGTCGGGCATGTCCTTGAAGATCGCGACCTGCTGCTCGACGGTCTCGAGCGCGGTCATGTGCTTGCGCGCGCCGCGGGCGCGAAAGTGCTCGTCGAGGCCGAGCTCCGGCTTGAAGCCCAGCTTGCCGAGGTCGACGAGCGTGAGCGTAAGCGACACCAGCCACGGCCGCATGACCTGGACCGCCTCGGGCGGGATACCGCGCTGTGCGAGCGCGCCTTGCAGCGCGGCGCGGGTGCTTGGATCGAGGTGCGCGTCCAGCGTATCCGGCGGCGTGTACGTGCCGGCTTGCTGCAGCAGCTTCGCCGCGCGCGCCTTGGCCGTGGGCGTGAGCTCGGTCTCGAGCACCACGACGTCGCTCTGATCGAACGCGCTCGTGATGCGTGCGTCCAGCGGATAGAGCTTGTCGTTCGCGACGTGGATCGAGCCGAGGACGTACACGGTCGCGGTCGTCGACTCGAGCTTGAACAGCAAGCCGGCCGCGCGGCTCGGCTTGACCGTCTTGGCCTTTGGAGCGGCGGGCTTGGCCGTTCCATCGGCATGGGAAGGGGCGGGTGCCAGCGCGGAGCCCGCGGCTAGGGCGAGGGCGGCGGCGGCGAGCAGCAGCGGAATACGGCGGCGTGCGGGAGCGATCATGAGCAGGGCCTCGGCGGGTTTCTAGGCTTTGTAGCGGCTACTTGTCGTACGGCCATACGGAGGCGGCGGCATGGGCAGCTCGGCCGCGTTCGACTGCGACGCCCGCACGCACGAGGACTTCTTCGAGCGCGCTCAAAAAGGCGCTGACGTTGCTGCGGCTCGCGCCGTGCCCCATGAGGCCCACCCGCCAAATGCGGCCCTTGAGCGCGCCCAGGCCCCCTCCGATCTCGATGCCGTAGTCGCGGAGCAGCGCCTTACGTACGGCGAGGTCATCGGCACCGGCGGGGATGCTGATGGCGTTGAGCTGCGGCATGCGGTCGCGTGGCGCGACGGGCGAGCCAAGGCCCATCGCCATGAGCCCGGCCATCAAGCTCTCGTGGCACGCGCGATGGCGCGCGAATGCGGCATCGAAGCCTTCTTCGCGCAGCACGAGCAGCGCCTCGCGGAGCGCATACAGCATGTTGATGGGCGCGGTATGGTGGTACGCGCGCTCGCCGCCCCAATAGTTGAGCAAGAGGCTAGCGTCCAAGTACCAGGAGCTCACCTTGCTCTTGCGCGCGCGGAGCGCGGCGACAGCGCGCTCCGAGAACGTGACCGGCGCAAGGCCTGGTGGGCAGCTCAAGCACTTCTGCGTGCCGGAGTACGCGAGGTCGACCTGCCAGGCATCGAGCTCGACCGGCACACCTCCGAGGGAGGTGACGCAATCGACCAGCGTGAGCGCTCCGACCGAGCGTGCCGCCTCGCTGATCTCCGGGATGCTCTGCAGCACGCCGGTCGACGTCTCGGCGTGTACGACCGCGACGAGCTTGGGCTTCGTCTCCCGGATGGCGTCGCGCATGCGGTCGAGGTCGAGCGCTTCGCCGAATGGCGCGTGCACGCGGGTCACGTCGCAGCCCAGCCGCTCGGCGATTTCCGCGATACGGCCACCGAAGACGCCGTTCTCGCCAACGAGCACGCGCTCGCCGCGCTCGAGCACGTTGACCAAGCACGCCTCCATGCCCGCGGAGCCCGTCCCGGAGACGGCGAAGGTCAGCGCGTTCTGCGTGCGAAAGGCCTCCCGGAGCAGCCGCTGGATGTCGTCCATGTACTCGAGAAATTGGGGATCGAGATGGCCCAAGGTTGGTGCCGCTAGGGCCGCCAGCACGCGCGGGTGCGGGGTGCTCGGACCTGGGCCCAGCAGCATCCGGGATGGTGGATCGAGCTGCGCGAATGCGGTGGTGGCCATGGTTTGGGCACGCTACACCCCGGCGTCCGTTCGGGGCCGCGCAATTGTGCGCGCAGCGAACGATAGGTCGCGCTTCGTTCGAGTTGTCGCGAGACGTAAACGCAAAGGCCGCTAGGCGCACGTGAGCAAGCCGTTGCCTTCTTGCCCCGGACATTGGGCCTTCCTAGATTCGAGTGAACGCATCGTTCAAGGGGACGTGGAGTCATGCCGCGGCACGCGGTCACGCGCAGGTTCAGCTCGTTCGCCGTCGTAGCGCTGTGCGCTGCGCTCGCGGCCGCGTGCGGCCAGAAGCGTGAGGTTCGGCCGGTCATCGACGGCGGCAGCAAGCCGGCGCCCGACGCGGCCATCGAAGAAGACGCGAGCGTCACTCCGCCCGCGGACGACGCCGGTGGCCCGCAGCGGCCGCCGTGGTCGTGGGACGACCTACCCAACATCGATCCGCAAGGCGAGTACTGTTGGCTGAGCGTCGCGGCGGAGTGCGACGGCCCCGAGGATTGCTCGCGCACTGGCGGTGGCGCGGGCGCGTGCTGCGCGCGCATCGATCCGAGCACGTTCATCTACACTTCGATCGAGTGCGCCGACGCGTGTGACTTCAGGCAGACGTTCCCGCTGTGTCACGCGGGCCTGCCTTGCACCGCCGACGGGACCACCGTCTGCCGCACCAGCGTGCTCTTGCCCGATGACTTCATCGGCGTGTGCGCCGTCCCGCTGCCCACGCGGGGCCCGCCCACCGGCGAAGCGGTACCGGGCCAGATCGACTGCGGCGATGAGAGCTGCGTCGTCGGTGCCGAGCAGTGCTGCCTGAGGAAGGGCTTCGACGCAAGCAAGGGCCAGTCGGTGGCGCACGAGCCGTACTGCGCGCCCGCCGGCGCGCCATGCGACTGCGAAGATCAGAGCGACCCGCCGGACGATGCAGGTGGCGGCGTCATCGAAGACGACGCGGGCTGAGGCGTGCAAAACAGCCGCCTGGCCGACCATGCGCGCTATGATGCGCGCGGTGGCCGAGTCGGGACGCAAGCGTGTCGTGATCATCGGTGGCGGCTTCGCCGGCCTCAACGCCGCGAGGAAGCTCGGCCGCGCGCGCGAGCTCGACGTCACGGTCATCGATCGGCGGAACTATCACTTGTTTCAGCCGCTGCTTTATCAGGTGGCGATGGCGGGGCTGAGCCCGGCGGAGATCGCGGCTCCGATCCGCGGCTTGCTGCACGGCTTGCCCTCCGTAACCGTGATCCAGGGCCAAGTGCAGTCGCTCGATCTCGGGGCGCGAAGCGTCCGCGGAGACTTCGGCGAGGTCGGCTACGACTACGCCATCGTCGCGACGGGCGCGCAGCACGCGTACTTCGGTCAGGAGCGCTGGGAGCGGTTCGCGCCCGGCCTCAAGACGCTCGAGCAGGCGACCGAGATCCGGCGTCGCGTGCTGACCGCGTTCGAGCTGGCCGAACGTGAGAACGATCCCGAGCTTCGCAAGCAGTGGCTGACGTTCGTGATCGTGGGCGGTGGCCCGACGGGCGTGGAG
>Ga0190269_10000801_pt1 | contig 15684 bp, 11 predicted proteins | sample Popmic249IS_FD_133749 | JGI IMG/M metagenome (GOLD analysis project Ga0190269, IMG submission 133749) | Populus adjacent soil microbial communities from riparian zone of Blue River, Arizona, USA - 249 IS | ecosystem: Environmental > Terrestrial > Soil > Riparian zone | place: USA: Arizona...
CGCTCGGGGCGGCACCGCCGGAGCGGGCCGGGTCGGCGTCGGCGATCCTGGAGTCCGGCACGGAGCTGGGGGGCGCGCTCGGGATGGCGCTGCTGGGCAGCCTAGGCAGCGCGATCTACCGTCGGGAGATCACCGCCGGAGCGCCGGAGGGGCTCGGCGGCGAGGGGCTCGACGCGGTCCGCGAAACGCTCGGCGGCGCACGCGCGGTGGCCGCGCAACTACCCGGGGACCTGGGCGACGCCGTGCTGCGGCTGGCCAGGGAGTCGTTCACCGACGGGATGCACGCGGCCGGAGTGGCGGCCGCGGTGGTGATGCTCGGCGCGGCGGTTGCGGCCGGGACCCTCCTGCGCGGGATCGGCACTCCTCGTCCTTCCGGCGAGGCGACCGCCGTCCCCGCTGCGGACGGCGTGCCCGCGGGTGAGGGGGCCCGGCCCGCAGAAGCCCGGCGCTGACAGCAGTGGCCAGGGCCCGCGCGAGTACGCGGAGGCCCGCCCGCGCAGGCGGGCGGCGCGTGCCCGAGGCCGCCGCCCCGAGGGTGTGAGGCTCGCGCTGACCGGTCGTCCGGCCGTACCCGGATCAGCCACGAAGTGCCCTCATACCGGCCCGGGAAAGAGGCAATTCGTGGCTGATCCGCGTCGGAGGCTCGGCGCGTTCCCGAAGTCCGGGTGTGGGGTTGCGTGTCGCGCACGGCGGGCACCGCGCGTCGCGCGTCAGGGGGATGGCGCGTTGCGCATCGTGGGCCTCGCGTGCCACGGCCCTTCGTGCGGGCATCGCATTGCGGGCTCTTCGTGCGGGCATCGCACCGCCGGTCCCTCGTGCGGGCATCGCGGGCCACGGTCTCCCTCGTGCTTGGGTCCAAGGCGCCACCGCCCTCGGACCCCGCGCGTATCTCCCGGCGCTCTCCTGCACGAGCCTCCGCGCTCGCGCGGGTCGGAACGCTGGGGCGACGTGTTCTGGGGGTTACGCGTCGCAATCTCGGGGTTCTGGGAGCGGAAATGGCCCCGAGAAGTCGGGGGGTAACCCCGCCAGGACGTCGCCGCGCGAGTGGAGCGGTGCACGAGCGGATCGGGCGGGTGAGCCCGCCCGATCCGCTCCGGCCCGCTCGGCTCAGCGGCCCCAGAAGTACCGGCGAGTGGTGGCCTGCGCGGTGAGGAGCGCGATCAGCGTCGCCGGGACGACGAGCTGCAGACCCGTGAGCAACAGCGACGCGCTCCCGCCCACCGACGCGATCCCGGCCAGCGCTACCAGCACCGCGATCGTCATCGTGATGACGTAAGCGCCACGGCTCCCACGCCAGATTCCGCGACCGAGCCAGCCCATCATCACGGCGGCGACCAGCGGCACGAAGAACACGGCCGGACCCAGCGTCGCGAACAGGAGCGAGAGCCCGAACAACCCCACGCCGGTGAGGTTCACGAGCACCATCGCCGCGACCACGGGGGCCGGCCGGGCAGGGCGCTCCTGCGGTGGCGGCGGGAGGACACGCATCGCGAGGGTCGGGTCGGCCGCGTTGTCCGGGACCTCCGACTGCGCTTCCGGCGACCTGGCCGCGCCCGGGCGCTGATTGCTGGTGGGTTCCGCGGTTCGCTCGCGGTTCGCCGCCGGGTCGGGTGCCCCGCTGGGGCGAGTGGCGGAGGGGATGGCGGGCGGGGCCGGCCGGGGGGCCACCGTGGCGCGCGCGGTGGTCGGAGCCGGTCGCTGGGCCGGGATAGGGGGTAGCGCGGTATCGGCACCGCCGTGCGGCGGTGCACTCGGTGCCGTCGGTCGCGTGGGGGTGAACGCCGCCGGCGCGACGCGATCGTCGCTGTGCGGCCGGGCCGTGGGGGTAGCGGGCGCGGCCGTGCCCGGTGAGGTGGTGCGCGTGGGGTCGAACGCCGACGGTGCCGTGCGGTCGCCGGTGTGCGGTCGTGTGCTCGGGGTGCGAGGTGCAGCGGTAGCCGGCTGCGTGCTGTGGGTGGGGGTGAACGCCGAGGGTGCCGTGTGGCCTTCGGTTCGGGGTGTGGCGGTGCCGGGTGGGGTGGTGTGCGTGGGCGTGAATGCCGAGGGTGCTGCGCGGTCTTCGGTTCGGGGTGCGGCGGTACCCGGCGGCGTGCTGCGAGTGGGGGTGAAGCCCGATGGCCCCGCCCGGTCTTCGGTCTGTGGTCGGACCGTCCGGGTAGTGGGCGGCGCCGTTCCCGCCGGCGTGGGCCGGGCGGGGGAGAACGCCGATGGTCCGGCGCTGTCCGGTCGGGGCCGAACCGCGGCTGCGCCCTTTGCGCCGGTCGACGTCACGCTGGCCGTACCGCGCATCGGGGGCGCCGTCGCCCGCGACCGGGTGGTCGGCGCCTCGCGAGCCGTGGCAGCCGGGTCCGCCGTGCCGGGCTGGGCCGAGGACCCCGGGGAGCCGGCTTTCGGCGTCGGGGCGCTCGGCGCTGCGGCGCCCGGAGGGTCAGTGCTCTGAGTGGCAGCGCCCCGAGAGGCAGTGTCGCGAGCGGCCGTGCCCGGGGATGCAGTGCCTTGAACAGGAGCGCCCCGAGAGGCAGTGTCGCGAGCGGCCGTGCCCGGAGATGGCGTGCCGCGGGAGACAGTGCCCTGAGCGGCGATGCCCCGAGAGGCAGTGTCCTGAAGGGTGGCGTCCTGAGCGGCGGTGTCGGGTGCCGTGGTGCCCGTAGCGGTGCCGGCGGGGGCGGAGACGGACGCCCTCGGCGTGGTCGGCCTCGTGGCAGCGTCGGCCGCGGTGCCCGGTGCCTCCGTCACCGGCTTCGGCGGGGCCTCGGCGGACGACGTGGGCGACGACGGGGGTGTCGACGGGGGCCTGGACTGCGGCGTCGACGCCGTCCCCGTGGACGGTGTCGTCCTGGGCTCGGCCGGGGCGTCGTTCGCGGGGGAAGCCGCGGCCGGGTCGGTCAGCGCGAGCAGTGCGGCCAGTGCCGAGCCCGGGGCCACCTTGAAGATCTCCGAGGCCTGCTTCGGCGTGGAGGGCTGCTCGTCGGTGTCTGGGCGCGAGGGCGCGGAGGCCGAGGAGTACGTCCGCCCCGCCGGTCGGGTGCTCGGGTTGGTCGTCGGCGACGATTCGGCGCGTCCCGGGGCCGACGTCGTGGTCGAGGAGTAGGTCCGCCCGGTGGGTCGGCCGGGGGACGGGGTGCTCGAGTCGCTCGGCGCGTCCTCGTCCTGGGGAGCCGACGCCGTGGTCGAGGAGTACGTCCGTCCGGTCGGCCGGGTGGGCGCGTCCGTCTTCGGGGGCGTGTCGCTCGCGGCCGGAGCGGGGTTGCCCGTCGGCTGCGCGGAGTCGGACCGTGGTGCCCGGGTTCCCCGGGAGTGCGGCTCGGTCGACGCGGGCTCGGGCCGGGCGAGGGCTCGCCCGGTGGCGCTCAACGCAGTCGCGGCCGCCGTGGGCGCCCCGCCCGTCGCGGAGCCCGAACCTTCGCCGGTGGCCGCATCCTCCGTGGTCGGCGTTCCCGTGGCGCCTGGCGTGGCCCACAGCCTGCCGTCCCCGCCCGCCGCGGCCGATGTGTTGTCCCTCCCTGCCGCGGACGGCGTGCTCCGCTGACCCTCCGTGTTTCGCGCGTTCGGTGCGGGGGGCGCGTGGGTGGTGCTCGCCGCGGACCGTGTGTCTTGCGCAGTTCGTGGTGCGTTCGCGGGCGGCGTGGCCGGCGCGCCTTCCGTGGCCGGCGTGCCTGCCGCCGTCGCCGTGCGGTCCTCGGACGGTGCCCCCTGCGCGGTCGGTGTTCCGGGTGCGGGCGGTGTGGCCCGGGCCCCTGCCGCCGTCGCCGTGCCGGTCGTGGACGGAGTGCCCTGGCCGGGCTTCGCCGCGGAGGCGGAGGGCGTGCCCGGCGGGGTCGGGCCGTCCTGCGCAGACGGCGTGTCCCCCGCAGGCCGCGTATCCCCGCTGGACGGCGGGGAGGTCGGCTCGGCCGGGCCCGCGACGTCGGACGAGGGTGCCGCACCGGTCGGTGTCGCCGCGTCCGGACGGGACGGGATGCGGCTCGAGGACGGGATGCGGCTCGAGGACGGGGTGCGGCTCGAGGACGCCGTGGCGCCCGGGGACGTCTCCGTCGGGGAGCCGCCGGGTGAGGGCGAGGCGGGCGCTATCGCAGCCGGGGCGGCGTCGGTCGGGTCGGTCGCCGCCCCGCGGTCGGGCCCGGGGGCTCGGTCGGCCGGGCGCTCGCCTGTGGCGGCAGGAGTCGGGCGGTCGCCGGTGGCCGGAGCGGACGGCGGGAGCGTGGTTTCGTCACCCTCCGGAGTGGGCTCGGCCTCGGGTTCGGAACCGGTGCCGGCCTGGGCCGCAGAAGCCCCCGGCGCGGTGACACCGGCGTCGGCGGGGCCCGCGGTGACCGGCGGCTCGTCCGTGCCGGGGCGCCGGGCGACCGCCGGTGGGGCGTCCTCGTCCGCGTCGTGCTCGTCGTCGTCCGCACCCGGATCCACGATGACCAGCGGAATCGTTGCAGTGGTGCTGCCGCCAGGGACCGGCACGATCGGAACGGTGGCCGTCGAGGTACTGACGGACGCAGCTGCGGTTGCCCCAGCGGCGCTGGGGGTGGATCCCGGGGTCATGGCGCGGGACGGTAGGGGCCAGGTGGGTGGTCGCGCCTCAACCGATCGGGCACATTCTGATGTCCTCAGTGGTCTTTTGTGCCTTCGGTACCGCTCTCGTCACAGCTGGTCAGCGCAGCGAGACCGACTCAGCGTAGTCATCCTGTGGGCCGGCTCCGCGCGGGAATACTCGGTGGCCGTTGAGCGTCTGAATCGGTACAGTAGGAGTACGAGAAAAGAACTGACGAGGAAGGTCATCGTGCCCACGGCACCCAGCATCGAGCAGTACCTGCAGGAACTCCACGACGACTACGCCGCCCGGATCAACGAGGCCGTCGCCGAGGACCGGGACGACCTGGCGTGGCAGCTCGCCGACGCCTACACCGGCGACGCCCTGCGCGCCCAGGCGGAGTACGGCCTGACGCCGTCCCTCGACCGCCTCCCGGGGCGTGCTCCGGTCGCGGCCTGAGTGGACCGGGGAATGCCCGGCACCTGAAAACGGTTGTCGGGTACGTGAGGCTCCCGGAGTGCCGGGAGCGGACTCGGAAGCGGAAAGGACGGCCGACATGAAGGTCAGGAACTCGCTCCGGTCGCTGAAGCAGAAGGACGGCTCGATCGTGGTTCGCCGCCACGGTCAGGTTCTCGTCGTCAACAAGCGGAACCCGCGGCTGAAGGCCCGTCAGGGCTGAGCCGGACAGAGCACACCGTAGGGCCTCGGTCACCGACCGGGGCCCTTCTCCATGGCCGGCGAGCCCGTCCGGGCGGGCCGGTTAGAGTGACCGGACTGTGGAGCCCGAAGACCTGACGCTGGAGAGCGCCGCACACGACCACGCGATCGTCGCGGTCTACCGGCAGATGTTCGCGGTCCTCGGCAGCTCCGCACAGTCGGTGATCACCGACCCGGTCCTGGTCGACCTCGCCGAGGCGCTGTTCGCGGCGTTCTCGGCGGCCGGCAGCGAGGGCCTCACGATGGAGCAGATGCGCCACGCCTGCCGGGGGTTCCCCGACGGCGTGTTCGCGGCCCGGGTGCGGGTCCTGCGTGAGTTGGGCGCCATCCAGAAGGCCTTCGACCGGCCGCGCCAGGACGTCTACCGCGCGTCCTTCACCAGCTACGTCTCGCTGATCTTCGTCCGCCGGATGCTCTCCCGCGGCGGTCAGCTCGAACTGCACCGGATGCTGACGCTCGAGCGGCTCAACGTCGACGACCCGGCCGCCACCGAGGACGACGCCAGGGACGCCGCCGCGCGCCTGACCAAGGCGTTCCGGCTGATCGTCACCGAGCTGTTCATGCTGACGTCCGGCGGCACCATCGACGCGCTGCGGGAAAAAGCACCGCTGCTCTGGAACGCCGACGCGCTGATCGGCGAGGCCGGCGCGGTGCACGACGTGCTGCTGTCGCGCTGGCCCGATCTCACCCGGCCCAGCACGGAGCTGCGTGCGGCGATCGCGTCCTACCGGGACGTGTCGACGGCCGCGGCCGGGCGGCTCACCCAGGCGGTCGGCGCCACCCGGGCCCTCGACCTGCTGCCGCCCGAGGCGTGGCGCACGTTCACCCGGCGCTCGTCGGTGGGTGCGCTCGCCGCGCCGCTGGCCGACCTGATCTTCGACGCCCCGCGCGCGTGGCTCTCCGCCGGGGACCTGAGCGAGGCGGTGGCGCAGGCCGAGCGCCCGGCCGCGCAGCGGCTCCGCCCGCCGCGCCCGGAGGACGAGCCGGTCGACGCCGGTCCGGTCCGGACCGCCGACGACGCGGAGGCGGCCGACCTCGCGGCCAGGGCCGAGGCCGCGCTGGCCGGGCGCGAGGCCGTCGACGTCGCCGAGCTGATCGGCGGATCCGGGGACTGGTCGACCGCCCGGCGGCTGCTCGCCGACCTCACCGCAGCGTCCCAGCACCCCGCGCTGCCGTACTCACTGGTGTGGGGTGACGGGCTGCTGGTGGACGCCGGCGGGGTCCCGTCCTGGCGCGGCCAGGGGCGTTTCAGCCGGGCGCTGGTCGCCGGATGAGCGGCCGTTCACCGGCGCCGGACGGCGCCGATGCTGCGCTGTGGGCGGCGCGGGCCCGGGCCGAGGGGCCGTTGCTCGTGCCGCCGGGAGTGCCGGCGCCGGAGGGGTTCCGGCGGCTGGTCGAGCCCGGGGCCGGCGTCGCCTGGTGGGTGCCGGTCGGGCCGGACGCGGTGACCCCGGCCGCCCTGCGTGACCTCCGGCTCGGGCTGCCGACGCTGGACCACCGCAACGAGGCGAGCCGGGTGCTCGCGGTGTGCCTGCGGTGCTGCTGGACCGACCTGGCGGCCGAGCCGTGGCCGGGGCGGGAGGTCGCGGTGGCGGCGGTACTCGCGATGCTCGCCGAGCTGCTGCCCACGCGGCTGCCGCAGACCCACAACCGGTTCGCCGTCGAGGCGTTCCGGCAGCTCACCGACTCGGGCTGGCTGCGCTGGGACGAGCGGGCCGGGACGGTCCGGCTCGGGCCCCGGGTGGCCACGTGGTCCGCGGCCGAGCTGGAGGCACTCCGCGAACTCTGCCGCACGATGCCACCCGCGCCCGCCGAGGCCGCGCGTCCGGACACGGCGTCGGCGGAGGCCGTGCCCGCCGAGGACGCGCACGCGCGGGTCGCGTCGGCCGGAGCCGCGTCCGCCGAGGCCGCGTCCGCCGAGGGGAGCCGATGACGCACCCCGCGGACGACCTGCTCGCAGCGCTGTCGGAGCGGCAGCGCGACGAGGTGATCGCGGCCTGGGCCGCACTGGAGTACGGCCGGGAACCGGTCGAGGAGGTGGGCTTCGCCGCCCTCCGCGACCCGGCGCTGCGCGAGACGCTCCGCGACGTCCTGCACCGCAGCGGCCGCGAGCTGGTGCGAGTGGCCGGTCGCCGGTGGACCAGCGGCTACTCCGACGCCGCTCGCACCGAGCTCGTCGCCCGCGGGTGGGGTGCGCTGCCCGAGTACGACCGGGCGGTGCTCACCACGATCCTCGTCCACTCGGTGGCGATTCCCCGCTCGGAGGGGCGGCTCACCGACGACAGCTGGGCGTCCGCGACCCCGACCACCGTCGCCGAGCTGCGCAGCCACACGCAGCTGGCCCGCGGCAAGCTCAACGAGGCGCTGCAGCGCCTGCGTACCGCCGACCTGATCCGGGCGGTGCGCGGAGCCGAGAGCGCGGCCTACGTCCCCGGAGCGCAGTTCCACCGGCTCACCCCGGCCGCCCGTCGGCTGCTGCAGGAGGAGCTGGTGCTCGCCGCCGGGCCGGGGAGCCCGCTCGCGGCGGCCATCCGTGCAAGCCGAGAGACCGGAGGACCCGCGTGACCCGGGCACTGCGCAACGACCACCTCGACGTGGTGGGTGACCGGGTGGCGATCGGCATCCAGCTGGTCGGCGTCTCACGCCTGTCCACCCACCCGGTGCCGCTGCTGCCCGGCTGCCTGATCACGGTCGCCGGCCAGGGCCCGAAGGACTCCAACGGCGCCGGCAAGTCCTCGTTCATCGCGGCGCTCACGCTGCTGCACGGCGACGAGCAGTGGCGGCTCGCGTCCGGCGCGCGGGAATCGGCCGACCTCCTGTTCTCCGCGGAGATCGCCGCCCAGGAGCGGGAGTACGCCAGCGCGGACCACGGCTACGTCATCGGCGTGTTCGCCGACCGGGACGCCGACGACCCTGGCGCGCTGGCCGCGAGCGCGCTCACGGTCTGGCTGCGGATCGACCGGGAGACGCCGCACCTGCTCGTCCGGTGGTCGGACGGGCTGCACGTGCCGACGGCGTCGACCGAGGCCGAGCGGGAGCGGGAAGCCGACGCGCTGTGGGCAGCGCTCCCGCCGCGCGCGGGTCGCCGCGACTACAACGCCAGGGACCTGTCCCGGGTGCTCTTCGGCGAGCACATCCGCTGCGTGTCGTTCCTCTCCACGTCGGTACGCCCGTCGGCGACCGCGAACCTGCTGGCGCAGCCGCTCAACGAGCTGAAACCGGATCGGATCTTCTCCGCGGTGGCCGCGCTCACCGGGCTGGACCACGAGATCGCCGACGAGCAGCGCCACCGCAACACCGAGCACGCCGAGCGGGAGAAGGCCGCCGACGCGGAGGCGAAGCTGGTCGAGTGGGAGGAGCAGGCGCGGCACATCGAGGCCGCGATCGCCCGCCGGGAGCAGGCACGCGACCGGGGGGTGGAGGCCAGAGCACGGTGGCGGTCGCGGGCGGCGGTGCTGGTCTCGCGCGCCGCGGACGAGCTGGAGACGATCGAGGACGACCTCGAGCGGCTCGCGGCCGACGACGCCGCCCACCGGGAGCGGCTCGCCGGGATCGCCGAGGAGCTGCACGTGCTCGGCGACGACGTCGCCCTCCGCGACCGCCTGCGCCGCGCCGAGGAGGCGTTCGCCGCGGTGGACGGCGACCACCAGCAGCTGCGGGACCGCCGCCGGGCGCTGACCGGCAGCCTCGAGCGGCTCGGCCGGGAAGCCGACGAGCTGGAGGCGACCGCCCGCGACGCCGACGGCCGCGACGAGCCGACCGCCGCCGCGGAGCGGGAGTCCGCGGTCGCGTCCCGCACCGCCGCGATCGGCGCGCGGGCGATCGCGGCGCGGGCGCTGGCCGAGGCCGAGACGACCCTGGCCACCGCGGAGGCCGGCGACGACGTGGCGGCCGAGCAGCTCGCGGCGCTGAAAGCGGCGGGGATCCCGGCGGTGGCGCTGGTGGACGCCGTGGCCCTCGCCGAACACCAGCGGGCGGAGTGGGAGCCGCTGCTCTGGCCCTACCGCGACGCGGTGGCGGTGGACGCCGCCCGCCTCGACGAGGCGGTCACCGCGCTCGCCGGCGTCCCCGGCTCGATGCTCGTCACCGCGGGCCCGGTCACGAGCACTGCCCCCGGCGCACTCGCCGACGGGCTGCCCGAGCAGGCCGCGGGGCTCGACCTCGCGGCGTTCCTCACCGGGCTGCGGGCCGACGTCGCCGCACGCACCGCGCCGCCCGCCGTGACGTCGGCCCGGGTGACCGTCGTCGGTGGGTTCACCGCGCCGGTCACCGGGCGGGTCGCCCGGATCGACCGTGCCCGCGCGGGCGTCACCCGCGCGGCCGAAGCGCTCGCCGAGGCCGACGCCGGGCTGGCGGCCGCCGAGCGGCGGGTCGCGGCCGCGGAGCGTCGCGTCGTCGCGGCCCGCGCCGCGGTCACCGCGGCCGGGAAGCGGCAGCGGATCCGGGCGCTGCGCCGCGAGCTCGAGGAGGTCGCCGAGCGCGAGGACGCGCTGGCGCCCCGCCTCGCCGCGGCCCGCCACGAGTACGACCTGGCCCGCCTGGCCGAGACCGGGCGTCAGCAGCAGGCCGAGGCGCTGCTGGGCCACCGCCGCCGGGTCGAGGACGCGCGGGAGGCGGTCCGCGCCGAGCGGGACCGGCTGGAGACCCGCCGCCGGGTCGTCGACCTCGACGCCCTGCTCGCCGAGTGGGGCGGCTCGGTGGAGGCCGCGCAGAACCACCTCGCCGACCTGCCCGACGACGAGCAGCTGTTCGACGAAGACGACTGGTGGCGCTCGGCCGAGTCGGTGCTCGCGGAGATCCTGGCGCTCTGCTTCCGGCCGGGCGACCCGGTGCCGGCGCAGGTCACGGCGCTCGGCGAGGAGCGCGCGACGCCTGGTCGCGGTCAGGCCGACCGGCAGAAGCAGACGTTCGGCGCGCTGCTCGACGCGGTCCGCGACCACCTGACGCTCAAGGCGCACGAGGACGCCCACCAGCGTGCCCGGCTCGCCGACGAGCGCGAGGACAAGCGCCGGGCCAGGGACGCCGCCGCGCTCGGCCACGAGGAGGCCGCGAAGGCGGCCGCGGCGGTCCGGGCGTCGCTGGCCAGGGCGATCACCGCCCGCCTGAACGCCGTCGGCGCCAAGTTCGACGAGCTCGACCGTGCCTACGGCGGTTACGGTGCCGGGCTGCGGTTCACCGAGCCCGAGCCACCCGCCGACCCGACCAAGCGCTGGAACTGGGAGATCACCCCGGTCTGGCGGCGGGCCGAGGGCAACCCGATGGTCGCCTACGACCGGCGCGGCAACACCGCGCAGATGGACGAGAAGGCGGTGAAGCTGGTCTGCGCCGCGGCGCTGGCCAGCGGCACCGGCCGCCCACTCCTGCTGGTGCTGGACGAGCTGGGCCGCAACCTCGGCAAGCAGCACCGCCGCGAGGCGGTGGCCCTGTTCGAGCGGATCGGCGCGGACAGCGGTATCACGGTGGTCGGCGCCCTCCAGGACGACATGGAGCGGTACGCGATCGACGCCTGCGGCGAGTACGTCAAGCTGCGCCGCACGTCGGACGCGATGGCGTACAACCAGGCGCCGGTGGTCCACGGCTTCGATTCCCGCGCGGCCCGGGTCGCCCTGCTCGCAGACTGGCTCTCCGGGAGTTACCCCGCCGCACTCGTGGAGGTCTAGTGGACGTTCCGGAGCCGGTCGACCTGCTGCAGCGCCTCATCCGGGTCGACACGACGAACCCGCCCGGTAACGAGGCGCAGCTCGTCGGCTACCTCGACGGCGTGCTGCGCGACGCCGGCGTCGGCACGACGGTGGTCGAGTCCGCGCGGGGCCGGCCGAACCTGATCGCGCGGGTCCCTGGCCGCGGCGCCGCCGCGCCGCTGCTCATGCAGGGCCATCTGGACGTCGTGCCGGTGAGCGATCACGGCTGGACGCACCCGCCGTTCTCCGGTGCGATCGCCGACGGTTTCGTCTGGGGCCGCGGTGCCCTGGACATGAAGAGTGGCGTCGTGATGATGCTGGTCGCGCTGTTGCGGACGCTCGCCGCGGGCGTGACGCCGCCCGGCGACGTCGTCCTGGCGCTGCTCGCCGACGAGGAGGCAGGCGGCGACCGCGGCGCGAAGTACCTGGTCGAGAACCGGCCGGAGCTCTTCGACGGCGTCCGGTACGCGATCGGCGAGTTCGGTGGCTTCACGCTGTCGGTCGCCGGCCGCCGCTTCTACCCGGTGCAGGTGGCGGAGAAGCAGATCTGTCAGGTGCGGGCGACGCTGCGGGCCCCGGGCGGCCACGGATCGCTCGCGCGCCCCGGCGGCGTCACCGCACGGCTGGCCGAGGTGCTGCGGCGGCTCGAGCGGCGTCGGCTGCCGGTGCACGTCACGCCGGTCGTCCGCCTGATGATCGAGGCGATCGCCGCCGAGCTGTCGGCACCTGCCGGGCAGGTGGCGCGGCTCCTGCTGCGCCCGGCGCTCACCGACCGGCTCCTCGGCGCGGCCGGTGAGACCGGGCTGACGCTCGCGCCGCTGTTCCACCACACCGCGACCCCCAACATCGTGTCCGCGACCGGTGGTGCGGTGAACGTCCGCCCGACCGAGGCGACGATCGACATCGACGGGCGGCTGCTGCCCGGGTTCGGCCCCGCCGACCTCCTGACCGAACTGCACGAACTGCTCGGCGACGACGTCGAGCTGACCGTCGTTCGCCACGACCCGGTCGAGCTCGAGCCCGACCTGGGGCTGTTCGACACGCTCGCGGCCGTCCTGAAGGCGCACGACCCGACCGGCACGCCGATCCCGATGCTGATGCCGGCGTCGACCGATGGGCGGTTCTTCGCCCGGCTGGGCATCCAGACGTACGGGTTCACTCCAATGACGCTGCCCGCCTCGATGACGTTCACGAAGCTCGTCCACGGCGTCGACGAGCGGATCCCGGTGGAGGCGGTCGAGTTCGGTACGCGCTGCGTCGAGTCGCTGCTGCGGAAGTTCTGACGCCCGGCGCCGGTGCCGGGCGGCCTCACTGCAGCGCGCGGATGTAGCTCATCACCCGCGCGGCGTCCCGGCGTCGCCGCTCGTAGGTCGCGCCGACGGCCAGGAGCAGAGCGCCTGCCAGCGAGAGCGGCACCCAGGTCGGCACCGTCTCGGCGAGCGCGGGCAGGGCCGGAGCGAGCGCCCTGGCCGCGACCAGCGTCAGCACGCCGGCGCCGAGCAGGAACGGGGCCTGCCGGCGCGTCGCGGCTCCGGCGAGTGTCACCGCCAGTGCCGCGACGCCGAGCAGCAGCACGCGCAGCCCGAGCACCCCGGCGGTGAGCGCCACCGCGAGCGTCGGCACCGCGGCGACGGTCAGCGCCGGGCCGAGCGCGACCCACGAGGAGAGCGCCGGCCGGCGGCGCAGGGTGTAGAGCCCGAACGCCGCCGCGAGCGCCGCCGCCGGGAGCGTGTACGCCTCCGGGACGTCCACTCCGGCCCTGGCCAGCCACGCCCAGAGCGCGCCGAGCTCGACGACCGGGACCAGCCAGTGGCACCAGCGGCGGGCCGGGTGCAGCCCGGCGAGGCCGAGCGGAAGGCCCAGGAGCGTGGCGGTGACGGCGAGCACCGGCTGGTCCGGACGCGCGCCGGCGACCGCGGCGATCAGCGCGAGGGACCCGGTCGCGGCGGCGCCCGCGTCGAACACGTTGGCGAGGACGCGCGGAGCGGCGAGCACGCCAGGGAGCACGGCGAGCGTGGCCACGCCGACCAGAAGGTAGGCCGCGGGCACGCCGGTGGCGGCCGACACCGCGAACGCGAGCCCGACGGCCGCGAGGGCGGCGGTCGCGGCACCGGCGCAGCGCGGACCGGTGCCGGGAGCGCGCAGGACGACGGCGACCGCACCGATCAGCACGAGGGTCAGCACGGCGAGCGTGGCGGTGCGGTCGGCGAGGGCCCACGCGATCGCGGTCGCCCCGGTGACCACGGCCAGTACCGCTCCACCGATCCGCCGCCCACCGCCGGACGGGTCGGCGGGCGTTCCGCCGGGGGCCGGGTCCGGCGTGCAGGCGATCGCGGCACCGGCGGCCGTGAGCGCCAGCAGCACACCGAGCGCGAGCGCCCAGGGCGCGTGCAGCGCGGGGGCCAGCGTCATCACGCCGGGCGCCGTCACCAGCACGCCGAGCCACCGCACCGTACGGCGGCCCCGTGACCACCGCACGCCGAGAAGTACCGCGGCCGCGCCGAGCAGCACCACCGCGTCGAGCAGCGATCCCGGGTAGGTCAGCGCCGGCCCGAGCCCGGCGGCGTCCTCCGGGGCTCCGGCCCACACGGCGCGGACCCAGGTCAGCGGCCCGAGCACCACCGCGGCCAGCGCCGGTGCGAGCGCCAGCGCGGCCACCAGGGCGCCGGGTGCCGCCGCGGCCGCCGCGGCCGGCGTCGCGCGCGCGGCCGGGGGCGTGACGGTGCGGACGGCTGCCGCGGCGAGGCCGGCGGCGGCCAGCGCCAGCACGGCGATCACCTCGCGGTCGACGGTCCCGACGACGCCTGGCGCGCCGGGGGTGAGCGCGGCCAGCGCGGCGCCGACGTAGCCCGCGACCCCCGCGACGATCGCGGCCACGGTCGCCGACGCCGGGCGTGCGGCCCGCGTCGCGGCCGCCACCCCGAGCGCCCCTCCGCCGGTCAGGCCGAGCGCGACGCCGGCCGGCCCCGGCCCGCCGACCCAGCCGCCGGTACCGGCGGTGAGCGCGGTCGCCACCGCCGCGCCCCACCCGCCGAGCGCACCCAGGGCCACGCCGACGGCTCCGGCCTGGCGGGTTCCGGTCGTCCGCACGGCGAGGAGCCCGTACCCGGCCGCGACGACCCCGAGCGTGACGAGCGTCGCCTCACGGGAGGCCAGCGCCAGCAGGACGGCGTGGGTCGCGAACACCCCACCGGCCCCGAGGAGCGTCGGCCACTCCGGCCAGGGGCGGAGCACTCCGGCCGTGGTGGTCGCCGCGGCGATCGCGGCGCTGACCAGCACCGACACCCAGAGCGGCGCGGCCGCTGCTGCGGGCGTCAGTACCGCGACCGCGCCCGCACCGACTCCGGCGACGCCGAGCGCGGCCCGCCGGGCGAGCCGGCCGCCCGCCGACAGCACCAGGAACACCGCGGCGACCACCACGGCGATCAGGACGCCGACCGCGTCCGCGTCCGGGCGGGTGCCCGCAACCGCCCACGCCGGTCGCGTCACGGTCGCCGCGCCCCAGACCAGGTCGGGGCTGACCAACGGCGCCAGCAGCGTGAACCCGACCGCGGTCAGCGGAGCGAGCCCCGCGCCGGCGGCCAGCACCGCGACGACCGCCCCGCTCCCGGCCCGCCACGGCATCCGCGTTCCCCGCGTGACCACCGCACCCAGGGCGACCAGGACCGCCGATCCGGTCGGGCCCCAGCCGTCCGGGCCGTACCGCAGCCAGAGCAGCAGCGGCCCGCCGATCGTCAGGGGTACCGCGACCGCCGCCGCCACCCCGCGAGCCACCGTCCGGCCGCTGCGCACCGTCTCCGCGGCCACCACCACCGCGGCCGCCAGCCCGGTCAGCACCAGCGCGCCGACGATCCGCGCGCCCGGGCCCGACTCGGGAAGACCGGCCGCCGCCACTGCCACCGGCACCGACAGCACTCCGGCGATGCCGCAGCAGACCCCGGCCACACCGCGCATCACCGCCCCGGGCACGTACCACCGCACTCCGAGGTCCAGCGCCACCAGCGCCGACCCGAGAATCGCCCACTGTGCGGCGTCGGACGCGAACGGAGCAGCACCGAGCACGGCGGCCGGGTGCGCCAGGACCAGGCCGGCCGGTCGCAGCGTGCGCACCGGCACGAGCACGGGGTACGTGAGCGCGACCACCGCGGCCAGCCCTAACACGAGACCGGCGTAGCCGGCCGGGTCGACGCTGGCGGACACCCATCCCACGTGCCGTACCGCGTACCCGTCGAGCGCGAGCAGAACGAGACCGAGCAGCGCGATCGTCTCCGCGGTCGACCCCAGCCCGCGCCGGTGCAGGAGAGCCGGGGCGGCGAACGTGAGCGCGGTGATCCCGGCGAGGATCGCCGCGCGCCCGCCGATGCCGAACGCGCCCCACGCGACGACCGTGAACACGACCGCGGCGACCGCCAGCAGGACGCCGCCGAGCGCGAGCAGGACGGTCTGCACCGACCAGGCGGACGCCTCCGACCGCACCGGCTCGCCGGGTGGCCCCTCCCACGGCAGTACCCCCGCCGCCGGCCGGTCCGGTCCGGGCGGTCCGGCCGGCCCCGTCGCCCCGCCCGGCCCCGTCGACCCGGCCGGGGCGGTTGCGCCCGGCCGACGGGTCGGCGGGGCCGCCGCGAGCCGCTGCACGACCAGCCGCGCCCGGTGCTCCGACGCGTCCTGCCACACCCGGTACGCCGCCGCGGCGTCCCGCTCGGCCTGCTCGGCCACCAGCCGGGTCGCGCGGACCCGCGCGTTCGCGGCGTCCAGCGCCTTCGC
>Ga0190269_10000802_pt1 | contig 15671 bp, 10 predicted proteins | sample Popmic249IS_FD_133749 | JGI IMG/M metagenome (GOLD analysis project Ga0190269, IMG submission 133749) | Populus adjacent soil microbial communities from riparian zone of Blue River, Arizona, USA - 249 IS | ecosystem: Environmental > Terrestrial > Soil > Riparian zone | place: USA: Arizona...
CGAGGTGTTCTTTGGCTCATCGCTGCAGGTGTTTGCGACGCTCTTGCCCGCGTCAGTGAACGGCATCGGACTGCGCGAAGCGACAGCGGTCGCGCTGTACACGCGCGGAGGCATTCCCGAGGCGACAGCCGTGCTGATCCCGACGCTCGGGTTTCTGCTCGAGATGGTGCTCTCTTCGTTCGGTGGACTTGTGTTCATGTCGCGGCGCGTCGGCTATCGAGCGGCGATCCGCGTCGACGACGCGGAGCGCGAAGCGCACGTGCACGCAGCGATCGCGCCGGTGCCGGAAGCTGCTTGGCCGCGCTTGTGGCCGGGCGCCGTGCTCGGGCTCGGCGCAGGTTTGTTGGCCGGCGCCGCTCTTGGCTGCAGCGAAGGCGTGCTCGTGATCGCGGGCAGCGCGACCGATCCGGACTACGGCGTGCTCGCCTATGGCACGCTCGTGTATGCGCTCATTTTGGGGCTGGTGGGCGCGCTCCTCGCGTTTTTGAGCGCGGTCTCCGGCCGGCTGATGCAGCGCGCAGCGACAAAGACATCCGCGAGCTACGCGCGCGGTGCTGCCGGCTTGTTCGCGCTGTTTGGCTGCGCGATCGCAGCGTTTCGCGTGCGGCGCGACTTCTATCACGAGGAGCTGGTGTGGAAGAGCCCACAGGGCGTGGGCGTGCTGCTCGCGTGTCTCGCGTGTGCAGTGCTTGTGTTCGTGCTCGCGAGCTTCGGGTTGCGTAAGCTGGTCGAGCACCGGGCGTGTGCGTTTTTGCTGCGCGCTTGGGGCACGCCGGTGGCTGTGGCGGGGCTCGTCTTGCTGCTGTCAGCGGCGGGCGCGCTGGGACGTGAGCCCGGCGCGCATGCAGCGGTCGCGCGAGCGAAGCCCGGCGCGGAAGCGAAGAATATCCTGCTGATCGTGGTCGACACGCTGCGCGCGGACCGCCTGCCGAGCTACGGCTATCGGCAGGGGCACACCCCAGCGCTGACCCAGTTCGCGAAAGATGCACTGCGCTTCGATGCCGCGTTTGCGAATGCGTCGTGGACGCGGCCGAGCTTTGCTTCGATCCTCAGCGGTCGCTTCGCGGCGAGCCATCGCACCATGGCGAAGAGCGATGCGCTTCCGGAGGAGCTCACGACCCTACCCGAGGTGCTGCGCGCGGGCGGCTACCAAACGTACGGCGTGGTAACGAACTACAACATCGCGCCGTTCTTCAACTTCCATCAAGGCTTTGACGAGTACTTGTACTTGGAGCCTAGCTTTGTGCTCGGCGCGAACGACACCGCGGCGAAGCTGCTGCTCGTGCAGGCGCTGCGTCAGAGCATCGAAACGATGCGCGCGAAGCGCGGACAGATCGAAGTGGGCAGCGCGTATCGCGACGCGCCGACGGTGACTGACCAGGTCTTGCGCTTGATCGATCAGAAGCGCGATGCGCCGTTCTTCATGATGGCCGCGTACATGGATCCGCACGACCCGTACTACGCGCATCCGTACGATGGTACGGCCTACGCGCGCGCCGCGCATCCCCGCCCCGCGCCCGAAGAGGCGCCGCGCTTGAGCGCGCTCTACGACGGCGAGATCACGTTTTGGGATGATTCGTTCGGGCGGCTGATTGACGCGCTCAAACAGCGCGGCTTGTACGACGACATGACCATCGTCGTGACTTCGGATCATGGTGAAGAGTTCTTCGAGCACGGCGGCTACTGGCACGGCACGACGCTCTACGACGAGGCGCTGCACGTGCCGCTGTTCGTGAAACTGCCAGGCAATGCGATGCACGGCACGGTGCTGCGGCACCTCGTACAGTCGATCGATCTGATGCCCTCGCTGCTCAAGCTCGCCGGCCTCCGCGCGCCAGAAGGCGTGCAAGGACAAGATCTGTTCAACCCTCACGACAGCGTGTTTGCGGAAGAGAGCCACGAGGGCAACGTGCTGCGTGCGCTGCGCCTGCAACGCGGTGGCAGCGCGGTCAAGCTGATCGAGGCGAATCCGGGCAACCCGCGCGGGCTCGCGCCGCGCGAGCTGTACCAGGTGGACCAAGATCCTACCGAGCAGGTGAGCTTAGTGGACGAGCGACCTGATCTGCTTCAGCTGTCGAAGCAGGCGCTCGACACCGAAGCCGCGCGCGCCGCCGAGGGCCGCGCCACGCAGAAGAGCGTGAACATTCCAGCGGACTCCACGGTCGCGGAGCGCCTGCGCGCGCTCGGCTACGCCGGCGGCGAAAAGACGAACTGACCATGCTGCGCGTGCAATTCGCTCATGGCTTAGAGAGCAGCCCGCAGGGCAACAAGGCACGCCTGCTCGCGCAGCACTTCGAGGCCGAAACGCCGAGCATGAACACGCGCAACTTCGAGAGCTGCGTGGCTATGCACGCAGGCACGGCCATGCGCTTTCGACCGGACGTGCTGGTCGGCTCGTCGTTCGGCGGTGCGGTCGCTGTGGCGCTGCTCGAGCGCGGGCTGTACCGCGGGCCCACGCTGCTGCTCGCGCAAGCGGCTGTCTTGTATCGGCCCACCGTTCGGCTGCCTGCGGGCGTACGCGTCGTGCTCGTGCACGCGCCACTCGACGAGGTCGTGCCCTTTCAGGGCAGCGTGCAGCTCGCAGCGACGGGCACCCCGGGCCTCGTAGAGCTGATCGAACGCGAGGACAACCACGCGCTGTCTGGACTGATCGAGAGCGGAGAGCTGATCGAGCTCGTGCAGCGCACGGCAGCGGCTTAGCAGCCTCACGGCGCAAAGCAGATGTGCGTGACGCTCGGATCCGGCGAAGTGCCGAGCGGGATCATCAAGCACGTCCAGCCGGGCGGGCAGTCGTCGGCGGAGCTCGGATCGCAGTTGAGCTTCGTGCAGTAGTTGAGCGGTGCGGTGGCGCATGCGGGTGCGTGGCATCCGCAATCGTCAGAGCTCTGGCAGCTGACCTTGAAGCCCTCATAGCGGTCGCCTGAGCAAGCGCCAGCATCGGAGTCATCCGGAGCTTTTGCATCCGCGCCGCTGTCAGCTGCAGGCAGGTCGTAACAGCCGGCGCGCAGCGCGAACTGTCCGGGATCGCACAGCGGGTCGGGCTGACAAGCGCACAGCCAGAGGGCAGACCAGCGCCATGCGCCGCGTCTCGTCATCGCTCGGAGCCTTTCTTTTCGGGCTGCACACGACCGTTGATCACACGCGCGACGACGCGCACGGTTGGGCTGACCTGGGCTTCTGGCACGTAGCCGATGCTGTGCGCGAGCGCGGCGATGACCTTCAACATGATGGCGGGCGTGGGTGCTTTGTGCGGGCTCGCGCCACCATCGCGGATCCGACGATCGATCCAGAAGCGCGCCGTCTGGTCGGGGCTCATGCCCAGCACCACTTGATCGAAGTACACGCGCGTACTGGTCGCCGGATTGAAGTTGAACACGACGATGGGATCCCCGTTGGACCAGCGACGTTGCGACATCGTGAAGATGGCGACCAGATCATCGTGAGACAGCGAGCTCACCGGCGCGCTCGGGTGCACGATCACCGCGATCCGCTGATCCTCTGCGCGCGTCGCCGCGCCTGCCCAGTGACTGGCAGCGGCGAAGACAAGCAGAAGCGGGAGGACGGTGCGCATGATCAAAAAGCGAAGATGAGCCGAAAGGCCGCGTAGTTGAGGCTGTTGTTGCGAGGCGTCTCGCCTTGCGTGTTGAAGCCCTGCGCACGGCCTGCTTGCGTGCGGATGATGACGTTGCTCGTGATATAGACATTGATGCCGACGCTCACGCCAGCGAAGTTCTCCGCGACCCCTGGCGTCGGAATGTGGAGGATCTCGCCGTAGATCAGCGGCTCGATGTTGAACCACGGCAACTGGTACGCGATCATCAGGTACGCGTCGTAGCTGAAGTGGTTGACGCGCGGGACGCCTGCAAACAACGCGCGTTTGCCGGGCTCGTAGATCGTCCGGTTCATCACCAGCTCGGCGCGCACGCGCAAGCTGCCAGCGTCCAGCGACACATCAGCGCCACCCGCGAGCTCCTCGAACGCGACCGTGGTGTTGCGAACTACACCGAGCATGCCTTCAGTCATGCCGATCGTCTTCTGCACGTTCGCACTCTTGCCGTAGAAGAGCGACGCCCCGAGCTGCAGTGCCACCGGGCGGTGCGTACGCAGGACGACGCGTCCACCGATTGCTTTGTCATCGGTGTAGTCCACCGAGGAGGTTCGGCCGTTGCTCACATACAGGTGGTATTCGAGCGCCCACGGTGTGAAGTGAAACGTGCCGTAGAGATCGAGGCCGAGCTGCCGTTCCGGAATCAGCCCGTATGCCACGAAGATGGGCGGCGTCAGCATGATCCGCGTCGGCGTGCCGTGATCGACGTTCCAGATGCCGTACGGCGTGAGGAAGTAACCGAGACGAGCTTTGATCTCGTCGCGCGGCTCCCAGTCGAGGTGCGCGCGCTCGAGGATCAGGCTGCCCCACTGGGTGTTCAGGAAGCCGCCGAAGCTCGACGTGTGATCGAGAACAGTTGTGTCATGTTGGACGAATTGCCCGGTGATCGGATTCAGGGTCTCTGCGCCGTTCGGAAACGTAGTGAAGCGCAGCTCGACCAGACCGCGCCAGTGCGGCGACGGGACGATGTCCATGTAGAGGTTGATGTTGCCGATCACAAAGTTCAGCGCGTCGCTCTGTGATAGGCCGGTCTTGAAGAAGCCGCCCCAAGCGCGCTGAAAGCCTGCGTCCATGAACCCGTAGAAGCGGATCGGTGGCGTGGACTGTACCGCCTCGACGGCCTCGGCTTCGAGCAGCGCCGCAACCTCGCCGCTCGCAGCGGCGGTCTCATCCGCCTTCGGCTGTGCATCCTGAGCGCCCGCGAGCGTGCTCATGCCCGTGCACAGGCAAGCGACGAAGAGCAGCCGGCTCAGAGCTCGCGGCGATGAAGTTGCACGCTCTCGCATGGTCTGAACGCGCACAGCATCTCATTGTCAGATCGGCGAGAACAATGGGTACGCTGCATCCGCTGATGTACACGCGGGTACGCCATCAACGCAGCGCGATTTGCAGATTGTCTGCGATGCGCGCGTTCCTTAGCATTTCGCCATGCCGATGCGTCGCGGATGGCTCTTATTCTTCTTGGGGGCTTGTACGTCGTCCGACTCGCAGTCACCAGCGGCGCTCGACGCGGGTCGACCCGACGCTGGGCGCGTCCCCGACGCGCAGGTCGCGGACGCAGCCGGACCAAAGGAAGAAGATGCGGGCTCTCGACTCGATGCAGCTGTGAGCGACGCTGGCGTTCCCGACGCGGGAAACAAGCGGGACGCTGCCGTGGCACGAGATGCTGGCGTCCAGCGCGACGCATCTGCGCCAGTCGACGCCGGCAAGCCCCCGATCGACGAGGACGCTGGGCCGGAGGATGCGGGTCGGCCTGTGACCGAAGACACGTTCTCCATGCGGGTGGTGGCGAGCGGACTGGATGCGCCTTGGGAGATCACGTGGGGGCCTGATGACCGCTTGTGGATCACTGAGCGCGCGGGCTGGCGCGTGATCCGGATGCACCCTGCGACAGGCAGCTACTCGGTGGCCCTCGAAGTGCCCGATGTGTACCAGGTGTCAGGGCAAGACGGCGTGCTCGGCATGGCTCTGCATCCACAGCTCGGGAAAGGGATGGGCGCTGACTTCGTCTACCTCGCTTACACGTACGATGCCGATCCGACTAGTGACGTGGATCAGCGCGCGAAGATCGTGCGGTTCACCTACGACGTCGAGGTGGGGACGTTGGGGTCGCCGGTTTCAGTGATCGAAGGGTTGCCAGGAAGCGGGGATCACAACTCCGGTCGGCTCGTGTTCGGTCCTGACAATCAGCTCTACTACACGATCGGCGATCAGGGACACAATCAGTTCGACAACAAGTGCTCGCGTGTGCGGTCGCAGGATCTTCCGACGCAGACCGAATTCGACAATCAAGATTGGTCTACTTATCAGGGTAAGATCCTGAGGATCGGATTGGACGGCGCAGCACCCTCTGACAATCCAACGATCGCAGGCGTGCGCAGCCACATCTTCAGCTACGGCCACCGCAACGCGCAGGGCATCGTGTTCGGACCGACCGGCAAGTTGTATGCGAGCGAGCAGGGGCCGAAGACCGATGACGAGCTCAACCTCATCGTCGCGGGCAAGAACTACGGCTGGCCGCGTGTCGTGGGCTATCTCGACGACGCTGCCTACGTCTATGCCGATTGGTCTGCCTCGACACCGGAGAGCTGCGACAGCTTGGGCTACAGTGACTATGACGTACCGGACTCCGTGCCTACATACGTAGAGAGCTCGTGGAGCCACATCGATTACGTCACGCCGTTCCGTACATTTTATACAGTCGATAACAGCTTCGACTTCCTCAACTTGGACTGCGAGGAGCCGGAGGAACCTTATTTCATCTGCTGGCCGACCGTCGCGCCTTCATCGCTCGACATCTATGTTCCAGGCGACAGCGGCCTGCAGAGCTGGGGCACCGCGCTGCTGATGCCTAGCCTCAAGAAAGGCAGTGTGCTGCGCGTGCCGCTGAGCGCGAACGGGGAGACGAGCGAGGGCGAAGTCAAAGAGCTGTTCAGGACGATCAATCGGTATCGCGATCTCGCGATCGCGCCGAACAAGCGCACGTTCTACGTGATCACAGACAGCCATGGAGCGACATCCGGGCCCACGAGCGGCGCCACCCTGCAGCTCGATAACCCCGGTTCAGTCCTCGAGTTCACGTACACCGCCCTGCCCTGAGCGCATGTCACCACGCGTACTGCTTGAAGAACTGAAAGCTGAGCTCGCTCGCGCTCTCGGTCTGCGGGATCGCGAACTGGGCTCCGCTGCCGAGCTCTGAGCCGCCGGACCATGCGTGGCCGCGGAATGCATCGTCGCCTTCCACAGGTGCGCTGAACGTGCAGAGCCCAACCTGGGCTTCCTGCGCGCAGCCCCTGTAATACTCACAGGTCCCACCGGTGACAGTCTGCACCTCTGGTTCTTCGAGCTGACACCCGTTGCGTTCCACCCAACGATCGCGCGCCTGCAGCGCACACGCGTACGGGATCAGCTCGTCCTCGCTGAAGTGCATGATCAACACGGGCTTGCGCTCGGAGGCGCACGCGCTCAAGTCGTGCGTCCCCGCGGAATGCGGCGCTACCGCGCGGATCTCCGAACGCACACAACCCGTCGCGTTCGCGAGATAGCCGCCCATCGAGAAGCCGGACATGTACACGTGCTCGGCGTCGACGCACTGGTCCGCTTCGACAAAGCGCAGCATCTCGTTCACAAACGCCTGATCGTCGCCGTAGGCGAGCGGCAGAAAGCCGAGGGTGCTGCGGCAGTCGGGGACGCCGACGTTCCAGGGGCCTCGCACGATGCTCGTGCTGGGTTGCCCGTTCGGAAACAGCACGACCAATCCCTCGCGATCCGCGATCTCAGCGTAGCGGGTGATGTCGAACATCATGCTGGCGGTCATGGTGTAGCCGTGTGGCACGATCAATACCGGCGCCGGGGTGTTGGGAGCGAGGGACTCGGGCACGTAGGAGATGAACGTGCGCGAGAGCCCTGCGGCCTCGATCGTCTGAAAGCGCTTGCCGCGCAGCGCGCCAGGCTTACTCCGACAGGTGCTCACGCGCTTCGGCCATCCGGCGGGACCGACGCTCGCGTCTTCCTCTCCAGCGTCGACCGAGGCAATCGGCGCGCTCGCGCAGCTCGCCACGCCCACCAGCGCGAGGACGGCAGCGAAGCACCTCATCGCCCGAGCAGCTCCGGGATGTAACTCGCGACCATGCATCACCGCGATCATGTGCACGAGCAGCACCGTGCCCGTGCATTCTCCTGCTCCGCAGCGCAGAGATCGCGCTGCTTCACGTCATGGTGCCACAGGTTTCAGCGTGATTTTACAGCGGCCGCGCGTGCAGCCATTCGCTGCAGGCGATGGGCACAGTGCATGGGCCCAAGAGCCACCTCTTCATACATCAGAGCTGGTCGGGGCCGCGGCGGGCTATCTCTGCGAGCGTGGCCGCGTCGAGCGCTTGGTCGTAGATGCGGAACTCGGCGATGCTGCTGCCGAACGCGCTCTCGCCTTCAGGCGACGAGCGCCCCAAGCTACCCTGCGACGAAGCGAGCTCCCGCGGTTTGATCGGAACCATCATGCGTTGAACGATCGCGCCGTTGACGATCAGCTGCAGCTCTTCTGTGCTGTCGTCGTAGATCGCGCCGAGCAGCACCTGATCGCGCGCATCGATCGGGTGATCGCTGACCACGTTGAAGTAATCGCGCTCGGTCAGGTAACCCACCGCTGGCAGAGAGTCCGGGCATGCGTACGGCGCGAGATAAAGGGCAGACACCTGCGTGCGCTGCTCGCCTTCGCGGAAGTAGATGAACTCGAAGAGGCGCTGCGTGCACTCTTCCGTGCGCGGCACCATCCAGCCGAGCATCGTGAAGCTCTTCACGCCCTGCAGGATGCGTGGCGGTAGCACGACGGCATCTTCGTACATGCCGCCAAGCTGCACTTCGCCCATACCGGTCACGAACGCGCGACCTTGCAGCTCGCCGTGCGCATCGCCGATCGAATCGAGCGCGACGCGCGCAGTACCTTCGAATTCGTAGCGATGGATCGGCTGCGGCAGTGCAGCTGATGGCGGCGGACCCGCATCGGGGATCGGAACGACTTGAGCGTCGACCGCGGGAACCGCGGCGTCCACTTGTGCGTCACTCGTCGGAACCGGTGGTGTGACCCCGGCGTCGATCATGGGCGTCACTTGCGCGTCGGGCTTCGGGTTCACAGCCGGTGGAACTTGCGCGTCGATCGGCGTGACGCTGGGCGTCGACGCATCCGCAACCCCGACCGGCGCGGTGGAACCGCCCGAGCCAGCGTTCGCCGTGGCTGCGTCGACGCTCGGTGTGCGCACCGGGCCGGGATCACGCGGCACGAAACCGCGCGGGCCACCGTCGCGTCGGTCCGCGCTCGCTGGAGAGCTCGAGGTCTCGCGGCTCGGCGTCTCGTCCAAGAAGCAGCCCGCCAACGCACAGATTGCGGCCACAGTGTGAACGCCGTGCGCGAGCGCATGACGAAAACTCTCCCCGAACGTTTTGCTCGCAACCCAAAGCATGGTTCGACGCTAGCAGCTTTCTGCGCAGATCCGAAGGTATCCCTGGCTGCGGGCTCTCGTCGCCGTGCATACGTGAAGCTGGTTTTTGCGATCCCGCTTCGGCTGAGACCTAGGCCTAGGCCAGTGGCAGATAGATGTCGACGATCGCTTCGTGCTCAGAAACCTGCGGCGGCAGCGCGACCCGCTCCGCAAACAATGGGTAGTCACGCGGAGTTTCGCCGCTGCTCGGCAGCCAGTCGCGATAGAGAAAGTGGATGGGGGCGTGGAGTGGATCCGGCCCAATGTGCCGGATCACCGCGCAGCGTCCGGCCGGGATGGTCTTCGCGACGATGTCGAGGTCGTTGGACGGGATTGGCTTAGAGGTTCCGGCGCCCAGGTCGAGCCTGTAGTTGTCGGGACCTACTGCGCCGGGATCGGTCCAGAAAATATTGAATGTGGTGCTCGCCGGAGGCGTCAGGCCGACCTCGCGACGCCACTCGATAAAGCGGCGCACCGATCGATCCACGCGCGCGGGATCACCGCGATGCTCGAGCACGGCAAGCTTGGTTTCAGGGAAATCTACGACTTTGACGTCGGTCAGTTTGTAGTGCGGTGCCATGAAGTCAGTCCTGATCGTTTCGAGTGTTTGTTGCAGCTGAGCGCGGCCGCGCCAGTCCGGTGCGCTTTGGAACTGGGTCGGCGTTTGGCCGAAGTGTTTCTTGAACGCGCGTGCAAACGCCTCGGGGCTCTCGTAGCCACTCTCGAGCGCCACATCGAGCACGCTGCGCCAGTAGCGAAAACCGAGCTGATCGCTCGCGCGCTTGAGACGCACGGCTTTCACGTACTCGTGCACGCCGATCTCGAACAGCGCCGAGAACTGACGGTGGAAGTGGTGCTTCGAAAATGCTGCGATGCGGCCCAGGCGCTCGACGGACAGCGGCTCGGCGGCATGCGCATCGATGTGCTCGAGTACTCGGCGAAAGCGCGCGAGGTAAGCTTCTTCAGGTCGGTCAGTCACAGGCCCGACCATACGACCCGCGACGCTGTGCTGCCTGACCGTTCTTGCTTTTCTGATTTTTCGTCGCAGCGAGCCAGAATGATCGGGCCAGGCGCGCATTCGCAAATGCGCAGAGCCGCAGCGGAAGCGCTGGTCCAATCATGTCTGTCTAGCTCAGCAGCGCGTGCAGCCGCTCTCGGCTGCGATGCGTCAGCGCGTGTCCGGTGGCGTAGTCCGCGCGTAAGCACTCGGGATCTTGCGTGGTGCGCTTCGTCTTGAGCGGCTGCACCGGCGCGAGCTCGATGATCTGCGCGTCTGGCGGCGGCGCTTTAATGAACTGCACGGCCTCCTGGTAGCGTTGGGCTGTGTGCAAGCTCGCTTTCGCGACAGCAGGCGTGCGCGACAGGAGCGCCGCCAGCGGCCGAGTCAACGCGTTCGAGCGCTTGACCACACCGGATGGGCGGCTGCGGATCACGATGATGCGGCGGGCGCCCCGGCGATAGGCCTCTTGCGCCGGAATGGGATCGACGAGGCCGCCATCGACCACGTGTTTGTCTTGGATCGCTACAGGTCCGCGATACAGAAAAGGTAGCGCACAACCTGCTTTGAGATCGTGGTGGATCGTCGCGCCACTGGCAGTGAAATACACTGGATCGCCTGTAGCCGCGCAGGTCGCGACCGAGACGAGCTCTGTACGCGCGGCTGCCACCGCGGCTTCGTCGAGTGGATCTTCAGAAGAAAACGCATCCCACAACCAGTCGAGATCCATGTAGTGCCCGCCACGCAGCGCGCGCCGCACGCTAAACAGCTGCCGGCGCGCCATGATGTTCACATAACAGCGCAGGTTGCGGCCGTGCTGCCGCGCGATGAAGCTCGCGAGATTGCATGCGCCAGCAGAAGTGCCGATGGCCAGGTCGAAGTCGGAGAGCCCCAGCTCGAGCAGCGCGTCGAGCACGCCGGCCGAAAACACGCCACGCATGGCGCCGCCTTCCACAACAATCGCAGTCCGAATCGTCATGCGCGTAGACCTAGACGAGCTTTCACGCTAACGCAACCGAAGCATGACCGCTCGATCCCCCTCCCGAGAGGTCGCGGGCAGGGTTCTCGGTTGCTGCGCGTGGTTTCGGCGCTGTGCGTCTAGGCTCGATCCTCGGCACCCCATCAACACGGCAGTGAGCGCCGCAGCTTGTTCCTCATCGCACCTGGGATCCTGCTCCCCGCGCGCACACGTGCGTACGCGGGCTGTTCGCGGCGCAGGGGAGAGTCGGTGCCAACGCCAGCGCTGGTCCTGCCGCCGTTGGCGGCGTACGCCGCCCGCGGGAGCGGATCAGCGTACAGCCCTGACGAACCCGCACGCATGCAGCCAGTGTCACCTTATGTCAGGCGTGACAGCAGCGTTCCCCAAGTCACGTCGGCCGGTGGAGCATGCTAAATTGATCCGGTTGACATGACAGCCGGTTTTCAACCTTTACATCCTCGCAAGCTCTACTCCATGTTGCGTTCTTGCCCGTCGCTCGAGGCTCGCGCTCACGCAGCGCTGGAGTTTCTCTGCGGCTGCACGTCGAGCCCGCGCGGCATCTTGTTCGTCATCCAGGGCGACAAGCTCACATGCCTCGCGCGCACGGCGTCGCTGAACGCGAGCCCTGACCTCACGGCTGAAGCGGAGCGCATCTGGAGTCGGCAGGAAGAACTGCAGCCCGACGACAGCCGTACGCGTACGATCGATCTGTCGGCGCGACGCAAGCCCGAGACAGACGCCGAGGCCGAGCAGTTCACGAGCAACTCCGGCATCGCCTTTGAACGCCGGCTCTTGGCGACGGGCCGCGCCATGCGCTTTTTGCCGATCGGCGTGGTGTTGCTCGAGCATACTCCGCAGATCGATCAGCTGCGGCACGCGTACATCGAGTCGATCTGTAATGCGTTCATCGACGCAGGAGACGTGACGGTACCGACCGACCCGACACTGAATCCACGCTGAACGCCATGTACAACCAATCATGATTCAGCCCGCCCGTAGCGCCCGGCTGGGTAGATACGAACAGCTGGACGTCGTCGGAGAGGGTGCGTACGGCGTTGTCTACCGGGCGCTGGATCGCACGACGGGGGAGAACCTTGCGCTAAAGGAGCTGCGGCGCGTCGACCCCGCGTCGCTCGCGCGCTTCAAGCTCGAGTTTCGCACGGTCCAGGAGGTGCACCACCCGAACCTCGTGCGGCTCGACCAGCTGTTCGAGGAGGACGGCACCTGGCTGATCGCGATGGAGCTCGTGCCGGGAGAAGACCTGCTCGCGCACGTGTACTCCGAGGACGACCCGTGCGGCTTCGATGAGCTGCGGCTCCGAGCGGCGTTCCGCCAGCTCGCCGATGGGCTCGCCGCGCTCCACACGGCGGGCTTGTTGCACCGCGACCTCAAACCCACCAACGTGCGCGTGACACCTGCCGGTCGCGTGGTCTTGCTCGACTTCGGGCTGACTGCAGCGTTCGATGACGAGCTCCACAGCTCACTCGTCGATGCGCTCGGCACGATCGCGTACATGGCGCCGGAGCAGACACTCGGTCACAAGCTGGGTCCCCCTTCCGACTGGTATGCGTTCGGCGTGTGTCTCTACGAGGCGCTTACCGGCCTGCGCCCGTTCGACGCCACGAGCGTCGATGCGCTCCTGCAAGCCAAGCGCAACAAGGCTCCGGACCCGCCCTCGAAGCTCTCACCCGGCGTGCCGGCGGATCTCGACGCGCTGTGCGTGCGGCTCTTGGCGATCGATCCCGAGGCGCGGCCGAGCGCGAACGAGGTTCGGCGTGCGCTCGGCAGCGGACGCTCCAAGCCGGCTTCCGACCCTGCAGCCAGCGGCGGCATGACCACGCGCTCGAGCCACTTCGAAGGCCGCGTGCACGAGCTCGCCGAGCTGGGGCAAGCGCTGCGTCGCGTCTCTCAGGGCCGGCAGGCGCTGGTGCTGATCAAAGGCGAGAGCGGCATCGGCAAGAGCGCGCTGGTCAAACAATTTTTGCGCGCGCACCTGGACGAGCTGATCGAGCAGGACGGTTACGTGCTGCGTAGCCGATGCTACGAGAACGAGACGTTGGCGTGCAAAGCTTTCGATGGCGCGGTCGAGGGCATCGCGCGGATCTTGAGCGAGCTCGACGAGCAGACGTTGGGCCAGATCCTGCCGCCCAGAGCGGCGTTGTTGTGCCGGCTCTTTCCCGTGCTCGGCGCGTTGCCGCAGCTCAGCGCGCAGCCGCTCCACGGCTTACCTGCTGACCCGACGGTGCAGCGCTTGCAGGCGTTTTCGGTGTTTCGACGCTTGCTCACGCGGCTCGGCGAGCTGGGCCCGCTGGTGATCACGATCGAAGACCTGCAGTGGGCAGACGCTGAGAGCTTCAGCCTGTTGCGCGCGCTGGTCGACGGCCCGGAGCCCGTGCGCTGTCTGATCCTAGCCACAGTGCGTCCGGCGAGTGAGCTGGAGGGCGTGACCGCGGAGGCTGTGGCTGGCCTGCACGCGCTCGACGGCGTGAGCACGCTCAGCCTGCGTGGCCTCGCGACCTCGGATGCTTGGCGCTTGGTGCGAGAGATCGCATCGCCCGATGTGCCGGAGTCCTGGCTCGAGATCATCGTGAGCGAGAGCTCCGGGCACCCGCTGTTCATGAGCGTGCTCGCGCGCTACGCAGCGCGAAACCCTTACAGCGCCGAGCTCGCGCTGACGCTGGAAGCGGCGATCGAAGCGGAGCTGGACCAGCTCTCGCCGAAAGGTCGCCGGCTGGTCGACGCCGCGGCCGCAGCAGCAGGCCCGATCGCGCCCTCGTTGTGCGGCCGCGTCGCCGACTTGGATGAAGCCGAGCTCGGGCCGCTGATCGCCGACCTGTGCAGCCGTAAGCTGCTGCGCCGACGCAGCCAGGGCGATGTGGCTTGCTTTCACGATCGCATTCGCTCGGTCGCGACCGCGTGCCTCTCCCCCGAGCGCGCGCGCAGCCTGCACGCGCGGCTCGCAGGGGTGCTCGGCGAACAGCCCGAGTCCGATCCCGCAGTGCTCGCGCGCCACCACGTGGCGGCTGGTCAGCTGGAGCTGGCGTACGAACAGTTCGAGCGCGCTGCAGAGCTCGCGAGCGCATCGCTCGGCTTCGCGCGCGCGGCCGTGTTGTACGCTCGGGCGATCGAGGTCGCGAGCCAGCTGGATCTGGAGACCGAGCGCATGGTCGCGCTGCACAGCGCGCGGGGCGACGCGCTCGCGCGCAGTGGTCGCAGCACCGACGCTGCCCACGAGTATCTGCATGCCGCACAAGACGCGACGGGCGAGAGGCGGATGCGCTTGCGGATCCTCGCGACCCAACACCTCTTGCAGAGCGCGCAGGTCGAAGAAGGCCTCGCGTCCGCACGCGAGCTCCTCGGGGAGCTCGATCTACCGCTCGCGAGCAGCGCGGCAGGAGCGCTGACGCGCGTGTCATGGGACCGCACGGTGCTGCGATTTAGCAACATGGTCTCATCGCTCGCGCTGCGGCCGAAGCCCGCGAGCCAGGAGAGCGTGGCGCCGCCCGCGGCGATCGAACCTGCGAATCACAACACGCTCGGCCGCATGCGGCTCGACGCGCTGCACGACTTGGCGATGCCTGTGCAGTGGGTCGACCCGTTTCCGGGATACGCGATGAGCGTTCACTACCTGCGGCTCGCGCGCACGCAAGCGGATCCGCGCGGGCTCGCGCGTGCGATCGCCGAAGAAGCGTTTAACCGCGCGCTCGAGACGGTGGACACCGAGGAGATCTACGGGCTGCTCGCGCGGGCGCGCGAGCTCGTGGGGCCTGACCCCGCACCCGAGCTCGAAGTGGAGCTGGCGTTTCGCGAAGGCGCGGTGGCCACCTGCCTGTGGAACTTGCAGGTCGCGCGCGAGCGGCTCGAGCACGCACAGCGGTTGGGCACCGAGCGCTGTCCGGATCAAGCCTGGCTGCTCACGCATGTGCGGACCAACCTCGGCTCGGTGCTCGCAAACTTAGGTGAGCACGCTGTGCTCGCAGATCTCGCGACCGCTTGGCTCGCAGAGGCGCGCGACCGCAACGATCAGTTCTCGCGCGCGACGCTCGAGGGTTTGGGCTACGGTTTCCTGCGCCACCTGATGCTCGACAAGACCGACCGCGCGTCGGAGCAGATCGAGGAAGCGCTCGTCCCCTGGCCTGTCGAGCCGTTCTCGTTCGCCCACTTCGGGCGATTGATTGCACACAACTGGATCGAGCTGTATCTCGGCGGCGATTGCGCGCTGCGCTGGCTCGAGGCGGAGCATGACCGGATCTCGCGCGCGACGATCTTTCGTGGCGGACCGCCGCTCAGCGCGCTCAGAATGATGCAGTGCAGCGCTCTCCTCGCCGCTCACAGCGTCGCCCCCGAGGAGGGTCGAGCCGAGCTACGCAAGCGTGTCCATCGCATCGAGCGCCAGCTACGCAACGTCGGTTCCGGCCTCTCGGAGGTCGCGCGACTCTGGGTCGAGCTGCAGCTGGCAGCGTTGGAGGGCGACAACGAACGCGTGCTCTCGTGCACGGCCAAGCTGCGCAAGATGCCGGGAGTGCGCGACAACCCACTGCACGAGGCCGGTCTCGATCTGGCGGAAGCCTCGATCAAGAGTGAGCAGGCGAAAGTGCAGGCGCAACAGATCGC
>Ga0190269_10000803_pt1 | contig 15666 bp, 15 predicted proteins | sample Popmic249IS_FD_133749 | JGI IMG/M metagenome (GOLD analysis project Ga0190269, IMG submission 133749) | Populus adjacent soil microbial communities from riparian zone of Blue River, Arizona, USA - 249 IS | ecosystem: Environmental > Terrestrial > Soil > Riparian zone | place: USA: Arizona...
CAAGGCGGCCCGTGACGAATACTTGAAGGAACGTGGCGTGACATTGCTCGGCGGCGGCATGGACGAATCGCCTCAAGCCTATAAGCCGATCGATTCTGTGATCGCAGCACAGCAAGATCTGGTCGATGTGTTGGGCAAGTTCAACCCTCGCATCGTCCGCATGGCAAACGAAGCAGGAGATATTTAGCATTCATTACGGTTGTAGTAGCGGTTGTAACCACTGGGCGAATAATGCTTTTGAGATGAAATGTAGCATCAAAGAGTCATGGAGGCTGCGGGAAGAACCTGTACAATGAAGAGGCAGCCTCCATGAGGATTGAAAGGGAGTTACCATGACAACCAAAACAATGTCCAAAAGATTTCAGGATCTCCTGCTTCAGTATTCGCAGAGTGAAGTGATCGATGAACGAAAAAAGATCGAAGAAACATTGTGGGCAGATTATGGCGCGGAGTATGCTGTGTTTGTGCTGGATATGTCTGGCTTTTCACTACTCACACGCAAGTATGGCATCGTCCATTACCTTTCGATGGTGAGACGCATGCAACTGATCACGGAGCCGATCGTCAAATCGTACCGTGGTGACATGATCAAATATGAAGCGGATAATTGCTTTGCTGTATTTCCCGATCCGCTATCGGCGATCAATGCTGCGATCGCAATGCAGCATGCGTTCACGGCTGCGAACCTGCTCACAACCGAAGATCAGGATATTCACATTTCCTGTGGAATCGACTATGGAAAGCTTCTGGTCATTGGGCACGAAGACTGCTTTGGTGATCCGGTGAATCGTGCATCCAAAATAGGCGAAGATCTTGCAGCGGCGGGTGAGATTCTCATCACACAGGAAGCCATGCAGTTGATCGCTGATAACGCCCATATCAGAGCGCGTGAGATCACCGTTTCCATTTCAGGAATTAATATTCCTGCATATGTCATTGATTATAGAAGTACATAAGTGAGGCGAGCAAGGCGATGTCTACACCAGATGTAAGAGATACGATCGAAAATGAATTAAGACGAGTGCTGATTCAGAACCATCCGAATTATGCCTCGTGGTATGGGGCGTTAACGCCGCGCAGTCAACAGGTCGTTGACATCCTCCTCGAAGAGGATGTCACTCCAGAGCTGATCAACCGTTCGCAGGAAATCGCAGGGGAGGAAAGCGATGCATTTCAGTTCATACATATCCTTGCCGGTGGCAACCCCAGCCCGAATGTGGTATTAGCGCTGACCAATTTTGCGCTTGGTGATATCCTCGTCGCAGTACGCGAGTTTGGCAATCCCCAGGAATGAACAAAGTCCCCGTTCACAGAACGGGGACTTTGTTCATTCGATTCTTTACTGACTATAGATCATCAGGCGGAGGCGGTGGGCCATCGCGACGCACGTACGTGGTGCGATTTGCAGAAGCGAACAACGCCACCAGTAAGACAATTGCGAGCATTCCCAGGAAACCGTAGAACAACAACATCATCATGTTGGGTGCGGCAGTGTTATCGGTTCCAGTGACCGGCACAAGCTGTGTGGTCACCGGTGCGATCACTGTCGTCACGACCGTTGGCACAATGACTGTTTCCTGAATGGCAGGTTGCTGCGCACTCGCGGGGGCAGCCGCAAAGCCAAAGATACCCCACATCACAACAAACACGAACAAGGTTAAGGTGTAAGTCAATTTTCTATTCATGAACACATCCTCCGCGTGCAACTCCAGGCTGGTCGGCACCAGTTCCAGATGGAAATACTGGAGCAACACACTAACTGATTGAATTGTGCAATTGTCGAGCACCCCCAAAAATGCACTTTGTATCCTACTGTTTTCTATAACGAACCAGCCCTATGACTTGTTATTAGTCGAAAATAAAAACCCTGCATATAGAGATTCTATGCGCAGGGTTGCTTTCACGGGTGGGTACTTAAGGACTAGGGTTGTTCCAGAAGCTCCACAGCCTTCAATAATCGTTGCAATACTTTTTCGCGTCCGATGATCTCCATGCTTTCGAAGAGCGGCGGGCTGACCTTTTGACCGGTCACTGCGACTCGCATAATGCCGAAAACTTGATTCGCATTCAAATCAGACTTCTCCACGTACTCACGCATCGGAGGCTCGGCAACAGCGTGCGAAATTTCTGGTAACGATGACAGGATTTCATGAGCCTTGCGCGCGATCTCTGCGGATTGCTTCGCATCGAGTCCTTTTGCAATGAGCTCCTCGCGGTTTGGATGCACATTCTCTTCGAAGAAGAATTTTGCGAACGCGAGACTATCATCCAATGTGACGAGACGCTCGCGGATCAACGGCGTGACCTTGAGCAGCGTATCATTCGGGACTTCAAGCCCGGCCGCCGTTAAATGGGGCTTGATCCTCGCTGCCAGATCTTCCGTGGTCAGCAATCGGATGTGTGTCCCGTTGAAGTGATCCAACTTCTGGTAATTGATCGCGGCAGGCGATGGAGTCAAACTATCAATGCTAAACCGCTCGATCATCTCATCCAGTGACATAACGTCATTTTCGGCAACGCCCCAACCCATCAGAGCGATCCAGTTCAGCACGCCTTCGGGGATGTATCCCAACCCCTCTAGATCGCCCACGAAAATCGAATGGCCATCCTTCATCGCTGCTGTATTGTCCCGCTTACTCATCTTTCCTTTACCACTTGGTTTTAGAAAGACTGATGGATGGACCCAAACAGGTTCCTGCCAGCCGAACGCGCGCACGATCTGTACGTGCAAGGGGAATGTTGGCAGCCATTCGGCGGTGCGAATGACGTGAGTGATCTCCATCTCATGGTCGTCGGCTATCGCCGCAAGATGATAGGTAGGCAGTCCATCAGATTTCATGATGACATAGTCATCCAGATATTTATTCTCGGTGGTAATGTCGCCACGCAGATGGTCATGAGCGACAGTAACTCCTTCCTGCGGCATCTTGAAACGGATCACGTACTTCTCACTGGCTGCCACGCGTTTGGCGGCATCTTCTGGTGTAAGCCGTCGGCAGAGTCCATCGTATTTGACCCGGTCCACTTTTTGCGCTTCCTGCTCTTTGCGCATCTTGTCCAGTCGCTCTGCGGTACAGAAGCATGGATACGCGTGTCCCAGATCCACGAGTTGTTTGGCGTAGCTTTGATATATCTCGCGTCTCTCGGTCTGACGGTAGGGACCATACTTGCCTCCGTGAACAAAGCTCTCATCGGGTATGATCCCCAGCCATTCGAGACTTCGCACGATCTCTTCCTCGGCGCCCGGCACGAAGCGTTTCTGGTCGGTATCTTCCAGGCGTAGGATGAACTGTCCCCCGGTCTTGCGGGCAAGCAGATAATCATAGAGCGCTGTTCGCGCGCTTCCCAGATGGAAACGTCCAGTGGGCGAGGGTGCCATGCGTGTGCGGGCAGGTTTGACGATGTTCAAGGTTTATCTCCAAAATTGCTTCGATGGTCGAGACCATCGTTATATTTTAAAAACTAGAATTCCATTTGCCTATGCCTCATGGCAACGCTTTCGACAAGTCCGATGCCCAGCATCAGGGATGTGAGCCCACTACCACCATAACTGATGAACGGCAGCGGCAGACCCGATACCGGCACGATGTTCAAATTCACGCCGATGTTGACCATGCCTTGAAAGAAGATCAATGTGGCAACACCGTAGGCAATGGTCATGCCGGCCACATCGCGCGCCTTTTGGGCGGCGCGCAAACATCTCCAAATGACAAGCATGATAATGGTGATGACTAATAATGCTCCAACCAAACCAAACTCTTCTGACACAGCCGAGAAGATAAAGTCGGTGTGACGCACTTTCAGGAAGCGGAGTTGCGTCTGCGTGCCATGGCCATAGCCCTTGCCGAACCATCCACCCGAGCCAATGGCGATGAGGGCTTGCTGCACATTATACGTTGCACCAAAGGTCGCGTTCTCGTCAGGTATGATGAAGTTGGCGATGCGCTGCTGTTGGTACTCCTGCAGGAAGGGAATGCGGATGTTCGCTGCCGAAAGGGTAACGATGGTTCCGATCAGCAAAATACCAAGTCCTCCGAACAATGCCAGGTGTTTGAGTTGGATTCCATTGAACCAGAGCAGGGATGCCAGCATCACTGTCAGCACAACTACATTACTGAGATTCGGCTGCAATAAGATCCAAATGGCCAGACCAAATGTCCAGAGGAAGGCTCCAATGATCCAGCGCAAGTCGCGCGGCCTGTTTTGGGTTTTGTCAAAGTAACGTGCCAGTAACAAAATGGCTGCGATCTTTGCGAACTCTGTCGGCTGAAGGAATAATACACCGACCGAAAACCAGCGCGCCGCACCAAAGACTGCCTGTGCGCTCAGGAATAGTGCAAACAGCAGAATACTCATCACGATAAAGATCGGACGGTACAACGCCATCCAGTAACGATAATCGATGGCTGCCACCAGGAAGATGACCGCCACACCAAGGAGGGCGAAATAGATCTGACGATTGATCAGAGGCTCAAGGACTTCGTTCTGCGCAACAGCAGAACGGATCATCGTTGTGCCAAACGCAGTGGCTAGAACAACTGCGCCCAACAGCCAGAAGTCAAAGTACCGCCATGAAATGTCTTTAAGCATACAGGGAAACTACTTGCTTTTTCTCGTCCGTCGGCGTGCTGCACTCTTGATGGGGATGTCGGCCACCAGGCGCTGGGAACGTCCATCATGTTCCACACCGATCTGGACGGATTCAGGTTCGATCTCGATATGCCGCGATATGGTGGCAATCAGGTCGTCTTTAAGGGAATCAAGTTCGGCTGGCGTAAGATCCGTGCGATCATGGATGAGGACCAGTTGTAGTCGCTCCTTCGCGCTTTCCGCACTGTTCTTTTTGCCGAATAAGCGGTCAAAGAAACTCATATTACTTCCTCCCCGTCAATCGCTGCAGACGCTGCCAGAGTCCATCCTGTGCCTCAAGATCCATGAACGGCACTTTCTCACCCTTCAAGCGTTTTGCGATATTACGGAAAGCCTGCCCGGCTCTGCTCTTGAGATCGAACGCCACCGGCGCGCCGCGGTTGGAACCGATGATGACGTTTTCATCCTCCGGCACGATGCCGATCAATTCGACAGCCAACAGGTCCAGGACGTCATCAGGGGATAGCATATCGTGGTTTTTCACAAGGGTGGGATTCAGGCGATTGATGATCAGCGCGGCTGGACCCTTCTCTTCTGCCTCTAAAATGCCGATAACGCGATCTGCATCGCGCACCGCCGAGACTTCTGGATTGGTAACCACAATGACGCGATCGGCAGCGGCGATGGCATTTCGGAATCCACGTTCGATGCCAGCGGGTGAGTCGATCAGGACAAAATCAAAATCGGGTCTCAGTTCCTTGATGAGCCGGTTCATATCGCTGGGCGAGACGGCGTTCTTGTCGCGTGTCTGCGCCGCAGGGATCAGATAAAGCTCAGGTAATTTCTTGTCACGGATCATGGCCTGCTTCAATCGGCAGCGGCCTTCGATCACATCGACAATATCATAGACAATGCGATTTTCAAGTCCCAGGATCACATCGAGATTGCGGAGACCGATGTCTCCATCAATACAAACGACCTTTGAGCCGTCCGCTGCGAGAGCGACGGCAAGGTTTGCCACGGCCGTAGTCTTACCGACGCCGCCTTTTCCTGATGTGATGGTAATTACTTTTGCAGGCATAAATTTTTCCTGTGACAAGAATTAATGGATCAGCAGTGTGCTATCCAGTCAAAACAATGTTTACCCGGACGCCCAGAACTCAGCTTGCAGTTTTCCGTCTTCATTGATGCGTGCGATTTCTGGTCGCGGATGTTCCTGCGGTTTCAACGTGCCAGAGACTTCCTCGGCGATGCGCAATTGCGTGGGAGATAGGTCAAGCGCACAAATGACTGCTGCGCGATTTCCTTTTGCGCCTGCATGTACCAATCCGCGCAAGCGCCCCCAGATGATCACATTCCCATCGGCGATGATCTCTGCTCCGGGATTGACATCACCCATTACCACAACATGACCTGCAAATTCAATACGCGTGCCCGAACGAAGTGTCCGATTGAGGAACATGGCGGTTTCTTCGCCCAGATTCTCCACCGAAAACTGGCGTGACTCCTCCGGGCGTGGCTTCGAGATGCGGGTTGCCAAACCCAACAATTGGGCCGTGTTTTCGGTTGTGGGCGACTCGCTGAGGATTGCCCATAGTGAGATACCACGCTCTGAAAGTGCATCGCGTAACTGCACTATATCATTGACGCGCAAGACCTGGCTCGCCACATCCAGCGCAAGGCGTGCACCCTGAAAGAAGGATGGCTGCGAATCGACCTGAGTGATCAACGCCGCTAGTTGATCTGCCCAGGGCGCATCATCCAGCGAGACGAGAAGACCGTCTCGCAGTCCTTTGATCTGAATGGGTAGTGAGTTGGTCTCGTTCATCGAATGATAAATTATAGCATGAAGGGTAGATGGCTTTATCCACCGCCGCCTGTGTTTTGTTGCCCGGCAAGGTCAATGGACTTGAGTTCGAAGTAGGCTTGAATGACACGTGCCACGACGGGCGCAGCCACCGAACCTCCTTCGCCACCATTATAGAGAAAGGCGACCACAATGATCTCCGGATCATCATAAGGAGCATAGGAGAGAGTCCAGGCGTGTGTAGGCCATGCACCAAACTGACATTTATTGGCCTTGCGTGCCACGTCATCGCAATATTCGGCGGTGCCAGTTTTGCCTGCAACGGCGATCGGAATGGGGTAATCTTCCAGGTAGATATCGTGGAGGGTTCCAAGTTCATCGGTCACAGCAAGGCGTGTCCCGGTGCGTACCGCTTCCACTGTGGATGGTTCGACGATCTTAAGCCTGCCTGTTTCATCACAATAGCCCGCATCGCAATTGAACTCTTTAATCATAGGGGTCTTTGTGATATCCCATTTCATGTTGGCGGTGAAGGGAGAGATCTGATAACTTCCTTCAGGCGGTGCATCCAATATTGTGCTTGGGTCGGCTGCATCGACCCATTTTCGAATCGGTTCACCACGTGTGTTGACTTCTTCACGAACAATGTAGAGGTTGAAGTTGATGGGATCGAACCAGACCGAGATAACGCGCCCTTCATTATCCTGTACTTCACGGACAATGGTGGGCTGCATCAATTTGCCCCGGTTGGCGACCGTTGCACCAGACATGAGGATCTGCAGTGGCGTGCCGAGCACAAGTCCCTGTCCTACGCTGGCGATGTAGGTATCACCTGTTGACCAGTTCTCGCCCTGGTTGATGCGTTTCCACTGCGGTGTTGGGATCAATCCATCCTCCTCACCAGGAAGCTGGATGCCGGATTTTTGAGCGTATCCCAGCGCCCGCGCGTACTCACGCAAACGGAAAATGCCCAACCCTTCCTCGATCTCACTGCCAAAGCCACCGCCCAGTTTATAGAAACATACGTTGCTGGAATAGGCGATGCAATGGAAGAAATCCAGCGCGCCAAAACCGGCTTCGTTAATGACACCGTTGCGTTCATAGATCCAGTCCACAAAGTCGCGTGAGTTATTGGGACCGCATGGATCGGTTGGACGGAATCGCTCACATAGCACGAGCTTGCCGGGCGTTTCGACGATCGTAGTGCCATCCACCACGCCTTCATTGTAGGCGCCGGTTGCCGTGGAAAGTTTGAATACAGAGCCGGGTGGGAATTCAGCCGAGATGGCATTGTTCACCAGCGGACGTCGCAGGTCTTCACTTAATTGTTCGTAGTAATAACCCGGAATAAAACGCGCCATGCGATTGTTCTCAAAGGTAGGATACGAATCCATTGCCAGAATCTCGCCTGTCTTGGGGTTCATGGCAATCACAACCCCACTTGAGATACGAGTTGTACCAAAGAATGTATCCCAATACTTGATCTCCTCGATAAGAGATGCTTCGGCGATTTTTTGTAAACGTGTATCGATGGTCAAGACGACATTATTACCGGCAACCGATGGTACGGGTGGCTCGAGGTTACGAAGTTCCTGTCCTGCCACGTCGATCTGGACAATGCGTTCGCCGTTTATTCCGAGCAGGATATCGTCAAGCGATGTTTCCACACCCGCGTACCCGATCTTGTCACGGTTGGGGATAAAGCCGCGTGCTTCGTAACTCCCTTCGAGCGCGGCCGGGATCGGGCCTAAAAACCCTACGATGTTTGCGGTCAATGAGCCTGTTGGATACTCGCGGATCGGTTCGATCTCCACAGAGACGCCGGGCCAATCCACCGATTTTTCGCCAATGACACGAGCCAGGTCTTCGCTGATATTACAACTGATACGCACTGGCGTATAGGGAGCAAGCGAATCACCGAGCGCTACCATATCGGCAATGCTCGGACCCGGCACGCAGGCAGAGAACAACTTGGCATTGTTCAACGTCTCGTCGGTGACAGGCCCACCGGCGGGCACACCGGTCAACGCTGAGACTTCGCGATAGATGCGTTGAATATCGGCATCGTCATCGGGCAATCCAGCAGGGGTAATGACAACATTATAGGATGCCACATTGCGCGCCAATACATAGCCATTGCGGTCATAGATAATGCCGCGTGCAGCAGGCTCACTGAGCTCATTAGTGTAGTTATCGACTGCCTGCAGGGACCATGTTTGTTGATCGAATACCTGTAAGGTGAATAGACGGGATATGATCACGCCCACCACAAGCACCAATATTGCGTAGATCACGAGCGAGCGCCAAAGAGGCACCTGATATTTGTTTGCAGACTGTTGACTCATTCAACCTCCAGGGTGGGATATACCCATCGCGCCAGGTCACGCATCACCGCATAGACGGGAATGGCTAGCAGCATATTCAATAAGAGTCCTGGCAATATCAATAAACCGAGTACATCTTCCACCGGCATGATCGTCCCTCCGATCCGAAGGACGATGAAGGATAAAAGATTAATAAAGATCGTTCCCAAAAAAGTGATGGTGAACATTGCGAGCAAGGGTGCCTGCCATACGCGCTTCTGGAGAACCTGTGCAAGAGCAACAACAACAATGTAACCCATGACCGGAACATACCAGGGAAGGCCTGAAACAAAGCCAACCATCAATCCCATCGCAATTGCCCAGTGCCATGAAGAATCAACATCCTCCTGCATGGCCCAGGCGGCGAGCATTACCAGCGGAAGGTCAGCGATGCCCGATAGCAAATAGATCCGGCTGATCATCGCCGATTGCAGGATCACAGCAAGAAGGATGACCGGTGCTGCAATAAGGTTGCGCATTCTAGTACCGCAACCTCGCTACAAGGCAGTGTGAATCTTGATAGAGGATATTGAAAATCATCCGAATATCGTCTTTAGGAAGTTGCGACACTAGGGGACAGGAACCAGCGGCGAGAAATCCACCGGCTTGAAGTTAACAATGATCAATACGATCTGTAATTGGTTAAAGTCTACCACCGGTTGGACAGTTGCCTGTTGAAAGAGATCGAAGTCACGAGCACGGACGTTGACGACCTGCCCAATGATCAGGTCGGGAGGATATCCACCACCGAGACCCGATGTGAGCACCAAATCGCCCTGTTGTAATACAGTGTCCTGTGGGATCTGATCGAGCGTGACATCACCGGTGACCGAGCCGCCGAGCGTTGCTTCCACTTCTGCGTTCTGAAGACGGACGTTCACTAATGAAGCTGGGTCGGTGATCAATTGAACACGGGCCGCATCGGCGATCACCGCGTCGATACGTCCCACCAGACCTTGATCGGTCACAACTGGCATCCCGCGCAGGATGCCATCATTCGAGCCGCGATTGATGATCACATAATGGAGGAACGGACTCGGGTCCCGGCCAATGACCGCTGCCGCACGATAGGTGTTTTCAGGATTGGCACGTGAGAAGTCCACGAGTGCAGCAAGGATCTGCGTCTCACCGACTTCCTGTTGCAACTGTATCACTTGTGCCTGTAGATCGGCAACTTCCGCTTCCAACTCTGTATTGCGCTGCTGCAGCGCAGCCATGTCGCGCGGTGCGGTTAAAAAGTCCTGCACTGCTACAAAGCGAGTGGAGAACCAGGCTTGTAAATTAACCAAAGATCCTGTGAAAACGTTGGAGGCGGAACTAAAATAGCCTCCAAGCGCCAACGCCATGACTCCCCCGACGACCAAAAAGATGATCGTTGTCTGAAGCGTACGTGAAAATAAGTTTCTCATGTTTATGTACAAATCGTCGCTACAGAGAGCGACTTACCACATCACACGCTGTGACGTGTGCTTCCGCGTTCCAAGCCAACCAGATAACGGCTCAAGACGTCGAAGTTCTCAAAGACCATGCCCGCGCCGCGTGCCACACAGGTCAGCGGGTCTTCAGCGACCCAGACACGCAATCGCAATTCATCGGTCAGGCGTTCTGCCAATCCCTGCAGCAGACCGCCACCACCAGCGAGACAAATACCAATATCCATTAAGTCGGCCACGATCTCCGGCGGAATTTCATCGAGCGCGTCACGGATGGTGTCCACGATCACCTGCACCGATCCGGCCAGTGCTTCGCGCATTTCGACAGAGGAAATTTCAATGCTCTCCGGCAAGCCCGTGACCAGGTTGCGGCCGCGCACTTCCATTGTTTTTTCCGGTTGCAGCGGGTAGGCTGAACCGATCTTCCATTTGATCTGTTCGGCAATGCCTTCGCCGATCAGCAGGTTATATTTGTTGCGCAAATATTGGACGATGTCCTGATCCATCTCGTCGCCAGCCACACGCAGTGAGCGGGATGCGACCACACCGCTCATCGACATGACCGCGACCTCTGTTGTGCCGCCGCCGATGTCCACCACCATGCTGCCTTTGATATCCTGGACCGGGAGCCCGGCTCCCAACGCAGCCGCGATCGGCTCCTCGATCAAATAAGCGATCCGTGCCCCGGAGGCCATCACTGCGTCATAGACCGCGCGTTTTTCCACTTCCGTCACACCGGTGGGAATACCTACCACTACGCGTGGACGGGGGAGAGGCACAACACTCTGTTCATGAACGCGCCCAATGAAGTATTCAAGCATGATCTGCGTAATATCGAATTCAGAAATGACACCATCGCGTAAGGGACGAATCACCGCGACGCTATTCGGCGTGCGTCCGCTCATCTCCTTGGCCTCCAGACCAATGGCTAATGGCTGTCGCAGTCTCTTATCAATTGTTACCCAGGACGGTTCGTTAATGACAATTCCCTTGCCCCGTACATTTACCAGGGTATTTGCGGTCCCCAGGTCAATTGCTATATCCAGTGAAAACAGGCCCAAAAGCCAGTTAATCGGGTTAAAGGCCAAAGCAGGCTCCTCGATGATACAACCAAAGTCGAATCTATTGCTCGAGTATTATACCTAACAATTCGTATCCTAGTAACTTGTCGTGGGGTTAATACAACTACAAAGGAACGAAATCCACTCAAAATAAGGAGCAATCATGGCAAAAGTCGCACTTGTAACGGATAGTACCTCCTACATTCCGAGAGACGTCCGTGAGAAATACCCGATCACGGTCGTTCCACAGGTGGTCATCTGGGAGGGACAGACCTACGAAGACGATGTAACGATTACGCCAGAACAGTTCTACACGCGTTTGCGAACTGCAAAGGTTATGCCGTCCACGTCACAGGCATCTGTTGTGAACATGCATAAGGCCTTCAGCACTTTAATGGATCAGGGATACGATGTGCTGGGTATCTTCCTCTCAGCCAAACTCTCGGGCACGTACCAATCAGCAGTGTTGGGGCGTGAGCAGTTGACCAGCGGAAAAGACAAAGTGGATTTCATCGACTCAGAGACAACCGCCATGGCGATGGGTTTCATGGTCATGCATGTTGCGCGCGCAGCCATGGAAGGCGCATCACTTGCAGAGTGTAAAAAGCTTGCGGAAGAGGCTCGCTCGCATGTAGGTGTGTTCCTCACCGTGGATACATTGGAATTTTTGCATCGTGGTGGACGCATTGGTGGTGCTCAGCGTTTTCTCGGCACTGCTCTCAATCTCAAGCCGGTCCTCACAGTGGAAGGTGGACGCGTTGAGCCTGTAGAACGGGTTCGCACGCGTGGCAAGGCACTGGATCGCGTGGTAGAGCTGGTCGTTGAGAGATGTAGTGGCAAATCCCCGGTACGCCTGGCCACCCTGCACGCTGACTCCGAAGCGGATGCGAAGATCATGCTTGATAAGATCACGCCGCTTGTGAATCCTGTCGAGTCTGTATTTGCGGCGGTTAGCCCGGCAGTGGGAGCCAACACAGGTCCAGGCACTGTGGGGCTGGCGTATATGACCGGATTTTAGTTCTATCTTTAACTTTTACCCCGGCAGACGATCGCCGGGGTTTTTTGTTTCTGGGTTTATTTTCTACTCATAAACGAGTTGCAGGGAAGGCGAAAACGTTGTATCCTTATTCCAGAGATGGCGCTTGATCTTTCTCTTCGCAGGTTTTCTTTTTTGCCCAGTTTTCTCCAAACCGGGAATGGAGAACCGCGTAAGGCGCACTATCTCCGGCGCAGCGATGAACCTTCGGTAAATAAGGATCAAGAACCAGGCGGGCGAAATGGTGACTCTCCAAAGCAGCCAGGAACAGCGAAATATCGCAGTCTTTCGGATCTGACACTGGGTGAAGTGGAGGAGGCGCTTGCCTACTTTCATCCACAGTTGGTTGAAGTAACAGATGCCGAATGGGTGGCGAAAAACTATTTTTGCCAGATACCTCTGCAAAGGACATTTGAAGAACGTCCTCCCATTGTTTTTGGTCGTGTGGGATCTTGTTATCCTGTAAGCGGTGTGCGCGAAAACCTCGAAGAGCTGGAACTGCATTTTCCGCACAAAAATTCAGCCCCTGATCTGATGCATATCCGCTATGGCGATATCAGTCAGAAAAAAACAATCCAGAGTTACTATGTTGGCGTCAAGATGTATCTCTCAGAACGCGAGCAAATGGAATTTTCCCATGCAGAGCGTGGTTTTCTCGAAAATGGATTCGCTCCGCTCTACGAAACAGGCTACGGGGACCTGCTTGATCTAAGCGAGCGCGACCGGCCAATACTACCGTGGGTATATGTGTTCGGTTCGGAATGGTTCGCGACCGTAACTGATTTCATGCAATTGGAAGTGAAGCAGCAAATCCAGAAGCTGCTCCATTGGAATCGAGTGGTGTTGAACTTCCATCCGAGAAAGTATCTGTTGCAGTACAGGTCGTTGAATGATGAACTGGAATTCAACTATGGATTCACCCAACACTTTTTGCTGGCACCACAGGATACAGAGCAGGTGTTGATGAAAGTGGACGAAAAATTCAGTGAGATGTTTATGAAGGGGATGATGTAGTTTTTGCAGTTAAAAAAGGTGAAGGTCACTTTTTAAAGTGACCTTCACCTTTTTTTTGTTTTCTATTGCGAGATGGGACGGACTCGTTCCATGATTTGCCTGGCAAGTTCGAGATCACCTTCGCCGCTAATCACGAGATATTGATCCTGTAAAGCAGCGACCAGATAGACCACTTGTGGTTCGGGTGCCTGCACGGTGAACAGAACAGCCGGTAATCCCAGTTCAAGGGTCAATGGTTGTTCTTCGAGAATGGTAAAACCAGATGCTTCCCAGGCGGTCTTGCGCTGTTGAACGTAGGCGTCGAGATCGTTCTTCGGGTCCCATTGATAAATGACAGCTGTGAGACGCGTACTGCCAGCAGGGATCGTAGCTGCTTCTTCCAACTCAGGCGATGACAGGAATTGGACCTGCGTGGCGCGACCACCGATAACAGTCTCACTCACGGTCCAGCCATCGGGATAGTCGAGTGCAAAGCCACCCGGTTGATTGACGTAGAGTTTTGCGGCGAAGGGTGGGGCGGGAAGCTTGCCCTCGGGAACGGCGGTCTCCGTCGGCGTAGGAGGAACCGTGGTTTCCGTTGCAGGGAGGTTCGTCTGCGTTGGCGGAACGCTTACAGGCGCTGGCATGTTTTGTGGAGCCTGACATGTCGCCAGCCATATCACAAGTATAAATATGGTAAAAGCTGCTCGTTTCATTCTCTTCTCCTTCAAACTGTTGTAGTAGCGGCGACCCGCAGGGGCGGTGAGTCGCTTATTGCCTGGCTGGCAACGACTATCGTCGTTACTACTGTTGGCTATTGAATGTAGGACGTTCTGTAAAACGGAAAGTTCCAGGAATAGGCATCGTCTTGCGAAAGTTACGCGGAATCCTTCGCAAGGTTCTTTTATTCCAAATTTCATCTATGCTACAATCTGGAAATGGATAGAAACTTCACTTGGATTCCAATCTATGAGGAATTGGCAAGAGAGTTAACCAGGTGGGAAAACAGACAGCAGGAATTGATCCTCCTTTTGGAAGAGTTGCGCATACAGGGATTTGTGATCACGCCGCTGCACGATAAGGATGGCGACGGTGTGCGTTCATTGCTGCGCGAGATCGATCCATTTACGTTCCTGGGTGTATTCAACCGTCGCACTGGATACGATCAGCGCCTGTTGGTTCTGAATCAGATCAAGGCGCATTTCAACCTGCAGAGTGAATTACCAGAAGACTTTAATGGTGTGCCGCTGTTGAACAATCTGAAATCCTGGTTTTTCTCATCACAACCATCCCGACGTGTGGACGATGTACGGAAGTTATGGCGCGTTTTCAGCCTTGCGCTTGCTCATAACCCATTGGAAAGTCCTGAGTTTTTGCAGGCATTCGATGACGCGCTGACAGTCAAGCAGACCAATGTCAACCTGACGATGGGGTTGTTCTGGATTCGCCCCGATACATTTCTCAGTCTCGATCAAACGAATCGTTCCTATTTGGGAATCCGTCTGCCGGAAGGTGGACTGAATGCCCGCTTCTACGCATCAACGGTGAAAACTATTGCCGATGAAGAGAAACCGTTCGCGGAGATCTCACTTACAGCGTTGGGAGCCGAGAACGCGCGGACGCGGCAAGTTGCCGAGTCAAAGGAAGCGGAGTATCGCGCCTGGGGAGGCATTAATTACTGGCTGGTCAGCGCAAATTGGGACAACACCGATCCTGCTGATCAAACGGCCCGATTCCTTGAAGAGGGCATTTGGGAAAACAGGAGTCAAAGCCGCATCACCACGGATGTCTTTGCGATGCGCGTCAACGACAAGGTCGCGATCAAAACGGTCTCCACCCAGCGCAAGGGACTTCCGTTTGATGGGCGGAATCTAACCGTCTCGCGTATGACCATTAAGGCGGTCGGGACGATCGTTGCCAATCGTAACGATGGCAGGACGGTTGAAGTGGAATGGGACCCAAACTTCGAAGAGAAGGTTTGGTATTTTTTCACCAATCGAAAATCGATCTGGCGGTTACGCACAGATGGCAGTTATCGTTTCAAGGAATATATCGAGCGTTTAAGGGATTTTGTCTGGTTTGGCAGGGAACAGGATTATGACTGGTTCTTGAAGCACGTCCTGAACGGCGCGGCCGTAGACGAAAATACGGAGGATGACACGAAGAAATCGCGCCAGCCGTATAGTTCAGAAGATATGGTTGCCGCTGGCGTCTTTCTAACGGAAGATGCGATCGATGAAATTCTGCGACGACTGGAAGCGAAGAAGGCGATGATCCTGCAAGGTCCGCCAGGCGTGGGGAAAACATTTCTTGCCCGCAAACTCGCCTATGCATTGATGAAGGAAGTGGATCACGAACGACTCGAGATGGTCCAGTTCCACCA
>Ga0190269_10000804_pt1 | contig 15656 bp, 14 predicted proteins | sample Popmic249IS_FD_133749 | JGI IMG/M metagenome (GOLD analysis project Ga0190269, IMG submission 133749) | Populus adjacent soil microbial communities from riparian zone of Blue River, Arizona, USA - 249 IS | ecosystem: Environmental > Terrestrial > Soil > Riparian zone | place: USA: Arizona...
CGGGGCGGTCGCGGCGCGCAGCGCGGCGGTCACCGCGTCCAGCGACTCCGGGCTCATGCCCTTGGGCAGGCCGATCTGGCCCCGCCCGTGCAGCGCCGCGAGCGCACGGTCGACCTCGTGCTGCCCGCTGAGCACACCGCCGCCGCTGACCCGGGACCGGTACGCGGCGTACTGCTCGAGCTTCTCGGCGAACGTGGCGAACACGAACGGCTTGATCAGGTACTGGACGATGCCGAGCGAGACGGCCGACCGGACGGTGTCCAGGTCACGGGCGGAGGTCACCGCGACGACGTCGGCCCGGTGCCCGCCCGCCCGCATCCGCCGGCAGACGTCGAGCCCGTGCAGATCCGGCAGGTGCATGTCGAGCAGCACCAGGTCGACGTCCGAGCGGCCGAGCTCGCGCAACGCGTCGGCCGCGGTCAACGCCGTGCCGGCCACCGCGAACCCAGGCAACCGTCCGACGTAGGCGGCGTGCGCGGCGGCGGCGATCGGGTCGTCCTCCACGACGAGCACCGTGATCACGCCGGCACCGTGACCCGCAGCGGGAGACGGACCGTGAACACCGCACCCGCGTCGCCGGTGACGTCGATCCGCCCGCCGTTGCGGTGCACGGCCTGACCGACCAGCGCCAGCCCGAGACCGCGTCCGATCAGCCGCTCGTCGGTCTTCGTCGACCAGCCCCTGGCGAACGCCGACTCGACCTGCGCGGCGTCCAGCCCGGTTCCGGAGTCGGCGACCTGGAGGACGAGTGCCTCCTCCTCGACCCAGGCGCCCACCTCGACGCGGCGGGGCGGCGGCGCGGCCACCGCGGCGTCCACCGCGTTGTCGATCAGGTTGCCGACGATCGTCACCAGGTCCCGCGGGTCGGTGACGCCGGCCGGCACCTGCGCGTCCGGGTCGAGGATCAGCTCGACGCCGCGCTCGGAGGCCTGGGCCACCTTCCCGAGCAGCAGCGCGACCAGCACCGGCTCCTCGACCGCCTCGACGACCCGGTCGGCCAGCCGCTGGCTGAGCGCCAGCTCGCCGGTCGCGAACTCCAGCGCGTCGGCGACCCGGCCGAGGCCGATCAGCGAGACGACCGTGTGCAGCCGGTTGGCGGCTTCGTGCGCGGCCGACCGCAGCGACTCGGCGAACCCGCGCACGGAGTCCAGCTCGCCGGTCAGTGCCTGGAGGTCGGTGTGGTCGCGCAGCGTGACGACGCTGCCGCCGCCCGCCGGTCGCTGGTTGACCACCAGTACCCGGTCGCCGGTCAGGTGGATCTCGTCGACCAGCTCTCCGCCGGCCGCGAGTGCGGTTCCCAGGGGTAGCTCCGCGACGGGCCGGCCCACGGCGTCGGCGGGCAGGCCGAGCAGGCGGCGCACCTCGTCGTTGGCCAGCTGCACGCGGCCCGCCCGGTCGAGCAGCAGCAGCCCTTCGCCGACGGCGTGCAGCACCGCGTCGTAGTAGGCGTACATCCGGGACAGCTCGCGCGGGCCGAGACCGTGGGTCTGGCGCCGCAGGCGCCGGGTGACCAGCCACGTGCCACCGGCGGCGAGGAACAGCGCGAGCGCACCGGCGAGCGCGAGCGTCGGCAGCTGGCCCTGCAGGCTCCGGTCGATCGCGCTGCGCTTGATGCCGACCGAGACCAGCCCGCGCACCGCGCCGGCGTCCCGGATCGGTACCACCGCACGCACGGACGGCCCGAGCGTTCCGGTGTAGGTCTCGGTGAGGTCCTCGCCGCGCAGCGCCTCGTCGATGTGGCCGATGAACTTCTTTCCGATTTGAGCAGTATCGGGGTGGCTGTACCGGATGCCGACGGTGTTCATCACGACGACGAAGTCGGTGCCGGTCGCGCGCCGGACGCCTTCGGCATGCGGCTGCAGCGCCGTCGCCGGGTCCGCGTCGTCCAGCGCGTCCCGGACGGACGGGGTGGCGGCGACGGCACGGGCGATCGCGAGCGCACGGGTAGCGGCACTCTCCTCGGTGGAGTGCTCGGCCTGCGCGACCGCTGCTCCCAGCCCGGCGGCGACGACGACCGTCACGACCGCGATCTGCAACGCGAACAACTGCCGCGCCAGGCTCCAGTCCCGTGGACGTAACACCGGCCCCGCCCCCTTTCGCCGATGACCGCAGCCGTTGATGATCGCAATGTACAGAACAGTGACCGGTGTCACTTCGACCGCGATCCTGGGCATCAACTCAGTGAGCTCGACGAGAAGTCAGCTGCCGTGCCGCCGACGACATCGCGCAGAAAGAAGGGCCCCCACATGTCCACGACTGCCGCCCCGCCCGGCAATACCTCGGACACCCCCCCGCCGGGCGACACTCCGCCGCCGCGCGATCAGAACCCGCCGGAGCCCGCACCGCGCAAGCGCGACCGCACGCACTTCCTCTACATCGCGGTCATCGTCGCGGTCGTGCTCGGCGCCGCCGTCGGTCTGCTCTGGCCCGAGCTGGGCAAAGAGCTCAAACCGCTGGGTACCGGCTTCGTCAACCTGATCAAGATGATGATCGGCCCGGTCATCTTCTGCACGATCGTGCTGGGCATCGGGTCGATCCGCAGCGCCGCCGCGGTCGGCAAGGTCGGTGGCCTCGCGCTCGGCTACTTCCTGATCATGTCGACGTTCGCGCTGACCATCGGTCTGGTCGTCGGCAACATCATCCAGCCCGGCTCCGGACTGGACCTGGAAGCCAACACCGACGCGGGCAAGGAGCTCGCGGCCGACTCCGAGGGCGGCACGGTCGACTTCCTGCTCGGCATCATCCCCGAGACCATGGTCTCGTCGCTGACCTCGGGTGTCGTGCTCCAGGCGCTGCTGATCGCGCTGCTGGTCGGCTTCGCGCTGCAAGCGATGGGGCGTACCGGCGAGCCGATCCTGCGCGGCATCGGCTACTTCCAGAAGCTCGTCTTCCGGGTGCTGGCGATGATCATGTGGGTGGCGCCGATCGGCGCGTTCGGCGCGATCGCCGCCGTGGTCGGGGAGACCGGCTGGGACGCGCTGACCGCGCTGCTCCAGGTCATGCTCGGCTTCTACATCACCTGCGCGATCTTCGTCTTCGGTGTCCTGGGCGCGCTCCTGTGGGTGATCGCCCGGCTCAACATCTTCTCGCTGCTCAAGTACCTGGGCCGGGAGTTCCTGCTGATCCTCTCGACCTCGTCGTCGGAGTCGGCGCTGCCGCGGCTGATCGCGAAGATGGAGCACTTCGGAGTGGCCCGGCCGGTCGTCGGCATCACGGTGCCGACCGGGTACTCGTTCAATCTGGACGGCACCGCGATCTACCTGACGATGGCGTCGCTGTTCATCGCCGACGCGCTGAACCAGCCGCTCTCGATCGGCGAGCAGATCGGCCTGCTGCTGTTCATGATCATCGCGTCGAAGGGCGCGGCGGGCGTCACCGGCGCCGGGCTGGCCACCCTCGCCGGTGGTCTGGCGTCGCACAAGCCCGCGCTGCTCGACGGCGTCGGCCTGATCGTCGGTATCGACCGGTTCATGTCAGAGGCCCGCGCGCTGACGAACTTCGCGGGCAACGCGGTCGCGACCGTGCTGGTGGGTCACTGGACCGGCAACTTCGACCGCGACCAGGCCCAGCGCGTCATCGCAGGCCGGGCACCGTTCGACGAGGCCACGATGATCGACGACGACCACCACGGCGGCCCGGCGGAGAAGGACGAGCCGGCGCTGGCCGGTACGGCCACTCCGGCCACTCCGGCCGGGACCGCCGGGACCGCCGGGACCGCCGGGACCGCCGTGAAGGCGTAGAGCCCGGGGAGCGGCGCTGCGGCGCACTCCCCGTGCGGACGGCCGGTTCGCCGGTGCCGCCCCGGTCAGCCACCGGTGGACCCGGCGCCGTCCGCGGCACGAAGCGTGGCACCCGGACCGAGGCAGGTCGGTCCGGGTGCCACGCCCCGCTGCGCGCGGGGCAGAATCCGATCCGTGAGCCTGTTCCCGGCCCGCTGCCGGCCGTCGCCCGAGGCCGAGCGGGGGCACCTCGCCGGCCTGCTGCCGGGCGGGCCGTCCGGCGCGCCGGCCGACGGCGAGCCCGGTGGGGCGGCACCGGCCGGGTGCGCGGTCGAGACGTGGTTCTCCTGGGGTCTGGGCGCGCTGACCGGGGCGCCGGACGACCCGCCCGGCGCTCCGGCCGCGCCGGTCGCGGCCCGGGTGGAGGCACTCGCCGGAGCGCTCGCCCCACTACCGCTGGACCTCCGGCAGGTGCTCTCCGGGCGCGCGGCCCTGCACGGCTGGCGACGCGCGGGGCAGACCTCGGTGAACGGCAGTTGCCGGCTGCTGCGGACGGCCGACGGCTGGCTGGCGGTCAACCTCTCCCGCCCGACCGACCTCGACCTGCTCCCCGCCCTGCTCGAGGCCGAGATCGGCCCCGACCACTGGGGCGCGCTGGCGGCCGCTTCGGCGACCCGCCCGGCGGCCGCGCTCGCCGCCCGCGCGCAGCTGCTCGGCATCCCGGCGTCCGTGCCGGGGAGCGCCGCGGGTCTGGCGCCGCTGCGCCGCTCCCGGCTCGGGCAGCCCGGCGCGGTGGCACGCACGCCGGTGGTGCTGGACCTCTCCGCGATGTGGGCGGGCCCGCTCTGCGCGCACCTGCTCGGGCGCGCGGGGGCCGAGGTCGTCAAGGTGGAGGACGTCCGGCGCCCGGACGGCGCCCGCTTCGGTCCGCCGGAGTTCTACGCGACGCTGCACGAGGGCCACGCGAGCGTCGTCCTGGATTTCCTGACGCGGAGCGGACGGGCGGCGCTGGCCGCGCTGGCCGACGAGGCCGACGTCGTGGTGGAGAGCAGCCGCCCGCGGGCCCTGGAGCGGCTCGGCCTGGTCGCGGCGGAGTGGCTCGCCGCCCGCCCTGGCCGCACCTGGATCTCGATCACCGGCTACGGCCGGGACGACCCCGACCAGCGGGTGGCCTTCGGCGACGACGCCGCGGTGGCCGGTGGGTTGGTCGCGCACGCTGCGGACGGCACGCCGGTGTTCTGCGGCGACGCGATCGCCGACCCGCTGACCGGCCTGTTCGCCGCCGCGGCCGGGCTGGCGTCCCGGCGGTCGGGCGGCGGGCACCTGCTCGACGTCGCGATGGCCGGGGTGGTGGCCGACGTGAACCGGCCGGGCTCCGCGCCGGTGTGCCCGCACCACCGCGCTCCCGACGGCACCCTCCACCACGGGCGCCCGTCGTGCTGATTCTGGGCGCGGAGGTGGAGGGCGTCGCCGGAGTCGATGTGCGGATCGAGGGTGCGCTGATCACCGAGGTGAGCGCGGACCTCGCCCGGCGGCCGGGCGAACCGGCCGTCGAAGCCCACGGCGGCGCACTGCTGCCGGGCCTGCACGACCACCACGTCCACCTGCGCGCGTGGGCGGCGGCCCGCGAATCGGTGAGCCTGGCCGCGGCGCACAGCCCGGACGACGTCGACCGGCGGATCTCCGGTGCCGCCGCGGCGGCACCGGAGGGCGCCTGGCTGCGCGGCGTCGGGTGGCACGAGAGCACCGGCGGTGACCTGGATCGGCACCGGCTCGACGCGCTCGCCGGCCGCCGTCCGGTTCGGATCCAGCACCGCACCGGCGCCCTCTGGGTGCTCAACAGCGCGGCGCTGGAGCTGACCGGCGCCGCGGGCAGCGCGGTCGCGGGCATCGAGCGGGGTGCGGACGGCGAGCCGACCGGCCGGCTCTGGCGCGCCGACGAGTGGCTCCGCGAGCGGACCGCCCCGGCCCGCGATCCGTTCCCGGGTGCGCTGGCCGCCCTGGCCGCCGAGGCCGCTTCCTACGGCGTCACCCGCTGGACCGACGCGACCCCGGGCCGCACGCAGTCCGAGACAGACACCCTCGCCGCGCTCTGGTCGGGGGACGGCGCGGACGTCGCAGACGCAGGCACGGGGAGCGCCGCGGCGAGGCGGCTGCCGGGGCTGGTGCTGATGTCACCGCCGGGGCTGGCGCCACGCAACGGCGTGACGCTCGGGCCGCAGAAGCTCGTGCTCGACGACGCGACGCTGCCCTCGGTGGACGATCTCGCCGCGACGATCCGGGACAGCCACGCGGCAGGCTCGCCCGTCGCCGTGCACTGCGTCACCGCCGAGCAGCTCGTCACGCTCGTGGCCGCTCTCGACGCCGCCGGAGCCGTCGACGGTGACCGGGTCGAGCACGCCGGCGTCGTCCCGCCCGGTTACGCCGCCCGCTTGGCCGCGCTCGGCCTCACCGTGGTGACCAACCCCGGTTTCCTGACCGACCGGGGCGACTCGTTCCGCCGCGACGTCCCCGAGCCCGAACGGGACTGGCTCTATCCGGTGCGGTCGCTGCTCGACGCCGGCGTCACCGTGGCCGCGGCGACCGACGCACCGTTCGGCCCGGCCGACCCGTGGGTGGCGATCGCCGCGGCGACCCACCGCCGCACGCCCGACGGCCACGTCCTGGGCCCGGACGAACGCGTCCCCGCAGCGACCGCGCTGGACCTCTTCCACACCGACCCCGACCACACGGCCGGCCCACCCGCCCCGGGCAGCCCTGCACCCGGCCGCCCTGCGCCGCGGCGGCGGGTCGCGGTGGGGCAGCCGAGCGACCTGGTCCTCCTGCACACCCCGCTGGCCACCGCCCTCGCCGACCCCTCGTCCGCGCACGTCCGCACCGTCCTCTAGGGGACGAGCACGACCTTGCCTGGCAGCTTCCAGGCCTGGCCGCGCTCGTGCACCGACGCCAGCTCGGTCAGCGGCAGCCGCTCCGCGACGTCGATCTCCAACTCCCCGGCGTCGACCTGGGCAACCAGGGTCGCCAGCCGCTCGGCGTCGGGGTGCAGGTACATCCGCACCGCACGCACCGGGGCGTCGGTCGGCTGCTCGGCCGACGCGGTGACGTAGATCCCGTCCCGCGCGACGAGGCCGAGCGGCGAGCCGTCCGACCGCGGCACCACGTCGAGCACGACGTCGAACTCGCCGGTCAACGCCGTCGTCGTGTAGTCGACCACCTCGTCCGCGCCGTACCGGCGGATGCGCTCGGCGCTGCGGGCACTGGCCGTGGCGGTCACGTGTGCCCCGGCGCGCTTCGCGAGCTGGACGGCGAACCCGCCGACCGAGCCGCCCGCACCGGCGACCAGCACGCGCTGACCGGCGCGCAGCCCGGCGTGCTCGAACAGCGCCTGCCACGCGGTGAGGCCACCCACCGGCAGCGCCGCGGCGTCGACCAGCGGCACCGCGGTGGGAGCCGCGGCCAGCGCCGACTCCGGAACGACCGTGTACTCGGCGGCGGAACCGGCGTTGGTCATCCCTAACACGCCGATCACCGCGTCACCGGGAGCGAACCGCCCGGCGCCCGGGCCCGACTCGACGACGGTGCCGGACAGTTCGATGCCCGGGATCGCCGGGAACGTCACCGGGAACACCTCCCGCAGCACCCCGAGCCGGATCACGGCGTCGACCAGGTTGAACGCCGTGGCCGCGATCTGCACCAGCACTTCGCCCTCCCCCGGCACCGGCCGCTCGACCTCGGCCGGGGCCAGCACCGACGGCTCGCCGTACTCCGTGTACTGAATCGCCTTCATGGCATACTCCTCTCGGGATTGCTTCGAACTTGAAGCACCCCCAGACCGTAGCACGCTTCGAATTCGAAGCAAGTAGGATCTTCATGTGACCGACGCCCCACTCGACCCCACCGAGCTCGGTGCCTACTTCGCGCTGGTCGAGGTGAGCAGCCTGCTCCAGCACTCGGTCGAGCAGCAGCTGCGCACCGCCGGGCTCACCAGCGTCCAGTTCAAGATGCTGATGACGCTGCTGGAGGCGCCCGGTGGGCAGCTGCGGATGACCGACCTGGCCGACACCCTGGTGCTCAGCCGCAGCGGCCTCACGTACCAGGCGGGGCTGCTGGAGAACGCGGGGCTGATCACCCGCTCGCCCTCCCCGGACGACGACCGCAGCACCACGCTGGCGCTCACCGCCGCGGGCCGGGAGCGGATCTTCGCGGTGCTGCCCGGCCACGTCGACGTCGTGCGGCGCCTCCTGCTGGACCCGCTCGACCGTACCCAGCTCGACGCACTCGGCGCGCTGCTCACCCGCGTCCGCGACCACATGCGGGCCGCGCCGCCCCGGTCGGCGGCGCCCCGGACGAGGAAGCGAGCCGACCAGTGATGCTCTCCACCCGTGAGCTGCTCGAGGCGCTCGGCGACCCGAAGGCGGCCGAGTCGTTCTCCGCGGCACTCGGGACGCCGCTGCTCGCCGTCGACGTACCGGACGCCGCCTCGGCCGCCGGGCTCGCCGCACTCACCGGCCCTGGCCGGTGGGCGGTGGACATCCGGGCGCTGCCCTGCGTCCTCGCGCTGGTGGTGCCGGACCCCGCGGTGTTCACCGGCGCCGGCCACGTGCCGCTGCTGCTCGGCGACGTGCTGCTCACCGAAGCGCCGGACGCTCCCCGCCCCTACGTCGCCCCGGCCGGAGGCGTCCGGGCCGCCCTCGACGCGCTGACCGCCACCGCCGCGGCGAACCCGATCGCGGCGTCCTCGTTCGCGCTGCTGCTGCGCTCGGCCGAGGGGCTCGACGTCCCGGCGGGGCTGGTGGCCGAGTCCGCGACCTACTCGGCGTTGCAGGCCGGTGCGGAGTTCGCGCGCTGGCGGGCCGGGCGCCCGGTCCGCGCCGCCGGGCCGGCCGCCGACCGGGTGCGGATCGAGCGGGAGGGCGACCTGCTGCGCGTCACGATGACCCGCCCGGCCCGCCGCAACGCGCTGGACGCCCCGATGCGCGACGCGCTGGCCGAGGCGTTCGCGCTGGCGGTCGCCGACCCCGACGCCCGCCTCGAGCTGCGTGGCGAAGGGCCGGACTTCTGCGCCGGTGGCGACCTGGACGAGTTCGGTAGCCGACCCGATCCGGCGCTGGCCCACCTGACCCGCCTCACCCGCAGCCCGGCCCGCCTGCTGCACACCGCCGGCGCTCGCACCACCGCACACCTGCACGGCGCCTGCCTGGGCGCCGGCATCGAGCTGCCGGCGTTCGCGTCCCGGATCGTCGCCGCTCCCGACACGTCGATCGGCCTGCCGGAGGTCTCCCTCGGCCTCGTGCCCGGCGCCGGCGGCACCGTGAGCCTGCCCCGCCGGATCGGCCGCCAGCGCACCGCCTGGCTAGGCCTCTCCGGCCACCGCGTCGACGCGGACACGGCAGTGCGGTGGGGTCTGGTGGACGATGTGGCCGACCACTCTGGGTAGGGTCGGCCCGATGGCACTCACCGACAGCGAGATCCAGGCAGTGGTCGCCGAGCTCAGCGACGAGGCGCTCACCACGCCCTACCCCGGCCGGTGGGAGTACCACCCCGGCGACGAGCGGGTGACGATCGGCGTCGATCCGGGCCTCACCACGATCGTCGTCGACCGCGCGGACGGCACCGTGCGGATCGTCGACGCCGACGGGGAATCGCTGGTCAACAGCTCGCCGACCGCCCTGGTCGCGTGCGCCCGTGAGTACACCACCGCACTGGAGAACTCGATCCTGTCTGCCGCGGACGCGGACTGGGACGCCGTCGGGGAGGCGCTGCTCGAGCGTCTCCGCACGATCGACCCGGCGGCCGTCGAGGACGAGAACAGCATGTGGTCGTTCGCCGCCGAAGAGGTCGGCTACGGGATGTGAGGCAGGACCACACGCCGGGCGGTCACCGATTCAGGCGTGCGGCGACTTCGTGGCCCGTTCGCGTGCGCGCCGGTTGACCCGGACGCGAATGCCCGCGGCATCGAGATCGGTGCCGGAGGCCGACCGGGCGCGCACCTCGACCGGCTCGCCGGTGGTGTCGTCCACCACCGCGAGCGGCCCCTCGCCGTCCGCCTGCAGGTACCGGTCGCCCCACCGCATCAGCGCGAGCACGGCCGGCAGCAGATCCTCCCCCATCGGCGTGAGCACGTACTCGTACCGGGTGCGCTGGCCGGGCTCCCGGTAGGGACGCTTGGTGAAGATACCGGCGGCGACGAGCTCCTTGAGCCGGGCGGACGCGATCGCGTCGGTGATGCCGACGCGCGCGGCGAAGTCGTCGAACCGGGTGGTGCCGTAGAACGCCTCCCGGATCAGCAGCATCGCCGATCGGGTGCCGACGACGTCCATCGCCTTGCCGATCGAGCACTCCGACGCCTGCCAGCGCGACCGGTCGGCCAGCGGCCCTTCGAGTCTGATCGCCATGTGCAAAAGATTACTCCTGGCTAGACAGGAGCGTAGCCAGACGCTTAGCGTCCCTGGCTATGCAGAAGTCAAGTCAGCGGCTCGTTCTCGCGCTCCTGTGCGGCGCCCCGTTCCTCGCCGGCCTCGATCTGTTCGTCGTCAACGTCGCGTTCGCCGACATCGGCGCGAGCTTCCCCGGCCACTCGCTCGGCGACCTGAGCTGGATCCTCAACGGGTACGCGATCGTCTACGCCGCGCTGCTCGTCCCGGTCGGGCGCTGGGCCGACCGGATCGGCAACCGGCCCGCGTTCGTCGTCGGCCTGGTGCTCTTCACCGTGTCGAGCGCGGCCGCCGCCGCGAGCCCGAACCTCGCCGCGCTGATCGGATTCCGGGTCCTCCAGGCCGTCGGCGCCGCGGCGCTGACGCCGACGAGCCTCGGTCTGCTGATCCACGCCGTCCCGGCCGAGCGCCGCGCCGCCGCGGTCCGGCTCTGGGCCGCGACGAACGCGCTGGCCGCCGCTATCGGACCGGTCGTCGGCGGGCTGCTCGTCGAACTGTCCTGGCGCTGGATCTTCCTGATCAACGTGCCGCTCGGCATCGTCCTGGTGATCGGAACGCTCCGCAAGGTGCCCGATCACCGGGTCGCCGACCCCGACCGCGAGCTGGACCTGGTCGGCGCCGCACTCCTCACCGCCGGCATCGGCGCGCTCGCGTTCGGACTCGTCGAGGGCAACGAGCGCGGCTGGACCAGCAGCGGGATCCTGGTCGCGTTCGCGGTGGCCGCCCTGGCACTGGCCGGCTTCGCCGCCAACAGCGCGCGGCACCCGTCGCCGCTGGTCGACCCGGCGCTCTTCCGGGTACGGACGTTCACCTGGGCCACGCTGGCCACCGCGGTCTTCAGCGCGAGCTTCGCGGCCGGGCTGCTGGCGGTGATCCTCTGGATGCAGGAGGTCTGGGGCTACTCCGCGGTGCGGACCGGCCTGGCGATCGCGCCCGGCCCGCTGATGGTGCCGCTGTTCGCGCTCGGTGGCGGTGCGCTGCTGCGGCGGATCCCGGCCGGGCGGTCGGCCGCCGTCGGCTGCGCCCTCTGGGCGGTCGGCAGCGTCCTGATGCTGACGTCGGTCGACGCGCGACCCGCGTACCTGACCGAGATCCTCCCCGGCTGGCTGATCTGCGGCGTCGGGGTCGGGCTGGCGCTGCCGACGATGCTGGCGTCGGCGACCGCCCAGCTGTCCCCGGCGCGGTCGGCCACCGGGAGCGCGGTCGTGAACATGGGGCGCCAGGTCGGCACCGTGCTCGGGGTGAGCGTGCTGGTCGCCGTCCTCGCCTCCCCCACCGGCGACCCGACGGAGGCCTTCCGCCGGGCCTGGTGGGTGATCGCCGCGATCGCGGCCCTGTCCGCGCTCGCCGCCCTCGGCCTGACACCGCGCCGCGCAGCCGGGACGCCGGCACCGCCCGCGGCGGGCGTGGCTGCGCCCGGCGAACGCGGCGTCACCCACGCGGAGGGCCCGCGATGACCGCGACGGCGCGGAGCGCGACGGCGACGACCGCGACGACCGCGACGACCGCGACGACCGCGACGACGACCCCTACGGCGGGGAGCGTGGCCGTGGAGTACCCGGTCGACGAGACCTGGCAGGGGTTCGCCGGGGTGCACGGCGGCGTCGTCGTCGGCGCGCTGCTCACCGCGGCCCGGGCGCTGGTACCCGGCGTCCCCACCGCGGTCACCGCGCACTTCCTCGCCCCCGTCCCGCCGGGCCCCCTGCGCGTCGAGGCCGCGATCGTCCACCCCGGGCGCACGGCCGCCGTCACCGCGCGGATCGGCGCCGCGGTGACGGGGCTGGTACGCCTGGTCCGCGACGCCCCGACCGAGCCGTCGGCCGGGGCGCCGGCCTGGCCGGCGCCGGAGCCCACCGCCGCGCCGGAGACGCTGCCGGAGCTGCGGCTGCCCACCCAGCTCGTGCCGATCGGGCAGCACCTGGAGATCCGGCCGGTCAGCGCGTCGCGTCCGCTCGCGGGCGGGGACGACCCGGGATTCGACGTGTGGATCCGCCTTCGCCCTGCGGTGTTCGGGACCCGGGCGTTCGGCGCCGCGGAAGTCGCCGCGATCCTGCTCGACGCGCTCCCGCCTGGCTTGTTCGCGACGCTCCGCGAGCCGGTGCCGATCCCGACCGCCGAGCTCACCGCACACCTCACGCCGGCCACGTACCGGCCGGACGGCTGGTTCCGCCTCCGGCAGCGCACGGCCTGGTCCACCGGCAGCCTCTGCGTCGACGAGACCGAGCTGCGCACCGCCGGGGGCACCCTGGCCGCCCAGGCCCGTCAGCTGCGCCGCATCGTCCGGCCGTCCGCGGCGCAGCCGCCGGGTCAGCTACCGAGGTAGCGCAGCACCGCCAGCACGCGGCGGCTGTACCCGCCCTCCGCGAAGAGGCCGAGCTTGTCGAAGATCGCGTTGACGTGCTTCTCCACCGCGCTCTGCGAGATCGACAGCTCGGCGCCGATCCGCCCGTTCGTCAGCCCCTGTGCCATCAGGTCGAGCACGCCGCGCTCGCGCACGGTCAGCGTCGTGAGCGGGTCGGCGTGCGCCGGACGGGCCAGCAGCTGCCGCACCACTTCCGGGTCGAACGCCGCTCCACCGGACCCGACCCTGGTCAGCGCGTCGAGGAACTCCTCCACCCGCACGACCCGGTCCTTGAGCAGGTAACCGATGCCGGTCGCGGTGCTGCCCAGCAGCTCGGTGGCGTACCGCTTCTCGACGTACTGGGAGAGCACCAGCACCCCCACCGACGGCCACCGCTCCCGGATCCGCAGCGCCGCCCGCAGCCCTTCGTCGGTGTGCGTCGGCGGCATCCGCACGTCCACCACGACGACGTCCGGCTGGTCCGCCGCGACCGCCACCAGCAACTCCGCGGCGGTGCCGACCGACGCGACGACCTCGTGCCCCTCGTCGACGACCAGCCGCTCCAGCCCGACCCGGAGCAGCGCCGAGTCCTCGGCGAGCATCAGCCGCACGGCAGCACCGCCTCCACCGTGGTCGGGCCGCCCGCCGGGCTGTCCACCCGGAACCGCCCGTCGAGCGCCGCCACCCGCCGCGCCAGCCCGGTCAGGCCACCGCCGGACGGCGACGCACCGCCCACGCCGTCGTCCCGCACCCGCACGGTCAGCTCGTCGCCGGCCCGCCGCACGATCACCTCCACACCGGAGGCCGACGCGTGCTTCACCGCGTTCGTCACCGCCTCGCTGACGACGAAATATGCCACGGTCTCCACCATGCCGAGCGGCCGCTCGCCGAGCTCCACCGTGAGCGCGACCGGCAGCGGGGAGCGGTCGGCGACGGTCTCCAGCGCGAGCGGCAGCCCCCCGGCGTCCAGCGCGGCCGGGAACACCCGCCACGAGACCTCCCGCAGCTCCACCAGCGCGTCCGCCGCCTCGTCGTGCGCCTGCCGCAGGAGCGCGGCCAGCCGGGCGTCGTCGGGCGGAAGACGCCGCGCACGTCCCAGCAGCATCCCGACCGCGACGAGCCGCTGCTGGACGCCGTCGTGCAGGTCGCGCTCGATCCGGCGGCGCTCCGCGTCGACGGCGGCGACCACCTCGACCCGCGCGGTCGAGAGCTCCGCGATCCGCCGCTCGTACGCCGCACCGGTCCCCGGCCCGAGCCACCGCACCGCGACCCAGCGGTCGGCCGAGGCGAACGCGACGATGCCCGAGAGGTTGAGGAACGCCAGCACGGCGGCGAGCCCCAGCAGGTAGAGGACGTTGAACGGGGAGGCCTCGATGTCGTCGATCGGCCGCCACCCCACGATCCAGCCGACCAGCAGCACCGTCACCGTGCCGGCACCCCACGCGAGCAGCGCGACCAGGAGCCCGCCGAACACCCCGACCGGCACCCGGACCGCCAGGTAGGACAGTGCCCTGGCGCCGTCCCCGGCCGGAACCGGTCCGAGCAGCGCCTCGACGCGACGCCGATCGAGCCGGGCCAGCGCGGAGCTCACCGCACCAGCCCACGGCGCCGCCCGCCCACCCGTCACCGGCACCGCCACTCCGATCGCGACCAGCAGGCCCGCGGCGAGCAGCCCGGTGGCGGCGCCCAGCGCCGCGGCGACCAGTGCCCGCAGCCCGCGCCCGACCATGTCCCGCACGCACCGACCGTAGGCACCGGCGGCCACCGCCGACCAGAGGGGCGGCCGCATCACCGCACTGCGGAAAACCCCACCAGCGCCGGTACGTCGGCCAGCTGGCGCAGCTGGCCGTTCAGGTGGGTGCAGGTCGAGATGCCGGTGAGCTCCCGGCGGACCAGCGGCCTCAGCTCCCGGACGTCCAGCCCGACCCGCCGGCCCGCGCTGGCACCGGCCGAGGGGCACTCCACCCAGGGCAGCACCCGCGCCGTCGCGACCAGCTCGGTGATCCGGTAGCCGGCCGGGTCCACCCGCCCGTGCAACGCCCACTCGTGGATCACGGTCTCCCGGCCGTCGGCGTCCACGTGGGAGTCGCGGTAAAGGCTGTCGACCTCCAGCACCCCGTCGCGCGGCCGGACGTCGAGGCGGCGGGCCCGCCGCAGCGAGTGCGGCGGCAGCGGCGACCGCTCGTGCCACGCACCCCCGTCCGGCTCACGACCGCCCGGCCCGGAACCGTCCAGTTCGGGAGCGTCGGGGCCGGTCACCAGCGGGATCGCGTCGTCCCGCTCGATGCCGGCCAGAATCGTGCCGCCGCTGCGCCAGCCCGAGCACAGATCGGCCTGGGCGGCCATCGGCCGGGCGCTGCCCATCGGGAAGCCGCCCGCGTGCAGCGCGACGCCACTGACCAGCGTCGCGACCGGGAAGTCGTCGAGCAGCAGGTGCAGGCGGGTGGCCTCGGCGTAGTGCTCGGGCAGCACCGCCTGCACCCGGCGCCGGAATCCCCCACCCACCGAGGACCCGGCCAGCTCCGCGAGCCGGTCGTCCGGCGGGTCGGCGCGGATCGTCCGGAGCGTCCACCCGCCCAGGTAGTCGATCTCCGCGTCGACGCGCGTCGCCTCGGTCTCGTCCCGGCCGTCGGGGCCGCTGCGCAGGTCACGTGCCCGCGCGTCGACGACGAGCGGGCCGGACAGGCCGTCGGGCCGGAGCATGTCCACCGTGCTCGTGCGCCGCACCGAGCCCGGGCGCAGCGCGGGCGTCCCCCGCGTCGGCCGGTGCGTACCGTGGCGCGGATGTAATGGACGAATCACCATCCGTCCTTTTTACCCCGGACGCGAGCGGGGCGGGCCACGCTCTCCGGTGGCCCGCCCCGTCGGATGCTTCCCCGCCCGGGCAGCGAGGCCCGGGCGGCAGCTCAGTCGGTGACGTTCGACAGCGACGCCTCGCCGGGGAGCAGCCCCCGGTGGCCCATCCGCTCCGCCTTCGTGGCCAGGTACGCCTCGTTGGCCGGCAGAGTGGCCGCCGGCATCGCCAGCACCTCCGCGACCCCGACACCGGCCGCGCGTAACGCGGCCACCTTGTCGGGGTTGTTCGTCAGCAGCCGCACCTGCTCCACGCCGATCTGCCGCAGGTACGCCGCCGCCGGGCCGTAGCTGCGCCGGTCGACCGGC
>Ga0190269_10000805_pt1 | contig 15648 bp, 14 predicted proteins | sample Popmic249IS_FD_133749 | JGI IMG/M metagenome (GOLD analysis project Ga0190269, IMG submission 133749) | Populus adjacent soil microbial communities from riparian zone of Blue River, Arizona, USA - 249 IS | ecosystem: Environmental > Terrestrial > Soil > Riparian zone | place: USA: Arizona...
CAGCGCCAGCTCGCCCGCCTCAAGGCCTTCAAGGAGAACCGCGACCAGGCCGAGGTCGACGCCAAGCTCGACTCCCTGCGCGACGTCGCCCGCGGAGACGGCAACCTCCTCCACCCGATCCGCGCCGCCCTCGCAGCCAACGCCTCGATCGGCGAGGTCTGCGGCGCCATGCGCGAGGTCTTCGGCGAATACAAGGGCGGCGCCTTCTTTTAAGGGGTGGGCGGCGGTTGGGTCCGCACGCCTGAGGACTCCTGTGGGCGGCGCATTTCGGCGTCCTCGGTCGCCCGAATAGCGCTGCTATTCGGGCTCCCTGCGTCCTTGAACTGCTTGTCCCCAGAAGCCCTCAGTCGCACGTCCCCTGCCCGCCGACCACCCCGAGATCAGGATTTCAACAGACCCTTTTTCGTGACCAGGTCGAGGTCGAGGGTGCGGTAGCCGACTGACTCGAAGAGCACTACTACGCGGTCGTTGTCGTAGCGCTGGACTTCGCCCTTGCCCCACTCGCCGTGGGTGACGGTGGCGCCGACCTCGAAGGGTCGCTCCTGCTCCGGTTCGGGCTCGACCAGGCCTGCGTCGCAGTTGTCGCAGTTGCCGCACGGCGGCTCGTGCTCCTCGCCGAAGTAGCTGAGGACGAAGTCGCGGCGGCAGCCGCCGTGCTCGGCGTAGGAGCGCATCATTTCCAGCCTCGACTGCTCGTAGTCGGCGCGATCCTCAGGGGTGCCGCCGGCGAAGAAACGACGGATCGCCTGGTCCTCGGGGCGGTAGAAGGCGCAGGCGGCGGCGGGCTCGCCGTCGCGGCCGGCGCGCCCGACCTCCTGGTAGTAGGAGTCGACGGAATCGGAGAGGCCGGCGTGGAAGACGAAGCGGACGTTCGGCTTGTCGATTCCCATCCCGAAGGCGGTGGTGGCGACGATCGTCTCGATCTCGTCGTCCATGAAGGCGTCCTGCAGCTCGCCGCGGCGCTTCGAGGCGAGGCCGGCGTGGTAGGCCTCGGCGGCGACCCCGACTTGGCGCAGCTCCGCGGCAAGCTCCTCGCTCGCCCGCCGGGTGGCGATGTAGACGATGCCCGGCTTCTCTGCCTCCCGCACTGCCTCGACCAGCGCCCGCTCCTTGCCGTGCTCCTCGGTGAAGCGGCGGACCGCCAGGTGCAGGTTCGGGCGGTCGAAGCCGCGGACGACCACCTCCGGGTCCTCCATCCCCAGCCGCTCGACGATCTCACGCCGGACCGGGGGAGAGGCGGTCGCCGTCAGCGCCAGCAGGGTCGGGTGGCCGAGCTCGGCGGCGAAGGCGCCGAGACGGAGGTAGTCGGGGCGGAAGTCGTGCCCCCACTCGCTGATGCAGTGGGCCTCGTCGACGACCAGCAGCGAGGGCTTCGCCTCCCGCAGCTCCTCCAGCACCTCCTCCTTCGCAAGCTGCTCCGGCGCCAGCAGGAGGAACTCCCGCTCGCCCTCCCGCAGCGACTCCAATAGCTCCTCGCGCCTGCGCTCGGAGACCGTCGAGTTCAGCTCCGCCGCCTCGCCCGGCGCCGCCTCCTCCATCGCCTCGACCTGGTCCCGCTGCAGTGCGATCAGCGGCGAGACGACGATCGTCGGCCCTTCCATCAGCTCGCCGGCGAGCTGGTAGATCGCCGACTTGCCGTACCCGGTCGACATCACCCCGAGGGTGTCGCGGCCGGCGATCACCGCCTTGATCGCCTGCAGCTGGCCACGCCGCAGCTGCTCGATCCCGAGGGTCTCCCGGGCCAGCCGCGCGATCTCCTTTGCGGTCGGCATGGCGCACCCTCTACCCGCCGGCGCCGCGGCGAATGCTGAACGGTTCGTCCCAGCTTCCGCGAGGGGAAGGAACGCGACGGCGACGGTTGAAGCCGCAACCGATGATCGAGGTTTCCAGGACCCTGATGAAGTCCGAACCCGAGCTGGCGGAGCTGATCGCGACCGTCGATGGGCTCGAGGTGACGATGGCCGAGAAGGGCTTCGGCACCCGGGTCGAGATTCGCGCCGCCGAGGAGACCGGCCTCGCCGAGGCCGACCTGGAGGCCGTCCTCGACCGCCTCGCGGAGCCGCAACGGCGCCCGTTCGTCTGAAAACGAAGTTCAAAAGGAGACTCTGAAGCGTGAAAACCCTGAAGCGGCACCTCACGGTTGCCAACGTCCTGTCCATCACCGCTGTCTTCATCGCCCTCAGCGCGACCGCGGTTGCGGCAACCAAACTCGGTGCCGGCCAGGTGAAGTCCGTCAACATCGCCCGGCAGGCGGTGACCAACGCCAAAATCAAGACGCAGGCGGTCACCTCCGGGAAAATCAAAGACGGCGGCGTCAACGGCCGCGACATCGGCGCCGGCCAGGTGACGAGCGAAAAGATCGGCACCGGCGCGGTGACCGGCAAAAAGATCGGCAAAAAAGCGGTGAGCCCGCGGACGATCGCCGAGGAAGCGGTGACCAGCGGCAAGCTCGGGAACGAATCCGTCGTCGCCTCGAAGCTCTCGAAATCCCTCTACGAGCAGCTGGTGCGCAACGTCGCCTACGGCGATGCCAGCAGCGTCTCCGACAGTGAACCGAACAAGACCGCGACCGCCAACTGCCCGAGCGGCAAGGAAGCGATCGGTGGCGGTGTCCGACTGGAAGGCGAACTTGCGAACGTCTCTGTCATCGGCTCCTACCCCGTCTCCAATGGCACCACCCGCACGGGATGGGCAGCGCTGGCGCACGAGACCGGAGGCGATATCCCCGGAAACTGGTCGGTGACGGCCTTCGTCGTCTGCGCGGAACTCTAGGGTCCCCCTCGCATCGTGGAAACACGAAGGGCCCGCTTCGGCGGGCCCTTCGTACGTCTGGAAGGTGTCTGAGGGCACCGCGCCCGCCCCGTAAATAGACTTCCGCGGCCGATGCGCGAGAGAAACCCCGAAACCCACGACGAGAAGCTCTCCTATCTGCGCGAGCTGCGCGAGGCGGCGGTCCACTCCGCCTCCGAGGCGGCGGTCGAGAAGCAGCACGCGAAGGGCAAGATGACCGCCCGCGAGCGGATCGAGAAGCTGCTCGACCCCGGTTCCTTCGAGGAGCTCGACACCTTCGTCCGTCACCGCACCTACGACTTCGAGATGCAGAAAAACCGGCCCTGGGGCGACGCCGTCGTCACCGGCCACGGCACGATCGACGGCCGCACCGTCTTCGTCTTCTCCCAGGACTTCACGGTCTTCGGTGGCAGCCTCGGCGAGGTGATGTCGGAGAAGATGTGCAAGGTGATGGACTTGGCCGCCCAGGTCGGGGCGCCGGTGATCGGGATCAACGACTCCGGCGGCGCCCGGATCCAGGAGGGGGTCGTCTCCCTCGGCGCCTACGGCGACGTCTTCGTCCGCAACGTCCAGTGCTCCGGCGTGATTCCGCAGATCAGCCTGATCATGGGCCCCTGCGCCGGCGGGGCCGTCTACTCCCCGGCGATGACCGACTTCATCTTCATGGTCAAAGAGACTTCGCACATGTTCATCACCGGCCCGGAAGTGATCAAGACCGTGACCGGCGAGGAAGTCGAGTTCGAGGAGCTCGGCGGCGCGATGAGCCACAACTCGAAGTCCGGCGTCGCCCACTTCGCCTCCGAGGACGAGGAGAGCTGCCTCGAGGACGTGCGGTACCTGATGAGCTTCCTGCCTTCGAACAACCTCGAGGCGCCGCCGCGCTTCGAGCCCTCGGACGATCCCGACCGCGAAGACGACGAGCTCGACACGCTGGTCCCCGACGACCCGCAGAAGCCCTACGACATGCGCGACGTGATCGCCCGCGTCGTCGACGACGAGGAGTTCTTCGAGGTCCACGAGCACTTCGCGAAGAACATCGTCTGCGGCTTCTCCCGCCTCGACGGCTATCCGATCGGGATCGTCGGCAACCAGCCCGCCTTCCTCGCCGGCGTGCTGGACATCGAGGCCTCCGAGAAGGCGGCCCGGTTCGTGCGGACCTGCGATTGCTACAACATCCCGATCCTCACCTTCACCGACGTTCCCGGCTTCCTCCCCGGCACCGACCAGGAGTGGAACGGGATCATCCGCCACGGCGCCAAGCTGCTCTACGCCTTCACCGAGGCGACGGTGCCGAAGCTCACCGTCGTCACCCGCAAGGCCTACGGCGGCGCCTACGACGTCATGAACTCCAAGCACATGCTCGCCGACTACAACGTCGCCTGGCCGACCGCGGAGGTTGCGGTAATGGGCCCCGAGGGCGCCGTCAACATCATCTACCGCAAAGACATCGCCAACTCGCCGACCCCCGACGAGCGCCGCCAGAAACTGATCGACGACTACAAAGCCCACTTCGCCAACCCCTACTCGGCGGCGGAGCGCGGCTATATCGACGACGTCATCGAGCCACGCCAGACCCGCCCGAAGCTGATCCGGGCGCTGCGGATGCTGCAGACCAAGCGCGTCGACCAGCCGAAGCGCAAGCACGGCAACATCCCGCTGTAGCAGCGAAGTCCGCGGAACATCTTAAGCTCAAGCCTTCTTGATCAATAGGACGAGCGCTTGCCAGTCGGCGCTCCAGACGGGAGGCAAAGATGAATTACCTGAAAAGACTGGCTGTCGCTGCGTCGGTGGCGGCCGTATTCGCGGTTGTCGGAGCGGGGAGCGCTTCCGCAACCGTGATCTGCAAAACGAGCACGAGCCCGTGCGCGTCGCCCTACCTGAAAGGGACCTTGTTCAAGGGCACGCTCACCCCGGGGACGACGGCGGTGTTCAAAGCGGGGTTCGCGACGATCGAATGCACCGAAGGGCAGGGCTCGATCGAAACGACGACGAAACGGCAGCGCGACGGAAACAGTCAAAGGCATCACAAAAACGCTCAGCTTCGGCGGCTGCAACGCGACGCTGAACGTCCTCAAAACCGGCTCCGGTGAAATCCACTGGACGAGCAAATACAACGGCACCTTCACAGCGACGGGGATGGAAATCACAGCAAGTACCCTCGGGGTGGACTGCATCTACGGCGGCTCGATCAGCTCCGGGATCACCCTCAACGGGGGCACCAAACCGACGATCAGCATCAACGCCAAAGTCCCGCTGATCTCCGGCGGCTTCCTCTGCTCCAATCCGGGCACGATGACCGCCTCGCTGACGGTGACCGAACCGACTCCGCTCTACGTCCTGGCGAGCTGAACCGACTACGGAACGGCGGTGGCCTCGGTCTCGACGCCACCGCCGGCTCCGCGGCCGCCGGTGGCGCCGCCCTCCTCGGCGCCGAGGCGGTGGGCGAGGTAGACGGGGATGATCGAGATCAGGATCACGAGGACGGCGACGGCGTTGACGATCGGGAGTTCATGGGGGCGGAAGAGGTTGGAGTAGATCCAGATCGGCAGGGTCTGTTCGCCGGCGCCGATCGTGAAGTTGGTGACGATGATCTCGTCGAAGGAGAGGGCGAAGGCGAGCAGGCCGCCCGCGATCAGGGCACTGCGCATGCCGGGGAAGGTGACGTAGCGGAAGGTCTGCCAGGTGTGGGCGCCGAGGTCGGCCGAGGCCTCCTCGAAGGAGCCGGAGAGGCGGCGAAGGCGGGCGACGGCGTTGTTGTAGACGATGACGATGCAGAAGGTGGCATGGCCGACGACCACCGTGAAGAGGCTGAGGGGCACGTCGAGCACCTGGGTGAAGGTGTTGGAGATCGCGACGCCGGTGACGATGCCCGGCAGGGCGATCGGGAGGATGACGAGAAAGGAGATCGTCTCGCGCCCGAAGAAGCGGTGGCGGGCGACCGCGAGTGAGGCGAGGGTGCCGAGGACGAGGGCGATCGCGCTGGCCGCGACGCCGGCTTTGAGCGAGGTGAAGAAGGCTTCGCGCGCCGCCTCGTTCTCGAACGCCTGGCTGAACCAGTGGGTGGTGAACCCCGGCGGCGGCCACTCGAGGATCTTGCTCGAGTTGAAGGCGTAGATCACGATCACGACCAGCGGCACGTAGATGAAGGCGAGGCCGGCCACGACCGCGGCCCGCAGCAACATCCGGGAGCGTCTCGAGAGCCTCATCAGACGTGCTCGAATGCTCCCAGCCGGCGGGCGACCAGGAGGTAGGCGATCGTGACCACGATCGGGACGATCGCGAGGGCGGCGGCGAAGGGCTGGTTGTTGGCGACGTTGCTGAAGATGACGTTGCCGATGAACTGGTCGTTGGAGACCAGGCGCGGGGTGATGTAGTCGCCGAGGGTGAGCGAGAAGGTGAAGATCGAGCCGGCGACGACGGCAGGGAAGCCGAGCGGCAGGATCACCCGGCGGAAGGTCGTGAAGGGGGAGGCCCCGAGGTCCTCGGAGGCGCTGATCAGCGAGTTCGGGATCCGCTCCAGACCGGCGTAGATCGGCAGGATCATGTACGGCAGCCAGAGGTAGCTCATCACCAGCCAGACCGCGGTCTGCCCGTAGCCGGGGCCGCTGAGCCCGATCGGGTCGAGCGCCCAGTTGATCGCGCCGTTGGCGGAGAGCAGCGTCCGCCAAGCGTAGACCTTGACCAGGTAGCTCGACCAGAGCGGCAGCAGGATCCCGATCACCAGCAGCGCCTTGCCGCGCCGGCTCGCCAGCTTCGCCATGTAGAAGGCGATCGGGAAGGCAATCACCGCGTCGGTGAGCGTGACCAGGAGCGCGGTCCGGACCGTCCGCCAGACGATGTCGCGGTAGACCGGTTCGTTGACCAGCGATTCGAAGTTCTCGAAGGTGAATTCCTTGATCGTCGAGCCGCTGAGCGGATCGACCGACCAGAAGGCGGCGACCAGCAGCAGGGCCAGCGAGCCCAGGTAGCCGATCACCAGCCAGCCCACCGGGCCGGCCAGCAGCGCCCCTACCTGCAGGCGCTCGCGGCCGTGGAAAAGGTCGGCGAGCCGATGACCCGCAGACCTCCTCCCCGCGACCGCTTCAGATGCCATCGATCAGAGGCTCTTTCTCAGCCTTTGATCGTCGTCCAGGCTTTCACCCAGTCGTTGTAGTCCATGCAGTTTTCTTCGCCGTTGCCGCAATCCGCCAGCGGGGTTTCCCAGTAGTAGACCCGCTTCCAGAAGTCCGGTTCTTCGGCGTGGTATTCGGCGCAGAAGTTCTTGTTTTCCGTCTCTTTGCAGGAGAGTTCCTGCGCCGGCGCCTCGCCGAACCATTCGGCGACTTCCGCGTTGACTTTCGGTTCGATGATCCAGTTCATCCACTCGTACATGCAGTTGGGATGTTTGGCGTCCTTGGCGATCATCCAGGTGTCCGACCAGCCGGTCGCACCCTCCTTCGGCAGGAAGCCCTGGCTCGCCGGGCTGGCCTGCACCGGCACGCCTTCTTCCTCCAGCGCGAAGTACTGGTACTGCCAGGTGGTGCCGACCGCGACGTCGCCCCCGGCGAAGGCGGAGATCTGCTTTGCCGCTTCGGACCAGTATTCGCCGACCAGCGGCTTCTGTTCTTCCAGCAGGCCGACCGCCGCGTCGAACTGTTCTTGGTTCAGCTCGTAGGGGTTTTCGATCCCCAGGTCCGGTTGGTGGGTCTTCAGGTAGACCGCGGCTTCGGCGATCGACATCGGGTCGTCGTACTGGCTGATTTTGCCTTTGTATTTGGCGGCCACTTTCGGATCGAGCGTGACCTCCCAGGAGTTCGGAGCGGGTTTCACGTCGTTGCCGTTCCACATCAGCAGGTTGGCGCCGCGACCGTGGGGGATCCCGTAGTTGACGTCTTCGAAAGTGTTGTACGGCTGGTCCTTGAGGTCGCTGAAGACCGTCTCGTAGTTGGGGACGAGATCGGTGTTGACCGGGGCGACGAGGCCGGCGGCGACGAGCCGGGCGGTGGCGTTGCCGGAGGCTGAGACGCCGTCGTACTGCCCGGTTTTCATCAGCTCGACCATTTCGTCGGAGGTGCCGGCTTCCTTGTTGTTGACTTTGCAGCCCGTTTTCTGTTCGAACGGTTTGCTCCAGTCGGGTTCGACGTAACCGGCCCAGGAGATCAGCGAGACTTCGCCCTCGCCTTTGCCGAGTTTCTGCAGTGCTTCGCTGCTGCTTCCGCCAGCGCCGGTGGTGTCGTCGCTACCCCCGCCGCAGCCGGCGAGCGCGAGCATGAACACGACCAGTCCGGCAACGACGAGCCACGCCGTGCGGGCGGGGTTGCCATCCCTTCTCCTCATGATGGTGCTACCTCCTGTTTGGTGGACTTCCCGCCGACGGCGGCCGCGTGCTCCGGCCGCCACCCGACTAGGACTTCGTTTCCCTGCCCTGGCAACGCGCCAGAGGACGCGCTCTCCACGTTCTGTCTCACCAGCTGGAGCTTCTCCCCTTCGTCCAGCTGAACCGTGAAGCGGGTGACGCTGCCGGCGTAGGCGACGTCGACGACGCGACCGCTCTCCGTGTGGAGGCCGTCGGCCGGAGCGCCTGGCTGCAGCAGCTCGATCTTCTCGGGGCGGATCGTGATCCGCTCGCCGTCGCGCTCGAGCAGATTGGAGACGCCGACGAAGCCGGCGACGAACTCGTTCGCCGGACGCTCGTAGAGCTCCAGAGGCGACGCCACCTGCTCGATCCGGCCGCCGTTGAAGACGGCGATGCGGTCGCTCATCGTCAGCGCCTCGTCCTGGTCGTGGGTGACGTAGACGAAGGTGATCCCGACCTCGCCCTGGATCGTCTTCAGCTCGGTCTGCATCTCCTCGCGCAGCTTCAGGTCCAGCGCCCCCAGCGGCTCGTCGAGCAGCAGCACCTTGGGCCGGTTGACGATCGCCCGCGCCAGGGCGACCCGTTGGCGCTGGCCGCCGGAGAGCTCGCCCGGCCTGCGGTCGGCGTAGCCGGGGAGGCGGACCATCTCCAGCGCCTCGTCCCGTCGCTGCGCCCGCTCCGCCTTGGCGACGCCGGCGACCTTCAGCCCGTAGGCGACGTTCTCGCCGACGCTCATGTGGGGGAAGAGCGCGTAGTCCTGGAAGACCGTGTTGACCGCCCGGTCGTAGGGCGGCACCCCGCCGACATCCTCGCCGGCGAGCTCGATCGTCCCCTCCGTCGGGTCCTCGAAACCGGCGATCATCCGCAACGTCGTCGTCTTGCCGGAGCCAGACGGCCCCAGCATCGTGAAGAACTCCCCCCGGGCGATCTCCAAGTCGATCCCCGCGACCGCCGCCACCTCCCCGTAGTACTTGGTGAGGCCGGAAAGACGAATGTCAGCAGCTGCAGCGTCTATGCCCCTGACGTTATCCGCGACGGTGCGGATTGCAAGAACAAAGTGGACGGCGAGTCTTAGCCGCGGTGGAGTACGGCTCTAGGGGGTGGGGGAGGGGGGTCGGTGGAGGTCGTTCGGCGCGGAGCGTGGGAAGGGAGCCGGTGGGGGTCCCGGCGAGCACCTCCGCCGCGTGGAGCGTCTGCGGGCTAACGCCCCAATTCACCCGGCGCGGCTCCATGCTGAGTACGCCAGGACCCCCACCGACTCCCTCCGAATCACCGAGAGGTCCGTCCCTAATCAGCTAGGTCCCCGACGAGGACCTGTGCGACCCACCTCTACGCCCGCGGATCACGGCCGTCCTTCAGCAGCTGTGGGAGGAGGGGGTCGGGTACCCCCGTGAGGTACTCAGCATGGAGCCGGGCCAGGTAGGTCTGAGGCGTCAGCAGGTTTTCCGCCTCTCCCGGCGGAGGTGCTCCGAACAGGGGGCACCCCGCTCCGTCCAACCGCAAGCTGCTTCTAATAACCGGTCGGGTGACGCGCGACGAAGCCGACGTTGTCGCGCAGGTCCTCGTGCCACCGGGGGCCCGTTTCGCCGCCGCTATCCCCTGAGGTGTCCCAGCGGAAGCCGGCGATCACGGCGTAGGCGTGGCCGCCGTTGGCGTAGACGGTGATCCAGCGGCCTTCGCCTTCTTCGGCCCACGTCATCATCGGACCGGAGGGAAGGGGGCTTTCGAGGAATTTGCCGCCGTGAAGAGCGAAGGAGACGGCGCCGGAGCAGTCATAGCCGCGGTCCCACCAGCGGGCGTGGCCACCGCCCCAGACGTACGGCTTGCTGCGGATCTTGTTCGCCGCGGCGATCACCTTTTTGACCCGGGCGGGAGCGCTTTTCGGCGGGATCAGCATCCCGTTGGGCAGCAACCGCGCCTTCTCGGTCGGGGTGCACATATCGACTTCGGAGGGCGAGAGGCCGCCGCTCGTGCAGCGCGCGGAGGCGCCGGACGGGGCGATCAAGACGATGGCGAAGAGGGCGACGACAAGCGCAAGCCCAGCCAACCTGAAGTTGTGACGCAAACCGATTCTCCTTCGTCGGCCTACGGGGTTAGCTGTCGGGCTGGCGCGAAAGGAGCTTGCGCCCCCACCTTGGACCTGGTGGGTTAGCCCCGGAAACTTGGTTCCCCCGCTCCCCATGCGCCCTATGCGCTGAGGATTCGGCGTTCCGGTTATTGAACGCGGGCAGTGTAGACGATTCCACGGCGGTTCGCTTACAAAACGCAAATATTTGGTCGAAGATCCCGCTCCCATCGAGGATCTGTTCGACGCCTTGGCTGGTAGCTTGCGCCCTGGGATGAACCTTTCGGGCCGCAAAGCGCTCCTCACGGGGGCAACTGGAGGCCTGGGAAGGGCGATCGCAGCGGCGATGGCCGAGCGCGGGGCGATCCTCTCGCTCAGCGCCCGCAACCGCGATGCGCTCGAGCAAATGGCCTCCGAGCTGCCCGGCGACGGCCATTCCGTCCTCCCCGCCGACCTCGCCGAGCCCGGCGCCGCCGAGCGCCTCGCCGCCGAAGCGGCCGGGACGGAGATCCTCGTCGCCAACGCCGGCCTGCCAGGCGCCGGCAAGCTCGACGAGTTCAGCGCCGAGCAGGTCAAGCGCGCGCTCCGCGTCAACCTCGAGGCCCCGATGCTGATGGCCCGCGCGCTCTACCCGGCGATGCTCGAGGCCGGCTCCGGGCAGCTCGTCTTCGTCGCCTCGCTCTCCGGCAAGGCCGCCAGCCCCCGCACCTCGATCTACAACGCGACCAAGTTCGGCCTCCGCGGCTTCGCTCTCGGCCTGCGCAGCGATCTCAACCCCCGCGGCGTCGGCGTCTCTATCGTCTCCCCGGGCTTCATCCGCGAAGCCGGCATGTTCGCCGACGCCGGCTCGAAGCCACCGCCCGGAATGGGCACCTCGACTCCAGAGGAGGTAGGTGCAGCCACGGTCAAGGCAATCGAGCGCAATAAGGTAGAGGTGACCATCGCCCCCCTCCCCCAGCGAGCCGGCGCCCACCTGGCCCTGTTCAGCCCCGCCCTCAGCGTCAAGGTTCAAAGCGGCTCCGCCGGCCAGAAAGCCGCCAAAGACATCGCCTCCGGGCACTCCGCCGACAAGCGCTGAATCAGGCGGGTCCGGCATCCTCTCGAACGGGCGGATACTCAAAACGGCGGCCTAATTAGGCCGCCGTTTGTCCGGGCGAGAGGGTGCCGGACCCGCCCCCACCGATTGCCTAGGATGAACGTTGTGAGCAGCGATTCCTTCGGAGCCCGATCGACCCTTCAGGTCGGCGGCCGCGAGTTCGAGATCTTCCGCCTCGACGCACTCCAGGACCGCTTCGACGTCGCCCGCCTGCCCTACTCGATCAAGGTCCTGCTGGAGAATGTTCTGCGGCTCGAGGACGGCACCTCGGTCAGCGCCGCCGACGTAGAGGCGATCGCCTCCTGGGACGCCGCCGCCGAGCCCAGCGCCGAGATTCCCTTCCAGCCCGCCCGCGTCCTCATGCAGGACTTCACCGGCGTCCCCGCGGTCGTCGACCTGGCGGCGATGCGCGACGCGATGGAGGAGATCGGCGGCGACCCCGCCGCGATCAACCCGCTGGTCGACGTCGACCTGGTGATCGACCACTCGGTCCAGGTCGACGCCTTCGGCAACGAGCGCGCCTTCGCGGTCAACGCCGGGCACGACTTCGAGCGCAACCTCGAGCGCTACTCGTTCCTCAAATGGGGCCAGCAGTCCTTCGACAACTTCCGTGTCGTCCCGCCGGCGACCGGGATCTGCCACCAGGTCAACCTCGAGTACCTCTCCCAGGTCGTCTACAGCCGCGACAGCGGCGGCGTCCTGCAGGCCTACCCCGACACCCTCGTCGGCACCGACTCGCACACGACCATGGTCAACGGCCTCGGCGTCCTCGGCTGGGGGGTCGGCGGGATCGAGGCCGAGGCGGCGATGCTGGGCCAGCCGATCTCGATGCTGTTGCCGCAGGTCGTCGGCTTCAAGCTCTCGGGCGAGCTGCCGGAGGGGGCGACCGCGACCGACCTCGTCCTCACCGTGACCGAGATGCTGCGCCGGCGCGGAGTCGTCTCCAAATTCGTCGAGTTCTTCGGGCCCGGGCTGCCGACCCTCGGCCTCGCCGACCGCGCCACCCTCGGCAACATGTCGCCGGAGTTCGGCTCCACCTGCGCGATCTTCCCCGTCGACGCCGAGACCCTGCGCTACCTCGACCTCACCGGCCGCCCGACCGAGACGATCGAGCTGGTCGACGCCTACGCGCGCGAGCAGGGAATGTTCCATGACGCGGGCCACGACGAGTCGGCCCCGGACCCGGTCTTCTCCGACCTGCTCGAGCTCGACCTCGGCGACGTCGAACCGAGCCTGGCTGGGCCGAAACGCCCGCAGGACCGGGTGCCGCTGGCACAGGCCAAGGAGGCGTTCCTGGAGGCGATGGGCGAATTCGACCCCGACGCCGCCGAGCAGATGGGCAACGGCCGCGACGAGGCGATCGAAGAGTCGTTCCCGGCCTCGGACCCGCCAGCCGAGGACCACGACGACGAGGACGGCAAGCCGCGGCAGGCCGTGAGCGCGACCGCGACGGTGCCGAAGCGGACCCAGGACGCGATCGCGGTCAAGCTCGCCGACGGGACCGAGGTCGAGCTCGACCACGGCCGCGTCGTCATCGCCGCGATCACGAGCTGCACCAACACCTCCAACCCGAGCGTGATGGTCGGCGCCGGCCTGCTTGCCCGCAACGCCGTCGAACGGGGCCTGCAGCGCAAGCCCTGGGTGAAGACCTCGCTCGCCCCCGGGTCGACCGTCGTCACCGAGTACCTCGAGCGGGCGGGCCTGACGCGGTACCTCGACGCCCTCCAGTTCAACCTGGTCGGCTACGGGTGCACCACCTGCATCGGCAACTCCGGCCCGCTGGCGCCGGAGATCTCCGAGGCGATCGCCGTTAAGGACCTCGCCGTCTGCTCGGTCCTCTCGGGCAACCGCAACTTCGAGGGGCGGATCAACCAGGACGTGAAGGCGAACTACCTGGCGAGCCCGCCGCTGGTGGTCGCCTATGCGCTGGCGGGACGCATGGACATCGACCTCGCCGGCGAGCCGCTGGGCGAGGACCAGGATGGAGCGCCCGTATTTCTGCGCGACCTTTGGCCCGACGCGGAGGAGGTCAAGCAGGTGGTCGGGGAGGCGGTGCAGTCGGAGATGTTCAGGCGCAACTACGCCGAGGTCTTCTCCGGCGACGAGATGTGGAACGCGGTCGACGTTCCCTCCGGGGACCGCTACACCTGGCCCGACTCGACCTACGTCCGCCGTCCCAGCTTCTTCGAGCAGATGCCGGCCGAGGCGCCGGGCGTTGCGCCGATCGCCGGCGCCCGCGCGCTCGCCGTGCTCGGCGACTCGATCACCACCGACCACATCTCGCCCGCCGGCGCGATCAAACGCGACAGCCCCGCCGGTCGCTGGCTGACCGAGCAGGGGGTGGAGGTCAAGGACTTCAACTCCTACGGCTCGCGGCGCGGCAACCACGAGGTGATGATCCGCGGCACCTTCGCCAACATCCGCCTCCGCAACCAGTTGGTCGAGCGCGCCGGCGGTTACACCCGCCACTTCCCCGACGGCGAGGAGACGACGATCTACGAGGCCGCAACCCGCTACGCAGGCGAAAACGTGCCCCTGGTCGTCCTGGCCGGGAAGGAGTACGGGTCCGGTTCCTCGCGCGACTGGGCGGCGAAGGGAACGAAGCTGCTGGGGGTGCGGGCGGTGATCGCCGAGAGCTACGAGCGCATCCACCGCTCCAACCTGATCGGGATGGGAGTGCTGCCGCTGCAGTACGCCGCCGGCGAGAGCGCCGAGGTCCTCGGCCTCACCGGAGCCGAGAGCTTCGACGTCGGCGACCTCGAAGAAGGGCGGGCGAAGACGGTCGCCGTCACCGCCCGCAGCGACGGCGGTGGGGAGAAGACGTTCGAGGCGACGGTCCGGCTCGACACCCCGAACGAGGTCACCTACTTCGTCAACGGCGGCATCTTGCAGACCGTGCTGCGGAAGCTAAAAGGGTAGGCGCAGCGGGGCCGCGGGAGGCAGGGGGGTCCGCGCGACCCTCACTGCACCTGCGCGTCGGTAGCCAGGGAGGGATGCCGACGCGAGCCGTTCCCCCTGGCGGGACTGCCCTGAGGAACAGTCAGCGTTTAGCTATACAGGCTGGATCCACCCCGGTCAAGCGGAATCAAGCGCTTTGGGGGCGATTCCCCACCCTTTGCGCTCGATCAGCTCGATCCCGATCACGCTGCCGAGCGGTCCGACCGGGGTGAGGGTCGCCGCAAGCAGGGTGTAAGGGGCCTGCTTGCGGATGCAGGCGACCCAGATCAGGACGCAGAGGGCGATGAAACCGAGCCCGTGGGCCCAGCCGAAGAGCATCGTCTCGGTCTCGAACCCCGGCAGCAGCCAGAAGGCGATCAGGCCGGCGAAGATCGCCAGCTCCACCCAGGAGAGGCGCTTGACCCAGACGAAGAGCTCGCCCGGGACGGGCTTTTCGAACGGCTTGCGCGCCATCGGCTCAGGTCCCGGGCGTCAGCGCGGTGAGCACGATCCGCTCCTGCTCGCGCGAGTGGGCTCCGGAGTAACCCTCGCCCGGGCTAGCTCGGCCCTGGCGGCCGATGTAGGTGAGGGCGACGCCCTCGGGGAGGACCCCGGGCATCCGTCGGGACATCACCTTCCAGGCTCCCATGTTGCGCGGCTCCTCCTGGACCCAGGCGATCTCCTTCAGGTTCGGGTAGGAGGCGATCAGCCGTTCCAGCTGTTCCTTGGCGAAGGGGTAGAGGACCTCGACCCGGGCGATGGCGACGTTCTCGGCACCGGCCCGGCGCTCGCTGCCGTCCATGTCGTAGTAGACCTTGCCGGTGCAGAGGACGAGGCGCTCGACCTTCTCGCGGCGCTCGCCGGCGGTCGGGTCGTCGAGGATGAACTGCAGTTCGCCGTCCGTCAGCTCCGAAAGGTTGGCGGCCGCTTTGTCCAGGCGCAGCAGCCCCTTCGGGGTGAAGACGATCAGCGGCCGCGGCTTCTTGATCAGCGCCTGGCGGCGCAGCAGGTGGAAGTACTGGGCGGCCGTGGTCGGGTTGGCGATGCGGATGTTGCCCTCGGCGCCGAGGGCGAGGAAGCGCTCGATCCGGGCGCTGGAATGCTCGGGGCCGGAGCCCTCGTACCCGTGCGGCAGCAGCAGGGTGAGGCGGCTGGTCTGGCCCCACTTCGACTCGCCGGAGACGATGAAGCTGTCGACGATCACCTGGGCGGCGTTGGCGAAGTCGCCGAACTGGGCCTCCCAGAGGACCAGGGCGCTGGGGCTGGCCGCCGAGTAGCCGTACTCGAAGCCGAGGCAGGCGATCTCCGAGAGCGGGCTGTTGTAGAGCTCGAAGGGGGCGGAGGCGTCCTCGAGGTGCTGCATCGGCGTGTACTCGAGGCCGGTGTTCTCGTCGTGGAGGACGAGGTGGCGGTGGGAGAACGTCC
>Ga0190269_10000806_pt1 | contig 15645 bp, 15 predicted proteins | sample Popmic249IS_FD_133749 | JGI IMG/M metagenome (GOLD analysis project Ga0190269, IMG submission 133749) | Populus adjacent soil microbial communities from riparian zone of Blue River, Arizona, USA - 249 IS | ecosystem: Environmental > Terrestrial > Soil > Riparian zone | place: USA: Arizona...
CGTGCCTTGGACATGACCACCTCTTTCGCTGTGACCGGCGTTCGAGCGCATCACTGCATGTGATGCGAGGCTCGATGGTAACGATCAGCCGCAGCAGCTCTAGAACGCCTTTGTTCATTTAGTGATCAGTTAGGCGCGTTTAACTGTTCACTTCCGTCATGTGACAGAACAAAGAACCGCGTTAGGTCGTATGTCATCGCGCGCGTTGTGCGCGCGTAAGGAGCATGTAAGCTCGCCGCCCACGGCGTCGGCGCTTGCAGCAGCGATCGAGGCGGTTGGTGGAGACCGCGTGCGCGGGGCGAGGTCGCCAGCGCCGTGCGCTGATGTCGAAGCCACTGGTTTAGGCGTATGCGTCGCGTGCGTGTTCGAGCGTGCAGGGCCGAGCTCGCGGATGGGCCCCACACTCTGCTGCGCTGAATCTTGGTCCTATTTAGGACAGTCTGGCCGCGGACAGCTGCAGAACATGATGACAGGTGTCGCGGCAAGAATGCTTCCCTGTGACCCCGCCGTTCGACCATTGCGGCCGCGTTGTGGCGTATACGACCCACACAGCGTGGGTCCGCTGCTGCGCGGCTGGCTCTCGACCGCCCAGCTTGCACCTACAGTCACGAGCGCGCGATTCGTACAGCATGCAGCCATTCGCTGGCATACGCGTTGCTCATACCCGCTTCGACAATCGACCCAAGTGTCACCACGCTTGCGCCGCTGCGAGCGTGCAACCCAACGAGGAGATCACCATGACAAGCAAACAATGGTTGCTCGCTGTGCCTATGTTCTGTGCGGCGTGTGCTGGTAGTCAGGCGAACCAGATGACTGAAAAGCAGATGGCTCGCATCGAGATGCACGAGGACACGCAAATCGAGACTGTCGACAAGCAAGCAGACAAGCGGCAAGCCATCGTCGACAAGAACTTCGCCGCGCAGAAAGAGGCGGTCTCTGACCGTCCCGATGCAGAGCGCTCGGCAAAGATGCTCGACGAAGCCAAGGACCGCAGCGACTACCATGTGCAGACCCGCGCCGAGCTGGACAAGCTCGCGGTTCGCATCAAAGCCGCTCAGGAGAAGGTGAAAGTCCTCGGACCGAAAGCGCCCGAGCCTGTGCGCCAGGAGCTGAGCAAGATCTCGACGGAGCAATCGACGCTGCAAGAGCAGCTCGCGGAGATGACCGACGCTGCGCCCACGGGCTGGGATGAGGTCAAGTCCACCATGGATGATCGCATCTCGAACCTGGACTCACGCTTGAGCGATCTCAGCAGCGCTATCGACGACGCTGCCAGCTGACCCCGGTGTGACTTCATGAGATCTAGGCCCGACTGCTCGCACCGAGCGGCCGGGCTCTCTTGCTCGAGGAGAGCCTGGAAAAGCCCGCCATAGCCACGGCGTCGCCAAACTTGCGAGGTGCTTGGACTATTGCCGCTGATGGCTGCAGCTGGTGGCAAGTGCTGGTGCGCCCATACACCATTCATGCTACACCTAAGACAATGGTTGGCACCGAGTAGGAGTCCCCCTCGAGTCGCTCAGCCCGAGCTCACGATCAGCCCATGTCTTGGTCCAAGGATCAACGGCCGACGCACGCGCATGCCCTGGCAGCGAGCGCCGCATCTAACAACTCATCACACCCTGCGGCCTCGCTCATGGACCGCCGCTGGGAGCAGCGACGTGCCGCAGCCGAAGCGCGCTGGTCGGATAACACCTCCAGCCTCGTGCTCGAGCGCGCTGACGTGTCCGGTGTACAGCCTACGGCTCCCGTAGCCAGCGATGCGCTCCTGGAAGATATGCGGAGGCTCGAGCTCGGTGACCAACCGTTCGGCACCGGTCCCGTTTGGCTGCGCGATACAGGGCGGGCGATGCTGCTCGTAGCAGCTGTCAGCTGCAGCACGCTGCTCGCCCTGCTCTACTTCGGTGGGTTTCTCGGCTGAAGCCGACTAGAAGTTGATCTCGATCGCGCTGCTCGAGTAGCTCGCCTCACCGTGATAGACGATCTCGATGTTGTTGCCGTCGGGGTCCAACAAGAACGCAGCGTAGTAGCCGGGGTGGTAAGGCCGAGGCCCGGGCTTGCCGTTGTCTTTGCCACCAGCACGCAAGCCAGCTTCGTAGAAGCGCTCGACCGCGCCTTTTTCACGCGTTGAAAACGCGAGGTGAACGCGACCGGTCAGTGCGCCCGCCGAAGCCTTCGATTCCTTGGTGGAGACGAACAGCTCGTCAGCGTTGAAGAACTCTTCCGTCGCCATCGCGATCGGGATGTTGATCGTGCCGAGCACCGCTTCGTAAAAGCTTTTGCTCTTCGCGAGATCAGCGACGACCAACTGGATGTGGTCGATCATACGTCCGCGGTAGATTTTGTTGGTTTCCATGGCAGTTCTCCTCTGCACCGCTCTGAGCGATGACAGAAGAAGCGTCTCACAGCCCCCGATCGCCCACCACCGGCCGAGGGGTCACCGCGGACAGCGGCCGTCCGCAATGCAGGTTGTGCGCTCCGCTTATTCGGCTAGAGTTCGGCCGCGATGAGCAGTCAACCCCGCGATCCGGCGTTCGAGGCCGCACTGCAACAGGCCAGTGAAGAACACAAGCTCGCCGAGTGGTATCGCGACTGCGTGCGCCCGCTCTGCAACATGCCGCGCACGCAGTGGCCGCGCTGCTGTGGTCGCGGTTGTGAGCCGTGCACCGATCAGCTGGTGGCAGTGGCTGAGCGCATCGATGAGCTCCTCGGCCGTGGCTGAGCTCTCACTTCCCCGCCGCCCACAATAACCCCCGCTCCACGTGCTGCAGGAGCTGCGGTTCCTCCCAGCTCTCGCGCGTGTGCCCGAGGCCGGTGTAGAACGAGCGCCCTTCGCCCACTGCGTGCGCCCACGCGATCGGATGATCCTCGCCGTGCGTGCCGCCGCTGTACGAACGCTCGTCGAGCCGCAAGAGCACAGTCACACCACGTGCGCGCGGGTTGTCTTGGAAGTTGTACCACTCGTCTGTCCGCATCCATTCGCGAGGCAGGAACGAAACCAGCTCGTGCTCCTCGACGATCAAACTCGCTGGTTGCACGACGGGATGCCCTGAAAACCACGCGCCGTTCAAATCACGATAGAACGGCCAGTCATATTCGGTGTCCGCTGCGGAGTGCACGCCCACGAAGCCGCCGCCTCGCAGCATGTACTGCTCGAGCTCGGTTTGTTGTGCGGCATCGAGCACGTCGCCCGTGGTCATCAAGAACACGACCACGCTCGCGCTGCTGAGCTTGGTCACGAGCACTGCCGCGTCTTCCGTGCTCTCGATGCTCGCATCGTGCGCCGCCGCGATCTGGAAGAGCGCAGCGGTCGCGGGAGCGATGCTCCCGTGACGGTAACCAGCGGTCTTCGAAAAGACTACGATCTGCAGACCGCTGCTCGCATCGTGCGCGGCGCCATGCGCTCCGGAAGAGCAAGCGAGCGTGCCAGTGAATAGAAGAACGAGCACCCGGAGCATCATGCGCGGAGCGTACCACCGCTCCTTCCGTCAGCGCAGGTTCTTGGCCCAGGTCTCCGCCCAGTGATGCAGAGGCGCAAGCGCCGCCGCTAGCTGCACGCCCAGCTCGCTCAGCCGATAGCCGTCTTCCGCATCGACCAGGCTCACGCTGCGCAGCTCGTGCAGCCGCGTGTTCAAGGTCGCAGGAGGAAGCTCCGCGGCGGTCTGCAGCTCTCGGAAAGTGAGCACGCGCCTTTCGCGCAGCTCCCACAAGATGCGCAAGGTGCCGCGACGCCCGAGCAGGTCGAGCGCGGCCATGAGCGGCCGGCCGGTCTTGGAGCCGCGCACTCGCCGGCCAGGTCTCGGTGCTTCAATTTTCATAGCGCCAACGATGCGGCTCTGCTACAGATTCTGTAGCACCCACTTGCAAGGAGAAGGTCATGTCCCGCATGGTACCTGCAGCGCCACCCTATCCCGCGAGCATAGAGGACGCGCTCGCTAAAATCGTGCCGCCAGGCGTCGAGCCGCTCGTTCTGTTCCGCGTACTCGCGCGCGACGAGCGCTTGTTCTCTCGCTTCTTCGGCGGCTCGCTGCTCGACCGGGGGCAGCTCTCGCTGCGCGAGCGCGAGATAGTCATCCTGCGCGTGTGCGCGAACAATCGTTCTGAATACGAGTGGGGTGTGCACGTGACCTTCTTCGCAGAGCGCGCCGGTCTCAGCCCGGAGCAAGTGTCCGCGACGCTCGACCCGGACAGCGCACACGCTGCGTGGTCGCCTCGCGATCAGCTGCTCTTGCGCCTGTGCGATGAGCTGCAGCAAGGCACGACGGTGAGCGACCCCCTCTGGGCCGAGCTTTCTGCGCAGTGGTCTGATGAAGCACGGCTCGAGCTGCTCATGCTGGTCGGGTTTTATCGGCTCGTTAGCACGCTCACGAACACGCTACAGCTGCCGCTGGAAGCGTATGCCGCGCGCTTTACCGCGTAATCGGAGCGCTGCTGCGAAGCGGCCAAGCTTTTTCGTGGGGTGGCGAGCCTTTGTTGAATAGCCACGAGCTGCCTCCCGTCTCGCAAGAATCGCTGCCCTGACGCCACGCGCCGAGGGCTGAACTTGCACAGGAGGCAGTTATGAAAGGTTGGTCGTTCGCAGTGTTCGCGCTTGGGCTCTCATTCGCCGCTCCGGCGTTCGCGCACGATGATCATGATGATCGTGGCTATCGCGATGGGCGCGAGTATCGCGACGAGCGCGACTATCGTGCAGCGCGTGCTGTTCGCGGTGGCAACCCCGATCTCGATCACAATGGCTGGATCGGTCCACGCGACTTGCATCGCATCCAACGAGAAGCGCGGCGCGAGGAGGTGAGACGCCACTTCACGGCGCGCGCACGCGCCAAGCACCACATGTACCATCGCGCTCGCGCCCGAGCATACGCAGAGGACGCGCGCGAAGCCGCCGCACGCGCACGGGCGCACGCTGCTCGAGCGCACCACTGGTAGCCGCGTTCATGGAGCGCTGCCTGTAAGCAGAGCGTGCCTCCGCCACACTGCCAGCCATCCCTCTCGACGCTCCTCCGAGCGAGATGGTGGCTGCCAGTGTGGTGCGGCTCGCGATCCACATCAGCGCGAAACCCTCAGCCTCAGGCTCTGCGCCAGAGAGGCGCGAATGTGGCCGCGGTCAGCGGCGGGCAGTTTCGACACAGCTCACTTGCGCCGGAAACGAACCTGCGCCGCGCTGGCCAAGAACGCGCCACGGTTCAGGAATTACCGACTTCCGACGGCCTTGGCACCAGATCTGCATAGTTTGGCGAAACAATGCGTGCCGCAGCCCAAAAAACAGAGCCCCGGACTGCCCAGATGATCCAGCTGCGCGCGCAGTCGCGGCGCGCCGCTCGGGCCGCGGGGCTGCGCTACGTCGATGAACGGCAGCCCGGCTTGCGGCGCATGCGCAAGGGCAGTGGCTTCACGTACAGCGATGCGCAGGGCCGAACGGTCAAAGACACCGAGACACTCGCGCGCATCCGCCGCCTCGCGATTCCACCCGCCTGGACCGAAGTCTGGATCAGCCCGTACGCCAATGGTCACATCCAAGCTACCGGTCGCGACGCACGCGGACGCAAGCAGTACCGCTATCACACGGCGTGGTCGGCGAAGCGCAGCCGCGACAAGCACGAGCGCATCTGTGAGTTCGCGCGCCTGATGCCCAAGCTGCGCGCGCATTGCCGCCGTCAGCTGCGCAAGCCCGGTCTGGAGCGCGACACTGTGCTCGCGGGTCTCTTGCGCATCGTCGATCTGACAGGCCTGCGCGTCGGCAACGAAGAGTATGCGCGCGCGAACAACAGCTTCGGGCTGACCACACTGCGCTCGCGTCACGCGCGCGTGCACGGTGACGAGGTCGAGCTGCGCTTTCGAGGTAAGAGCGGAGTGCAACGCTGCGTGCGCTTCCGCGACAAGCGCATCGCCCAGTTGATCACGGACTGCAGGGCGCTGCGTGGTCGTCAGCTCTTTTATTTCCGGGACAGCGCGGGACAGCTGTGCGCGGTGCGCTCGGATCACCTTAACACGTACCTGCGCGAGCTCACCGAGCCGCGCTACTCAGTCAAGGACTTCCGCACTTGGTCGGCCACTGTGATGGTCGCGCTCGACCTTCGAGAGCGCGGCGTCGCAAGCTCGCAGCGGCAGGGCAAGAAGATGGTCTTGGAGGCTGTCCGCACCGCAGCGGAATACCTCGGCAACACCCCAACCGTCTGCCGCGGCAGCTATGTCCACCCGGCGTTATTCGAGGCTTACTTCGACGGCGAAATACTCCCGCCCGGTCCCACGCGCGGCGGAGCGTCGAAACACGAAGCCGCGGTGCTGGCCTTTCTCGAAGCCCGTCTCGCCCGCCCCAAGCCGCGCAAAGCTTCGCTCGAGTCGCAGCTGAAAGCGTCGGTGAAGGTCAAGCTGATGCGTGCCAGCTGAGACTGTGGACGCAAGCGACGAGCGCGTGCTAGCACGACAGTGCTCCGCGCAGTTGCGCTGTTTCCTAGGAGTTTCTGGCATGCCCGAAGTGCACTTCGACGTCCGCTGGCCCGATGGTGCGCGCTGTACGTACTACTCGCCTTCGACAGCCGTTCACCAACACTTGCGTGCAGGCGAGCGCTACTCGGTCGCAGAGTTCTTGCTGAAAGCACGCAGCGCGCTTCATCAAGCTTCCGAGCGCGTGCGCGCGAAGTACGGGTACACGTGCTCGTCCGCGATGAGCACATTGAGTCAAATCGAAGAGACTGCACAGGCGTATGCAGCGAACGACCGTGCCGAGGTCACTGTCGTTGCCATGCACGGGTGACCTCGCCATCGCGGCTCACAATAGCTGCACCCTGTCCGTACGCCGCCATCAGCGGCGATCGAAACCGAGGCTCTTGTTGATCGTGTCGACTTTGCGCTGATAGGCGGCTTGGCTCAACTTGCCACTGTCAAGCTCCAGCTGAGCTTTGGCGATCTTCGTTGTGCGCAGCGCCTCGAGCTCGGTGATCGCGGCTGCGTACGCACTGTCGTCGATCTTTTTGGCTGCGAGCGCGCGCTTGGCTGCCGACACATTGCGAAAGCGCGGGCGCTGGTTCGCAGCGACCGCCGGCTGCTTGAGATGGGTCTGTGCGGGCTCATCGGCCTTGAGGATCGGTGCGGGCTCCACGACCGGAGGCTCCGGCTGCGCGGGCGCAGCAGTAGGGATCGCTTGCTTCGTCGGCGGGGGCGCGTCGGACGGCGCGGCGACATCGCGAGGCTTGAGCATGAACAGCAGGACCGCAGCGACCGCGACGCCACTTGCGATCAGCGCGACTGCCCGCCGCTGAGAGCGGCGCGGAACGGTTGCGCGGAAGGTGTCCTCCTCGGTCGTGCTCGGCGGCATCTCGACGGCGGCGGCAGGGCCATGCACGCTCTGAGCTGCGGCCCCCGCAAGCGGCACGGAAGGTTCTTGCACGCTCGACGCTGCGGCTGCCGCGGAAGGTTCTTGCATGCTCGACGCTGCGGCTGCCGCGGAACGCACGGCAGGTTCTTGCATGCTCGACGCTGCGGCTACTGCGGAACGCATCGCGGGCTGTTGCACGCTCGACGCGGCGGCTACCGCGGCGGGTTCTTGCGTGCTCGGCGCTGCAGCTACCGCGGGCCGCGCGGCGGGTTCTTGCGTGCTCGACGCTGCGGCTACTGCGGGCCGCGCGGCGGGCTGTTGCATGCTCGACGCAGCGGCTGCCGCGGCAGGTTCTTGCGTGCTTGACGCTGCGGCTACCGCGGAACGCATCGCGGGCTGTTGCATGCTCGACGCAGCGACCGCGGAAGGTTCTTGCATGCTCGACGCGGCGGCTACTGCGGGCCGCGCGGCGGGCTGTTGCATGCTCGACGCAGCGGCTGCCGCGGAAGGTTCTTGCACGCTCGACGCTGCAGCTGCCGCGGGCCGCGCGGCATGTGCAGGCGCGAGCGCCGCAGCGGGTTCTTCGCGCACGACGGGCTTGGGCGGCTCGGCTCGCTCGGGGGCCTGAACAACGTCCGCGGCGGGCACGACAGAGCCGTGCACGCGCTGCAAAGTGGCCTGCACGAACACGATGAGCTCCAGCGCGGTCGCGTCGGTATGGTCGTCGGACAGCGCGAGGGAATCGATGGCCAGCAAGCTTGCGCTGAGCCAGCTCGTCAGCAACGCCGCGACCGAAGGAGTGATCCAACCGCGCAGCCGCTCCAGACCCAGCTGTTTCAAAGCGTCTTCCAGTTGCGCCGCGAGCGCTTCGTCTGCAACCGATTCCACCGCGGCAAGCTCTTGCGGAGGCAGCGCGGCAAACAGCTGCTGTTCGCGCGCACGCCGGAGCTCCTGCCAGGTCTGCGTGTTGAGCTTGGGAAGCGTGGGCGCCGCGCACAGCTGCTGGACGAGCTCAGGTGGCCAGCCCTGCGTGTCTGCGATGTCGGGTAAGTTATTCGCGGGCGCTGACGCGGCATCGAGCGCGAGCCAGCACAGCTGCCATGCGCGCAGCCGCATCTCGTCGCTTGGAGTGACCGGTAGGCCGTGCTGCGTGGCACACCTACGCACGGCTTCGTCGCACAGCGCGCTGAACACTGGGAGTGCAGGCTCTTGCCAGCTCGTGGCGACTTGCGGGAGGGATTTGGAGGGGATGGGCATAACGTACGACGCGCCGCCGTGGGCGGCAGAACCTTCCATGTTACAGCTCCCCGCGCACCAATGCAGCAGCCATCGGCTGCAGCAGCGGCACAGTCGTGCGCGCTACCGGTGCGCGCAGCACGCCGGGATGCGGCGCGCACTCACTCCATCGGACAGGGCTCGCGCGGCACTGGATCACCCTGCACCAAGCAACGCGAAATCACCGGTCGAGTCCACGCCACCCGCAACAATTCGTCGAGCGCGTACTGCACGCTGAATGGCAGCTCGTCTCAGATTGAGCTCATATTCGGCGCCGCACTCTCGTGCGAGAACAACCGTTGGAAACCTATCGTCATCGGACGCCCCCGCGGCAGTGAGCGTCTGCGTACGAAGCTCGCGCAGCGCCGCTGCATCAGCCCCCTTGAGCTCGATACCATCGTCCGCGTCGACGATCCCGGCCACCAAACCCACGACTTGATGCAGCCGCTGCTGCAGCGGCCAATCGAAGACTGGCTGCTTCGTCACCACGCCCCGAGGCAACTCATGGAAACGCGCGATCGCTCTCAGCACACCCGTGCGTGGTGTGCCCTCGTCCGCCAGTCGCTCGATCCAAGCCGCGCCATTTTGAACAGCACGCGTCGAGCGGACGTCCGCACCACAATCGTCGCAGCGGCATCGCAAACTCTGATCCTGTGTTGCGATCAGTCGATCCTCTCGGCTGCTACCACAGTCGTCTCGGCGCGAAGGCAGCTCTGCCAAGTGATCGAGCGCGAGCTCTTCGGTCAGCTGCTCGAGCATCGCCGCTGTGAGCTGCCCTTCCACGACCTGACCGATCGTAAAGGCCTTGCTCGCGTAGTAGTGGCAGTGCCCATCTACGATCAGCAGCGGCCTGCCGATTTGGGCCTGCCACCACAGCGGCGAGTAGTTGTAAAATCCCTGGCTCGCGACGACAAGTCGCAGCTGATCGCTGCCATCGCAGATACCTCCGAGCGGCGACTCGTTTGCACTCGGCACAGGCGGGTAGAAGTCGTCGTCGTCGGTGACATCACTATGCCACCAGGGAGCGTCCGCAGTGCAGCGGGCATCGGACGCGGAAAGCTCGGTGGCGCACGCGTTCACCCCACCCAGCAATGCGATCAGCATGAACCAACCGCCCCCCTGACAAGTCATGTGCGGACGATAGCAAAGGCCGATGGCTAACACAGCTCGCATCACCGATGCGCCGCTGTTGGCGGCAGTGAGAGCTGCGCGCATGACTGCAATCCGTTGCGGATTTCCGCGCCGGGCTATCGATCATCACGTCGGATGCGAAGGATCACCGGCCCGGGATATGCGTGACCTCCCGCGTCAATCTCCTGGGCCTTACGGCTTAGCCACAACTGTGGCAGTCCTGACAGGCCCGAAAAGTGCTTGATTCTGGGTTTTTCTCGGGCATCCGCCTGGATTCATGAGGTCGCTCGGTTTAGCGTCAAACACGCGGTAGGCCGCGCTGGAGGCGTTTCGGGTCGCGCCCGTATTCGGCGAATCTCATTTGGCTCACTCTGTTTTGGTCGACGGCACGGCTGCAAGTGCCACGCGCTCGCTGCTCGAAGCACAGCGGCAGGTGCTCGAGAGCATCGTGCGCGGACGTCCGCTCGCTGATGTCCTCGGAATGTTGTGTCAGATCGTGGAGGCTCGAGCAGGCGAGGACGCGCGCGCAGCCATCCTGCTGACCGACGAACCGAACGAGCGCTTGTTCCTCGGCTCCGCCCCGAGCCTGCCGCTCGGCCTGCAGGTGGCTTGGTCCGTACCCCTCCTGTCGTCCGGGGGCGCTGCGCTCGGCACGTTCACCTTGTATTCGCCCGAGGTCCGGGAGCGAACGCCCGAAGAGCAGCAGCTCGCCGAGGTGCTCGCACAGACCGCGGCGCTCGCGATCGAGCGCTCCCGAGCAGACGCTGCACTGCAGGCAGGGGCCCGACGGGACCGCTTCCTCGCAGAGCTCGCAGCCGCGACTCAGCCTCTCACAACGCCCGCCGAGCTGATGGAGACGAGCGCGCGCTTGCTCGCGCAGCACCTCGGTGCAAGCCGCTGCGCGTACGCGGAAGTCGAGAACGAGGATACATTCGTCATCACTGGCGATTACGGACCCACAGTGCCCAGCATCGTAGGCCGCTGGCCGGTGGCAGCCTTCGGGCCAGCGTGCGTGCGCGACATGCTAGAGGGCCGTGCGTACGTCGTGACCGATACAGACACGCACCCAGCGATCAGCGAAGAGCACCTGCCCGCGTATCGCGCGACCAACATCCGCGCGGTGATCTGCGTGCCGCTGCACAAGCAAGGTCGGTTCACAGCTGCGATGGCGGTGCACCAGGATCGCGTGCGCACGTGGCTGCCAGAGGAGATCGAGCTCGTCAGCTTGGTCGTCGCGCGATGCTGGGAGGCGCTGGAGCGCGCGCGCATCACGCGTACGCTGCAGGAGAGTGAGGCGCGCTATCGCGCCATGGTCGAGGCTTCGCCGGACTGTGTGACGCTGACAGCGGCGGACGGCAAGCTCTTGCAGATCAATCCTGCCGGCCTCGCGATGATCGAAGCGGACACCGAGAGTGCGGTGCTCGGCAGCTCGATCTACGAGCTGATCGCGCCAGCACATCGCGCGGCGTTCGAGCGCCTGAACGAGCGCGTGTGTCAGGGCGAGCGCGGCAGCTTGGCGTTGGAGCTGGTGGGCAAGCGCGGTGGCCGGCGCTGGATGGAGCTCTCTGCGGTACCGCTGACGCTGACGAAAGACGCACAGCGCGCGCATCTCGCGATCGCGCGCGACATGACTGCGCGCATGGAGGCGGAGCGCGCGCTCGCGCAGAGTCGGGCACGCCTGGACTATGCGGTCAAACTGTCAGGCGTCGGCTTTTGGTATTGTGACCTGCCCTTCGATGAGCTGATTTGGGATGAGCGTGTCAAGGCGCACTTCTTCTTTGCGCCTGATGCACGCATCACGATCGACGACTTCTACGCGCACCTGCACCCCGAGGACCGCGAGTCGACGCGCGAAGAGATCGAACGTTCGATCGACACTCAGATGCCGTATGATGTTGTGTACAAGACACAATGTCCTGTAACTCACGAGATCAAGTGGATCCGCGCGCTCGGCGGCGCGATCTACGACACGGCAGGCCAGCCATGTCGCTTCGATGGTGTGACCTTGGATGTCAGCGCGCTGCACCGCGCGCACGAACGGCTCGCTGAGTTGCTCCAGAGCGAGCAGGAAAAAGGGCGCGAGCGAACGCAGCTTCTATCGCAGCTGCAGGAGCAAGAACGTCGCAAGGATGAGTTTCTCGCCACGCTCGGTCATGAGCTGCGCAATCCGCTTGCAGCGCTGCGCTTCGGGCTCGAGTTGCTCGACCGCAGCCACGGCCCCGAGATCAGCGCACGGGCACACGCGACGATGGAACGCCAGCTCACACACCTCGTGCGCATGGTGGATGATCTGCTCGAAGCCTCGCGCATCACGCTCGGCAAAGTTGCGCTGCAGATCGAGCGGATAGACTTTCGTGTGGCCTTGCAGAGCGCGATCGAGACCGCGCGACCGCTGTTCGAATCGAATGGTCAAGCGCTCGAAGTGCGTGTGCCCGAACAGGCGCTGCCGATCGATGGAGATCCGACGCGCTTGTCGCAGGTGCTCGCGAACTTGTTGAACAACGCCGCGAAGTACACGCCGAGCGGCGGCCGGATCGAGGTACGCGTGGGCGTCGTGGGCCGCGAGCTGCATGCAGCGGTGATCGACAACGGCACGGGCATCCCCACCGATATGCTCGAAAAGGTGTTCGATATGTTCACGCAGATCGAGCGCTCGGTGAAGCACGCGCGAGGCGGGCTCGGTCTCGGGCTCACGCTCGTGCGCAAGCTGGTCGAGCTGCACGGTGGCAGCGTTGTGGCATCGAGCGCGGGGCCTGGGCGAGGCAGTATGTTCACCGTGCGCTTGCCGCTCGCAGAGGGCGCCGGCGCGACGAAATCTGACGCACCAGCGCAGTTAGCCACCACGAGTACTCCGCTGCGCGTCCTGGTCGTCGATGACAACGAGGATGCTGCGGAGTGCCTGGCGTCCCTGCTCGATCTCGCAGGCCATCGCACGCACCTCGCGCATTCCGGACCGGACGCGGTCACGAGCGCGCGCGCATTTACGCCCGATGTGGTCCTGCTCGACATCGGTTTGCCGGGCTTCGATGGCTACGAGGTTGCGCGCAGGCTGCATCAGGAGCTCGGCGAGCGTGTGCCGCGCTTGGTTGCCGTCACGGGATTCGGCGCCGACTCGGACCGCAAACGCTCGCACGAGGCTGGTTTCGACGCACATCTCGTGAAGCCGATCAGCACCGCGCTGTTGATGAAAGAGCTCGCGGCTGTCGCGGGTGACAACTAGCGATCAGGCTGGCCCGCAGGCGGTGCCGTGCGTATCTTCCGAGTGATGCGCGCTCGGTGGGCATGGATGCCAGCTTTCATGGGTCTGATCAGCGCGTGCCTGAGCACGCGCCTGGTCAATCTCGAAAACGTCGATGCGCGCTGGCCGGCGCTTTCTGCACAGGGCGGGTGGCGTGCCGATGTCGCTGAGCTGCTCACGCACTACGAAAAACTGCCTGTGCTCGCACCGGAGGATGAGCGGCTCGAGCCGCTCTTCGGTGGACTCACGACGCTCAGCTACTTCGGCGCAGATGCGCTGCCGCGCGTGTTGGATCAGCAGATCCCAGCGCAGGGCGCCGCCGTGGGCCGCACATTGGAAGACGCCTGCAGCAGGCCACCTACCAACATGGAGGAGGGGTTTGCGACCACAGGCACTCCGGTGTTCGTGCCGGTGTGGCTGCCGCTCGCGGTCAGTGGCGGCGCGGCGCCTGCCGGTGCTAGCTGCGGAGAGCGGGGCCAGCCGAGCTCACCGGAGGTGTTCTGTGTTTTCGGGCGACTCGCACTTCAGCCCGAGCCAGGGCGCGCGCTGATCTTGGTAGCGCATGGCATGTTCGACTCAGGCGCGCAGCTGTACGTGCAGCGCTTGGCGGCGATGCTCTACGCGCTCGGCCACTCGGTGCTGCTCCCGGACATGCGCGATCATGGCGACACCTTTCGCGCGGCGCCGCAGCTCGCTGCCACGTTCGGCACGCTCGAAGGTCCAGACATGTTGGCGCTCGTCGCCCAAGCGCGCCAGACTTGCGGCGCGCTTATCGGCCGCGCGGGTATCGCCGCGGTGAGCGGCGGCAGCTTGAACGCGATCCGTGCGCTGACACTCGACCGCGAGCACAGCCTAAACGCTGGCGTGCTCGCGCTGAGCCCGCTGCTCGACGTGCGCCAGACTCTCGCTGATATCTCGGAGACCGGCGCTTGCACGCTCACGAGCAGCGTGGAGCTGACCTGGCAGGACGATCTGGCGATCGGGCTGGCAGCCGGTGCTGCAGCCTTTGGCGGCGCCGCGCTCGTACAGGCGCTGCACGGCGATGCGCTCGATGGCCAGACTGCGCTCGCGGGCGGCATCGCTGCAGTCACCGGGCTCGTCGGTGCGATCAGCCTGGATGCGTTCTTCGACGGTGGCAGCGACGCCTGCGTCGCGCAGCACGCGATCGCGGACATCGTGCAAGGCGCCCTGCGGGTGCGCTGGCGAACGCTGCAGCAAGTACCAGGCACGCTCTCACCCGCGGGGCAGCGCATCGCAGCTGACAGCGTCAAGCTCGCGGACTACATGCGCGAGCGCGCCCATTATCAAGCCAAGGTGCACAAGCTGCCGCTGCGCCTGTTCGAAGCCCGTACGCTCGCCCACGACCTGCGCGCGACGCTCGCCGCCGACAGCGGCCACGAGACGCGCCTGCTCGTGCTCGGCGCAGACGATGACCCGATGGTTCGCGTGCCTGCGCTGCGCGAGCTTGCGCGGCTGACACGCGACATCCCTCAGATCGCTACGCACATCCTCGCGCACGGTGGGCACGGGGCGATGGCACTCGTCCAGCCCGCTGTCACGCGGGCCGTCGTGCAACGCTTCTTCGCACCGGAATGAGCTACTCGACCTGGTCGGCGATTTCGAGCGCCGGGTTCGCGCTGAAAAAGCCGCGTGGCTGCAGTTTGAAGTGAATGCTCTCGCTCGGCATCACCGGAAAATCCTCAGGCTTCGACAGGTGCGTGAAGCCGGTGGTGTACCAGAGCACGATGTCGTCGCCGTGCAGATGCTCAGCTGGCGTGCTGTAGGCGCCAACACCGTCGCTCATCTGCGCTTGGTTCGGAAAGTCTCCCGCAGCGTACAGCTCGCCCTCCCTGTAGCGCGTGATCCAGAGTGGATGGCGCGCGAACTCGGCGCGCATCAGGCCCGGGAAGTCCGGCGCGCTGTACGGCACGGCGAAGGTCGCTGGCTCGAGCGCGTAGCTCGTGGGCTTGCCGTACTTGTTCTTCTTGTTTGCGCTCTCGATGTGCCAGTGACGCGCGCTGGAAGGGTCAGCGTCGCGATAGCCTTCATGCTCGATGTGTTGCATCACAGCGCCGAACGAGTTCTTGAAGCCTGTGTCGGGCAAGTGCGCGGCACCCATCTCCATCAGCGTGTTGCCAGTCCCATCCACATCGAGATCGAGTCGGAAGCTCAAGAAGTGTTGATGATTGGGCGCAGAGATCCAGACACCGTTCGCGTCGAGCGCGACCTTCGCCGCTTCGGCTTCTGGAGTCGCGTCCGTGCCGCGATTGAGCGTCGTGCCGGTCAGCTGCACCTTTACCTCGATGCTGCCATCGAGCTTGAAGATCCAGTCGAAGCCATAGATGTAGTTACCGATCCAGCAGTTCCAAGTCACCACCAGCTCACGACCGAGGCGCGTGTCGCGCTGGTAGTTGCTCGGATCGGTGCGCGTCCACAAGATGCCCGAGTCACGCTCATACAGACCGACTGTGCCCGGATAGTCGATAGCACCCGTGCTGTTTTCTTCATCCGGACCGATGTCAGAGAAGAACACTGCATCTAACAGCTGCGTATTCTCTGGAACATCGCGGTTCGGCTCGAGCGGCTGCGCGAGCATGCCCGCGTTGTACTCGCCGACATCGAATGCGCTGCGCCACAGCCAAGCGTCGTCGCCCATACCGTACGGCACGTAGATCTCTGACAGTGC
>Ga0190269_10000807_pt1 | contig 15637 bp, 15 predicted proteins | sample Popmic249IS_FD_133749 | JGI IMG/M metagenome (GOLD analysis project Ga0190269, IMG submission 133749) | Populus adjacent soil microbial communities from riparian zone of Blue River, Arizona, USA - 249 IS | ecosystem: Environmental > Terrestrial > Soil > Riparian zone | place: USA: Arizona...
CGACAGGCGCGGCCTGACGTCCTGTAAGGTGTTGCGAGCACCACGGGGCTGTGGCGCAGCTGGTAGCGCACCACACTGGCAGTGTGGGGGTCAGGGGTTCGAGTCCCCTCAGCTCCACCCTTTGGCGCAGGGCCGCTGACCTGGGGAAACCCAGTGCAGCGGCCTTCTGCGTTGATCGTTTCGGGCGCCGCCCGCAGGCTGGGAATCACCCGGGAGGCACTGCTCCCCGGTGTTCAGGCGCGTTCACGGGCGCAGCGGCCCCGCCCCGTTATGGCATCCCATACCGGCACCGGGTGGATCCTCCGCTGTCCCTGCAGCGGAGAACTCACCCGAAGCGGCGCTTCCGCGGAAGCGTGATGTAGCGGCCCCTCTAATCGCTCGGTCGGCCTTTCCAGATGAGGTCGGCGCAGCGTCGCCCGCGATAGGTTCGCGGCGTGGTTGAGCGCGTGGAGCCGATGCACCCGCTCGTCTTTGGGGACAGCCTCAGGTGGGAGCCCAACGCCCCCGAGGCCTGCCTAGTTGCGGACGACTTCGCGAGGGCTGCGCTCGCGCAGCGTGCCCACCCTGACGACCGCTGATCAGCGGTGCGTCGTTCTCCGCTGGGACATGGCGCTCCACGCTCAGATGGGACCACCCAACGATGAGGCGCGAGCACAGCACCGTCTCTACGCACATGGCCTGCGCGAGCTTCTCTGGCTCGGCATCGTTCGTGACAGCGAACTCGTCGCTCAGCTCCGTCCGATGTGGACTCCGGTCGGAGACGGCCGTCGGATTCACCCCATCCACTACGTCGTGCCTTCGAAGGAGTGCGTTGTAGAGGTCGTTGCGGCGGACGTCGAACTGTTCCGCATCGACGGCACGACCCGGGATGCTGCGACGCGCAGCCTCGCATCTACCTCGGATCGGTAACGGCTCTTACCGGCCGTGCCCGCCCGGCCGTACGAGGGCAAGCGCCACTAGGTGGGACGGCCAAACAGAAACGCGAGGCCCAACCCGACGGTTCCGATGATGAGTAGGGGAACCGATTGACTTCCACTTCCCTGGACGAGTCCCAACGTGCCTAGGGACACCGCCAGCGCACCCACGAGGCCGCACCATACGGCCAACAGGATGAAGCCAACTCTCGGCCTACTCATGCCCTGGAGGCCCGGCATGTGCTGATGATCACGCTGTCGAAGGTAGCGACCTTCGCGTCGAGGAACGGCACTTCCAGTCGATCGGCCGCTCCCCGATAGTTGCGACTACTCGACCTTCGTGGCGTAGCAAGTCAGAGTCGACCAACTCTTGATCAGAACGCCGTTCGCCGCCTCGACATGAGACTCCAGCGTGAATGCGAGGTTCCCCTCGGGGTCGAGGTGCGCGACCTTCTTGCCCTTGGGAAGCGAGACGCTTCCCGCTACGCGGCCCGTGCGCTGCTCGACGATCGCGATGGCTTCTTCGCTGATACACCAAATGAGCCCGCGAGCGTCATCGGACACCAGCTTGCCGACGGCTTCCGGCAACACGACCGTCATGGGATCGCTCGTCAACCGCACGATGGTGGAGGTTGGCCGGCGCGTCCAGACGGGCGGTTCGCCCTGGCCACCCTCGGGTGGTCCCGCAAGGGTGGCCCAAACTTGATCTCCACCCGCCGCGTTAGCCACTGGCGGAGTCGGCGACGTAGACGTGACCTTCGGCGGGTCGATGCCGAGCGTTGAGATGCCGCCATCGAACCCGGCGATCGCCTTCAGTTCTGAGCCGTGCCGAACGATGACGGGCTGGAGGCCAACATTCAGCCGACGTGTCCGACCCGTGGCGGGATCGAAGATCCCCACGCTCGCCGTACGCCAGTTCGCCATGACGAACGCTCCGCCCTGCGGGATCAGCGTCATGCAATAGCGAATGAGACCTTTGTCCCATTGGGCAACGACCGACAGATCCTCTCGCGTCAGTTGGAAGAGACGACTATCCGTGGCCGCGTACAGGTGGTCACCGTGAAGGGCCAGGGCCGAGACGCCCTGGTGCCTCGTGCGGATGTCGGCGAGGGGTCTTCCCGTAGCGAGGTCCAGTCGATGGAGCCGGAGGGCTGCATGGGACACCCCCCACCCGTCGCCCGCGTAGACGGACTGGCTCGCCGGGTCACTCAGGATCTGATTCACGCGGTCACCCGGAACGGCGACCGACCACTTCTCCTCGACCGACAGCACCAAGTGATGATGTCGTACGGGCCACTCAGGTACTGCCAGTTTTCGCGTCCAGCTCTGGTGCAGAGAACGCCGGTGCTTCGCCACTGCCCGACAGACGGGAACGCCGCCTACTCGTCGGGCTCGCGGTTCTTCCCATGGCAGGCGTAGGTGCACCGGATGACCATGTTGTCGTAGACAGCACAGCGGTCATGCCGCCCCTTCTTGCAGAGCGGGCTGGGCTCATGGCCTAGATCGAAATAGACCTTCTCCATGCGTCGAGCATGGCGTACCAGTGCGCATGTAGCGCCGCTTCCTATTGGCGCTCGCGGGCGAGCCAGCTGAGCCAGCGGGCCGTCAGGTAGACCAGCGACCCGAGCACAGCACCGCAGGCGAGGACGACAGGTGATCCGTAAACGAGCGAATCGCTCGCCTCGTCATCGCCCAAGTTGCCCAGCAGCCACGGGATCTCCAGCAGCAGCATGCCGATAACGACGAAGGGCCATGCGCGCATGAAGCGACGCTATCGCCGCCTAACCTGCTCGGCGGCGCCGGAGTGCGACCGCGTGCCCGCCGTGTGGCCGATCAGGACCAGCTCTCGCTATCGCCGCTTGGTCTTCGGCTTCTTCTTGGGTCGCGGTGCCGGAGGCCGGGGCGCGACGGGTTGGTGGCACTCGAAGAGGCCGTACACGGTGCCGTCGCCACGGGCAGTGTTGAGGTCGGCGACCATGATGAGGTGCCGGCCGCGGGTCTGGCGCAGGCGGCGCTGGAAGGCGGCGAGTGCGGGGTGGCTGGTGGGAAGGGTGAGCGCGAGCTCGGCACCGGCCCCTCCGGCGATGACGATGGCGTGCTCGTCGTTGTCTATCGCGACGGCGGACGCCCCGTACGGGTCGAGCTCGGCGAGACCTGCCGCGAGGGCCGTGCCGCGCAGGGGCTCGGGTGACAGCACGAGCAGCGGGACCTCCGCGCCGGTGGGCTTGGGGGCGTCGGCCGGTGCCGGTCGGTGGAGACGTGCCTTCTTGCGCAGCTCGGGAATGGCGTCCCAGTTGAGGTGGCCGAGCGTGACGGCGGTGCCGGGGCTGACGAGGTCGCTCCCGGCCACGTGCAGTCGCAAGGACGGACCCTCCAGGTCCGGCGCCGGCTGCTGGTGGTGGATGGTGAAGCTCACCAGGTCGCCGTCGGAAAGGCGCACGCTGCCGGTGGCGGGGGCAGGATCGGTGGCAGGTCGAAGGCCGCGTTGGTCGAGTGCGCTCACGGCCGCGAGCGCGACGGTGAGCAGGTGCGCGTCGTCCCGGCTGATCTCCTCGGGACCGTCGGGTCCGAAGGCCAGGCAGGCGGGCATGAGCGGGTCGTCCTTGGGCCAGGCGTAGCGGTGGGCCTTGGCCGTCACGTCGGGCGGGAGCTGCTCGGCGGGGTCCAGCAGCAGCACGACGGACTCGGGCATCTGCGGGTCGTCGCTGTCCGGTTGGAGCTCGGGGGGCTCATGCCCCGGGTAGAGGGCCAACCCGTGCTGGACGCCGGCCTGGCCCATGATGATCGCAAGGTAGGGGGCGCTGCCGCGATCGGTGGCCAGCGTCAGGAGCAGGTGCTGCTCGTCGCTCCATCGGGTCCAGGGCTCGGCCTGCCGGAACGCGAGGGCCTGCTCCAGCAGCAGGTGCCAGTCGTCGGGGGTGGGCGGATCACTCGGCTGGCTGCGGCCGGACAGGTGCGCGACGAGGCTGTCGAAGGTGTCTTCGGCCTCCGCGCCGGGATGGACCTCCTCGGCCCGCATGGCGATGCCGGCCTCGACGAGCGCGGAGCCGACCGCCGCCGCGCTGCCGACCGGGCAGAGCACCCGGCCGGGCCGGCCGGCCGGGAGGTTGGCCGCGGGCGTGGCGAGGGCAGTCCCCATGGCGCTGCACAGCGCCTCGTGCGTCGTCTCGCCGGCGGCGACGCCGCGGATGAGGCCGGTGTCGACGTCCAGGACCAGCGCGGCGCTCAGCCGCTCGGCGCCCGTGACTCTGATGGTGGGCGGAAGCTCACGGGACAGGACCATCCAGGTGATCGTCGATCTCTGCACGAGGGGAATTCTCGTGGACGCGCGCGGCGGAGAAGTCGCCACCCGGGCGAAGGTCGCTGACGTTGCGCCCCTGCTCCAGGGTTCCTGGTCGTGGTCGCGCTCCCGCCGCCGTTCGCACGCGACCGCCCGCGCGCGCTGAGGTGGTGACTTCGGTCGCCGGGCGGCGCACGATGGGGACCACCTGGAAGGAGCGTCCGCATGACCGAGCCTGACGAGCTGCCCGACGAGCTGCCCGACGAGGTGCGCGACCCCTTCCGCGCGGCCACAGGGCCCAGCCCGTACGCCGTACCGCTCACGACGCTGGTCGGCGGCGCGTACGTGTCGCTGACCGAACAGGTCGAGGTGCAGCCGGCGTCCGCGCCTGACCTCGGGCACCACGCCGGGCCGGTGCTCGGCGGCGGAGAAGAAGACTGAGCTACCCCAGCAGCTGCCGGGCCAGGGCAGCGCTCGCGGGGTAGTCGACCTTGCTGACGGGGGTCCGCGGCACCTCGGGGACGAAGAGCACCTGCTTCGGCACCTTGTAGGCCGAGATGAGCGAGCGGGCGTGCTGGCGCAGGTCCTCCTCGGTGACCTGCGAGCCCTCGCGCCGCTGTACCAGGGCGGTGACCTGCTGGCCCCAGCGCTCGTGCGGCGTGCCGACGACGACGGCGTCGAAGACGTCCTCGTGCCGGAGCAGGACCGCCTCCACCTCCTCGGGATGCACCTTCTCGCCGCCGGTGTTGATGCAGACCGAGCCGCGGCCCAGGACGGTCACGGAGCCGTCCGCCTCACGCCGCGCGAAGTCGCCCGGGATCGACCAGCGCACGCCGTCGACGACGGGGAAGGTGGCGGCCGTCTTCTCCGGGTCCTTGTAGTAGCCGAGCGGGATCGCGCCGGTGCGGCCGAGCATGCCGTCCACGCCCGGCGGGCACGGTCGCAGCCCCGCGTCGAAGACCTCGACGTCGGCGCCGACCCCGAACCTCGGCGCACCGGCCGCCCCCTCGGAACCGTCGTCCACGCGGGAGCCGGTCGCGCCGGACTCCGAGGACCCGTAGGAGTCGAGGATGAACCGCCCGGGCAGCGCCCGGCGGATCTCCTCGCGCACCCCCTCCGAGAGCGGTGCGGCACCGTTCGAAACGGCGGCCAGGCTCGACAGGTCCCACCGGTCGGGGTGGGCCAGGATGGTCTCCGCGACCGGTCGCCCCATCGCGTCGCCGAGGAACGTCAACGAGTTGACCCGTGCCTTCTCGACCAGGTCCAGCACCCGCTCGGGGTGGAAGCTCGGCTCGGTGTAGAGCGCCACCGTCGCGCCCGAGACGTGGCCGTTGCCGAGGATCCACTGGCTGCCGCCGTGCATCATCGGGCCGCAGGCGAGCAGGGTCATCGGGCTCTCGTTGGCCGCGGCCTCGGCGGCGAGCTGCTCGACCGACTCCATCGGGGCGCCGAAGCGGCCGGCGTTCAGCGCCGCCCGGAGGATGTCCTCGTGGCGCCAGACCACGCCCTTCGGGTTGCCGGTCGTGCCACCGGTGTAGAGGACGTAGCGGTCGTCCGCGCTCCGTCCGCCCAGCCGCTCCGTCGATGCGGCGGCCAGGGCGTCGTCGTACCGGTCGTCGAGCACGACCACGTGCCGCAGTGCCGGCAGCGACAGCGACTGCAGCGCCTCCACGTGCTCGGGCGCCACGATCGCGGCGACGCAGTCGGCGTTGTCGTAGAGGTAGGCGAGCTCGTCCTGCAGGTACTTGTAGTTGATGTTGATGGGAATCGCGCGGGCCTTGAAGCAGCCGTAGAACGCGTCGACCCACTCGATCCGGTTCGCCGAGTGGACCGCCACGTGGTCGCCGGGCTGGACACCCAGGGAGCGCAGGTGGTTGGCCAGCCGGGTCGAGCGCTCGTCGACCTCCGCGTAGGTCCAGTCGCGCTCGAGCGTGGCGATCGCCACCCGGTCCGGTACGGCGTCCGCCACGGCCTCGAGGACGTCGGCGAGGTTCAGCGGCCGGGGCTCTGTGGCGGAGGTCACCTCAGCACTGTGCCAGCCGACCGTCCGGCCGTCACCGCACGTCGTGCACACGCCCACGGCGCCGGGCCCGTGCTTCTCAGCATGGGGCCCGTGCCGTCGGCGTCGGGGGGACCGCCGAACCCATCGTGCCCTCGCCGGCGGGTACCGCGTCAGGGCCGAAGGTCCTTGCGCTGCAGGTGATCTGAGCCTTACCTCAGTGACCAAGCGCACGTGGTGCCAGGCCCTCGGCGGACATACCCTCCCCGGTATGCGTCGACGCTCCTCCCTGCTCCTGTCCGCCGCCGTGCTGAGCGGCCTGTCCCTCGCCGGCTGCGGCGACGACGCCCCGACGAGCGCCGGCGGCTCGCCCAGCCCCACCGTCGCGGCCGTTCACGCGGAGCAGGGGGTCGTCGTCACCGGTGCCTGGGTCCGCGCCACGACCGGCTCCGCGACGCCCTCCATGACGGGGGCGTTCATGGTGCTGCGCAACGACGGCGACGCCGACGTCGTCCTGGTGCGCGCCCGCACGAAGGTCGCCCGGATGACGCAGCTGCACGAGATGTCGATGGTGGACGGCAAGGCCACGATGCACGAGGTGTCCGGCGGCATCCGGGTGCCGGCCGGCGGCAGCGTGACGCTCCAGCCCGGTGGCTACCACGTCATGCTGATGAAGCTGGCGCGGCCGCTGCCCGCCGGCGAGGAGGTGCCTCTGACGCTCACCTTCTCCGACGGCACCTCGCAGACCGTGACGGCCCCGGTGAAGGTCTTCGCCGAGGAGACCGGCGGCTACTCGCCGACCCCTGCGCCCATGCACTGACGTGTCGTCTCGGCGCCAGTTCCTCGGCTACCTCGCGACCGCCGGAGCGGCGGCCACGTCCGGCGCCCTCGGCGGACGGGCCTCGGCGACGACGGAGGCGCCCGCGGCACAGCCTGCGGTGCGATCCTTCAGCCCGCACGGGGAGCACCAGGCGGGCGTGCTCTCGGCAGGCCAGGCCGTGCTGCACGCGGTCGCGCTCGACCTGCTGCCCGGCACCGACCGCGCGGCGCTGGGCCGGCTGCTGCGCGTCTGGACCGGCGACGTCGAGGCGCTCATGACCGGCCGGGGCCCGCTCGGCGACCCCACGCCGGAGCTGGCCGAGGGGGGCAACGGGCTCACCGTGACGGTCGCCTTGGGGCACGGGGCCTTCGCCCTGCCCGGGCTCGCGGAGCGGAAGCCGGCCGGGCTCTCCGCCGTACCGCCCATGCGGCACGACCGGCTCGAGCCGCGCTGGAGCGGGGGAGACCTGCTGCTCCTCGTCGCCGCCGACGAGGCGACCTCGGTCGACCACGCGGTACGCCGACTGCTGCGCGACGCGGAGCCCTTCGCCCGGCTCCGGTGGCGGCAGCGCGGTTCGTGGCGGGGCACCGACGCGCACGGCCGGACCGTGACCGGCCGGAACCTCATGGGGCAGGTCGACGGCACCGGCAACCCGCCGCCCGGCGCGCTGCGCGACCAGACCGTCTGGGCCACCTCGCCCTCGTGGTTCGAGGGCGGCACCACCGTGGTCGTGCGGCGCATCCGCATGGATCTCGACGACTGGGACCGGCTGACGCGAGACGAGCAGGAGGCGGCGCTCGGCCGGCGGCTGGCGAGCGGCGCGCCGCTGCACGGGAGCCAGGAGCGCGACCCGGTCGACCTGCGCCGGCTGCCGCCCGGCTCCCACGTCGCCGTGGCCCACCCGAGCGCCAACGGTTTCCGGCGCATCTTCCGCAAGGGCGTCAACTGGACCGACGAGCGCCTCGCTGCGGACGGACCGGTCGTGGAGAGCGGGCTGCTGTTCCTGTCGTTCCAGGCGGACGTGGCCAGGCAGTTCGTGCCCGTCCAGCAGCACCTCGACCGCGCCGACGCGCTCAACCGGTGGACCACCGCGACGGGCTCGGCCGAGTTCGCCGTGCTGCCGGGCCTCCAGCCGGGGCGCTGGCTCGGTCAGGGACTGATCGGGCCCTGAGCTGCTGGTTACCCTCGGAGCATGAGGACGAGGCTTCTGATCCCCTCCGTCGGGCTTGCCCTGATGGGCCTGCTCACCGCCTGCGGTGACGACGAGAGCTCCACGCTCCCCAAGGGCGGCGCGTCGCAGGGCGCCCACAACGCGCAGGACGTCGGCTTCGCGCAGGGGATGATCCCGCACCACCAGCAGGCCGTGGAGATGGCCGACCTGGCGCTGGCCAAGAAGGTCTCGCCCCAGGTGAACGGGCTCGCCCGGCAGATCAAGGCCGCGCAGGGCCCGGAGATCGAGCAGATGACCGAGTGGCTGCAGGGGTGGGGCGAGGACGTGCCGGGCGAGCACGGGGCGGGTCACGGCGGAGCGATGGCCGACGGAATGCTGAGCGAGGAGCAGTTCCAGGCGCTCGAGAAGGCGGAGGGGAAGGCCTTCGAGGTGGCCTTCCTCGAGGGGATGGTCGCCCACCACGAGGGCGCGGTGAAGATGGCCGAGGACGAGCTGGCCAAGGGCCAGGACGTCCGCGTCAAGGCGCTCGCGCAGGCGGTCGTCAGCGCGCAGACCGAGGAGATCAAGGCGATGAAGGCGCTGCTCGCCAAGTACTGACCGTCGGCGATTGTGCCATTGGCTGTTGTCACTGTACGGTGGCCGGCCATGAAGAGCTTCCGGGGCAGGGTCGCGGTCGTCACCGGGGCGGCGAGCGGCATCGGGCGCAGCCTCGCGCTGCAGCTGGCCGGCGAGGGCGCCCGGCTGGCCCTGAGCGACGTCGACACGGTCGGCCTCGCCGAGACGGCCGCACAGGCCCGGGCCCGGGGTGCCGAGGTGCACGAGCAGCACCTCGACGTGTCCGACCGGGACGCCGTCGTGGCCTACGCCGCCGGTGTGGTCGAGCACTTCGGCGCCGTGCACCTGCTGGTCAACAACGCCGGCATCGCGCTCACCGGCCACGTCGAGGACCTCGACTTCAAGGACGTCGAGCGCATCCTCGACGTCGACTTCTGGGGCGTCGCCCACGGCACGATGGCGTTCCTCCCGCACCTCGTCGCCAGCGGCGAGGGCACGCTCGTCAACATCAGCAGCCTCTTCGGACTGATCGGGATGCCCGGCCAGAGCGCCTACAACGCCGCGAAGTTCGCCGTCAGGGGCTTCACCGAGGCGCTGCGGCAGGAGCTGCTCATCAGCGGGCAGCCGGTCACGGTGACCTGCGTGCACCCCGGAGGGATCCGCACCGGCATCGCCCGCAACGCGACGGCCGTGGGCGGGCACGACGCCGTCGCCCTGGCGGAGCTGTTCGACACCAAGCTGGCCCGGACCAGCCCGGACCGGGCGGCTGAGGTCATCCTGCGCGGCGCACGCAGAGGCCGGGCGCGGGTCCTCGTCGGTGCGGACGCGAAGGCCCTCGACCTGCTTCAGCGCGCGACCGGCTCGGGCTACCAGCGGCTGGTCGCGCTGGCCGCGAAGCGCCTCATGCCCGCCCGTGAGAAGGTCGGGAGGTGACCGACCTCGACGTCGTCCTCTTCGGAGCCACCGGGTTCGTCGGCCGGCTCGTCGCCGAGCACCTGGCCCGCAGCGCCCCGGCGGGCAGCCGCATCGGCCTGGCGGGCCGCAGCAAGGACAAGCTCGAGGCGGTGCGCGACGGGCTCGGCCGCGACTGGCCGCTGCTCGTCGTCGACGCGAACGATCCCGGCGCCCTCGTCGATAGCGCGCGGGTCGTGTGCACCACGGTCGGGCCCTACGCCCGCTACGGGTGGCCGCTGGTGGAGGCCTGCGCCCGCACCGGCACGCACTACGTCGACCTGACCGGCGAGGTGCTCTTCCACCGCCGGGTCATCGACGAGCTGCACGACGTCGCCGAGGCGAGCGGCGCGCGCGTCGTACCGTCCTGCGGCTTCGACTCGGTCCCCAGCGACCTGGCAGTGCACCTGCTCGCGCAGCAGGTCCAGGAGGACGGCTCCGGCACGCTGACCGGCACCACCCTCGTCGCGTCGATGAAGGGCGGCATCAGCGGTGGCACCGTCGACTCGCTGCGCGCCCAGGTCGAGCAGCTGGCCCGCGAGCCCGAGAGGGCGCGGCTCGTCGACGACCCCTACGCGCTCAGCCCCGACCGGGCCGCGGAACCCGACCTCGGCGACGAGCACGACTCGCGCGACATCGGCCGCGACAGCGACGGCCGGTGGCTCGGCCCGTTCGTCATGGCGCAGTACAACACCCGGGTGGTACGCCGGAGCAACGCGCTCACCGGCTGGTCCTACGGCCGGTCGTTCCGCTACCAGGAGCGGATGTCCTACGGCCGCAGCCCGCTCGGCCCGCTGCTGGCGGCCGGTGGCGCCGCCACGATCGCTCTGGCGCCGCGGGCCTTCGCGCTGGGCCCGACGCGCAAGGCGCTCGACGCCCTGCTGCCCGACCCCGGCCAGGGCCCGGGGGAGCGCACCCGGCGCAACGGCTGGTTCCGGATGGACCTCGACACGGTGACGACCACGGGCCGCCGCTACCGCGCCGTCGTGGCTGCGAAGGGCGACCCGGGGTACGCCGCCACCGCCGTGATGATGGGGGAGAGCGCCCTGGCGCTGGCCCACGACGACCTCCCCGCGCGGGCAGGTGTCCTGACCCCGGCCACGGCCATGGGCGACGCCCTCGCCGCCCGGCTGCGGCAGCAGGGCGCCGAGCTGTCGGTCGCTCCCGGCTGACGGCCGGCTCCCCGCGTGCCCGGGGCGCCAGGTCTGCCCGAACCGACAGACGAGCAGCCAGGTGTGACAGGAGCGGCCGATGTGGTCGTTGCGGCCGCCCCCGCACGCCCGCGGCCGGCAGGTCTGGCAGCCCGACTGTCGGGAGCGGGCTGTCCCATCGCTCCCGGACGCCGGCCCTGGTGGCCGGCGCTGAGACCGATGTCACCCCTTCCGGGAATTGTGCTTGCAGCCAGCAACTAGTTGGCTGGAGAGGTGGACAGCTACGCGCGCCTCGCCGGGGAGCTCACGACGCTGCTGCGGACGATGAAGGACCTGCACGCGCAGGTGGTCGACCACGCCGCCGTGCCGTGCGAGCCGGCCGGGGCAGTCGTGCTCAGCCGGCTGGAGACCCTCGGCCCGGTCCGGCTGACCGCGCTGGCCGCCGAGCTGCGGCTCGACCCGTCCTCCGTGAGCAGGCAGGTCGCCGTGCTGGAGCGGAGCGGGCTGGTCAGCAAGGAGCGCGACGACACCGACCTGCGCGCCCAGCGCCTCGCGCTGACCGAGGCGGGGCGCGCCGCGGTGACCGAGCTGCGGTCGCTGTTCGCCCGCCGGCTCGAGCAGCTCGTCCCCGGCTACAGCCGCGCGGAGGTCGACGACCTGGTCGCCCGGCTGTCCCGCTTCAACACCGAGATCAAGGAGCACCGGGCCGGCCCCGGTGCCCGGCAGGAGACCGCATGACCACCGCCCCCGTGACCACCGGGGCTCCCTCGGGCGCGCTGACGCACCGGCAGATCCTGGCGATCCTGTCGGGCCTGATGCTCGGGATGTTCCTCGCCTCGCTGGACCAGACCATCGTGTCGACGGCGATGCGTACGATCGCCGACCGGCTCGAGGGGCAGACCGCGCAGGCCTGGGCCACCACGGCGTACCTCGTGACGAGCACCGTGAGCACCCCGCTCTACGGCAAGCTCTCCGACCTCTACGGCCGCAGGCCGTTCTACGTCTTCGCCATCGTCGTCTTCGTCGTCGGCTCGGTGCTCTGCGGCCAGGCGGGGAGCATCTACGAGCTGGCGGCGTACCGCGCGGTGCAGGGGCTCGGCGCCGGTGGTCTGATGTCGCTCGCCTTCGCGATCATCGGCGACATCGTGGCGCCCCGCGAGCGGGCCCGCTACCAGGCCTACATCATGTCCGTCTTCGCGACCTCGAGCGTGCTCGGGCCGGTGCTCGGCGGCTTCTTCGCCGGTCACACGACGCTGCTCGGCACCGACGGCTGGCGCTGGATCTTCTACCTCAACGTCCCCGTCGGCGCGGCCGCGCTGGTGGTGGTGCTGCGCAACCTGCGGCTGCCGGCGACCCATCGGCCCGGCCGGATCGACTACCTGGGCGCCGCGCTGCTGACCTCCAGCGTCGTTCCCCTGCTCGTCGTCGCGGAGAAGGGCCGGGAGTGGGGCTGGGGTTCCGGCACGACCCTGGGGCTCGTGGGCCTCGCGCTGGTCTCGCTCGCCGTCTTCCTCCCCTGGGAGCAGCGGCAGGGCGACGAGGCGATCCTGCCGCTGCGGATCTTCCGCCGCGGCGTCTTCCCGGTGGTGAGCGGCGTCGCGCTGCTCGTCGGCGCCGGCATGTTCGGCGGCCTGGTGATGATCCCGCTCTACCTGCAGATCGTGCGGGGCGAGTCGCCCACCGCGGCCGGGCTGCTGATGATCCCGTTCATGGCCGGGATGATGGGCGCGTCGATGACGACCGGCCGGCTGATGCGGCGCACCGGCCGCTACAAGGTCTACCCCGTCGTCGGTACGGCGATCGCCGCGGTCGCGATGCTGGCCTTCGCGACCATCGACGCCGAGACGCCGATGCCGCGCGTGCTGGCCTTCATGGTGGTCCTCGGCATCGGGCTCGGCCTGTCCATGCAGATGCTGACGATCGCCGCGCAGAACGCTCTGCCGCCGCGCGACATGGGGCTGTCCACGTCGTCGGTCACCTTCTTCCGGGCCATCGGGAGCACCGTCGGCACGGCGGTCGCGCTGGCCGTCCTGTTCGGCACCGTGCTGGGCAACATCCGCGAGCGGCTGGTCGAGGGGGGCGTCCCGTCGGCGTACCTGGACCAGGTGAAGCGGACGAGCGCGCTCGACGACACGGCGGCGCTGTTCGCCTCGCTGCCCGACGAGGTCGAGCGGATGGTGCTGCAGGGCTTCGCCGACAGCATGCGGACCGTCTTCCTGGTCATGGCGTGCACGTTGGTCCCCGCGTTTCTGGGCACGCTGTTGGTCAAGGAGGAGCCGCTGCGCGAGCACAGCCCGCTGGAGGCGCTCGCCGCGGAGGCCTGAGAGGAGTCGCCGTGAAGCCACCCAAGCCCGCGTCCGAGCTGACCGCCGCCGAGCTCGCGCGGTACATCGACCACTCCGTGCTGAAGCCCGACTTCACGCCGGACGAGGTGCGCCAGGAGACGGCCGCCGCGATCCGCTACGGCTGCAGGACGGTGTGCGTCAACCCGGCCTCGGTCGCGGCCGCCGCAGAGCTGTGCGCGGGGACGGGCACCGGCGTCTGCGTGGTGGCCGACTTCCCCTTCGGCTGCTCCAGCACGAGCTCCAAGGTGGCGCAGGCGGAGCTCGCGACGGCCGCCGGCGCGGACGAGCTCGACCTGGTCGCCAACTACGGCTGGATCCGGGCCGGGCTCACGGCAGCGGTGGAGGAGGACCTGCGCGCGGTCGTCGAGCCGTGTCACGAGCGAGGTGTCCCGGTCAAGGTCATCCTCGAGACCGATGCGCTGACCGTCGAGCAGATCAGGGCGGGCGTCGAGGCGTCGGTCGCCGCCGGCGCGGACTTCGTGAAGACCTCCACGGGCTTCTACACCGGGACGCCGCAGCACGACCGGACCGGGGCCTTCGACGAGATGGTCGAGCTCCTGCTGGCGACCGCAGCCGGGCGCTGCAGCGTCAAGGGCTCCGGTGGGATCCGTGACCGGGAGCACTTCCTGCGCCTCGTCGACCTGGGGGTCGACCGGCTCGGCATCGGCTACCGGTCCACTCCTGTCGTCCTCGGCGTCGCCGGGTAGGCCGGCCGCGTGCTCAGGCCGGGACGGGGGACTCGACCCGTTCCTCGACGCCGTCGGCGCTGCTGCGGCGCACCACCCAGCGCACCGTCCCGACCGCGACCGCGGCGTAGAGCCAGCCGAGCATCGTGTCGATCACGTAGTGCTCGCCGGAGTAGACGAGGGTGAGCGACATCGCGAGGGCGTAGGCGAGCAGGAGGACCCGAACGCTCCACCTCGCGCTGGCCCAGAAGAAGAACAGGATCAGCGCCGGGATCGCCGCGTGCAGCGAGGGCATCGCGGCGACCGGGTTGGAGTAGGCCGCGCCCTTCTCGAAGGCGGTGTTGACGGTGGAACCGCCGAGGACGTTGAGGGTCGCCTGGACGACCCGGTCGACGTCGGGCAGCCGCCCGTTGAGCGAGGCCATCCACGGCGGCGCGGCGGGGTAGAGCACGTAGGTGGTCAGCGTGATCAGCGTCAGGGCGAGGAAGCTGGCCAGGAACCGGCGGAAGACCGGGTAGGCGACGCACCACAGCACGATCAGCAGGCCCAGCGACACGATGAAGTGCGAGAGGTAGACCGGTACGGCGATGCGGTCGTACCAGTGCGCCACGCCGGGGTCGTAGAAGCGGTCCTGCAACCACACCGTCGGGACCTGGCCGCCGAACATCCACCGGTCGGCGTCCAGCGGCTCCGTCAGGTGGGCCCGGGAGATCGAGATGATGTTCTTCGGGTTGCTCCGCCAGACGTCGAGCCCGAAGAGGGCACCGCCGACCTCGTTGGCGAGGCCGCGTATCAGGTCGTAGGCGAACAGCACCGACAGCAGCGGCAGCCAGTCCCTGACCACGGCCCGGCGCCAGACGGCGACGTCACCGCCCACTGCGGCGAACAGCGTGACCAGGACCCAGAGGGTGAGCCACTCGCGGCCGGTCGGGACGCCCGCGACGACGATCGAGACGGTGAAGGAGATGACGACGAAGAGCAGCATGCGGCGGCGGCGGTGCCGCATGCGCGCGTCGGCGCTGCGCCAGGGGGAGAGGTCCTCCCGCGGAGGCGCCTCGAGCTCGACGGTCATCCCGGCAAGGCTACCCGCGCAGCCGCATACCACCCCAGCCCGAACCGAGGTGACCTGCGTCGTACCATGACCGCGTGCAGGACCGGCTGCTCCTTCTTGAGCCGCGCTGAGACGACCAGGTCTCACGCGCGGCGCCCTCGTGACCACGGGGGCTTTTTTCTTGCCCGGAGCCGCGGGCAGGTGAGCTTCGGAGCAGGACGAGAGAGGACGAGCGAATGACCGAGGTCGACCAGGAAGCCGCTGCCTACGACCCGCACGCGGTCCAGGACCGCTGGCTGCCGGTGTGGGACGCGCTCGACCTCAACCGGGCCGGCCGGCACGCGGGAGCCGAGAGGCGGTACGTGCTCGACATGTTCCCGTACCCCAGCGGCGACCTGCACATGGGCCACGCCGAGGCGTGGGGCATCGCCGACGTGGTCGCGCGCAGCTGGATGCGCCGGGGGTACGACGTCCTGCACCCGGTCGGGTGGGACTCCTTCGGCCTGCCCGCGGAGAACGCCGCGATCAAGCGCGGCGAGCACCCAGCGACCTACACCTACAACAACATCGACACCCAGGCCGAGAGCTTCCGGCGCTACGCCGTGAGCTTCGACTGGTCGACCCGGCTGCACACCAGCGACCCGGAGTACTACCGCTGGACACAGTGGCTGTTCCTGAAGCTGCGCGAGCGCGGGCTGGCGTACCGCAAGTCGA
>Ga0190269_10000808_pt1 | contig 15622 bp, 9 predicted proteins | sample Popmic249IS_FD_133749 | JGI IMG/M metagenome (GOLD analysis project Ga0190269, IMG submission 133749) | Populus adjacent soil microbial communities from riparian zone of Blue River, Arizona, USA - 249 IS | ecosystem: Environmental > Terrestrial > Soil > Riparian zone | place: USA: Arizona...
ACCAACGCAGTCATGTCTCGCTCCTTGTAGGGCGGCATTCCATGCCGCCGGCAAACGTCGGCAATGGATTGCCGACCTACGGCTGTATCTCTACCCTCGCGCCGTCCGACAGCTTCGCCAGATCCCCCAGCGCGACCTGCTCCCCCGCACTGAGCCCCGCGATCACCTGCGCCTGCGCGCCGCGCGCCGGACCGAGCTTCACCGCGCGGCGCTCGACGGTCTCGCCCTTCAGCACGAACACCACGCTCGTGCCGCTTTCGTCCTTCACCGCCTCGGCCGGGATCAGCACGCCGCGCGGGCCCTCGGCCTGTCCGGGCTGCTCCTCCGGCAGGAACGACACGCGCACGCCCATGTCCGGCAGGATGCGCGGGTCCTTGACGTGGATGCCGATGCGGACCTTGACGGTCGCCTTGCTGCGGTCCGCGGTCGGGATCACCGCGATCACCGCGCAGGGAATCTTCCAGTCCGGGTAGGCGTTCAGCACGCCCTCGACGCGCTGTCCGGCCTGCACGCGGTTGATGAAGTTCTCGTTGACGTCGACTTCGATCTCGAGCGAGTCCATGTCCACCAGCGTGCCGATGCCGGTGCGCGTGCCGGCGCCGCCGGCCGACAGCGGCGAGATCATCTCGCCGACCTGGGCGTTCTTGACCGTGATGACGCCGGCGAACGGCGCCCGCCCGACCATGTCGTCGATCTGGCGGCGCTGCACCGACACGCCGCGCTCGGCGACGCTGACGTTCTGCGCCGCGCTCTCGAGCCGCGCCTTCAGCGAATCCACCGTGGACTGGGCGTTGTCGATCGCGGCGTCGCTGACCATCTTGCGCTCGTGCAGCTCGCGCGTGCGGCGCAGCTGGCGCTCGGCTTCGATCAGCTGCACCTTGACCTCGGCCTCGGCAGCGCGGGCCGCGGCGAGCTGCGACTCGGACAGCGACATCTGCGCGCGCACGTTGGAATCGTCGAGGCGCGCCAGCACCTCGTTGGCGGCCACCGGCTTGCCTTCCTCGATCAGCAGCTCGACCACCTTGCCGGTGACCTTGGACGAGACCGTGGCCTGGCGGCGGGCGATGACGTAGCCGGAAGCGTCGAGTACCGATCCCGCGCCCGAGCCTGAGGTCAGCGCCATGACCGGCGCGGCCTTGACCGGGATGGCGGACGCGGGGCGCAGCAGGTACCAGGCGCCCGCGGCAAGGACGGCCGCGGCGGCGGCGCCGGCGATCCACTTGCCGGCGTTGCCTTTCTGCGGCTCGATCGAACGGTCTATCTTCAGCTGGCCCAGCAGGGCGCTCTTGTCGTTCATGAACAACGGTGCACCGCAGGAGTCGCGGTGCCGGGAGCCTTGGTGCGTGGGCCGCGATTATACGCGGTCACTCGACGCGCACGCGAAACGCCACCGTGAAGTTCGGGCTCGGCGCGCCCGCGGTGGCGTCGCCTGCCAGCACCCCCTTCGGATTGATGCGGACGTGAGTGACGGCCGCATCGACGCCATTGGCGTCGGGCACCGGCGTGTAGGTGAAGGTGACGCCGCCGTCGCTCGAGAAGCTGACGTCGTCGGTCGCGCTGGCCAGCGAGGTGTACGTGTAGGTCAAGCCGCTGGTGGGCGTGCCCTGCGTGAAGGCCACCGGGCCCGTGCCGGCGCCGCCGAGGTCGCCGACGTACAGGGCGGTCCCGGCCGGGACCGCATCGAGCGCGACCACGCTGTTGCTGTCGGCCGCGCCGAGGCCCGAATTCGCGGTCACGAGCGCGTAGTTCACGAAGCCGCCCGGGATGCGCTTGGGATCGGTGATCGCGTTGTAGGGATCGGAGTACGCGACCGAGCTCTTCACCACGGCCAGCGACGGCCCTTGCACGGTCAGCGTGGCGCTGACGGCGGATGCGTTGGTCGTGCTGCCGCCGAACGCCGTCGTGATCGCACCGGCGGCGATCGTGTTGACGTAACTGCCGGCGACCGGCGCCGTCACGGCGATCGTGATCGTGCACGAGCCGCTCCACGGGAGCGTGCCGCCGGTCAGCCGGAAGCTGCCATCGCCGGCCTCGAGCGTCGTGTCGGCATCGAGCGCGTCGTTGTCGGTCAGCGTGCCGCCGCAGGTGTTGCTGGTCGCCAACGGGCTGGCCACGGTCATCCGGCCCGGCGCGGTCGGGAACAGGTCCGTGAAGGACACGCCGGACAGGCCAGCGCCGCCCTGGCTGGGCGCGGCGTTCGGATTGTTCAGCGTAATCGTCAGCGTGCTGCTGCCTCCGGTCCCCATCGGGCTCGGCGAGAAACTCTTGGTGCCGGTGATCGGGCTGGGCGCGAGGACCGTGAACGGCAGCGTGTTGACGCCGGTGCCTACGTCGCTGTTGTAGTGGAAGCTGCTGCCCGAGTAGTCGTACCAGACGTTCGTCATCGTGCCGCTGCCGGCCGTGATCGCCTTGACGTTGTACGTCAGGCTGACCGGGTCGCCGCCGGCCTTGCCGCCGCTGTAGTTGTCGGCGTTGTGGCATTCGTCGCTGTTGCTGTTGCGCCAGTAATCGGCGTTGGCCGGGTTGGGCTCCCAGCCGCAGGCGTCGGCGTAGACCGCACTGTTCACGCCGCCGGTCGGCACGGCCATCGTCACCGACACGTTCAGCATCTGGAACAGCACCGGCAGCACCGGCGCGAACTCGACCTGCTCGTAACCGCCGGTCGCGGTGTGGCCATTGACGGTGTAGGTCACGGTCTGGCCGACGTAGACCGTCGATGGGCCGGTGAAGCTGTCGACGCCGTTGCGGTTCTGCGAAATCAGCTTCTCGACGAACAGCTGGCGGCCGGCCGGCGTCTGCACGGTGTCGGTGCCATTCGTCGCGGTGATGCGGTAGCCCTGCGTCGTGTTGTAGGCGCCCGAGTTGCGCGCGACCTGCACCTCGAAATAAAAGTCGTAGCAGTTCGCCGGCAGCGTGCTGATCGAGTACTGCGATGCCGGCACGCCACCGGCCGGCAGCGTGCCGGACACCAGCGTCGCGCCCGGCGTCAGCACGGTGATGAAGGCGTTGGTCGCGCCGTCGCGCACGAACGTCGCCGTGACCGGGGCCGACGCCGAGCCGGAGACGTTGCAGACGCGCGCGCCGACCGGGAACGTGTCGGGGCCGGTGTTGACGTTGTTGCTGTCGAGGCCGATCGCATCCCAGGTGAGCGGCGTGATGGTCAGGGCGGCGAAGGCCGGCGCCCCGGACAGCGCCAGCAGCAGGCCGGCGAGCGCGCGCAGCATCGACTTGCTCATGGCGTCACCTGGCCCGAACCGGCCACATAGTCATCCCAGTCCTGCGCGCGCGGATCCTTGCGGTCCGGGCCGCGACGCGTGTTCTGGTCGAACTTGAAGCGCAGCTTCAGGTACGGCCCGTGCGCCGTGTAGCGCGCGGCCTGGAAGTCGCGGTCATGGAAGCCGAGCACGTTATAGCCGAGGCTGAGCCAGCCGTTGACGACGGGTGACCAACCGACCTGCGGACCCGCCGAGTACTCGTGCGTATGGTGCTCCCAGGAGTTCAGCGAAGCGGCCTGCAACCCGACGTCCCAGCGCCGCGTCAGGTCGTGGCGCCACTCGACGCCGAGCAGGTCGGTATAGCCGGCGTAGCGCGCGCCGCCGAAGTCGTCGAAGGTGTACTTCGCGCCGTAGTACAGCGACCACTGCGTGCGCTGCTCGAGCCGGAACAAGTTGCCCTGGCGGTCCTGCGCGGTCCATTCGTCCGAGACGCGGTTCAGGTTGAAGTTGTTGACCAGGCGCCGCGCGACGGCATCGCCGGCGAGGTTCAGCGTCGTGTTGCCGAACAGCTCGCCGCCCGTCGGCGCGACGCCGCTGCCGCCGTCGAGCTCGTCGTACTTGAACTCGAGCCGGTCGAGCACCGACCAGCGCGACCCCAGCGGCCGCCAGGCGCCGGACAGGCTCGCGCTGCCGTAGCGGCCCTCGGCGCCGGCCGCGAGGTCGGTCTGGAACGCCTGCAGCGCGGCCGACACGGCGACGCCGGCCGTGGCCTGGCGCAGCCACGCGGTGGTCAGGCCGTAGCGCTCGGCGGTTGAGCCGTCGCGTGCTTCGGCGCGGCCGTTCCACGACCACAGCGGCGAGCGATAGGTCAGGCCGCCGGACAGCGCGACGAAATCGTCGGTCAGCGTACCGCCGGTCACCGCGGCGGGCTGATTCGGGTTCGGCACGAACGCCGGCACGCCGGACTCGTTGAACGTGCGGCTGCTGTCGACGCTGAGGTCCGCGCCCCAGCGCTCGTCGATCAGCAGCGCCTGCGTCAGGCCCATCTGCGCGAAGTTGCGCGGGCCGTACTCGCCGACCGCGCTCTGGTTCAGCGTCGTGTTCAGGCGCGCGCCCTGCCACGGCGTGGCCAGCAGGCCGACGCGCGTCGTGCTCGTGTCGAAGGCGTCGCCGTCGGTGTACTCCTGCGCGGCCGTGAGCCGCGCCGACGGCGTCAGCGCGTACGCAGCGCCGAACTGGAAGCGCGAGGGGAAGTCGAGGTTCGCGTTGTCGCCGCCCAAGCCGACGTCGCCGGCGGCGGACAGCTCCAGCGCGCGGTTCCAGAACAGCCGGCTCGCGCCGAACGTGGCCTGCTGCGATTCGAACTGCTGCCCGCCGGCGGCCTCGTCCGCCGCCACTTGGTAGCCGGCGCTCAGCGTGTTGCGCTCGTCGCGGTATTGCAGCCGCGCGTTGCCGACTTCGCGCGTCGCATCGGTGGCCAGGTTCTCCTGCCGGTAGGCCTGGCCCTGCACGGCGAAGCCCGGCGCGAAGGTATAGCCGAGGTCCGCGCCGACCTTGTCGGTGCCGCTCTCGGAACCGGGCTGCTGATTCAGGCCGAAGCCGGCCTCCTGGCGGCGCGAATACAGCAGCGCGTCGACGTTGCCGGCGTGGTGCTCGACCTCGGCAAGCCAGGCGCCACCATCGCGCTCGACCGTCGCCAGCCGGCCTGTGCTGTGCGCGCCTTCGAGCCGCACCTCGGTCTGCTCGCCGAGGCGCAGCTTCAGGTCGGCGCCGGCCAGGTCGGAGTCGCCGAGAAACTGCTCTTCGCGGATCGCGCTTACGCCGGCCGACAGCCTTCCGCCGAGCAGGTTCACGCCGACGCGCCCGCCGGCCGACAGCTCCTGGCCGGACGCGCCGAGGGTCTCGTACTCGGCGACGATGAACACCGGGTTGAAGTCGGCGTCGCGGCTCGGCACCGGCTCGCGGAAGAACAGCGTGCCGTTGGCGTAGTCGACGTCGTAGTCGAGGTGGCGCGCGAGCAGGCGCGTGGCGGTGACGCGCTCGCTGCGGTAGCGGTCGCGCGTCTCGATGCGGACCTTTTCGCTGTTCAGCACGATGCCGCGGCGCGCCAGCCGGTACAGGCCCGAGGTGCCGTCGCCGCGCACCTCGTCGCGCGCGTGCTGCTGCGCCGTCTCGGCCGCGAACGCGTTGTAAACCAGCGGGCCGCCGCCGAGCTCGGACTTCACGCCGTTCAGCGTGCGGCTGTAGCGCGACAGCTGCGTCACGGTCAGGCCGGTGTTGTAGTCGCCGAACAGGCCGTAGAACTGCCCGCGCTCGAGCTTCAGGTACAGCTTGTCCTGGCTCGGCGCGTCGTAACGCTGCTCGGCGCCGTCGCCGTACAGCGTGTAGTACTCGTTCGGGTCGATCGTCGACAGCAGGCTGCGCCGCCGCTCTCGCTCGCCGGCCTTGTCGCTGTCGTAGGCCAGGGTCAGCAGCCACTTGCCGAGCACGCGGCCCTTCGCATACAGGCTGGCCTGGCCGTCGCTGTAGACCTCGTCCTCGGCGCCGGCCGGCAGCGCGCCGGCGTTGTCGTTCAGCGTCGTGTAGCCGACCGTGCCCTCGGCGAAGCCGACGACGAGCCAGTCGCGCGCCGCTGCGGCGATCCAGGTCCGCAACTCCTGGCTGCGCGTCGCCTGCTGCGTGACCGGGTGCGGGAACGAGAATTCCAGCACGGCCTCGCCGCTCTCGGTCGTCGGCTGCAGCTCGAGGTAGGCGACGCCGTCGTCGCCCGCGATACGCCAGGTCGGCTCGAAGCGATCGAGGCCGGCCAGCTGGCGCTGCTGCATCTGCTCGAGCGTCTGCCGCGGCATGAACGGCCCGTTGATCCGGTAGCCGCCGGTAACGCCGGCGCGCACCGGGCGGCCTTCGCGGTCCAGCATGCGCACGGCGATGACCGGCGGATGCAGGCCGTCGGCCACGAGCACCGACTCGTCGGGCACGAGCTCGACGCGCGCGACGCTGTTGGCGTAATGCACGGTGCGCTCGAGCCGCTGCGCGACGCCGCCGCCGCGCTCGAACACGGTGGCCCCGAAGCGGTTGTCCCCGTCGAACAGCGGCACGCCGCGCCAGACGCTGACCGCGACCGTGCCGTCGGCGCTGGTCCTGGTGCCGTCGAACGACAGCGGGTGCACGTCCTCGCCGTCGACGTAGCCGAGCACGACGGTCTGGCCCGGCAGGTGCTTGATGACGATGCGCGTCGCCGGCGCGCGCGGGCTCCGACCCGGCTCCGGATACAGCCACTCGATGCCGGGCGTCGTGCCGGCGAGCCAGTCACGGTCGCCGCCGGCCGCCTCGACGTCGGTCTTGATCGCCTGGCGCCGGGCGGCCTTCGCCGCGATCGCCGCCGGCGTCTCGCGGACCAGGGCGCCGCGGATCGGCAGCGCGCCGCGCTCGCTGCGCGCCTGCGGCGCATCGTCGGCCGGGGTCGCCGCGGGCTCGAGGCACGGGATCACGTTCTCGGCCGGCGGCGTGCGCAGGTCGCGACCCTGCCCGGCATCGAACGTCGCCAGCGCGCGGGCGCTGCCGGCCGCCGCGCAGGCCGCGACGGCCTGGTCCTTGCGCCGGTACACCACCACTTCGGTGCGGCGGTTCTTCGCGCGGCTCTCGGCGGTCGCGTTGCTCGTGACCGGCCGCTCGGGTCCGAGGCCGAGCACGCCGATGCGCTCCGGCGCGAGGCCGAGCCCGGCGGCGAGCGCCGCGCCGACGGCCCCGGCGCGCGCCTCCGATAGGCGGTAGTTGTCCTTGAACTGGCGCCGGCAGGCTGCCGACGGGCGCTGGTCGTCGGTATGGCCGATCAGCTCGATGCGCTCGATGTCGATGCCCTGCAGCTGCGCGACCAGCCGCTCGACGTCGGCCTGGCCTTCGCCGAGCAGCGTGTCGCGGCACGAATCGAACTGCGCGCGCAGCGTGTACGTGCGCGGCGCGTCCGGCGGCGGCGGCACGTCGGGCAGGCGCGTCACGAACACGATCGCGTGGCGCCAGTTGGCGCCGACGTCGCCGAGGCGGAACGTCGCCACGCCGTTCTCGACCTGCGGATCCTCGATCACGGCGCCGTCGACGCGCGCCGTGCCGCGCACGTACGCGGCGCCTTCCGGCAGCACGACGCTGACGCGCAGGTTCCTGACCGGCACCGGCCCGCCGTCGACGTCGACGCGGTGGCGCAGCGCGTTCGGATCGACCTTCTCGCCGCCCTTCTCGCGCTGGTAGACCACGACCTCGGTGCGGCGGTTCTTGGCGCGGCCGGCCGCGATGTTGTTCGGCGCGACCGGCTCGTCCGGCCCGCGGCCCAGCGCCGTCACCTGCGACTCCGCCAGGCCCAGGCGCTGCGCGAGGCGCGCGCCGACCGCGCGCGCACGCGCCTGCGACAGCCCGTGGTTGTCCTTGAAGCGGCGCGCGCCGCCGGCGCGCAGCGGCTGGTTGTCGGTGTGGCCGATGACCTCGATGCGCTCGATGTCGGGGCCGCGCAGTTGCGCGGCGAGCGCGTCGAGGTCGGCCTCGCCCTGCGGCTTCAGCGTGTCGCGGCCCGAGTCGAACTGCGCGCGCACCGTGTACTCGCGCATGCCGTCGAGCGCGGCGGCCGGCAGGCCGCGGCGCGTCGACAGCTTCAGCCCGACCTCGCCGCCGGCCGGGCAGACGTGGAAATCGGTGCGCCACAAGCCGCCGCCGCGCACGTCGACGAACTGCGAGTACGAGCGCCCGGCGAAGCGGCTGTTCTGGATCCGCGGCACGACCTGCACGCCGGGCGCAAGGCTGTCGAGGTCGAGCTGCACGACGTGCGTGCCCGGCCGCACGCCTTCGAAGTGGAACAGGCCGTCGCGATCGGTCGTCACGTAACTGCCGTCCTCGAGCAGGACCCGCGCGTTGGGCACGCCCTGGCCCTCGACGGCCGCCGTCGGCGCGGCGCACGCCGCTGCGACGGGCGCAGCGGCCCCGGGGCGCTCGAAGACGCGCACTTCGGTGCGGCGGTTCTTCGCCATGTTGGCGCGGCCGTCGTTCGGCGCCACCGGCTCGTCCGGCCCCTTGCCGCTCGCGATCACCTGCTCCGGCTTCAGGCCGAGGGCCTTCGCCAGGTAGTCGCCGACGACCTGGGCACGCCCCTTCGACAGCCCGCGGTTGTCGCGGAACTTGCGCAGCGTTTCCGGATTGCCGAGGCGCTGGTTGTCGGTGTGGCCGATAAGCTCGATGCGCTCGATGTCGCGGCCGCGCAGCTTCGCCACCAGCTCCTCGAGCGCCCTCTCGCCCTCCGGCTTCAGGGTCGCCCGGCCCGAATCGAACTGGGCGCGCACGACGTACTGGCGGCTCGGCGCGCCGGGCGGCGCGGGCGCCGCCACGGGACACGCTGGCACCGGCGCCGCGCCGCACGACTCGAGCACACGGCCGACGATCGCGTAGGCGTCGCTGAACAGCGGCGGGCGGATGCGCACGGCGACCTGCGCGAGGTTCGAATGGCGCCCGCCGGCGGCGCCGTCGTCGTCGGCGCTGGCGCGGTTCACGGCCGCGCGCTGCGCGGCGCCGCCGACGACCTGCGCGACGTACTGGATCTGCACCGAGGCCGGCGCCGCCGCCATCGGCCCGACCGCGATCGTCAGCGTGACGCCGTCGGCGCCGACGACGGGATCGGCCACGCCCGCGCCGCCGATGTGCAGCGAGCCGGGCTCGTAGCGCAGGCCCGCCGGCAACGTGTCGGTGATCGTGACGGTCGTGCCGATCGCGGCGCCGCGGTTCTCGAGCGTCAGCGTGTACTGCAGGAAATCGCCGGCCGAAGCCTCGGTTTGCGACACGGCCTTGCGCAGCAGCAGGTCCTGCAGCGGGTCGGCCGGCGGATCGGCCGGGATGTCGATGTTCAGCGCCGGACCCGGCATGACGACGAAGGCATCGCCGAACGAGCCCTGCACGACGGAATAGGGATCGCCGTCCGGGTCGTCAGGACAGGCGGCTGGATTGGCCAGCGTGCAGGTCGCCGACGGCACGACATGCGAGCCCGGCGCAGTGATGACGTAGACATACGTGCCCGGCTGCACGAACGGGAAGCGATAGCCGCCGTCCGGGAAGTCGTACAACGTGCCGCTGCTGTCGGTGGCGCCGCCGCCGAAGGTCAGCGTCGAGGGGTAGCTGCTGATGCCGTCGTCGCCATAGACGACCGCCGGCTGGCCGGTTGCGGTGTCGAGGATCGTGATCGTGCCGCCGTTGATCGGCGCGCCGGTCACGGCATCGAACAGCACGCCGAACGGATCGACCAGCGCCGTGTCCTGCACGACGTCGGTCGCGTCGGTCGGGTCGGAGTAGTCCACTCGCAGCGTGCTGTCGACGTCGACCGCGATGCGGCCGTCGTTGGCCACGACCGGCGACTGCGGGCCCGCACCCTGGATCACCGCCGCGAACACGCCGGTGTCCGGGCCAGTCTCCTGCAAACGCAGCACCTCGCTGTCGCCGGTGGCCGGATTGGTCAGCGTGACGTTGACGAACTCGCGCGCGGCCGGATCGCCGTTGCGGTTCGGATCGGTCAGGGCGAGGATCACGGGCTCGCCGGCGTGATAGACCGTCGTCTCGCGCACCGGCAGCGCGCGGCCCAGGTCGAGCGGCTGACCGTAGACCGACTGCGGCCGTGCCAGCGCCGTGAAGCTCGCGCCTCCCTGGTCGTTGGCGCCGTCCGGCTGGTCGTCGAGATCGCCGCCGTAGCCGCCGCCGTCGGCGCGCAGCGTGGTCGTCGCGGCGCCGGGTGCGTACTGGTAGAACGTCACCGCAGCCGGCACCAGGCCGGCGCGCAGCGCGACCGCCAGCGTCGCGCTCGCCGCGGCGGTGTTGGCGACGCCCTGGTCGGTCGTGACGGCGCCCGCGGCAATCGTGTTCGTGTAACTGTCTTCGACCGCGCTCGTCACGTCGACCGACACCGTGCACGAAGCGCCGGCCGCGATGGCGCCGCCGCCGAGCTGCACGGCCGTGTCGCCGGCGCCGAGCGCCCCGCCGCTGCCGTCGGCCAGCGTGCCGCCGCAGGTGGTGGCGGCGTTGACGGGGCTTGCGACGACCAGCGCCGCCGGGAACGTGTCGGTGAAGGACACGCCGCTCAGGCCGGCGCCGCCCGGATTGCCCAGCACGATCGTCAGCGTGCTGATCTCGTCCTGGCGGATCGCCGCCGGCGCGAAGGACTTGCCGACGACCGGCGAGGCGACGCCGACGACCAGCGCGCCGCTGGCGTCGGCGCCGTTCATGACGCCTTGCGCGGTGTCGATCGCGCCCGCCGGCACCGTGTTCGTGTAGGTGCCGTTGGCCGCGGCCGTGACCGCGATCGACACGCTGCACGAGGCGCCGGCGGCCAGAGTGCCGCCGACGAGCCGGATGCCGGCGTCGCCGGCGGCCAGCGTGCCGCCGCTGTTGTCGCTGAGCGTGCCGCCACAGGAATTGGCCGCGACCAGCGGCGACGCCGCCGTCATCGGGCCGGGCGTGACCGGGAACACGTCGTCGAACGTCAGCCCGGTGACGTCGAACGAGTTCGGGTTGGAAAGCGTGACCGTCAGCGTGCTGGTGGCGCCGCTGGCGATCGAATTCGGTGAAAAAGCCTTGCTGGCTTCGAGGTATTGCAGCACCGGCTGGCTCACGGTGTTGGAGCCGGCCGACTGCGGCGCACCGTCCGGATCGTTGTAGGTCGCGGTGGCGGAGTTGCTGATGGTTTGCGCAAGAACTGCGGGCGCAGCCAGGCCCAGCGCGAGCGCGAGCGCAAGCCCGCGCGAAGCCAAGATGGCCATGCTGCTGCCGTGCCGCATGAAGCTCAGGCGGGTGGCGGTCCGCAAAGCGGTCCCGGCGGCCGGAGGCATCGCCCCCGGCCGCCCGGACCTGAACCTGCCTCCTGCCGTCGGCCTAGTCGATCGTCACACGGAACTGGAAGCGTTCCGTCGTGTTCGCCGTGACCGTGGCCAGGTCGCCCGTGACGATGTTGCCGTCGTACGCGCCGCCCGCGCTGCCGTCACCGGCCGTGCAGCTGCTCGAGTTGACCAGCCCTGACCCGACCACGAACGAGGTCGTCGCTTCGTCAATGTTGTCGCTGACGATGACGGCGGTGGCGTCGGTGGTGAGGCTGCTGTTGGTCACCTCGATGCAGTACTCGACGGTCGCCCCCGGAATGCGCTTGGGGTTGGTCGTGCCGTTGAACGGATCGCTGATGATGCGCGAGGTCTTCACCACGCTGACCTGCGCGGTGCGGATGCGGTAGGCATCGTCGTCGCTGTGCGCGCCGTCGCGCGCCGCGTCGCCGGTGTCACCCGCGCCGTCGGCAAACACCGTGTCGACCGTGAGCGCCGCGTCGGCTCCGGCCGTCTGGGTGTAATCGGCACCGAGCGATCCGCCCGATCCTGCCACCGCCGCGAACGCCCGCAACGTGCCGCTCGACGAATCGCCGTCCGCGCCTCCGAACGGGACGTCCGACACGACGTGCACGGTACGCGCGCCGTCTGCCGGAATCTCGTCGAGGAACGTGATCAGCGTATCGCCGCCGTCGAACACGTTATCGCCGTCGTCGAGATAAAACTCGACGTTGGCCGTGTCGAAATCGTCGGTCCCGCCGAACGGGTCGCTGGTGCTCGTGCCGTCCTGCGAGAAGGTGAGGCGGAAGTCGAGCGCGTCGTTCGAGGTGTTGGTCACCGTGAACGTCAACGCCTGATTCGCCGCGCCGGGACTCGCGTCCGCGTAGGCCCCGCCGAGTTCGGCGACCGTCAGGTTGATCTTGCGATCGACCTCGAACACGGCCGTGTTGCTGACCGCGTCCGGCTGGTTGACGCCGCCGACTTCGAAATCCACCGTCGCGATGTTGTTGACGTTGGTGTCCGCCGCGGTGCCGGCCGAAAAGGCCGGTGCGGAGAACGCCAGCATCAGCGCGCCCGCGAGGGCGGTCCTGATGCAATTACTGGTTTTCATGGTTCATTCCCTTGGTTGGAGACAGGTTCACAGCACAGCACCGGCGCCCCTTTTCGATGGCGCGCCGGCTCACAGAAAAAGGGAGGCCCCGGGCCGGCGGCCTCCCTTCGAAAAACATGCGCGTCGCTGCGCGGGCTCTTGGCGTTATCTCAGCGTCGCGCGGTAACTGACCGACCCCTCTGCGCCCGGCGCGACCGGTTGCGCCAGCGTCCAGCGCAGATGCGTCACGTCGGCCGGCTGCGCCGGGCGGGACTTGCCGTCCGCGGCGGCGACGCGCAGACCGGGCAGGCTGCCGAAGGTGGTGCCGCCGTCGACCGAGACCTCGAAGCGGGTGCCCTTGCCGGACGCGGAGTCGCCGCGGTAGGCGAGGTCCTTCGGCAGCGGGTTCGAGATGACGACCTTTTCGGCGGCCTTCGAGCCGGCGTTGCGGTACGTGATCACGTAGATGACGTCGGTGCCGGGTACGATCTTGGCCGCCGGCACGCGCCGGGTCTGCTTCTTGCCATCGGCGCCGGTGGTTTCGACTTCCTGGAAAACCTCGTTCTTGAGTTGCAGGGTGTCCTGCGCGAATGCGATGCCGGCGGCGGCGACCAACGCGAACAGGCTTGCGGCGGGGATGCGGAAACGTTTCATGACTGGCCTCAATTGATGGTGACCTTGAAGGTCACGGTCTGCGTGGAAGGCGCCGCCAGCGGCGACGCCAGGTTCACTTCGATGCCGGCGCCGGTGTAGCGGCTGTTGTCGACGCCAGGCGCGTCGGCGGCGTCGGTCTGGGCGGCGCCGTTCAGCGTGATGCTGTTGGCGACGTAGGTCGTGTTGGCCGGAATCGCGTCGGCGACCTGCGCGGCCGTGATGTTGCCCACGCCGTTGACCGTGAAAGTCAGCGTATAGGTGATGACGGCGCCCGGCACCGCGCGGCTGCCGCCGAACGGGTCGGCGATCGACTGCGACTTGGCCAGGCTCGTGGTCACGGCCGAGACGACGTAGCTGGCCTGGTCCAGCGCCGAGGCCGCGCTCGCGCCGACGACCGCGTCGGTGCCGCCGTCGCCGGCGCCGCCGTAGCTGGTGCCGGCCGGGTCGCCGGCCGCGCCGGCGGTGACCGCCGTGGCGCGCAGGCTTAGCGCAGCCGTATCGCCGTTCGGCTGAGCGGCCGCAATGTCGCCGACGATGAAGACGACGCGCGACGCATCGGGCGCGAGCACCGGCTCGTTGGCGCCGAACGCGTACAGCGTGTCGCTGGCGGAATTGAACTGGCCGTCGCCGTCGTCGAGCCAGATCTGCACGCCGCTGGCGTCGAAGTCGTCGCCGCCGAGGTTCGTCGCGACGAACTCGAACGCCTCGTTGCCGTTGCCGGTGTTGGTGACCGTGAACGCCAGCGCGCGATCGGCGTCCGGCGAGAACACCGAGGTGTTGCCGCCGTCGGCGATCGCGACGTTCAGCAGCTCGTCAACGACAACCGACACCGTGTTCGAGTTGGCCGTCTGCGGCGTTCCCGACGGATCGTTGTAGGTCGCCGACGCGGTGTTGTTGATCGTCGTGTTGGCGACGGTGCCGGCCGCCAGCACCGGCGGCGACAGCAAGACGAGCGCGAGCGTCGCAACGGTGCGCATGGAAGGCGTAGGCATTGATGTCCCCCGGATCGATTTACCGCGGCGAGCCTGGTGGCTCGCCAGCCCGGCGCCGCCGCGCGCTCCTTGCGGGCGCGATCGGTTTAGCCGGTGATTCATTGTGCCCCTAAGGCAAGGCGTCCACGCTAGACAAGGATTAAATATCTAACGCCTTGGGATCGCAGCTCGGCAGCGCCGTTTCGCCTGTGGATGAAGTCTGCGGCGATCAGGGCCAGCAACGTCCCTGGCGGCAAGGATCTGCCGGGTCCGGGAAATCCTTGCCGTCCAGCTTGCGCAGCCGGCGTCAGGTGCGGTCCACCGGCGACAGTTCGGCGATTCGCGCCCGCAGTTCGCGGATCTCGGCGCGCATGAACTGCACCTCGGCTTCGGCATCCTGCTTGGCCGTGTACAGCCGCAGCAGCGTGCAGCACAGCGCGCGCAGCAGGTCCGGCTCGACCGGCTTGGTCAGCAGCAGGTCGGCCGCGCCGAGCGCGTCCCCGGCCGTGTCGCCATCGGCCGGCGCGGTGGCGGTGATGAACACGATCGGCAGCGCGCGGGTGTGCGGGTTCTTGCGCAGCAGCGCCGCGACCTCATGGCCGCTGACGACGGGCATGCCGATGTCGAGCAGCACCAGCGCGAAGAAATGCCGGTGCACCAGCGCCAGCGCCTCGGGCCCGTCGCGCGCCTCGATGACGTCGGCCTCCACGTCCTTCAGCAGGTTGCGGAACAGCTCGCGGGTGATGGGGTCGTCGTCGACGACGAGGATCTTCGGGCGCATGGCGGGCGTATTGCACGACGCCGCGCGCGCAGCGTCCATCGCCTATGAATGCAAAGTGTTCTTTTACTACGGGCGTTTCGCCGGACGGCGAATCAGCGGCGCGGGCGGCGCTTCAGCGTCAGCAGCGAGAAACGCTCGGACATGACCAGTACGCTGAGCAGGCCGACGATCGAACCGAGCAGGAGGCCGAAACCCGGGCTGAGGCTGGCGATGGCGGTGACGGTGCCGGTCACCAGGCCGGCGACCACGCCGACGGCAACCAGCAGGCCGATCGAGGGCGCCCCTTCTTCGGAGGAGCCGCGGGGGACGGGGAGCTTCATGTGCCGATGTTAGCCGCCGGCCAGCCCGGCATGGCCCCGGGGGTTTGTTCTCTCTATGGCGCCGGCGGACCGTCGAGATGCCGGCACATCAGGCGCACGTCGAGCAGGCGCCCGAATTTCTCGCCAACCCGCCGCATCACGCCGATGCTCTGGAAGCCCAACGACTCATGCAGCGCGAGGCTGGCCGGGTTGCCTTCGACGATGCGCGCGATCAGCACCTGCACGCCGCGCGCGGGCGCCTGGCGCATCAGCTCGGTCATCAGCGCGCGCGACACGCCCCGCCCCCGGAACTGCGCGTCCACGTACACCGCGTTCTCGGCGGTGCGGTCGTACGCCGGCCGCGGCGACCAGGCGTACAGCCGGGCCCACCCGGCGATCTGCCCATCGGCCTCGGCAACCAGGATCGGATAGCGCCCGCCCCCATCGTTGCGGAACCACTCGAGCCGCGCGGCGGCCGGCTTCGGCTCGGTATCGAAGGTCGCCGTGCCGTGCAGCACCTCCGCGTCGTAGATCGCGAAGATGCCGGGCAAGTCGCCTTCAGTCGCGGGGCGGATCATGAAATTGGTGAAATTGGGGTCGGAGTGGGTTTTCGCCGGCCAAGCCAGAAACCCACTCCGACCCCGATTATCGAGATTACCCACAGCGGCACGTTGCCGTAGCGCTGGTAGGGCGTCTGGCCGCGGCGCGGCTCGGCCGTGCCGCGCAGCACGGCCTGCTCGAACTGCTTGCTGCGCTGGACGATCTCGCCGTCCGGGT
>Ga0190269_10000809_pt1 | contig 15619 bp, 12 predicted proteins | sample Popmic249IS_FD_133749 | JGI IMG/M metagenome (GOLD analysis project Ga0190269, IMG submission 133749) | Populus adjacent soil microbial communities from riparian zone of Blue River, Arizona, USA - 249 IS | ecosystem: Environmental > Terrestrial > Soil > Riparian zone | place: USA: Arizona...
CTGGCGTTCGGCGCCGTCACACCGGAGCAGTTCGAGGCAGGCTTGAGCGTGCTCGTGCAGGAAGCGAGGGCGCTGACCTCACGGCGCAGCCGTTAGCTGCAGTAGCCACGCCGTCCCGTTCGCGGTACCGGTGCGATAGCTGAGCGGAGCCCCGATCGCGAGGCTCGCAGGCGAGTCGCCTTTGGCGGCGATCACGGAGAGGTCCTGACCCACGCTGCCGCGTTCCTTGGGATCGCCGAGGACGCTCAGCCAGGGATCCATGCGGCCGCCGAAGGCGGCAGCACCGCGGAACGCGAACACGGCCCCGCTGCCGTCCCCGTTGATCGAGGCGCCCGGCGCGGACACGACGAGATCCACGACCCCGTCGCCATCCAGGTCGACATTGCCTGCGAGCGCGCGCCCGAAGCCGGTCGCACGCTCGCGGTACAGCAGCGGCGAGTGCGACAGGCCCGGGTCGAGCGCACTGATCACGACCTCGCCGCTCATCGGACGCTTCGCGGCCAGCTGCTTCGCGTCGAACAGCAGCACGGCCGGCTGGCGCGTGCCTTCGAACGGGTACAGCCCGGCCGAGATGGCCACCATGTCGCGCGCGTCTGCGAACACCTTGCCCGCGCGCGCGCTCGCAATGCCGAGCTGCATGTTCGTCATGCCCACTTCGCCGTCGCCGGCGATGCGCAGCCAGGCCGGTTGCGCGTGCCCCTTGCAGCCACCGCTGCTGGAGAAGCCGAACGCGATCACGAGGCCCGAGCGCGAGCCATCGGCGTAGCGCAGCGCGATCTCGTCGCAGCCATCTGCGTCGAGGTCGCCGAGCGCGGACGGCGCCGACACAGGCTGTGCCAGCGCGGGCAAGCTGAACACGGGGTTACACGCCATGCTGGGCTTGTCGGACGCGACACGCGTGCGCCCCAGAAACACCTCGAGCCCGTTGGCCCGGCTGAGCAATAGATCACCCTTGCCATCGCCATCGAAGTCGAAGCCCCCCGCGATGCCGTAGCGCGCGAGCTCTCTGCGCTTGCACTTGGCGTCACCAGCGGGCGTGCAGCCCGCGATGTCCGCGACCGCAAACACGCGATAACCAGGCGCGTACGAGCCATCTGGCTGACCCACGAACACGAGCGCGCCGCCGTTGCCCTGGGGGCTCGCCGTGACGCAGCCCATGTCGAGCGCGGCGTATTCGGTGCTCGCAGCCGTCGGCGTCGACAGCTGCGGGGCGGCCACGACCAGGTCCTGGCGTCCGTCGCCGTCGAAGTCCGTCACGGCCACATCAGATCCGATGGACCTGCCGCCGTAAGCGGCAAGTCCGCTCTTGCTGTGCGCGCTGGCCGCGCCCTCGTGCACCACGCGCAGCTCCGCGCCGGGCGTGAACAGGAGCGCTCGCCCCGCGCCCTGGTCGTCGCCGTCGCCGCGGCTGCCGGGTCCGCTGTAGCCGGGCACGCCGACCAGCGCCTGCAGCTCCGGGCCGCTGCGCGTCAGGGCCACCGCCGCTCCCCGCTGCTGCGATGCGAGCCGGGCGGGCAGCGCAGCCGACTGCGGCGAGAGGTCTGCGCTCCGGAGATCGCCGAGGTAGGCATCGAGCCGCCCCGTGAAGTCGCCGAGCTCCGTGGAAGCGCGGCCGGCCAGCACCAGGAGCCCCGGTTGCTCGTTCGGAGACCAGGTGGAGAGCGCGACGCCGAACGTCTCCGCTTGCGCGCGGCCCCAGCGCGTGGCGACCGGCACGTTGAGCACGCTACCCTCGCCGAGCGTCTGGTAGGGGTACGCGAGCAGCTTGCCCGTGAGCGCAGCGCTGGGAGCCTTGTCGGCGCCGGGCCGCGCAGCCAGCGGAGCGCCGAGCACCAGGTCGAGTGCGGCGTCGCCGTCCAGGTCCGCGAACGTGACGCTGCGAGCGGCAGCGCCCGACGCGACATCGCCGTAAATGCGCGCGAACGCCGCGTCGCGCCCCAGCTGCGTCGGCTGAGGCGCGGGCTCGCCGCTCACCTGATGGTCGCTCAGGTCGTACACGTACACGCCGCCCGCGTCGCTCAGCGCTTTCATGCCACCGCGCGCCGACAGGTCAGGAGCGTCCAGCTTGTCCGCAGCCACGAGCAGCCGCTGTGCGCCGCCGTCGACTGCAGGCCCGGTGAACAGGCGGTACGTACCCTCGCTGCCGTCCGCGGCGTTCCACGGCGCGATGTACAGGTCCGGCGCGGCCGCGAATGGCGGCGAGGCCGCACGTCCGAAGTGCAGCGCGACCGCGACCTGGTTCTTCGCCACGTCCATGCCGCCCACGGCTGCATGATCCACCGCGCCGAGGCTGGCCAGATCGGCGCTCCCATCGCCGTTGAAGTCGCCGACCGCGATCGCGCGCCCGAAGCGCAGGCCGCTGCCCGTGCCGAGCTTGCCTTCCGCCGTCAGGTTGCTGCCGCCGATGCGCAGCGACGCGTAGTCCGGAATGCTGACGCCCTTGCGCAGCAAGAACACGTCGACCACGCCGCGCTCTTTCACGCTCGCGCTCGGCGCGAGGTCGGCGTTCGGCGAGCCGACTAGCAGATCGCGCACGCCATCCGCGTCGACATCGGCGATCGCGAGCGACGCGCCGAACTTGCTCGGCCCGGTGCCCGTGAGCGCCGGCCGCAAGAGCGCCGGGCCCTGTGCGCCCCAGGTGTAGATCAGCACGGCGCCCGAGTCTGCCACGGTGATGTCGGCGCCCGGTGAGCTGATCGCGAGCTCGGCGCGCCCGTCGCCGTCGAGATCACCGGCGGCGAGCACGGCACCGAGGCTCGCGGTGTCGCTCTGTCCGGTCAGCGTCCAGGTCGGCTGCTTCGCGAGCCCCTCCGCGCTGCCCTTCCACACGAACACCGCACCGCCGCCCGGCTTCGCGACGTCGCTCTCCGGCACGCCGAGCGCCACGTCCTCGATACCGTCGCCGTCGAAGTCTCCGGTGGCGAGGCTCGCCTGATCGGTGAGCCGCCCGTGCGGCTTGTCGGAGCCGCCGAGCTCCTCGAGGATCTGCACGACGATGCGCGCGCGCTCGCGCGTGAAAGGGTCTTCGGCTTCGATCAGCGCCAGGCGTTCGGCTTCGCCCGCGCCCATGCTCGCGGTGTAGCTCGCACCGTCGAGCTTGCCCGGACCTTGCAGCAGACGATACACCACGGCGTCGCTTCCGCCCGTCGTGTGCAACGTGAGCGACGCGTCGCGCGGCAGCGCCAGCCGTTCGGGCACGCCGCGCAGAGCGGCATCGGCTTTCACCTGGTACTGCACGGCCACTTGATCGCCGCTGCCCTGATCGCGCACACCGATCACGTCGAGCCCGGGCTTTTCACCCGCGACGTACGCGCAATCGTCACTCAGCGAGCCACCCGAGCCGAGCGTCTGCGCTTCGCACACGACCTCACCCAGGTTGCCGGAGACCTCGAGCTGGAAGCGCGTGCCAGGCCGCAGCTCGGCGCGCGCGGGCGAGACCTCGAACGCGCCGCGCACCTCGACGCTCGCGCTCGCGCTGTGGCCGCAGTCGTCGCTGGCGCTCACGCGGTCGGTTGCGGGCGTGGTCCCCGTGATAAGGCGGTTGTCGCGCAGCTCGCCTCCGGAGCCGCCGGGCTCGAGCGCGTAGCGGTAGCGGCCGCTGCCACCGGCTGCATGCAACGTCAGCGCGCTCTGCACGCGGACCTGCTGGCCGCTCAGCGCGAGCGTGAGCTGGGGCAGCCCCTCGCACTCGTCGATGGTCACGGGATCGAGTGGAGTATCTGCCGAGTCCTCGGCGCCGCAGCCGAGCACGAGCCAGACGCTGCAGCTCACGGCGGCGATGCGCCTCTTCATGGTTCTGCGCCTCCCGCGGCCCAGCGCTGGATGGTCTTGATCTGGCTCGGATCGAGCGGTCCGTCCGCTGGCATGCGCAGCTCGAGCACGGCGGCCACGATCTTGGTCTTCTCGGCCGCCCACGCGCTGTACGTATCGAGCGCGTGCCCCGGCCCGTTGCCCTCGTGGCACTTCGCGCAGCGCGACGCGAAGATGGGCGCGATGTCGTCCGCGTAGGACAGCGGCTCACTGCCCTTGCCGCGCATCTCGAAGTGCAGCCGACGAACGCTGCTGCCAGCGGCACGCCGCGCCTCGACCGTGAGCGTGTGCAAGCCTGCCGGCAGACCCGCGAGTGAGTAGCTCTGCACCGCGCCGTTCGCGTCGAAGCCGCCGAGCGCAAACTCCAGGCTGCCGTCGGCGTGCTTCTGTGCCTGCTCCAGCGGCCGCTCGATGTGCTCGCCATCGTCCAGCGTGAAGCGCAGGCCGAGCGGCGCGTCAGCCCCCGCGACGCGCGCGCTGAGCGCGACGTCCGGCAGGTACACGCGCCCGGCCTCGAACAACCCCAGCACGCGCGGCACCCCCCGATCGCAGAGGACGGAGCTGTCCGCGCCCGAGCGCAGCCACAAGCAGCCACTGGCATCAGCGGCTAGCAGCTGCGGCTCGACACGTCGCGGGCTGAGCTCGCCCCACCGGCCGCTGTCGGCGGCGTAGCGCAGCAGCCGCTCACCCGCCTGCACCCAGAGGTAGCGACCCGCCGCGAACAGCGCACGCCCCGCTGCGGGCAGATCCACTACGACGAAGCCCTGCTCCGGCGTGTGGCGCAAGAGCGCGCCACGCGTCAGCACCCACAGCTCGCCGAGCGCTCCGGGCGCCGCGGTCACTCCGGCCAGCGCGACGAGCTCGCCGCTGAGCGCGGACTGCGACAGGCCCGCATCCGAGACGCTGTAGCGCTGGTTCGCGACCTGCTTCGCATATTGCAGCCGCCCGTCCCGCACGAACCACACCGCGCGCGAGCCGTCCGGCGCGGGCGCCACGGCGAGCGCGCTCACCCCGGAGAGCGCCTTATTGCCCGCGCGCAGCTCCGACAGCGAGTTGCCATCCAGCCGATACAGCCCCTGCCGCAGCGCGACGTACGCTTGGTCCTCGCCGCCCACGGCGGCAGCGACGACCGCGTCCGGCGCGAGCTCGATGCCGCTCTGCACGGCGTACAGCCAGCCCTCGCGCGCCGCGTACACGCGGTTGTCGACCAGCACCCAGGCGCTGTCCGGGCCGGTCGCAAGGACGCGCCGCACCGGCCCCGGCGGCTCCGGATTGGCCGGATGACTCTCGAGCGCGGCCCGGCTACCGTCGCTGCGCAGACGCACCGCGTGGCCGGCGTCATCGACGAACACGCCGCCTCCGCGCTGATCCGCGAAGCCGCCGTGGGCGGCAAGCGCGACGGCGGCCGCCGTGGGCTGCAGCTCGAGCGCGCCGGCGGCGAGCGGTTCCTCGCCGACCTCGCCGACGCAGGCAGAGACACCCAGCGCCATCACCACGACTGCTCGCATGCCCCTCACCCCGACAGCAGCCCCTCGAGCGGCGACGTGCGCGTGATCGAGTAATCGACGCCCGCGGCGGCGAGCACGGTCGCGATCACGTCCTCCGGCAGGATGTTCACTCCGCTCGGATCGGTCTGGCCCGTCTTGCGGTCGACCACGCCGGGCGCCATGTTGATGTCGCCCGCGCTGCCGAACACGGTGTTGTGCGCGATGCCGGCACCGATCAAGAGCGCGCTCGAGCTGATGTGATGATCGCGGCCGCCCGACGAGTTGATCAGCGGCGTGCGGCTGAACTCGCTGAACGCGAGCATCGTCGTGTGATCGAGGAAGTTGCCGCCCGCGGGATGCGGCGACTTGCGTAGATCGTCCACGAGGTCGGCGATCGCGTTCCAGCCGGCGCGCTGATTGGTGGCGTGCGTGAGCTGCGTGCCGAAGTGGGTGTCGAGCCCGCCGACCAGGTTCATCGACACGCACTGGGAGATGCCCTGCTTCAGCGCGATTGCGATCAACGCGGCGCGACCGGCCGGAGAGTCGTAGTTGACGTTGCCGGTGGCAGGCAGGTTGTACTGCGCGCGCAGCGCAGCCCGCGCCATGTTGCGCTGATCGATCGCGGGGTCCTTCGCGTTGTTGGCCTCGAAGTCCAGCTGGAACTGCTTGTGCAGCTTGCTGCCGAGCACGTCATCCATCTGCGAGCGCGCCTGGCGATACTGCGAGACGAGTCCTCGCGTGTCGTACAGCTGCGACTCGCAGGTGACGCTCTGACCGCGCAGGTCGACGAGCTGCTTCTCGATGTCCGCGTCGAGCGTGGTCGCGCTCGGGCTCAGGGCGAGGATCAAGTCGTTCGCGCGCGACACGCGCAGCGCGTTCGCCGCGCCGGGATAGCGATCGTTGTACGACTCGATGCCGTACGCGATCGAAGGCACGGGCACCGCGGGCTTCAGCTGACCCACGATCTCGGTCGCCGTCGAGGAGCCGCGCGCTGCGCTCGCGATCGGCTGCTTGCCGGTGAGGAAGTAGCGAAAGCCCACCTCGTGCGCGACCGTCTTCATGTTGATGCCGCGCACCACGGCCAGCTTGTCGTAGTGCTCGGCGAGGCGACCGATGGCGGGGCCGAACGTCATCGCGGGCTCGGGCGCGCCGTCGCGCCGCTGCGGGCGGACCACGTCGGTGGGGAAGCTGGCGTCGGTCGACAGCAGGCTGTAGCCCGGCAGGATGCGCGTCTCACTCACGCGCTCGGGCGTGAACACCTTCGGATCGCGCGGATCGAGGCTCAGCAGCACGTCGAAGCCGCCGCTGAAGTACAGAAACACGAAGCAGCGGTCGGGCGCGGCCAAGCTCGACGCCTGTGCGAATGCGCGAAATGGCGTGACGCCGAGCAGGCTCGTTCCGGCGAAGCCAGCCGCGGCTTGCAGAAAGTTGCGACGCGAGATGCGGGGGTTCGACATGCGACTCTCTACGGCTCAGTAGGTGATGAAACGCGGATCGGTCATGAACGCGATGCACAGCGCGCCCCAGGCTTCGCGCCGCTTCTTCGCGACCTCGGCTCGCTCGGCGAACGCCTTGAAGCTGGCATTCCACTTGTCGAGCTCGGCGCCGGCGAGCGGCTGGCCCCAGAAGCGCGTCGACAGGTAGATCAGGTTGTCGCGGCGTGTCTGCTCGCTCAGCTGCCGCAGATCCGCGAGATTGCCGGCCACGTCGCGCGCCAGCACGCGCTTGTCCGGGTTGCTCTCGGCGAGATCGGCCTGCGCAGTCGCGAGGCACACCTCACGCGCGCCGTCCTCCAGGAACTTGGCGAAGACGAGGTTCGGCTCGGTCGCCTCGGCATTCACGAGCGCGTAGTCGGCGCTGCCGAGCGACGCTGCGAGCTTGTCGATCTGCGACCACTGCCGGCCCGTCGTCGTCTGGATGCTCGCCTTCAGCTGCGCCACGCTGATGCGGCGCGGCGCACGGCCCACGTGTCCGCCCGACAGCTCCGGATCGGGCAGCGCGGCGATCGGTGGGTGATCGTGCGGGATCGGGGTCAGATCCGCGATCTCGGGCGCCGCCGGCTTGGACGGCGCGCTGCAGCCGAGCGCGAGCGCGCAGCCGATCAGGAAGCTCAAGTTGCGGCGCCCCATCAGTCGATCCTCCGGTAGGCGTCGGTCAGGACCACGTCACGGATCAGGTGCTTGAGGTTGCGGCCATCGTCGATGAAGCCGTCGACGAGTGGCGCCATGTACAGCTTCTGCTCGTCCACCGACATCGGGCGACCGAGAAACTCGCGCCAGACGCGCGTCACGACGCAGCGCTCGAAGTCGCCCGTCTGCAGCATGCGCTGCGCGAGCAGCTGGGGCCCGCCCTCGACGTTCGGCTCGTCGGCCACCGTGCGGTACAGGTAGCTCTTCAACATGCCGAGTGAGCTCGCGCCGTCGCCGTCGTACGCCTGCATCACGTAGTTGCCGCACTCGCCATCACACGTGCCGTTACCGGCGAGCGCGCAGTCGCGACACTTGGCGTCGAACTTCGGGAAGCGCAGCGGATCGAGGTACTGCGCCGCACGCTCGCTGTAGCGGCCCCAGTGCGCGCCCGTGGGCTCGATCGTCGCATGGCAGTAGTTGCAGCCGCAGCGCTTGGCGAGGTTGTTCTCGCGGTTGCAGACATCCGCGGGATCGGGCGTGACCGCAGCCGCTGGCGGCGCAAACGACTTGCACAGAAAGGCGTCGTAGAACTGCGCCACACGCGCGCGCTGCGTCGGAAAGCGATACAGGTAGGCCGGCGTCGTGAGCACGCCCGACGCGTGGTCGGCGCGCGTGTACTCGACCCACTCGTCGGCCGGTGCGGTGAATGGCAGCTCGGGCAGCGCCTGCCGCTCGAGCGGCGCGCTGATCGCGAGCGACATCGGCGCCTGGTTGTCCCGGTACAGCGCCGCCAGCACCCCGTTGATGAAGCTGCGGCGCGTGCTGAGGATCTGCGCGTAGTCCTCGTCGCGGCGCAGCACCGAGTCCGTGATGAGCAGCGGCTCTTCGTTGATCGCGGCCACGCGCGCGTCGAACACGGAGCCATCGCCGGGCTCGCAGCGCCTGAACCGCTCGCCGCAGCCGCAGCTGCGGTCGCCCAGGAAATTCGAGCCCTCACAGGACGCGAGCGTCACGGGATTTTGCAGGTTCTGCTGCGCCTCGATGGCGCACGCGGCCACCTCCAGCGCGCCCGACTTGTCCCAGAACGGCGCCGGCGCCATCACCCAGCCCTCGCGCTGCACGCAGCCGCGCTGAGCGGCAAACGTGCCGCGCACTCCGTCCCGGGCTGGCATGCTCAACGTGCAGCGCTCGAGCTTGTCGGTCGTGTTGGGATTGCTGAACGCGATCACGCGCCCGGCTTCGTCCGCCACCTCGTTCGTGAGCGCCGCGGTGAACGGCTTGCCCGGATCGGGCAGACACAGAAACGGTGCGAGGCCTGTGGTGCTGCGGCGCATGTCGCAGAAGAACAGGTGTTTGGCCGGGAGCAGGCCCTTGCTCTGCGCGTCGTTGCAATCGCTCGCGCCGCTCAGCGCGGCACAAGCGTAGACGTTCGTGTCGTAATCGAAGCTGACCGGCAGCGGGATCCCGCTGCCGTCGCGGCACTGCTTCGCCGAAGCCGCCCCCTCGGCGTGCGGATCCTGCTGCAGCGCCGGGTTCTTGCAGTCGTCCTGTGGGATGAAGTGGTCACAGCCCTGGCCGTTGCGCCCGCGCAGCGCGGTCGAGAAGTTGCCGCGCGTCTCGAGCGGTTTACTGCCATCGGACGCGAGCGCGAGCCGCGCATCGTTGCTGCTCGGCACACTCGCCGAGACGTTCGCCCGGAGCAGGGCGCGGTGATAGCTCTTCATGCGCGCGTAGAACTCGTCGCGGGTCGTGAGCTCCTCCACGAGCGCGTCGTCGATCGCGGCCGTGCCCTGGCTCCGGTACTCCTCGATGGTCGGCGGCCGGCCCAGCAGATCCAGATACAGCTGACGCAGCTGCCGCTCGATCGGGACAGCGGGTGGCGTGCCCGGGCACTCGAGCTCACTCGAGCCGTCGCTCGCCTGAGCGTGCACGTGCCATGGCACGAGAACGAGCAGCGCCACACTGCTCGCGAGCAAGCCCGCGCCCCTCATCCCCAGCCGGCAGTGACTACTTCGCATCGAAAACTACGTACCGCCGTGCGACCCGGCAGGACCATCTAGATTGATGGGGACGCGTGCTGGGGATCAAGGCGACGGTGTAGGTGTGCTGCTGCTCACGGCGGCGGGCGCCTCAGTGCGTCGGCGCGCGTGTATCACCGCATCGACGCCGCTACCCGCGACGACGCGCGGACGCTCTTCCGAGACCAGCAGCTCCCACATATCGGGATCGAGCGCGGCCACAGCGGCCTCGACGGAGACCTGGACCTGATTCGCGGCTGCCGTGGGCGTGCCGGTCTGCGGATCGATCGGACGATGTCCAACCAGGAACAGGGACCCGCCCGGACCCACGCCGCTCGCCATGCGCCGCAGCATGTCTGCCATGGAGCCCGCGACGTGCACGTACAGGCAGACCACGAGATCGTAGCGCTCCGGCTCGAGCGCCCAGCTCGCGAGATCGCCTTGCACCCAGTCGATGCGCGCAGCGATGTCCGCTCCTGCCGCCTCGGCCATCGAGCGCCCGTGCGCCAGCGCCGCTGCCGAGAAGTCGAGCGCCGTGACGCACCAGCCGTGCGCGGCGAGCCAGAGCGTATCCGCTCCATGTCCACAGCCCGCGTCGAGCGCACGCCCGGGTGCGAGCGTCTGGGCCGCCGCGATCAGCTGCGCATGCGGAGGTCGGCGCGCGACCTTATCCGCCTGCTCGCGCAGCGTCTTCGACCACAGCTGCTCCCAGAACTCCTGATCGAATTCCGCCCTGCTCATGAGCCACGGATCGTGCTTGCTCCAGCCGTGGCGCGCAAGCCATGGGATCCTTGGCAAACTCCAGAAAATCACGAACAGTCCGCGGCGTGGCGGCGCTACGGTTGTATTTGTTTGCGTATTACTTCGGGCTCGGCGCCGTGCTGCCGCTGATGGCCGTCGGGCTCGGCGCACGTGGCCTGCGTCCCTCTCAATACGCCTGGGTGCTCGTGCTGCTGCCGCTGTCGCGCTTGCTGACGCCGCCGCTGTGGGGCGCGCTCGCGGACCGCTACCTCGGCGCGATGCGCCTCTTGCGGACCAACACGGCCCTCGCTGCGCTCGCGATGCTCGCGTTGTATGCGACGAGCGACTTGTGGACGACCGTCGCGGCGTTCGCCGCGTGGGCCGTAGTGTCGAGCTCGCTCGTGCCGCTGGTGGAGGCGAGCGCCTACCGCCGGCTCGGAGCGCGCGCGAGTGGCTTCGGATACATCCGTGTCTTCGGCTCGATCGGCTTTGCCACGAGCGCGTTCGGCCTGGGGGCGCTCGGCGTCGACGCTGCAGTGCGCCTGCCATTTGCGCTCGCTGCAGGCGCATATTGCGTCGCGGAGCTCGCCACGTTCGGGCTCGCCGAGGCCGCAGCTCCGAGCCGCGCTCCGCTGCTAGCTGCCGTGCGCGCGCTCGCGCTGCGCAGGGACGTCGTGCTGCTGTGGGCGGGCTCGGTCTTCTACTACCTCGCGCACGGCGCATTCGACGCGTACTTCGGTCCGTATGCTCGCTCGCTGCCGGGTGTGGACCTGCGCACGATCAGCGCGGCGTGGTCGATCGGCGTGGTCGCCGAGGTGCTCGTCGTGTGGTTCGTGCCGCGCTGGCTCGACACGCGAGCGGGTCGCTTTCTGCTCGTGGGCTCTGCGCTCGTCGCGGTGCTGCGCTGGACGCTCCTCGCCCGTGCGAGCTCGAGCCTCGAGCTGCTGTGCTTGCAGCCGCTGCACGGCATCACGTTCGGCATCTGGTATCTGGCATTCGTGCACGAGAACCAGGCGCGCGCGCCGGACCGGATCCGCTCCACGGTCCAGGGCGTCGCGCAAGCTTGCATCGGCGCAGGCTCGCTCGGCTCGACGTTGCTCGGGGGCTACGTGCTCGAGCGGTTCGGAGGTCGAACGCTGTTCGACGCGGCAGCCTGCGCAGCGCTCCTCGCCGCGAGCTGTTACGCGCTGCGCTCGACGAGAGCGGACGGGGCTCAGCGGCTGTAGTAGAAGCGCTCGCTCACCACGAGGCCGTCTTTCCAGCGGCGGCGGGCGACCTCGTGCAGCACGAAGCGCGTGCCGTCCTTGAAGGTCATGTCGTACGACCACTCGCTGAAGCTGGTGTCCTCACCCACGCCTGATGCGTGTAGGACTGGGCGCTCCGCCGACGCAACGTTCTTGAGGAAACCGCGCTCGCGCGCGAGGATCGCGGGCTTGCCGACGACCGGCGGCTCCGAGTTCTCCTGGAGCGTGGCGTCCGCCGCGTAGAACCGCTCGATGGCAGCTTCGGGGCGGTCCGCGAGGATGAGCTCATTCATTTCCGCTTCGAGTTTCGCCAGATTGCTCATGCCCCTTTCTTAGGCCGTGCGACTGGGCTTTGTCAAAACGTGAGGTTTCTTACGCGACGACGACTAAAGTAGACTGACTTGTCGATCTACAGTAGACAACTCGGTCTACCCGCGACACGATGGCCTGGTGACTCCGCGCGAGCACATCCTGGCGACTGCGGTGCGCCTGTTCTTCACGCAAGGCTATACGCAGACCGGCATCAATCAGCTGATCGAGGCGTCGGCCGTCGCGAAGCGCACGTTCTACCACCACTTCGCTTCCAAGCAGGAGCTCGGCCTGGCGTACCTCGACTTCGCGGCCGAGCAGTGGCTGCAAGGGCTGCGGAGCAGCGTGCAAGGGCGGCGCAGCGCTGCCGGCGTGGCGCACGCCCTGTTCGAGCACACCGAGCGCTTCGCGTGCGACACGGGCTTTCGTGGCTGCGGCATCTTGAACATGGCCGCAGAGTTCGCGGACGCGGAGCATGCGCTGCGCGATCGCGTGCAGCAGCACAAGGACGCGCAACGCGCGTTGCTGCGCGAGCTGTTCGGCGCCGTCGCCGTGACCCCCGGTCGCGCCGACGCGGTGCACGTGCTGCTCGAGGGCGCGATCGCCGCGGCGGCGGCCCATCGGGACGTTTGGCCGATCCGTGCGGCAGCGAACGCAGCGGAAGCGCTGCTTACGGCAACCTGACCCCAGCTTGCGAGGAGGACTTCCGATGAGCACGCCGAATCCGTTTGCCGCCCCGGAGCCGTGGGACCTGGTCGCAGAGGGTTATGCAGCGGAGGCCACTGCGATCACGCGGCCCGTCGCGCGCGCCGCAGCGGCGCTCGTGCGACCGGGTCGCAGCGCGCACGTAGTGGACGTCGCCGCGGGTCCAGGCCCGCTTGCGCTGGAGCTTGCGCCTGAGGTCGCGAGCGTGACCGCAGTCGACTTCGCCGAGGCGATGAACGCGCAGCTCCGAGCGGCAGCGCAGGCACGCAGCCTGGGCAACATCCGCGTCGTGCACGGCGATGGCCAGGCCTTGCCGCTGCCGGATGCGGTGTTCGATGCGGGCTTCTCGCTGTTTGGATGGATGTTCTTCCCGGACCGCGCGCGCGGCCTCGCCGAGCTCGCGCGAGTGCTGCGGCCCGGCGCGCCGCTCGTCGTGTCGAGCTGGGCACCGCTTTCGCGCTCGCCGCTCATGGCTGCCATGTTCGGAGCGCTGCACGCCGCAGACGACAGCTTCCACGTCCCCGTCTACAATCCGCAGAGCCTCGAAAATCCAGAGCAGCTCGAGCGCGAGCTGCTCGCCGCGGGCTTTCAGTCCACCGCAGTGCACGCGCATACGGTGACCCTGGAGTTCGAAAGCGTCGAAGCGTTGTGGACGCGCATGGTGCGCAGCAGCGCTCCACTCGTGAGCATGCGCAGGCGACTGGGCGAAGACGTGTGGGCCGCGCGCGGGGCCATCGCACTCTCGCACCTGCGCCGCGAGCTCGGCGAGCGCCCAGGCCGCCAGTCGACGACGGCGTGGCTCGGCTACGGCATCCGGCCGTAGCGTTCGCGAATGGTGGGTGACGCCGCTTCCTGGTTCCGCACGTCGAGCAGCTCTAGGTTGCCGACCTGGTGTTCGTGCGTTGAAGGCGTGATGGGCGCTCTGGTAGACTCGCGTGCCAGATGGGCCTGCGGATCGATCCCAGCAGCTTCCCCCCGCCCGGCGTCGACGAGGTCGCGCGACCGGAGGAGACGCGTACGATCGTGCTGGGCGGCGGCCTGTTCTGGTGCGCGGATGCGCTGTACCGACAGCTCAAGGGTGTCGTCTCGGTGCGACCCGGCTACGCCGGTGGCGCGAAGACGGACGCGCGCTTTGAAGCCGTCAGCGGCGGTCACACGCAGCACGCGTTCGTGGTCGAGATCGTGTACGAGCCGGCGAAGCTCTCGCTCGGGCAGATCTTGCAGGTGTTCTTCTCGATCGCGCACGACCCCACCGCGTCCGGCCGGAAGGCTGCCGCCGCCAGCGGCCCCCAGCGCTCGGTCATCCATTACACCACGCCGGCGCAGGAGCGGATCGCCGCGAACTACATCCGGCGACTGCAACAGGTCGGCGTGTTCGACTCGCTGATCCAGACGGATGTCACGCCGCTCAGCTCGTTCTTCGAGGCGGAGCCGCTGCATCACGACTACGCCGCGAGCCACCCGCGGGATCATCACGTGCGCATGGTCACGCTGCCCAAGCTCGCGAAGCTGAGGAAGCTGCACGCCACCTGGCTCACGCCGAGCGCGCCGCGAGACCCCGAGGATTAGACTAGCCCCAAAGGGCATGTCCGAAATCGACAAGACGCGCGGCCGCCGCGGGCGTAGACCAGGACGCATGGACAGAGCGCGGCATGCGCCCACGCAAAGGACATGACATGACGACGAAAAAGCGCAAAGTGGACGCGGGCGCGGGTTTGCGCTCGCTGATGAACGTCGGCGCGGCGGTCGAGCGCGATCTGGAAGGGCTCGGCATCCGCTCGGTGCGCGAGCTCGCAGCGTCGGAGGCGGGAGACTTGTTTCGACGGCTCGAGCGGCGCAGCGGCGCTCGCGTGGACCCGTGCATGTACGACACTTTTCGCGCGGTGATCCACGAGGCGAAGACGGGCGAGAAGACGCCGTGGTTCGCCTGGACCGCCGAGCGCAAGCGCCGTGAGGCGACGGGCGAGCTCGAGCTGCACGTGATTGCACGCAGCCGCTGACGGCGGCACACGGTTTCAGCGGCGCACACTCGAGGTCGCTCAGGCCGGCGCCGTGCTCGCTCTCCGGCAGAAGCATGTTCCTGAGCCCCCAGCGACCTGGCCTTGCGCTTCAGGACGCCTTCGAGCTGCGGCTGCCCGTGCTCGGCGCGCGCGAGACGGAATCATCGCTGCGTTGTTTGGGCTGGGACGGCTCCCTGCCTCGCGTATTACGTCCCCACGACGCTGTGCGAGGGCCGGATCGTCCTGCGCTGCGCCCGCCAGACAGTGCGCACAGCGCGAGCAGCGACCACACGGCGCCCTGTGGCAGCGGCCGCCCCCTTGCCTCGCGCCTACTACTTCTGTCCGCCGCTGTGCGAGGGCCGGTTCGTCCTGCGCTGTGCCCGCACGCTGCGCCGCATCAGCGCGCACAGCGCGAGCAGCGACCACACGGCGCCGCTGCGGTTCGCTGACCCGGTGATGCTGCAGCCGCCGCTGTCCGACTTCGGCTCGGCCGGCAGAGAGCCTCGCACGGGTGCGGGTGGCTTCCAGGAGATCGCGCGCGGCGCTCCGCTGTCGGCGCCCCCCGCTTCTGCCGGCGGCAGGCCGCGATTTGCGCCGCCGCTGCCAGCAGCGGAAACGGCCGAGCTGGTGTTGCCGAGCGCACCGTTCGCGCCGCCCGCACCGGCGACGCCCCTGCTCGTGCTGCTACCAGGCGTCCCAGGACCGCCGCCCTGCACGGCAGGCTGCTGCGCGCCAGTCGCACCCGCGAGCGGAGCCGCTGCGCCAGCGCTGCCCGGTGAGGCGCTGCCGGCGTTGCCGCTCATGGCGGCGCCGCCCGACGCACCGCCCGCTGCCGCGCCCACCACGTCCGGGCAGGCCGCTTCCACGGCTCTTTGCGCGTGCACGATGGGATAAGACGGCCGGCCCGAGCCCGAAACCGATCGTGTGCCCGTGCGCTTCAGCAGGTCGCGCAGCTCCGCAGGGCGCAGGCGCGGGTTGCACTGGCGTACGAGCGCCATCACCGCGGCGACGACTGCGGCGCTGTTCGACGTGCCGTACGTCTGCCGGGCTTGACCCTCGAGCGTAGAGCCGAGGATGGGCGCGCCAGGCGCGAGCAAGTCCAGCTTCGCTCCGCCGTTCGAAAAGCAGGCGAGCGTGGTCGCCGAGGTGTCCTCGTCGCGGCAGGCCGCGAATGTC
>Ga0190269_10000810_pt1 | contig 15600 bp, 24 predicted proteins | sample Popmic249IS_FD_133749 | JGI IMG/M metagenome (GOLD analysis project Ga0190269, IMG submission 133749) | Populus adjacent soil microbial communities from riparian zone of Blue River, Arizona, USA - 249 IS | ecosystem: Environmental > Terrestrial > Soil > Riparian zone | place: USA: Arizona...
CCGGGGCGGCCGTCGAGCGGGACGAGGCGGTCGAGCGGACGGAGCGGGTGAAACCCGGGGCGTTGATGATGACGCCGCTGTTCCTGGCGCTGATCCTCGTCGAGTTCACGGACCTGATCTTCGCGGTCGACAGCATCCCGGCGATCTTCGCGATCACGACCGACCCCTTCATCGTGCTGACCTCCAACGTGTTCGCCATCCTCGGCCTGCGGGCGATGTACTTCCTGCTGGCGGGGATGCACGAGCGCTTCCACCTGCTGTCCTACGGGCTGGCCATCGTGCTGGTCCTGATCGGCGCCAAGATGCTGCTGGTCGACATCTACAAGGTGCCGGTGGGCTGGTCGCTGGGCCTGACCTTCGCCGTGCTGGCCGCGACGATGGTGCTGTCGCTGCGGATTCCGCCCAGGGGCGCAGGGCCGAAGGGGGCGTATCCGTTCGCGGGGAGGAAGAGGGAACGACAGGGCAGGTGATGCCCTCCCCGGCGGGGGAGGGAGGACGGCAGGGGTCAGTGCTTGGAGGCGGCCACGAGTTGCAGCACCAGCGGGTGGTGGATGCGCCGCTCCGCCGAGATCAGGTGGAAGTGCTCCACCACCTCCGGAGTTTCGCCCAGCAGGCGCATGCGCTTGTCCTGCAGCAGTTCGTCCTGCGACCAGCGCGAGGCGGGGAAGGCGCCCATGCCGCTGCGGCCGAAGGCGGCGAGCAGCGCGCTGTCCTCGAACTCGCCGGCGATGCGCGGGCGCAGGCCGTGGCGCTCGAACCACTGGTCCAGCCGGGCGCGCACCGCCGCATGGTGCGTGGGCAGCAGCACCGGCAGCTCTCCCAGGCAGGCGGGGAAGGGCAGGCGGCACTTCTTCGCGATCTCCGCCGGCGCGTACCAGGCCATGGGAGCGTCGCCGAGCGCATGGCCATAGAGCCGCAGGTTGGGGTTGGGGGGCGCCGCACGATCGGACAGCACCGCGTCCAGCCGGTGCAGCGCCAGCTCCGCCAGCAGGCGGTCGAATTCGTCCTCGTGGCAGAGCAGCCGCACCCGCGAGTCCTGCAGCGCGGGCTGCAGCAGGTGGCGCACCACCAGCTTGGGCAGGCCGTCCGAGATGCCCACCGCCAGCCGCAGCCCCTGCCCCGTCGCGGCGTCGCGCACGGCGGCGGGCACCTGCTCGCCGAGCTGGAAGATCTGGTCCGCCAGCGCCATCGCCGCGACACCCGCCTCGGTCAGGGCGATGCCGCGACCGGCCGGCTTGAACAGGGAGTGCCCGAGCGACTGCTCCAGCGCGCGCACCTGCGCGCTGACGGTCTGCACCGCCATGTCCAGTCGTCCGGCCGCCCGCGCCATGCCGCCTTCCTTGGCAACGACCCAGAAGTAGTACAGGTGGCGGTAGTTCAGGGGGGTGGACATGGCGCGAGTTTGCCTTTTGGCGACGAAATGCCCCGCCGGTGGGCCCTACCATGTGCCCACATGCCGGTGAATCCGCAGTCCCCCGCCCCCGGCGCCCAGCGCTCGATCTGGGCCGTGTTCCTGCCGCTGCTGCCGTTCATGGCGTCCGTGTTCGTCGGCTTCCTCGCCATGGGCATCGCGCTGCCGGTGCTGCCGCGCCACGTGCACGACGTGCTGGGGCAGGGCACGGTGATGGTGGGAGCGGTGATGGGGTGCCAGTACGCCTCCTCGCTGTTCGGGCGGATGTGGGCCGGCGGCCTGTCGGACGCGCGCGGGCCGCGGCGCGCGGCCTTGTGCGGGCTGGCGGCGGCCTGCGGGGTGGGCCTGCTGTACCTGGCCTCGGTGCCCTTCGCGAGCTCCTCGCCTGCGCTGTCGCTGGCCCTGCTCATGGCGGGCCGGCTGCTGACCGGGATCACCGAGAGCTTCCTGATCACGGGCACGATGGCCTGGGCGCTGTCGCGCGTGAGCATGATGCACGCAGGCAAGGTGTTCGGCTGGATCGGCGTGGCCCTGTTCGGCGGCCTGGCCGTCGGCGCGCCGATCGGGACCGCGCTGGATGCGCAGTTCGGCTTCGCCGGCGTCGGCTGCGCGGTGCTGCTGGCGGGGCTGGCGGGCCTGGCCGGCACCAGCTTCATGGTGGGCGCGCCCCCCAGCATCCACGCCCGGCTGCCCTTCTTCGACGTGCTCAACGCGCTGAAGCTGCCGGGCCTGGGCCTCACGCTGTGCTGCGTGGGCTACGCCATGATCAACACCTTCGCCGTGCTGCTGTTCGCGCAGCGCGGGTGGGAAGGCGGCGCCTTCGCGCTCACCAGCATGGGCGCGGGCTTCATCGCCGCGCGATTGCTGGTCGGCCACCTGCCGGACCTGGTGGGCGGGGCGCGCGTGGCGCTGTACTGCGTGCTGGCCGAGGCCATCGGGCTGGCGCTCATCTGGGCCGCGACCGACCCTGCGCTGGCCTGGCTGGGCGCCGCGCTCACGGGCGGCGGCTACGGCATCGGCTTCCAGGGCTTCGGCGTCGAGGCGGTCAAGCGCTCGCCGCCGCAAAGCCGCGGCGCGGCGATGGGTGCGTACGTGCTGTTCCAGGACATCACGATGGGGATCGCGCCGCCCCTCAACGGCGTGCTGGCGCGGGTCGCGGGGCTGGAGACGGTGTTTCTCGGCGGCGTGGTGGGCGCGCTCGGCTCCGCGCTGGTCGCCGCGATGATCCTGCGCCAGCGCAACTAGGCGGCAGCCTGCGGGGCAGAAGCCGGCCTTCCTCCCTCCCTCCGACAGGGTCGCGGCGCGGGCACGCGGCGCTGCCGGGCGGCGCAGCGGGCCGGAACGCTCGTCCCGCCTGCACCCTTGCGGGCCCTTCTCCCACGCGCGGCCCAGCGATCCGGGAGGAAGGTCGGTCCATGGTCAATACCCGTTACACCCGCACTACCGGTCTGCAGCTCACCTACGACATCTCCGCCAACGAGCGTGGCACCTACAGCGTGTGGCTGGGCGACAAGGAGATGATGCGCGGCGAGGATTCGCTCACGGCGCGCGGCAAGCGCTGCGAGCCCAACAAGCGCAAGGCCGCCGGCGCGACCCACGAGGCGCAGCGAGAGATCGAGCGACTGAGCGCCATGTCGGAGTGCTGAGGGCATTCCCTCAGCAGGATTCGCGCCAATGAGGTACCATGGGCCAGCCCGACGTGATCAAGACGTCAACCAAGCCTCTTCTCCCTCCCGCCCCTGCCGGCGAGTCGTTGTCGAACCCCGCATCGTTGATCTTCTTGGCGCTTCGCTCCGCGCTGCCGCATCGCCGCGCGGACTTCTGGACAACGACAAGGAGACGCCGAATGGCCCCCATGACTACCGACCCCGTGACGGTCGGCAAATACCTCGTTTCACCGATCATCCGCCTGCTGGAAAACGGCTGGTACGCCTGCTCGGTGTCGATCCGTTCCGGCCGCGGCCAGCAGACGACCGACCGCGTGCTGCGCCTCACGCGCCTGTTCCGCGATGCCGTGACGGCCGCGGATTACGCCCTGGCCGAGGGCCTGCAGTGGATCGGCGGCACCCGCGCGACCGTGCGGCCCGCCTGATACTGCCCGCAACAGCCAACAAGGAGGAGCGTCCATGGCCAAGCCCAATTACGGTTTCGAAAAGCGGCAGCGCGAGCTGGCCAAGAAACGCAAGAAGGAGGAGAAGGCCATGAAGAAGGCCTCTCCGGGCGACCCCGCGCTGGACGAACAGGCCCAGCCGATGCCGCCCTCCGAAGGCGGCGTGCCCCAGCAGCAACCGCAGGAATAGGCCATGCCCCCGCGAGTCCCGGTCAAGGATGACATCAAGACCCGGATCCGCTCCGGGGGCCTGCGCTACGAATCGAAGTCGGTCGGCACCGAATTTCCGGGCGCCTACGGCGCCACCATGAGCTGCTTCCACTGCGGCCGGCACATGCCGCGCTCGCGGCTGGTGGCCTTCAAGTTCGCCGGCGCGCAGCAGTACCGCTGCCGCGACGGCTGCCACACCTAGGCGCCCGGCCTTCCGGGGCTACTTGGCCCCCTGGGCCGCCGGCGCGTCCTTCGTGCCCCCCGCCGAGGGCACCAGCTTCGTCACGACGAACACCGCGACGAGCACCACCGCCACCACCAGCACGATCCAGCGCACGCCGAGCCCGCGCGGCTCCGGCGGCACGAAGCCGCGCGTGCGGTCTTCCTGGTCTTCCACGATGTCATTCATGCTGGACGCCCTCCGTCCCGGTGCTTCACGGGTTGGCCGGATTATGGGCGGCGCAAGCCGGGACGACGCAAGCGACCGGACGATCCGCGTCGCCCCGCCGCCACACGGCGGCCCCGCCGCAACTATTTTTTCGCCCTGCAAGCCTGTGGAGCGTTCCGGCACAACCCGGACCTTATCCACACGCGGGGGCCGATGCGCCAGGTTGTCCAAGTTTGCACGACAGCTCGAACACCCGGGTACCCACAGCCGTCCCGCGCATGCAGGTGCTTGTCGGCAAAGGGGAAAAAGCGCCTTGTCCACAGCGGGTGCCCGCCCTTATCTACTACGACTATCTTGAATCAATCCCTTCAATAGCAAACACGGGAACCGCAAGCAGGGAGCCTGGCAGGGGGGCTTGAGTCCTGGCGCACAAGGCGTACATTCCGCCCCTTCACGAACGGACGGAGGGGATTCGATGCTCACGCTGGTGGCGGGACTGCTGTTGTTCCTGGGTGCGCATTCCGTGCGCGTGTTCGCCGACGGCTGGCGCTCGGCGACCATCGCCCGCATCGGCGAGAAGCCGTGGAAGGGCGCGTACTCGCTGCTGTCCCTCGCCGGCTTCGTGCTGCTCGTGGTGGGCTACGGGCTGGCGCGGCAGAACCCGGTCGTGCTGTGGAACCAGCCGCCGGTGTGGACGCGCCACCTGGCCTCGCTGCTGACGCTGTTCGCGTTCGTGCTGCTGGCGGCGGCCTACGTTCCCGGCAACCAGCTCAAGGCGAAGCTGCACCACCCGATGATCCTTGCCGTCAAGGTCTGGGCGCTGGCGCACCTGGTGGCCAACAACATGCTGGCGGACGGGGTGCTGTTCGGCGCCTTCCTCGCCTGGGCCGTCGTGGACTACAGCGCGGCGCGCAGGCGCGATCGTTCGCAGGGCACGGTGTACGCACCGGGCACGGTGGCGCGCACGGCGATGACGGTGATAGCGGGCGTGCTGGCCTGGGCAGCCTTCGCGTTCTGGCTGCACCGGGCGCTGATCGGGGTGAGCCCGATGGGGATGTAGGGGGGCATAATTCCCCGAGCCTCTACCATCGGGGGCTTCCGCGATCCCGAGTTCATCCCATGCAGCATCTGCCCGCCCTCTCGCACGTTTCCATCGGCACCAACGACTTCCCGCGCGCCAAGGACTTCTACGACGCCGTGCTGGCCACGCTGCAGATCGAGTGCCTGATGGACACCGAGGACGGCTCCGCCTACGGCCGGCGCCTCCCCGAGTTCTGGGTCGGCTTTCCGCACGATGGCGCCGATGCGGCCCCGGGCAACGGCGTGCACGTGTGCTTCAACGCCAACTCCGTGGAGGAAGTCCAGGCCTTCCACGCCAAGGCGCTGGAGCTGGGCGCGCAGGACGAGGGCCGCCCCGGGCTGCGGCGCGAATATGCCGACAACTATTACGCGGCGTTCGTGCGCGACCTGGATGGGAACAGGATCGAAGCGGTGTTCTTCATCCCGCAATAGCCCGCTGAGGCACCCCGGCATCCCCTAGAAACCACCACGCCTGGCGCCGGACCTGTCCGACACCGGGCGGGCGCAGCCTTTCCCAGAATGGGTTCATCCAAAGGAGAGACAGCATGGATGAACCGAAGGCGCCACGGCCGCTGGCCGTGGTGACCGGAGCCTCGTCAGGCATCGGCTACCACCTCGCGCGCCATGCCGCCCGGCACGGCTACGACCTGGTCGTCGCGGCGGACACGCCGCTGGCCGACGCCGTGCGCGAGTTCGAAGCGCTCGGGGCGAGCGTGCAGGCGGTGCAGTGCGACCTGGCCAGCACCGAAGGCGTGCTGCACCTCGTCGCCGCGATCGGCGAGCGCGAGGTCGACGCGCTGATGGCCAACGCCGGCCACGGGCTCGGCGGCTCGTTCCTGGCACAGGACTTCGACGAGGTGCTGCACGTGATCAACACCAACATCGTCGGCACGGTGCACCTGATCCAGCATGTCGCCCGCGGCATGGTGGCCCGGGCGCGAGGGCGCGTGCTGATCACCGGCTCGGTAGCCGGTTTCATGCCCGGGAGCTTCCAGGCGGTCTACAACGGCACCAAGGCCTTCATCGACTCCTTTGCGCTGGCCTTGCGCAACGAGTTGAAGGGCACCGAGGTCACCGTCAGCTGCCTCATGCCCGGGGCCACCGACACCGAATTCTTCGAGCGCGCGGACATGCTGGACACGCGCGTGGGACAGGGCCACAAGGCCGATCCGGAGCGGGTGGCGCGGCTGGGGTTCGAGGCCATGCTCAAAGGCGAAGCCGATGTGGTCGCGGGCCTGAGGAACAGGCTGGAAGTCGCCATCAGCAAGGTGATGCCCGCCCAGGCGGTGGCGCAGATGCACCGCCGCCTCGCCGAGCCCAGGGGACAGTCGTAATCGCAAGCAGGCAGCAAAGGAGCCAAGCATGAGCCACAAGTACCACCCTTCCGAGCAGGACAAGCAGACCGGCCGCTCCGGCAAGGTGCAGAACGACACCAACAAGCTGGGCAAGGGGGAAGCCTCGCAGGGCAACGAGGGTCAGCGCACCCCCGAGAGCCGGCACGATCGCGAGGACCACATCGGCAACAACCAGGCGAAGATGCGCCGCGGCACGACCCAGGGAACCACCAGCCAGCAGCCGCCGATGCATTCGGCGCGCGGGCAGACCAAGAAGGGGATGTAGGGCCCCCGGCGGTCAGACCCCGCTGCAGGTGCAGGCGCGGCCCGCGTGGCAGGTTTCGTTGGCGGCACGCCGCTCGAACCCGCGCTCCACGGGGGCCAGCAGGTCGCCGTAGTCGAAGCACTGGCAAAGGCCCATCTGGCAGCCCTGGGGATGCCAGCGGCCGTCCGCCAGCTTGATGAAGAATTGCTGCCCGGTCAGCAGGGGGCGCATCACCGGGTCGAAGCCCTCGAGCGTTTCGCGCGAAAGCCGTGCCGCGACGACGCTGCCGGTGACATAGGGATCAAGCATAAGGGCCATGGGAGCATTCTCCTCATAGCCTCAACGGGTGCGAAGCCCGCAAGTTGACATTTCGGCCCAGCGACAACGATTGCCGTCAGGTAAAGAAAGAGTCAGGGTCCTGCAAGATCAGAGGTGCACGCCGATGCGGCGCGGGAACAACTCGCGTTCCAGCAGCGTCAGCATGTTGTCCCACGAGCGGCGCGTGCCCTCCTCGATGGCGAACGCATGGCGGCTGGTCCCCAGTTCGTGCGTCACCGTCACTTCGCAGGTCTGCGCCGTGCTGGGGGCGATGTCCACCGTCACGCGGGTGGTCTCGTCGGAGAATGCGAGGACGCTCAGGTCGAAGGAGAGCCGGCGCGGCTTGTCGATTTCGATGTAGCGCCCGCTGTGGACCACGTTGAAGACGCTTTCGTCGCCCTCGGAGGCATTGCGCCTCTCGACGACGGAAAAGGCTCCGCCCACCTCCGGCTGCAGCTCGCACTGCATGACCGTGCCCGAGCGGCTGCGGAAAAGGAAACGGGAGGCCTGCCAGGGGGTGAGCCATGCATCGAACACCCTGTCGGCAGGAGCGCAATAGCGATGGGTGACGCTGACGACGGCCTGACTGCTCATCCGTGATTTATCTCTTGACAGGGCATCCCCTGTCAAGCCTGACAATCATCTACTTCGCTTCAACGTGTGACATCCGGCAGCTCGATCTTCACTTCGAGCACTTCCAGGTTGTCCTGCCGCTCCACGTTGACCTTCAGGTGGTTGGGGTCGATCTTCACGTACTTGCTGATCACGGCCACCAGGTCCCGCTGCAGGGCGGGCAGGTAATCGGGCGAGCCACCCGGGTTGCGGCCGCTGCGCTCGTGCGCCAGGATGATCTGCAGCCGCTCCTTGGCCACGCTGGCCGTCCTCTTCTTCTCCCCGAGCAGGAAGCGCAGCAGGCTCATCCCTTCCTCCCGAACAGGCGCTTGAGGAAACCGGCCTTTTCCGGATCGACGAAGCGCAGCGGCCGGTCCTCGCCCACGAAGCGGGAAACGACGTCCAGGTAGGCTTCGCTGACGTCGGTGCCCTTCAGGTGCACGGCGGGGCTGCCCTGGTTGCTGGCCTGCAGCACCGATTCGGATTCGGGGATCACGCCGATCAGCGGGATGCGCAGGATGTCCTGGATGTCCTCCAGCGACAGCATGTGGCCCGCGTCGACCCGGTTGGGGTTGTAGCGGGTGATCAGCAGGTGCTCCTTGATCGGCTCCTTGCCCTCGATCGCCCGTTTCGTCTTGCTGGCCAGCATGCCCAGGATGCGGTCGGAGTCGCGCACCGAGGAGACCTCGGGATTGGTCACCACCAGGGCCTCGTCGGCGAAGTGCATGGCCATGAGTGCCCCGGTCTCGATGCCGGCGGGCGAATCGCACACGATGTACTCGAAGCCCATGCCGCCCAGGTCGTGCAGGACCTTCTCGACGCCCTCCTTGGTCAGGGCCTCCTTGTCGCGGGTCTGGCTGGCGGCCAGCACCGACAGGTTGTCGTTGTGCTTGTCCTTGATCAGGGCCTGGTTCAGGGTGGCCTCGCCGTGGATCACGTTGACGAAGTCGTAGACCACGCGGCGTTCGCAGCCCATGATCAGGTCGAGGTTGCGCAGGCCGACGTCGAAGTCGATGACGGCCGTCCGGTGCCCGCGCAGGGCCAGGCCGCTGGCGAAGCTGGCGCTGGTGGTGGTCTTGCCGACCCCACCCTTGCCCGAAGTGACGACGATGATCCTTGCCATGGAGGCTCCTTAGGGGTTCAGCGGCAGCATGACCAGCTTCTCGCCTTCGAGGCGGACCTGGGCGGGCTTGCCGCGCAATGTGTCGGGCAGCGGGTGTTCGCTGGTTCGGTACACGCCGGCGATGGAGACCAGCTCGGGCTCCAGGCACAGCGTCAGGATGCGGGCTTGCGCATTGCCGCGCGCGCCGGCGATGGCCTTCCCGCGCAGGGGTGCATAGACATGGATATGGCCGTCGGCGATGACCTCGGCGCCGGCGTTCACCATCGCCAGCACCACGACATCGCGCCCGCGGGCATAGACCTGCTGGCCGGAGCGCAGGGGCTTGTCGATGACGAGGGCGCAACTGTGGACCGGCGGCGCCTGCACCACCGGCGGGACGTGCGGCTGTTCCTCCCGGGCTTCCTCCCTCTCCCTCTGGGAGAGGCCTCCGGGGTGGAAGGTGGGGTTGAGGGCAGCGTCTTGCGCGCAAGCAAGCCCCGCCTGCACCGCCGCCTCCATCTGCCCCGGCGTCCCGCCCTTCACCGCCACCGGCATCACCCGATGGCGCTTCAACAGGCGCACCAGCGTCCCGAAGTCGATCTCCCCCTCGCCCGCGGGCGCGAGGTCGATCACCAGGGGATCGTTGTCGAAGAAGTCGGGGGCGTCGCCGAACCTCCCTTGCAGTTCCTGCTCCAGCAGCTGCAGGTCGGAAGACTTCAGCAGGAGCGCGACGAGGGGGAGATTCGCGCTCTTGATCTCGAACGTGGCAGGCGTGCGGCCTGCGAGGGCAACGGTCATTCGGTGAGGCGGTGAAAGCGCGCGCAGTTTAGCAGCCGGGCCACACCAAAGCAGTATCCATTCGCTGCGCCACGACGACAGGCGGCCTTCCTTCGCCATGGCGCGCGAACCTGCCGGTGCCGGCGCCCCCTTCGCGCCAGGGGCAGGACGCCTCCTACGGAATGAGTTGGAGCCCGCCGCGTCGCCGCCCTTGCGGCCGCGCCGACACTGGCTCCATGCACCCGGAGTACGCCATGAACTACCGTCACCATCCCACCCACTGGATCGCCGTCGCGGTCGTGCTGCTGCTGGCCCTGCTGGCCTTCGAGGCCTATGGCCAGGCGCCGAACCAGGCGCTCAGCTCCAATGCCGCAGCGGTGTTCCAGGGGCGCCCCGCCATGGCCGGCGCGCAGGCCGGGCTCGGCGCGATGGCCGGCCCGCCGCAGGGCGGCATCGGCCTGCAGGGTTCCGATGGCGCCGGCCGCAACCTGCGCCGGCCCTGGGTGATCGAGCAGCAGATGAACCCGCTGCCGCCGGTGGCCTGCGCCGACCTGCCCCGCACCTCAACGACGGAACAGCCGCTGTGCCTGCCGCAGGTCGGCGACGAACGCTTCGAACGCCGCCTCTCGCTGCTCGGAATCGACGCGCAGCAGCGCGGACGGATGTAGCGTCACCAGCACTTCCAGGCCGTCGGCCCGCGGCTGTTCGCCCACCAGCATCAGGCGGGCCTTCAGGCGCCCCTCGCCGGTCACCGACTGCGTCGCGAACTCGCCGATGGGGCATTCGCGGCACGCCATGGTGGCGGCCTTGAGTTGCGCGAGGGACTGGATCTGCGGGCCGGGTGGGGGTGCCCGGTCAGGCATGGGCGGCGGGCCTGTCGTGCGCGATGAACACGCGCTCGTAGCAGGCCAGCCATTGCGCCTCGGTGCCGTCGTCGCCGGGCAGCTCCGACGAGGGTACGCCGGGGCCGAACAGCAGCCCGCCGTCCTCGCAGCGCACGCTGCGCTCGGGCGTGAAGATGGCCCAGCGCGCGGCCGTCAGCCGCTTGGCGAGCCAGGGCGCCACCGCCTCGATCACGTGGTGGGCGGGCTCATAGCAGCCCACCTCGATCGGCTGGCCCAGCGCGTCGCTGATCGCGTGCAGGCGCAGGTTGGCCTTCATCTTGTGGATGTCGCGGCGCACGGCATGCGCCATGTGCTGGGCCTGCAGCATGTCCGTGTCGATCGGGTCGTTGCGCAGGTTGGGCTCGTGCACCAGCCGCCACAGCAGCCGGTACAGCAGCGAGAAGCGCCCGACGTCGCGGTGCAGCACCACGAACTCGCACAGGCGCGTGAACGAAGCCGGCACGATGGCGGTGGCGGCGCGCGCCACGTTGCGCGGGCGGCTGGCCTGCGGCAGCTGCGGATCGGTGAACGGGTCCGCCGGCGGCTCGAGCTGCCAATCGACCTCCTCCGGAGGCACCTGGTGCGCCAGCAGCTGCCGCGCCTCGGACCGGAACCCCGCCAGGTCGGTTTGCCCTGCCAGCTTGACTTGCATGTCCGAACCCGCTTGCATGGGTTCAGCCTCGCGTGCGGGATGTCCGCGCGGCGGCTTGCGCACGCGCGGTGCGTCGGGGTGGAGTGCGCCGGGTTGCGGCGCCGGCTGCGGGGCGCTCCGCGCGCTTGCGCGCGGCCGCGCGGCGGGTGCCCTGCTTCGCCTGCGGGGCGGCCTCGCTGGGACGGCCCTGCTTCGCTTGCGGGGCGGCCTCCCGCACCTGCTCCTGGATGGCGCGCGCATTGCGCGCTTCCTGCGTGCCGGCCTGTGTGGCGGCGAGGGCCCGGGCCGGGGCGTCCAGCGCCGGCCACACGGTGACCAGTTCCAGCCACTGCTGCCAGCCGCGCGTCATGAACTCCGAGGCGATGGCGCTCCAGCGCGTCGCGGCTTGCCAGCCGCCGAACGGATCCGCCCAGCTGGGGACGGGCGAGGCAAGGCTGTCGGGGGGTGTCTGCATGCGTTGCATTGTCGGCATCTCGGGACCTCTTGTGCTCTCACGGTATGCAATTGCTTCACGCGTGCGCCTCGCGCTTGCGCGTGCGCACTTCCATCTTCAGGTACAGCAGGGCGCCGGCCACCAGCGGCATGAGGTAGAACAGGGCGCGGTAGGCGAGCAGCGCACCCAGCAGCTGGTGCTCGGGCACGCGGTGCGACAGCAGGGCGATGAACACCGCCTCGGTCACGCCGAGGCCGGCGGGGATGTGCAGGATCACCCCCGCGATGGCCGCCATCAGCAGCACCGACAGCGCGGTGGAGTAGTCCACCTGCCCCTGCAGCAGCATCCATGGCACCGCCGCCATCGTCATCCAGTGGGTGCAGGAGATCGCGAGCTGCGCGAAAGCCGTGCGCAGGCTGGGCAGGTCGATGTCGTGGCCGCGGACCGTCCAGCATCGCACGCGCGAGAAGCCGCATAGGGCCAGGTACACCACGACCACCGCGAGCAGGCCCACGCCGATCAGGCGCAGCTCCTCGCTGTCCAGCGTCCAGTTCGGGGGCAGCTGCAGAGGCGCGATCGTGAACACCAGGCCGGCCAGCAGGATGTAGCCGATCCAGTTGGTGATCATCGACAGCGTGATGATCCGCGTGATGTTGCCGTAGCGCAGGCCCAGGCGCGAGTAGAGCCGGTAGCGCAGGCCGATGCCGCCCACCAGTGACCCGAGGTTGAGGTTGAAGGCGTAGCAGACGAAGCTGACCTGCATCACCTTGCGCTTGGGAATGCGGTGGCCGGTGTAGTGCCGGCCCACCAGGTCCATGAGGCTGTAGACCAGGTGGCTCACCGCGGCGAAGCCGAAGGCCTGGAGCAGCACCTCGCGCGGCAACTCCAGCACGCTGGTCTTGACCTGCGCCCAGTCCACGGTGCGGGCATAGCGCACCAGCAGGAAGCCGACGATGCCGATGAAGGCGATGCCGACAGCGCGCTTCACCCACGGCCACGACCAGTGGTGCCGCATCAGGCCTTCTCCTTGAGGCCCATGAACACCGGCGCCAGCGGCTTGCCCTGCGTGGGCGCCGCCGGCAGCAGCCGCGGCACGTGCCGCGGCAGCCAGGTGGCCCAGCGGGCGTAGTGGCGCGTGAAGTGGTAGGCCAGGAAGCTCTGCACGAGCGGCCAGCCCTTGAGCTCGCCCAGGCTCTCCTGCGTGATCTGGTTGCAGGCGCGGCACATCAGCTGGTCGAGGTTGGCCGAGAGCGTCTGCGTGAAGCCGCGGTCGCGGATGATCACGTTGGCCTCGAGGTTGAACAGCAGGCTCATGGGATCGAGGTTGCTCGAGCCCACGGTGCACCACTCGTCGTCCATCACCGCCACCTTGCCGTGCAGCGGCCGCTCGCAGTACTCGTAGATCTTCACGCCGGCGCGCAGCAGGTGGTGGTACAGCATGCTGGAGGCCGTCCTCACCCATTGCATGTCGGGCTCGCCCTGCAGGATCAGGCGCACGTCGACCCCGCGGCGCGCCGCCCGGCGCAGCTCGCGGATGAAGCGGTAGCCGGGGAAGAAGTAGGCGTTGGCGATCACGATGCGCTTCTTGGCGGCGCGCAGGGCGATGCGGTAGTGGCGCTCGATGTCGTCGGTGTGGCGGCGGTTGTCGCGCACGACGAACATCGCGTCGGCGGTGCCGGCGCGCGCCAGCTGCTCGGGGGCGGCGCGCCACTTCTTGCGCCAGCGCCACCACTGGCGCTTCTCGCGCTGGTAGCGCTGGCCCTCGGCCAGGGCCGCATGGCAGAAGCGGTGGATCTCGGCCACCAGCGGGCCCTTGATTTCCACCGCGTAATCCTGCTTGGCCTCGGGCCCGAAGTCCGCCAGGTGGTCGGCGGAGTAGTTGATGCCGCCGACGAAGGCCACCTCGCGATCCACCACCACGATCTTGCGGTGCATGCGGCGCAGCAGGTGCGGGCGCAGCCCGAACGGCCGCGGCCCGGGGTTGAACGAGTGGATGCGCACGCCGGCGGCGCGCAAGCCGCCGAGGAAGTGCGCCGACAGGTCAGGCGAGCCCCAGTCGTCGATGGTGATGTCCACCTGCGCGCCGCGCCGCGCCGCCGCGATCAGCGCCTCCTGCAGCTGCAGGCCGACCTTGTCCTCGAACAGGATGAAGGTCTCGACGATCACTTCCGTCTTCGCGTTGGCGATGGTCGCGAACACGCGCGGGAAGAACTCCTCGCCGTTCTCGAGCAGGTCGAAGTGGTTGCCGGGGATCCAGCGGCGGTCCATGGGATTCTTCAAAGGTGGATTTCGGCGACCAGCGGTGCGTGGTCGGACAGGTGCGACCAGGGCTTGCGGGGCAGCACCACCGGCAGGTGCACCGAGCAGTTGCGCACGTAGATGCGGTCGAGCGACAGCACGGGGAAGATCGCGGGGAAGGTCTTGGCAGGTTCGCCATAGGCCGTGACGAAGATCTCGCGCAGGCCCGCTTCGCGCCACAGGATGTCGTTGGCGCGCCGGCGCCAGTCGTTGAAGTCGCCGGCGACGATCAGCGGCGCATCGGCCGGCACTTCGGTGTGCGTGATCTGGCACAGCAGGTCCAGCTGCTGCTGCCGGTGCGACTCTGCCAGGCCCAGGTGCACGCAGACCACGTGCACCTCCTTCGCGTAGGCCGGCACCGCCAGCACGCAATGCAGCAGGCCGCGCTTTTCCGGCCCCGCGATCGACACGTCGTGGTTCTGGTAGTGGACGATCTGGAACTTGGACATCACCGCGTTGCCGTGGTGGCCCTTGGGATAGACCATGTTGCGGCCGTAGGCGTGCTGCGGCCAGATCTCGTCGGCGAGGAATTCGTAGGGCGGCGCCTCCGGCCACTGCGCGATGCGCCGGCTGTGGTCCTCGTGCGTGCCCAGCACCTCCTGCATGAACACGACGTCGGCGCCCACCTTGCGGATCGCGTCGCGCAGTTCGGGCAGGATGAACTTGCGGTTGAAGGTCGTGAAGCCCTTGTGGATGTTGACCGTCATCACGGTCAGTTGCGGGGCCTTCGGCTCCTGGGGCACATCGCTCATGTCCATGGGCGCTTCGTTCTGTCTCGTTGTGGGACCTACTTTTGTAAGTGCCCAGCTGGCACGGTGAAGTAGGACGGCAGGCCAAGTCTTTGTGGTGGCCCGCGGGTGCCTGCATGGCCCGTCGCCGGCGGCGCCCCACTCCGGTGCCGCGGCGCGCCGTGTAGGATCCGGGCCCGTACGCCTGCCCGTCAACGCCGCAAGCAGGGGTCGGACGCGGCCCCTTTTTGCGCCGCGCCCGCTGCCAGCGGCAGAGCCAGCGACACCGCTGCCGCGCCCACTCACACACTTGCGTCTCCATGAAAACGACAACGATGCTGCTGGCCGGCGCGCTGCTGGCCTCCACCGGCCCGGCCTTCGCGGTGGACCTCAAGCCCGACGGCGCGATCGTGCACGGCGCCTTCGGCAAGGACGGCACGCACATGGCAGGCGTGGGCCTGGTGTGGGACTGGGATTTCGAGCGCCTGCGCCGCAAGGCGGCCCTCACCGCGCACACCGAGCTGCTTCTCAACCGCTGGCAGTACGACGCCGTCGGTGGCGGCAAGGACCAGCTCACGCAGTGGGTGCTGCTGCCGGTGCTGCGCATGCGACTCGACCGCGGCGAGTCGCCCTGGTTCATCGAGCTGGGGATAGGCGCGAGCTGGATGGATCGCAGCTACGAGACGCCACGCAAGCGCTTCGGCACGCGCTGGAACTTCCACGACGTCCTGGGCGTGGGCCACACGCTGGGCGGCCCTGGCGGGCGCCACGAGCTCGGGGTGCGCCTGATCCACACCTCCAACGGCGGCCTCAAGGATCCCAACCCGGGCGAGAACTTCCTGCAGCTGCGCTACGTGCACCGGTTCTAGGGTTCACCGTCACCCCGCGCAGGATGCCCCGCTCCACAGCCGGCGCGGCACGTCCTACGCCCGCTGTCACACCCCTCCGATGCGGCCGGGGTGGGGCTGCTCCAAACTGCATCACACGCACCCGGCGCA
>Ga0190269_10000811_pt1 | contig 15593 bp, 7 predicted proteins | sample Popmic249IS_FD_133749 | JGI IMG/M metagenome (GOLD analysis project Ga0190269, IMG submission 133749) | Populus adjacent soil microbial communities from riparian zone of Blue River, Arizona, USA - 249 IS | ecosystem: Environmental > Terrestrial > Soil > Riparian zone | place: USA: Arizona...
CTCTCGCCTTCGCAGCACTGCCGGCTATGGCTTCGGCCGGGGAACCTCAGGTCGACTCGAAACTGCTGAACGAAGGAAAAAGCCTTTCGTTCACCAGCAAAGGCGGCCACAGCGAATTGCGAGGCCTCAACGAGCCAAGAATCACATGCACGGCGAATTCCGGATCAGGCAAATACAACACCAAGACGACAGGTGAAATCACCCTCACGTTCACCGGGTGCACAACGCCTGACTTCTTCAACGCCGAGTGCCACTCGACCGGTCAGGTAGCAGGCACGATCAAAACTGCAACCTCGATCTTCCACAACACCTACCTCACGGATGCAAAGACCACACCGGGCGTCCTGGTTACACCGCCGACCGGAGGAATTTTCTCGACCATCACCTGCGCGACCTTCTTCACCACCAATGTGGAAGGTAACGGCATCATTGGACATCTCGAATCACCCAAATGCGGTGGCAGCTCGACCACGGCCACACTGAATTTCACGGCCACGGAAAGTACTCAGACCTTCCGTGGAATTACAGGCACAGGAACCGTCTACAGCCTCACGTCTAGGACAAGTTCCCAGGCTCCGGGGGCGGGCTCCCAGGCCGGGATGAACGCCGAGGGCACGGTTACCTACCCGGAAATCATTACCCTCACATGCGTCTAGAGCTTCTCTAGAAGCATCTTGCATTGCGGCGGGGGTCCTAACGGATCCTCGCTGCATTGCTGTCGGCCGGAGATTGCGGAGAGTGGCCCCATTGCCCTGGCTGAGGTGGCCACTTATCGTGGCGAAGGAGAAAGGGGTCGAGAGATTCGTGAAAGTCATGAAGGGATGCAAGCAGGGACGGTCCGAGATCTCGCAAACAACCTGCCGACCCCCGCAACACGAGCTCGCGGGGGCCGGGACAAGCTTTCCGCGCGCCAACTGAAAGGTCCCAGTAAAGGGGGGACACAGTGAATTGCGGGCTACGAATGATCCTCGAATCACATGCTCCGGAAACTCGGGATCAGGTAAATGCAACACCAAGACGACAGGTGAAAGCACCCTCACGCTCACCAGTTGTACACCGCCTGACCCCTTTGGTGCTGAGTGTCACTCGACCTGTCAGGTAAGTGGTACGAGCGAAACTGCAGCCATGGTCTTCCACTATGCTTACCCCCCGGATGGTAAGACCATACCGGGCGTTACGCCGCCGACCGGTTGAGTCTCCGCGACCAATACTGCGCGACTTCGTTCACCACGAATGTGGAAGGTAACGGCATCATGGGACATCTCGAATCGACCAAATGCCGTGGCAGCTCGACCACGAATGTCACGGCCACGGAAAGCACTCAGACCTTCCGTCTGGTCACAGGCACAGCTGTCTACAGTCTTAACCCCGAGGGACAAATGATGGGTCCATTCCGGGTCCGGCCGCGGTTTGAGCGCCGAAGACACGGTAACCTTTGGGGAGTCGACCACCCTTACATGTGTCTAGAAGTAATCAGAGAGTAATTAGCAAGTAGGGGAGTGCCGGCTATCGCCGGCGCTCCTTTTGCGTCGAGGTGGCCTAGGAAGAAAGCACCGAGATGTGGAGGTAGCTCAACCACGGCGACTTTGTACTTCACTGCTGCAAGCGACGCTCAACCAGGTGTAACTTCCGCTGCGGTGCTGGAGCTCACGATGACGTTCGGAGAAGCGCCACGCCGACATGCCCCTGATGGAACGGAGCGTGTAGGCCGGCGGATGGGATCGGCGAGCGTCGAAAATATGCTCGCCCCTTGGTCAGTCGCATAATAGGTAAGACGGACAAGTTGTCACTCGGAAGACGCTTGACGACCTTCCGTGGCATGTCTACCTTCCTCGCTGGAGCGCCACTCTGCTCGGCGCGCGTCAGGGAAATGGGAAACCGCGGCTGAGGCCGAGGGAGGGGACATTGAGGATGGCATCATCATCTCGAGGAAGTCGGCTCTTTGCAGCCGCTGGATTGGTCGCTTGCCTGTGCCTACTGCTGGGTTTCGCTACGAGCGCAGCTGGAGACGAACCCCCGCTCTTTCAGTCGAGCTTTGGTCCGGATGGACCGACTGCCTCCGACTTCGACAAAGTCGGTTCGGTGGCCGTTGACCAGCAGACCGAAACCGTTTACGTCCTCGATAGAGCGACGGACATCCTCTACAAGGTCGATAGCGAAGGCAACCCACTGGACTTTGGCGGTAGCGAATCGTATATCTCGGGCAACCAGATCACTGGTCTGTCCATCTTCAACGGAGCCAACGAAAGTCAGGTTGCTGTCAATTCCGCAACCCATGTCGTCTATGTGACTAGCGCTAACTCGCTTGTTGCCTTTGAGCAGGACGGTGAACCAGCAGAATTCACGGCTGGGACCGGGGCTGGGACCAATGTGATTTCTGGGTATGGGGAATTGCTTGGAGTCGCGGTTGATGCAGATGGCAGCATCTACACCAGCGACTACAGCGGCTACGTGCGGATCTACTCCTCGACTGGCGACTTCTTGACGCAATTTGAAACGGGTACGCCAGCGAACCTTGCCATTGGTCCCGACGGAACTGTTTACGTGAGCAGATACTCGGGCTCAGTGCTCAAGTTCACGCCCTCTGAATTCCCGGTAACCACGACTACCACGTATACCGCGGCTGCTGAGCCTCTTGACGAAGCAACGTCTCAGGCTGTCGCTGTCGATCCCAGCACCGGCAATGTCTACGTTTCGGAGCTGCTGGCCGGAAGCTTCGAATTCACTCATATTCTCGTATACGACGCCAGCGGTTCTCTGATCGCCACCTTCGGCGGTCCTGGCGAAAGCGGTGAATTAGCGGGGGTCACTCCGGGGATAGCGATTCACGGTACGAGCGGTCGGGTCTATGTATCTACCGATGACGAAGCCGGTACGCGGTCCCAAGTGGAGATCTTTGCTCCCGAGGTAATCGTCGTCGGACCACCGACGGTAGTCGATACCTCGGTCATGGCCGTCACCTCGGACACCGCAACGCTTGCGGCGTCCATCAACCCGAATACGGAGATTACGTCCTATCAGTTCGAAATCGGCACGCAAGATTGTAGAGCTGCGCCGGAAGCCTGCTCTGTCGTTAGCGGTGGCTCGATCGGGGACGGTCATGAACCAGTCACGGTCTATCGGGGAGTCACGGGCTTGCAGCCAAATACTACGTATCATTACCGGGTCATCGCGGAAAATGGGTTGGGTCCGACGCCGGGGGCGGATCAGACTTTCACCACGCGAGGCTCCGCGATTGGGTTTCGGCTCAGTGACTCTCGCGTTTGGGAGATGGTTTCGCCACCGAAAAAGTTCGGGGGCGTCCTGCGTACCTATAACACCGGGATCATTCAAGCCGACAAGGGGGGCAATGGGCTCGTTTATCTGAGCTTTGGGTCAATTGACGCTGAACCGGATGGGAATCGTGCTATTGAACCTTCGACGATCCTTGCCAGGAGGATGGCTGGCGGATGGCGTTCCACCGACATCACGCTGCCGCACAGAAAAGCCACGACGCTGGCAGCTGGTAGTGAGTACAACATCTTCAGTCCTGACCTCTCCCGGGCACTGCTGGAACCCCGTGACGCGACCCCGCTGTCCGTGCAGGCTTCTGAACGGACGCCTTACCTGCGTGAGAACTCCGAACCGCCTCTCTATACGCCGCTCGTCACTTCACAGGAGGGCTTTGCGAACGTACCGGCAGACATTCATTTTGGTGGGGACGAGCTACGTGGGCAGGTCAGCGACGTTGTTGTGGCCGGCGCCAGTCCAGGCTTGACGCATGTAGCTCTCTCCTCCGAGGTGCCATTGATCGCTGGGGCGGAAGTCAATGGTCCGACTCTCTATGAGTGGTCGGGCGGCGAGCTCCAACCTGTGAGCGTGCTGCCCGAGGACGAAGGAGGTTCGCTCGCACAAGGGTTCTTGGGGTCAGACCAGGGGACCGTACGTCAAGCGGTGTCGGATGACGGGTCAAGGTTGTTCTGGAGTCCTGGAAACATCGGGACCGGCAGCATCAACTTCACCGCGCTCTACCTCCGGGACACCGCAGAAGAAATCACCGCACGATTGGACGTGGCCGAGGGAGGCGTCAGCGGCTCGGGCAGCAACCGACCTGCTTTCCAAGGCGCCAGCGCCGACGGCACGGTTGTTTACTTCACCGATTCGGAGCAACTGACGCCTGATGCAAGCTCTGAAGGCCGAGACCTCTACCGCTGTGAGATCCCTGCTGGGACGGCCGCCGCAGGATGTGCCAGCCTGACTGACGTTAGCGCCCCCCTTGCTGGTTCAGGCGAAAGCGCGGGAGTGCAAGGGTTGGTCTCAGGGATCAGCGCCGACGGGTCGCGAGTGTACTTCGTTGCCAAGGGCGTGCTTACCAGCGCTCCTGGGTGGACGGGCGACATTGCGAAAGCCGGAGAGCCCAATCTCTATATGTGGGAAGAGGGTGAGGGGATTCGCTTGATCGGCACTCTCTCGCCCGAAGATGACCGTGACTGGGGCAAAGTGAATGGAGAAACTCCTGGGTATGCAGCGACGCTTAGCGCCGCAGCCTCGCCCAGTGGGCGCTACTTCGCCTTCATGTCCGAGTTGAGCCTGACCGGATACGAGAACCGCAGTGATGGCGGTGGACCCAGGAACGAGGAGGTCTTTAGGTATGACGCGGTACTGGACACCCTTACTTGCGTTTCCTGCATTCCTACGGGCGCCAGCCCGTCTTACGGTCAAGCGCCGCCAAATGCGGTGGACCCCCAGAATGTCTGGACGGGCCGATCAGTAGCGGCATCCCTTCCTCAGGCAACTTTGTCCGGAGGCGGGCAACTAGCACGGTATCCGCTCTACGCTCCGCGATCAGTCCTGGATAATGGTCGCGTCTTCTTTAACTCTGCTGAGAGTCTAGTGTCCGCTGACTCCAACGGGGGTTGGGACGTTTATCAGTACGAGCCCCTCGGCGTGGGTGATTGCGCCAGTTCGGTGAGCAGCGCTGCCATGGCGACGAGTGCCGACGGGTGTGTCTCGCTGATCTCTTCAGGCACCGCTGAGCAGCCGTCCGCATTTCTCGACGCGAGTGCGAATGGGAACGATGCCTTCTTCCTCACCGCAGGAAGGTTGTCTCCGCTCGACAGGGACTTCGCCAACGATGTCTACGACGCTCGGGTCAACGGCGTCCCCGGCGTTATATCTCCAGATTCAGCATGCAGTGGGGAAGCTTGTCAGCCGGTGGAGGGATCACTCAACGACCCGACGCCCGCCAGCGAGGCCTTCCGCGGTCCCGAAGACATGCCCAAATGCCCGAAGGGGAAACGAAAGATCCGCCGCCACGGGCACGTGCGGTGCGTGCGCAGGCACAGGCACCACCACAAGAAGCCCCACCACAAGAGAGCCGGCAACGGCGAGGGGGTCCACCGATGAGCGGCCTGTCTGAGTGCCGACGTAACGCAGTTGATTCGAGGATCAAGGAGCTCTCGAGAATGCCTAGACGCCACCGCCGATCTCTCGCCGTGCTTTGCGGCGCTGTTGTAATGCTGCTCGGACTGATGCCTGCCGCTTCGGCCACGGCCGCCTCGCCTTGGTGGCAGATCTTGACCGGCAGTCGCCCGACGAACCTATGGGAACCGCAGAACGAGGTGCAGGAAATCGTCGCTTCCAGCGGACCATTCGCGCTGGGGGTCGGCGGAAGCTTCGTTGGCGGTTTCAACCTGCCGCCGACTTTTCCGGAAGGGACCGCCGCCAACGTGCAGACGGCTCTTGAAGGCGCGTACGGCGCAGGGAACGTCGAAGTGACCGGTGGCCCGGCTGGCACCGCTCCGCTGATTGTTACCTTCGAAGGTGAGGCGGCAGGCAAGCATGTGGCGCCGATCGAAGGCATGTTCGGGGAAGTGACCACCAGAGTAGTCACGCCCGGCGGCAGTGGTCGACTCGTTCTCACGATCACGAACCTCGGCGATGCTGCTGTAGACGGCAGCTCGACGCCGATCACGGTCGTCGACGTACTTCCGGAGGGAGTTGAGGCGAGGGGCGTACAAGGGTTCGCTGGAGTGCAAGACGCATCTGGTCCACTCAGTTGCACGCTCGATTCAGCAAGCAAGGTCTCCTGCACTTTCGCAGGCATTCTTCCCTCTTATGAATCCCTCGAAGTTGAAATCTTTGTCAGCCTCACCGGGGAACCGCCTATGGTTGGGGCACCGGGCAAAGTTATCGTTTCAGGCGGAAATGCCCCGGCCGCAACTGCCGATCAGGCGATCATTGTCAGCCCCGAGCCCACTCCCTTCGGCATCGAACGGTTCTCGGCTCAAGCCGAAGAAGAGGGTGGTGCCAGCGCGGTTCAAGCGGGCAGTCACCCTTTTCAGTTGACCACGACGATCCAGTTCAACTCGGGTCCGATGGTCAATCGAGAGGATGGGGCGGAACAACCGGCCCAGCCGCGGAATGTGAGGTTTCCGCTCGCAGCGGGGATCGTAGGTAACGCGGCGGCGATGCCCCAATGCCAGCTGAGCGTCTTCTTTGACCCAAACGAGTCGCTCATAAACGAATGCCCCGATGAAGCTGCGATCGGGGTAGCGTCAGTCACCATTAGCGGACAACTCGGATTCCTGCGGGTTCCCGTCCCCGTGTTCAATTTGCCACCGGAGGAGGGGGAGCCTGCCCGATTTGGCTTCATGGTCGCCGGCAATCCTGTCCTGATCGACACCGCTGTCGACCCTGAGGATGAGTATCGGATCGTTGCCAGCGTTAGAAACGCGACCCAGCTGGTGCAGTTGCTTTCCAGCACGGTTACCTTCTGGGGAACGCCTGGCGATCCGCGGCACGATGTCTCTCGAGGTTGGGCTTGCACCGATCGACTGGGCAGTCATGGACCCTGTGAGCGTCCTACCAACCTGACGGAAACGCCCCTCCTGCGGATGCCGGTCTCATGTGCGGGTCCACTGGACTTCGACGCCGAAGCCGAACCCTGGAACACCTCGCTCGGCTCCGTGATCGACCGTAAGTCGTTCCAGACCAGCGCCCTCGGCGGCTGCAACCAGGTCCCGTTCAACCCGACCGTTGCCACCGCTCCGACCACCAGGTCGGCCGGCAGCCCGAGCGGCTTCGACTTCAGCCTCACCATGCCCAACGCCGGGCTCCTAAACAAAGACGCGATCGCTGAAGGGCAGGCGAAGAAGGTCGAAGTGGACCTGCCCGAGGGGATGACGCTCAACCCGTCCTCCGGCAACGGCCTGTCGAGCTGCTCGCCGGCGGACCTGGCGCGGGAGACCGCGTCCTCGCCCCAGGGGGCGGGATGCCCGGAGGCGTCGAAGATCGGCGAGGTGAGGATCAAGACGCCGCTGCTCGAGGAGGAAGGGAGCGGGTCGCTCTATGTGGCGACGCCGCACGACAATCCCTTCGGGTCTCTGATCGCTCTATATATGGTGGCGAAGATCCCGGAGCGGGGGATCCTGATCAAGCAGGCCGGGAAGGTAACGGCGGATCCGAACACGGGCCGGCTGACGACCACCTTCGACGACCTGCCTCAGCTCCCGTTCAGCTCCTTCGACCTGCACTTCCGCGAAGGCGGACGGGCGCCGCTCCTCACCCCGCCGGCCTGCGGGACCTATGACGTCGTCACGCGCTTCGTGCCGTGGTCGGCCCAGGATCCCGACAACCCGGCTCCGGAGGAGGTCGTCACGCGGACCAGCTCGTTCACGGTCGATCGCGGCATCGGCGGCGGGGCCTGCCCCGGCGGCGGCCCGCTGCCCTTCAAGCCCGACCTCAGCGCCGGCACCCTCAACAACGCGGCCGGCAAGCACTCGCAGTTCAACCTGCGGCTGACGCGAAAGGACGACGAACAGGAGTTCTCGCACCTCTCGGTGAAGATGCCGCGCGGCCTGATCGGCAAGCTCGCGGGGATCCCGTTCTGCCCTGACGCCTCGATCGCCGCCGCCCGTGCCCGCACGGGCGCCAACGGCGGCGCCGAAGAGCTGGCGCAGCCGAGCTGCCCCGCCGCCTCCCAGATCGGCCGCACCCTGGTCGGCGCCGGAGTCGGCGACAGCCTCACCTCGGTCCCGGGCAGCCTCTACCTGGCCGGGCCCTACAACGGGGCCAAGCTCTCGGTCGTCGCGATCACCTCGGCCAAGGTCGGTCCCTTCGACCTCGGCACCGTGGTGATCCGCGAGGCGCTGAAGGTCGATCCCGAGACCGCCGAGGTCTCGGTCGACGCGGCGAACTCCGATCCGATCCCCCACATCATCCAGGGGATCCCGGTCCACGCGCGGGACATCCGCGTCTACGTGGACCGGCCCGGGTTCGTGCTCAACCCGACCAGTTGCAAGCGCATGACCACGACCGCCACGGTGGTCGGAGCCGGTCAGAGCCTCGGGTCGAGCGCCGACGACCAGGTGGCGACGGCAAGCGCTCCCTTCCAGGCGGCGAGCTGCGAAAGCCTGGCCTTCAAACCGCGCATCTCGATCAGCCTCATGGGCGGGATGAAGCGCAGCGATACGCCGCGCCTGAAAGCGGTGGTGCGGCCGCAGAAGGGCGGCGCCAACATCGCCGGGGCGCAGGTGACCCTGCCGAAGTCGGTGTTCCTGGAACAGGCGCACATCCGCACCGTCTGCACCCGGGTCCAGTTCAACGCCGGTGCGGGCAACGGTGCCGGATGCCCGAAGGGAGCCGTCTACGGCCGCGCCCGGGCGATCTCGCCGCTGCTGGACGAACCGCTCGTGGGCCCCGTCTACCTGCGGTCCTCCAACCACGCCCTGCCCGACCTGGTCGCCGCCCTTCACTCGAAGAAGGTGGACATCAACCTGGCCGGTCGGATCGACACCGGCAAGGGCGGGGGCATCCGCACCACGTTCACCCGCGTCCCCGACGCGCCGGTCTCCAGGTTCGTCCTGCGGATGCAGGGCGGCCGCAAGGGCCTGGTCACCAACAGCATCGACTTCTGCGAGAGCAGGAAGCAGCGGGCGATCGCCGATTTCCAGGGCCAGAACGGGAAGCTGCGGACGCTGCGCCCCGCGATCAAGACCCGGTGCGGCAAAAAATAAGAGAGAGCTGAAGTGTGGAGCCGGGTCCCGTGGGGCCCGGCTCTCCTTCGTCGATACCGCGAATCGCCGCGCGGCTGGCCTAGCCTAGGTCGGCAATGGCGATCGCGACCGCAACCTCGCTCGACGTCTACGTCGGCGGCAGGCAGCTCTTCGAGGACGTCTCCTTCAAGCTCGAGCCGCGCGAACGGATGACGCTCTCCGGCCGCAACGGCGCCGGCAAGTCGACGCTGCTGCGGGTCCTGGCCGGTGAGCTGGCGCCGGACTCCGGCTCGCTGACGATCCAGCGCGGGGCGCGGGTGGCGCTGCACGACCAGCGGCCGCCGCGGGAATCGCGGATGACACTGGGCGAGTACGTCTTCTCCGGCCGCACCGACATGCTCGAGACCGAGGCCGAGCTGGAGCGGCTGGAGGGAGAGATGGGGGGCGAGGCGAGCGAGGAGACGATGCGCGCCTACGCGACCGCCCAGCAGCGGCTCGAAGCCGGCGGCGGCTACCGCTGGCGCGACGACGTCCTCGCCGTTCTCCGCGGGCTCGGCTTCGAGGCCGAGCAGGCCGGACGCCCGCTCCACACCTTCTCCGGCGGCGAGCTGACCCGCGCCTCGCTCGCCCGCGCCCTCGCCACCCGCCCCGACCTGCTGCTGCTCGACGAGCCGACGAACCACCTCGACATCCCCTCGCTGGAGTGGCTCGAGCGCTACCTGGTCGACCTCGACGCCGCCGTCGTCCTCGTCGCCCACGACCGCTGGTTCCTGGAGGCGGTGGGGACCTCGGTGCTGGAGCTCGAGGCCGGGCGCGCCCGCTTCTTCGCGGGGCCTTGGCACGCCTGGCGCCAGGAGCAGGCGGTGCGGCAGATCGCCCTCGGCAAAGCGATCGACCGCCAGCAGGCCGAGATCGCGCGGATGGAGCGCTTCGTCGAGCGCTTCCGCTACAAGGCGACGAAGGCGCGCCAGGCCCAGTCGCGGGTGAAGATGATCGAGAAAGCCAAGCGCGAAGGGCCGGCGGGCGAAAAGCGCGACAACCGCCAGTTGCGCTTCCACTTCAAGCCTCCCGAGCGGCCGGGGCGGGTGGTGCTGAAACTGGTCAACGGCAAGCTCGAGGTGCCGGGACGCACGCTGCTCGAGGGGGCGAACCTGGAAATCGAGCGGGAGGAACATGTGGTCCTGGTCGGGCCGAATGGGGCCGGCAAGACGACCCTGATCGAGACTCTCGCCGGCGACCGCGAGCCGGCCGCCGGCAGCGTCCGCACCGGCCACAACGTCAAGATCGGCTACCTCTCCCAGCACGCCGAGACCGCGGCCGGCGGCGGCACTGTGCTTGACGCGGCGAAGCGGGAGACGGGCCTGACCGAGAACAAGGCGCGCGCGCTGCTCGGCGGCTTCCTCTTCTCGGGCGCGGAGGTCGAGAAGCAGCTGTCGGACATCTCCGGCGGGGAGCAGCGGCGGCTCTCGCTGGCGATCCTCGTCGCCTCCGGCGCCAACGTCCTCGTCCTCGACGAGCCGACCAACCACCTCGACATCGAGAGCCGCGAGGCGCTCGAGGACGCGCTGACCGAGTTCGAGGGGGCGGTCCTCCTCGTCTCCCATGACCGGGCGCTGCTGGAGGCGGTCGGCAGCCGCACCCTCGTCTGCGAGGGCGGCCGCCTGGAGAGCCACCCGAGCGGCTGGGCCGAGTACCAGCGGCGGCGCGACGAAAAGGAATCCGAGACAGAGGCCGCGGCGAAGCCCGCCGGCGGCGGCAAGAAGTACAGCGCCACGAAGCCGGCGCAGAAAGCGGCCCGCAAAGCGGCGAAGCTGGAGGACCGGATCGAGCGCGCCGAGGCGAAGCTGCGCGAGCTCGAGGACGAGCTCGCCGACCCGGCGGCCTGGTCGAGCCCGGGCCGGATCGAGCGGGCGACAAAGCGCCACGCTGAGGCGAAGGCCGCGGTCGAAGAGCTCTACGCCGAGTGGGAGGAAGCGCAGGCGGCTGCCGAGGCCTGACCGGCGCATCTCGGCGTCCTCGGTCGCTCACGTGCAGAGCACGCTTCGCTCCCTGCGTCCTTGATCTGCTTGGTCAGGCCAGGTCAGCGGCGATGACCACGGTGCCCTTGGCCGGAGCCAGGGTGATGTTGCGGACGCGGACCCGTTCGGGCGCGGGGTCGAGCGGGCGCAGGGCGGCGCGTTCGACGAACTCGCGCAGGATCAGCCGCATCTCGTATTCGGCGAAGGCGGCGCCGATGCAGCGGCGGACGCCGCCGCCGAAGGGGATCCAGGCGTAGTTGTCGGCTTTGCCGTCGAGGAAGCGCTCTGGGCGAAACTGCTCCGGCTCGGGGAAGAGGTCCTCGCGGTAGTGGAGGGCGGCGATCGCCGGCAGGACGAACTGCCCGGCCGGCAGCTCGTAGCCGCCGACCGTCGCCGGTGCCTTTAGCTTGCGGGCGACGTCGACGATAACCGGCCGCGCCCGCAGCGTCTCCTTGACGGTGGCGTTCAGGTAGTCCGCCTCGCCTTTGGCGAGGGAGTCGCGCAGCTTCGCCAGCACCTCCTGGTTGCGAACCAGCCGCTCGACCGCCCAGGCGAGGCCGGTCGCGGTCGTCTCGTGGCCGGCGCCGAGGACGGTGACCAGCTCGTCCCGCAGTTCCCGGTCGCTCATCGCCTCGCCCTCCTCGTCGCGGGCGCTCAGCAGCAGCGAGAGGACGTCGTCGCGTTCTGCGTATCCCGGCGCCGCCCGGCGGAGCCGGATCTCTTCGTAGATGAACTCGTCGAGCGCCGCGCGCGAGCGCTGGAAGCGGGGCCAGGGGCTGCCGGGACCGAGGTTGCGGCGCAGCATCGGGAACGAGGTGATGACGCCGACCCGCTTGGCGAAGTCGTCGATCAGCCGCTCGAAACGGTCGAGCCGCGCCTCGTCGTGGACGCCGAAGACGGCGCGCATGATCACCGCCAGGGTGATCCGCTGCGTGTGGGGCCGCAGCGCGAACGGCTCCCCGACGGGCCAGCTCTCCATCTCCCGTCGCGTCATCTCGACGATCAGCTCGCCGTAGCGCTCGACCCGCTCGCCGTGGAAGGGCGGCAGCAGCAGCTTGCGCTGGCGCATGTGCGGCTCGTCGTCGAGGGTGAGGACCGAGTTCGGCCCCAGCGCCGGCTCCAGCACCGTCGCGTTCGCCTCGCCGGCGTGGAAGACCGCCGGCGGCCCGGTGAACACCTCTTTGACGAGGTCCGGGCGGGCGACGTACACGACCCGGCCGAAGAAGGGGAAGTTGACGCTGAAGATGTCCCCGTAGCGTTGCTGGCGCTTGCCGAGGAACCCAAGCGGGTCGCGCGCGTAACTGACGCCTTGGGCTAGGGCAGGCGCGCGCGAGCCGGGGGGCAGCGTGTCCATCAGAAGACGATCGTCCGCTCGCCGTCGAGGAGGACCCGGTCGTCGAGGTGGGCCATCACGGCGCGGGCCAGGACGAGGCGCTCGGTGTCGCGGCCGAGGCGGATCATGTCGGCGACCTCGTCGCGGTGGTCGACGCGGGTGACGTCCTGGGCGATGATCGGACCGGCGTCGAGCTCGGCCGTGACGTAGTGGGCGGTGGCGCCGATCAGCTTGACGCCGCGCTCGTAGGCACGGTGGTAGGGGTCGGCGCCGACGAAGGCGGGGAGGAAGCTGTGGTGGATGTTGATCGCCGGCGCCGCGAGGTCGCGGAGGAACTCGGGGGAGAGGATCTGCATGTAGCGGGCGAGGACGAGGAGGTCGACGTCCTGCAGCAGCTCCAGCGCTTGGTGCTCGGCGGTGTGGCGGTCGGTCGGGTCGACGGGGACGTGGTGGAAGGGAAGGCCGACCGCTTCAGCCTGGCTCGCGTGGTCGGGGTGGTTGGAGAGGACCGTGACCAGCTCGCCGCCGAGGTCGCCGTTGCGCCAGCGCCAGAGCAGGTCGGAGAGGCAGTGGTCCTCGCGGCTGACCATGATCGCCACCCGCTTCGTCCGCGCCGCGTCGTGGAACTCGTAGTCCATCGCGAACGGGTCGCCGATCTCCCCCGCGAAGCGCATTTCCAGCGCCTCGCGCTCCCCCGCGGGGACGTGGTCGAAGACCATCCGCATGAAGAATCGGCCCTCGGCGCTTGAGTGCTGGTCGACGTCGACGATGTTGAGCCCGGACTCGGCGAGGAAGCCGCTGACGCGGGCGATCAGGCCCGGCTGGTCGGGGCAGGCCAGCAGCAGCCGCGAGGTAGGTGCGTCTCCCATCCGTCGATGATCGCGGATAGATTGCCCTCGATGCGACTCGGAGCGATTCCGGACGGGGCGGTCGAGCGGATCGGGCTGATGCTCGGCCAGCTGCCGACGCCGATCGGCGAGGCGATGTACGCGATGCCGGTGGCGCGCTCGCTGCAGGTGGCGCAGCGGACCGGGATCCTCGGAGCGCTGGCGGAGGGGCCGCGGGAGCCGACCGAGCTGGCCGAGCACCTCGGCCTGCAGCCGACCGGGACGATCCGCGTCCTCGACGTGATCGCCTCGCTGAAGCACGTCGCGCAGCGGCCCGACGGGCGCTACGAGCTGACCAAGAGCGGGCGCAAGTGGCTCGACCCGCGCTCGGACACCTACCTCGGGGACTTCCTCGCCGACACCGCCTACTACTGGGACTGGTACGCGAAGCTCGAGGACCTGGTCCGCGACGGGGCGCACGCGGAGCTGCACGAGAAAGGTCCGGATGACCCTTACTGGCGGTCCTACATTCGAGGCCAGTACCAGCTGGCGCGCCTCTCCAGCGACGAAGTCGCGAAGGCGATCCCGCTGGCGAACGGTGCGCACTCGATCCTCGACGTCGCCGGCGCCCATGGCGAGTTCTCGATGGCGCTCTGCCGCCGCCACGAGGGGCTGCGGGCGACGATCGTCGACCTGCCGGGCAGCGCCGGCGTGGGTGAGGAGATCGTCGCCGAGGCGGGGATGAGCGACCGCGTCCGCTACCTGGTCGGCGACATGTACGAGGTCGACTACGACGGTCACTACGACGGTGCCCTCTGCTTCAACATCATCCACCACCTCTCGCCGGAGCAGATCCGGGCTCTCTTCGCCCGCATCCGTGCGGTCCTGCGGCCCGGGGCGCCGCTCTGCGTCCTCGACCTCTACGACCGGCCCGGCGGCCAGCGGGCCAACCTCGCCTCCGTCCTCGGCCTCTTCTTCCACCTCACCTCCGGTGCCGACACCTACACCGTCGAAGACGTCTCCCGCTGGCTGGGCGAGAGTGGCTACGGCAAGAGCGAGGTGAAGTCGTTCCGGCGGCTGCCAGACCTGCGCCTATCGATCGCCAAAGCGGCCTGACGCCGCAAATTTGCGACCAGAGTCACCCCGGTGTCTGTCGCCTTCGTGCCTGAGCTAGTGAGAAGCCGCACGAGTCGGATGCGAAGTGTGATGCCGCCCACACACGAAAGCGACGCGAACCCTCACGGTTTTGCGCTTGCTCACAAAACGCAAACATTTCATCCCGATCTTGCTCATCCTGCTCGCCTTCCCCGCGGCCGCGCTGGCCGCCGACGGCGAAGGAGAAGCCAACGGCCCGAGCGTCGCCCAGGCCGAGGTCGCCCCGGCCGCGGCGCTTCAGCGGCCGGTTGACCGCTTCCATCGCGTCGTCAAGACGATCGCCGCCGACATCCGCGCCGAGGAACGCGCCGAGGAGCGGCGCCGCGAACGCGAACGCGAAGAAGCCTTCGCGGAGCTGCCCGGCGGCGTCTCGATCGCGACGCTGGAATCGATTGCCGCCTGCGAGTCCGGCGGCGACCCGACGGCGGTCTCCTCCGACGGCACCTACCGCGGCAAATACCAGTTCGACTACGGCACCTGGGAATCGATGGGCGGCAGCGGCGACCCCGCCGCGGCCCCCGAGGCCGAGCAGGACTACCGCGCCGCCCTCCTCTACGCGACGAGCGGCTCCAGCCCCTGGCCCGTCTGCGGCTGATAGTCGGGGAAAACTCAGCGTCCGCTGAGAACTGCCCCCTGGAGTGGGGAAAATTCAGCGGACGCTGAATTTTCCCGCGGGGGGCGGGTGACCGGGGGCGGTCGTACGATGCGCGCGATGGCTGAGGAGCCGATAGAGGCGGGCGAGGAGCAGGTTCCCGCCCCCGACGCCGAGGGGCCGAAGCGGAAACCGCCGAAAGAGGCGATCGCGGAGGCGCGGGTGCGAGCGCCGACGCGCGGCAACCGCAGGCTCGAGAGCTTCCTCGACGCCGTCAACTCCGACGAGCAGGTGCGGGCCTGGTGGTACATGACCCAGGTCCACGCCGAGCGGCTGGGGATGTCGGACCACTCCTGGGTCCACATGCAGATCGTCCTCAACATCGCCCTGCGGCTGCTGCGGCTGCTGCTGCGCGCCGGAGTCGAGCCGGCGATGGTCGCCGACCATGGGATGCGCGACCGCGACGCCGAAGTCGTCGTCGCCGGCGGCGCTCTGCTCCACGACACCGGGATGTCGATCCACCGTGCCGACCACGAGGCCTACTCGCTCTTCCTCGCGAACGGCGCCCTCCAGCGCCTCCTCGCCGACGTCTACAAGGAGCCGGAGCGGACCGTCGTCACCTCGGAGATCCTGCACGCGATCATCGGCCACCGGCGCCGCGGCGAGCCCTACACGCTCGAGGCCGGCGTCGTC
>Ga0190269_10000812_pt1 | contig 15585 bp, 10 predicted proteins | sample Popmic249IS_FD_133749 | JGI IMG/M metagenome (GOLD analysis project Ga0190269, IMG submission 133749) | Populus adjacent soil microbial communities from riparian zone of Blue River, Arizona, USA - 249 IS | ecosystem: Environmental > Terrestrial > Soil > Riparian zone | place: USA: Arizona...
GCCACGAACATCGCCGTCTGCCCCTCGCGCCGATACGCATCCGCGCGTGCCGGCAGACCGTTGTCGGCGATGCCCAGCGCGTCCAGCAAGGGCTGGTTGCCCACGGCCACGTCGTGCGCGTCCACACGCCCCGTCACACCTTTGCCCGTGATGGAGCGGAAATCCTGCACGCTCGGGTGCGACAGCTTGCGCTCCTGCGCGCCCGCGACGATGGCTGCCGCGAGTGGGTGTTCACTGGCTCGCTCCAGGCCGGCAGCGAGACGCAGCACGAGCGCTTCTTCGAAGCCTGGCTCGGTGTCCACGGAGACCAGGCGCGGCTTGCCCTCGGTGAGCGTACCGGTCTTGTCCACGACCAGGACGTTCACCTTCTCGAGCACCTCGAGCGCTTCCGCGTTCTTGATCAGCACGCCCGCGGTGGCACCGCGCCCGGTGCCGACCATGATCGACATGGGGGTCGCGAGCCCGAGCGCGCATGGGCACGCGATGATCAACACGGCGACTGCGACCAGCAGCGCGTGCGAGAAGCGCGGCTCCGGCCCCCATACGCCCCAGATGATCGCAGCCGCGATCGCGATGGCCACGACCGCCGGCACGAACCACGCGGATACGCGGTCAGCCATGCGCTGAATGGGCGCGCGCGAACGCTGCGCTTCACCCACCATGTGGACGATCTGGGCGAGCAACGTGTCGCTGCCCACGCGCTGTGCACTCATGGTGAAGCTGCCGGTTCCATTCACCGTGCCGCCCGTCACGCGAGCACCGGCTTCTTTCTCGACGGGCATCGGCTCGCCGGTGACCATGGACTCGTCGATGGCGCTCGTGCCCTCGATCACGGTGCCATCCACCGGGATCTTCTCGCCCGGGCGCACCCGCAACACGTCTCCCACCTGCACCTGATCGAGCGGAACCTCTTCTTCTTGCGCGCCCAGCATGCGACGCGCGGTCTTGGGCGCTAGCCCTAGCAGGGCCTTGAGCGCGCTCGACGTTTGGCTGCGCGCACGCAGCTCGAGCACCTGTCCGAGCAGCACCAAGGTGGTGATCACCGCGGCGGCCTCGAAATACACCGGGGGCGGCCCGCCGTGCGCGATGAATGCGTGCGGCAACACGCCCGGAAACAGCGCGACCACCAGGCTGTACAGATAGGCGGCGCCCGTGCCCATCGCGATCAACGTGAACATGTTGAGCGAGCGATTCACGACCGACTGATAACCGCGCACGAAGAACGGCCAGCCACCCCAGATCACGACCGGCGTCGCGAGCACGAGCTGCAGCCAGGTGACGAGCCCAGCGCCGAGGGCTGTGTGCACGGGCTGACCGGGGATCATCTCCGCCATGGCCACAGCGAAGACTGGCAAGGTCAAAAGCGCGCTGACCCAAAAGCGACGCCACATCGACGCCAGCTCGGGGTTTTCCTCGTCCGCGACCGTCACCGTACGCCGCTCGAGTGCCATGCCGCAGATCGGGCAGGCACCCGGTTCATTGCGCACGATTTGCGGGTGCATGGGACACACGTACTGCGTTGGCTGTGTCGCTACGGGGGCCACGGGCTCGAGCGCCATGCCGCACTTCGGACAGCTGCCCGGGCCCGGCTGCCGGATCTCTGGGTGCATCGGGCAAGTGAGCTCGGCGCCGGCTAGCGGGGCGGGGAAAGATTCGGGCTGATGCTCGTGATGGTGGTGATGCGCGTGTGCGTGATTCATGGCTTGGTCCTCTCGTTCAGCGCTGACGCAGCCACGCGCCCAATCTTACATATGCGAGATTGGTACCGCTCGTCCCGTGGGCGGAGAGCTTGCGCCCAGTCCCGGCGCGCAATGCGTTCGCGGCGGCTCGCGCGAGGCCGAGCGTCGAGACGCACAGAGGATCACGGCCTGCTCAGCTGTTCGGTGCGCGACTGCGCGTCGACTCTCCCAGCCCATCGGGCCGCGCATGACCTACACCTTTCCGTGGTTGGTCTACTACTCGAAGGCGCTCGGCGCGCGCTGCGGTGGGTCGTCGTACTGCAGCCTGCATGGCTCGGCCGTGCGGCGGAGCTGCTGGGGACGCTCCACCTGTTGCGCCACCTCGGGGCGCGAGACTCAACGAACAGTGCAGCTCTGCGCTGCAGAGGCTCAAGCGGCGTTACGCCACGAGCGATCAGTTTGCGCTGGTGGAGGTAGAGACGGCAGGCGCGCAGGCGCCACCTGGGGCATGGGGAAAGGCCCTCACGGCGGTCGTGGCTTGTGCTTGCGGATGCGCTCGTAGACGTAAAGCAGGTCCCCTCGTTGTCGTGAGACCTTGTGGACGAGTTGCCGCCGTCGCGGCGCCCTGCAGCCGCTGCGCGAGACCGCCAGATAGTAGTCGGCGCGCTGCTCTTCGGTCGGCTCCAGAATCGGCGCGTCGCCCCTGCGCCAGTGAGACGCGTAGTACGCGAGCGTGTCTTCCGAGCCGACGCAACCCGCGACACGCACGGGCTCGAGCCGCGTCCCTTGACGCGCCGTTTGCTCCACGATCCACGACAGACCCTCCCGGTACGTCGCGCCCCAGTAGTCGATCTCGTAGCTTCGGACGTTCGCGGCGAGCCCGCCGGACATGCGATTGAAGTACACGTATTCATACGGATGAAGCTCGACCATGTCAGCCGTCGTCACCAACGCGAGCAAGAGCCATGCTGCTGCCACTCCTCGACGAAACCAGGAGGGCAGCTGGCTCTGCTCCATGACGCGACCCAGGGCGACGCCGCACAATGCAGCCATCGGCGGCCAGAAGAAAAGGAAGTGGCGATGCGCATCATAGATGACTGGGCGGGCGACGAGCACGCCGATGAGCGGCAGCACGATGAACGCGCTCAGAGCTCCGACCGCTAGCACGTGATTCGTGCGTGGCCGTTCGCGCCGATACCAGAGAAAGCACAGCAGGATTGCCAATGCGGACCACACATAGGTCTCCGGAATCGTGATCGCGAACCACGTCGGCAGGTACGTCCACGGCAGAGCGTCCGCTGGAATCATGGTGCCCTGGAACCAAACCGAGCCCGTCCATTCGAAACGTGCGGCTCGAGCCGCAGCCTTCAAGGGCCTCTTGAATGGGCGCAGCTGCGCCCACGGCCATGCGCTCAGCATGATGGGCCAGGTCAGCAGGAGACCGAGTCCGACGCGCCAAAGTATGCTCCAGCAGAGTACGGGTAAACGCAGAGGACGCTGCTGCTGCCTTCTCGCCAGAATGCGCAACGCGGTGCGCCCGAGGATCGCAAGCAGCGGGAACGCACAAAGAAAGATCCCGCCCGGCCGGACACCGAGGGCCGCGCCCAGCGCAACACCCGTGAAGATGATGTCTCGCGCTCGCGGCAGACCACGAAACATCGCGATTCGTACGGTTGCATAGGCGACGAATGCGGTTGCAGCTGCGAAGGGAACATCCTTCGGATTGAAGAAGCCATGCCCAACCCACGTGGGCGTGAAGATCAGCGTGAGCGCGGCCATGACCCCGGCGAGCTGCCCCGCGATGCGCGCGGCCGTGAGATGCGTGGCGACCACCCCGAGAACTGCAGTCAGCGCCGTCAGCACATGTCGCGTTTCATACGGGCCCCATGGCGAGAGCCCGCTGTTGACGATCCATTGCGCGGGTAGGTCGAACAATCCTCCGTAGAGGTACAGGTCGCGGTACTCCATGGCACTGCGGTCTTTGAAGCCGCTGCGGAACCACGCCAAAACGAGGTTTCCGTACTCGAGATGCCAGGGTTCGTCCCAGGTCATTCCGGCGTCGAGCGCCATGCGTGCGGCAATGACGCTCGCGCCCAGATAGGAACCGACGATTGTGACCCGCAGCCATCGACGAGTAGCAGCGGTGTTCACCCACGTCTCCGGAGGCATCGGAGGGGGGATTCTAGCCGTCCCGCCGTCCGATGCACAGCGCTATCGACGTGCAGTACGGCTGTCAATCGGAGCAAGTACAGGTGACGTGGATCTCCGAGACCATGAAGTCGACTCTTTCAGTGACAGGGATGTCTCGCACTGCAGTGATGCGTTTGGCCTGTCCATCTGGCACAGGGACGAAGGAACCCGTGCAGGAGATCTTCTCGCATGAATGAGACTCGTGGTCGCGCGGGAGGATAGTTACGTTCCCGTACAATGCGTTGGAGCTCGGATCGTACGGCACGTTGCACTGCTGCGCGGCGTACTCAGTGTTTACGCGACAGAAGGTCGCCGCGCCGATGATAGTGCCCATGGGAATCACACCGCCCGGCGTTGGGCGGCAGTTCGCAGCGAACCAACCATGTCTGTTGAACTGGCCGTATGGGTCTTCGTGATGGGCCCCGTGCACACCCGAGCAGAGGACTACGTCTGCGCGAGCGCTCTGCGTTCCCGGACTCACCGCGCCGAGCGCGAAGAGAGCAGCGAGCGATCTTCCTAGCTTCATAGAGCTCCTCCATTCCTTGCGCTTCCGCAACGCAGGCTGCAGCCGCGGTCGCGCTCGATGAAGCCTGACTAAGCGCGCCAATCGAACGTGTGTCAAGTGCGCTAGGAATACAAATAGAATACGTACGTAGTTCATATGACAGCGGCGTCTGATCCGGCGGCGCAGCGGAGAGTCGGCGACCGCGCAGCCGGCTCGCGCTGCGGGACTTGCCGCGCTAGGCGCACCTCTTCCGCGAGCTGCAGGCGACTGCTGACTGCGCTCGCGCCGTTTCCGTCGGTGGCGGAGGCCCAGGCCATCGGCAGGGTTCCCATCTTCGGCTGCAGGGGCGCGCGGTTGAGTCGGTCACGGCCGCCCGCCGCCTCAAAAAAACCAGCGTCGTCGGGAAATCACTCAGCGTGTCGTCATCATGCCTCGCACTCCGTGCCCGGAGGACCTGCTGTGCCAGGCCCGCGTCTTCACCATCCAGGAGCTCTCTGATGCGTCGATATCGGTCTGACTGCGTCGTCCAGGTGTTCGTCGTCGCTACTGTCCTCGCGGCTGCAAGCGCTGCCAGCGCGCAAATGAAGGTCGCATGCGTGGGCGATAGCATCACCGCGCCGTCCAACGGTTGGTGCAGTCACCTGGGCAAGAAGCTGGGCTCCGGCTACATGACCAAGACCTTCGGGGTCTCCGGGACGACCCTGCTGAAGAACGTACCGCAGCCGTCCTACTTCAACTCTGCGCAGTTCAAGCCGAGTCACGACTATGCTCCGAACATCGTCGTCATCATGCTCGGCACGAACGACAGCGCGACGCGCAACTGGAATGCGGGGAAGGACCACTTCGTGAAGGACTACGAGGAGCTCATCGACAGCTACACGAGCCTCGCCACCAAACCCACGGTCATTCTGAATACACCGCCTCCCGCGAGCGACAACAATCAGTTCACGATCACGGGGACGACGATCGAGAAAGAGATCAACCCGCTGATCAAACAAGTGGCCATGAACAAGATGTGTCCCGTTGCGGACGTCTGGGCTGCGTTCGATGGCGATGTGGAGAAGCTCAGTAGCTTCGATGGGGTGCATCCTGGCGACGCTGGCCAGATGGTGATCGCCGAGACTGTCTACAAGGTCATCATGTCGCTGGGCGCTCCGGGCGCAAGCGCAGGCATGGGCGGCAGCGCAGGCATGGGTGCAAGCGCAGGCGCGGGCGGCAGAGCGAACGCCGCCGCCGCAGGCAGCAGCGCGATCCCAGGTCTCGCAGGCGCTGGTGGCACGAGCGCTGGCGGCGCGAACGGAGGCAGCGCGAACGCAGGCACCGCGAGTGCGGGCCTGGGCGGGACCAGCGCGGGCGTGGGTGGAGACAGGGCCGGTGGCGCTGCAACGAGCAGTGCCGGTGGCAGCACCGGCAGCACCCCAACCAGCATGAGCGCGAGCTTGGCTGGCGCGCCGGGACGTCTGAACGCGGGCAGCAGCTCGAGCGTCGTCAATGCGGTCGGGGTCGCGGGCACGGGCGCTCCGCCGGCCAGCGCACCGCAAAGCAGCGACGGTGGGTGCAGTGCGGCAGGTAGCTCGACGAGCAACGGCGGCCCCACAGCCGCGCTACTTCTGCTTCTTGGGCTCGTGCTTCGCAGCAGCAAGCGCGTGCGTAGAACGTCTCTGATGCGTCGCAACATCGCAAACGCCATCGTTCGTTTGTCCGTTGTCGTTTTGATGCTCACTGCCGCGGGCGTGGCTCATGCGCAAGTCAAGGTCGCGTGCGTTGGCGATAGCATCACAGCGCTGCCGAGCAGCTGGTGCGGGACACTCTCCACCAAACTGGGCTCGGGCTACATGGTCAAGAACTTCGGCGTGTCCGGGACCAATCTGGCCAAGGGTGTAAGTCAGCCTTATTGGAATTCCGCGCAGTACAAGCCGAGTCATGACTTTGCGCCCAACATCGTCATCATCATGCTCGGCACGAACGACGCTTTCCAGCGCAGCTGGGGCAGCGCCAAGGCCCATTTCGTCGCGGATTACAAGGAGCTTCTAGACACGTATACGAGCCTCGCCAGCAAGCCCAAGCCGTACATGATCATCCCCACTCCGATCGGCACGAGCCCATTTGGGCACGATGGGAATCTGCTCGCGACCGAGGTCGTCCCGTTGGTCAAGCAAGTTGCGGTGGAGAAGATGGTGCCCACCATCGACGCCTTGACTTTGTTCGGTGGGGCGATGTTCGACACGAGCTTGTTCAGCGCCTCGGACCAGGTGCATCCAAACGCCAAAGGTCAGCAAAAGCTTGGAGAGGAAGTCTATAAGGTGCTGATGTCGACGGGCGCTCTCGATGGGAGCGCAACCGCGGGCTCGGACGCGACGCCAGGTACGAACGCTGGCGCTGGCACGGGCGCTGGTGGGATGACGGCGAGCGCCGGTGCGGTGGCGAGCGCGGGCCGGAGCGCGGCGGCAGGCGCGGCCGGGATAGCGACGGCCGGAGCCAGCGCAAATGCGGGTGGTGCGGGCAGTGGCGCTGCCGCGGTGACTCCGACCGGCGCGGCCGGCAGCGGTGCGAGCGCGACCGTCGGCGCGAGGGCGGGAAGCAGTGCGACCCCCAGTAACTCAGCGGCCACTGCAGGTAGCACGAGCTCGGTTGGAGTGCCCACCGCTGGCAGCACCGCGAGCAGCGTCAACAGCATTGGAGCTGCTGGCAGCGCAGCCGTAGCAACGGCTCCCCAGCGCAGCGGCGACGATGGTGGATGTCGAGTGTCTGGAAGCTCTACGCGCAACGCCGGTCCGACCGCAGCGCTCACGCTGCTTCTCGGGCTGTTGATCCGGCGCCGGAGAAAAAGCGCGCGGGCGACCAGCGACGCAAATTGAGCCGATCGCCTGGAACAGCTGCGCACGAGCGCGCCACGCCCAAGCGGAAACGACCACGCATCGACGCCAAAAAAAAGCTGGACCGCGGGCAATAGCCGGTGTGCGAGAGAAAACCGCCTTGAGTTCGCCCCAACCATTGTCAACTTCACGCGCGCGACCGCACGAGCGCCGCCTGTGGCTGAGTCTCTTGTTGATCGGTGCTGCGGGTGCCTGCACGCGTGACGAGTCGCAGACGTCTGCGCAGGCACCCGCGACGAACGCCGCAGGCGTCTCACCGCCGCCGTCCGCGGCCGGCGGAGCCGCTGTGGCGAGCGCTGGAGCTGCCGCCCAGTCGGCCGCCGCGCTGGCGGGTCGTGCCTCGCCTGTGCCAACCGCAGCCAGCGCTGGGAGTGCCGCGCGGTCTGCCGCTGACGGCGGCCGACAGGCTGCGGCTGGCGCGTCGGGCACCGGCGGCTCCGGGACGAACGTCACGGCCGGCTCGGCGCCGGCTGGGTCCGGCGCGCCATCTGCGGCTGGCTCGGCGGCAGCTGCCCCCAGCGCGCCATCTGCGGCTGGCTCGCCGGCGGCTGGCTTCGGTTCGCTGGCCGCGGCGGGCGGCGCTGCTCCCGTCGTCTGTCCCGACACCGTGCTGCCGCCGGGCGACAAGACCACGACCTCGCAGGTTGACGGCGTGGCACGCACGTTCCTCTTGCACGTCCCTGCCAGCTACACAGGAAAGACGCCTGTTCCGCTCGTGCTCGACTTCCACGGGCTCGGCAGCAGCGGTGCTTCTCAGCAGAGCCTCTCTGGCTACAAAGCGCTGTCCGACCAGGAGGGCTTCATCGTCGCGTGGCCGAACGGCCTCGATAACGCCTGGAACATCGGTCCGTGTTGCACTCAATCGCGCAGCGTCGACGACCTCGGCTTCGCTCGGGCGATCGTGGCAGACATTCGAGGTCGCGCTTGCGTGGATCCGAAGCGGATCTACGCCGACGGCTATTCGATGGGCGGCGGCATGTCGTTCCATCTCGCTTGCAATGCCGCGGATATCTTCGCCGCCGTGGCCCCGAGCGCGTTCGATCTGCTGGCCGCAGAAGAGCAGCCGTGCAAGCCCGCCCGACCCATCAGCGTGATCGCGTTTCGCGGCACGTCGGACCCGATCGTCCCGCACGGAGGTGGAGCGTCCATGCCGCCCAACGGACTCAAGGTGACGATCCATTTCCAGGGCACCGAGGCCACATTCAAGACGTGGTCCCAGCTGAATGGCTGCTCCGGCGCGCCGACTGCGGGCGCAGCCGGCTGCCAGACGTACACCGAGTGCAAAGAAGGCACCGAAGTCACGCTTTGTACGAAGCAAAGCGGAGGCCATGAGCCTGGCGATGCAAAGCAGGGCTGGGCGTTCATGAAGAGACACGCAATGCCGTGATCGTTAGTTCAAAGGAGCTACTCTGATGCAGATCGACTCGACATGCTCGACGCGTACCGCGCTGACGCTTTTGGCCCTGTCCGCCGTGCAGTGTACTGCAGACAGCTCCAGTAACTCCGGTGCGGTCGCAGCGCCCGTGGCTGGAGGCGCCGTGACCGTTGCGGGTTCGAGTGCAGCTGCGAGCGGCGCTGGCGCCGTGAGCACTGCCGCAGCTGCGCGCGGCACGGCAGGCGCCGTGGCTGCCGCGGCCGCGGGGACGTCCGCGTCCGCAACCGCGGGGAAGCCGGCGCAAGCAGGCGCGGGTGGAAGCGGCCCAGCCGCTGCCGCTGCAGGCCAACTGAGCGTGGCGGGCGCAAGTGGCTCGCCCGGCGCGGTCGGCGCGGGTGGCGCAATGGCGATGGCTGGTGTGGGCGGCGCAGGCTCCACCGCAAGCGCCGGAGCCTGGCCGGCTGCTGATATCGGCGCTGAGGGTCCGTTCAAGTCGATGACAGTGATGAACAGCGGCCCGAGCAACGGCTACACGCTGTACGTCCCCATGGAGCTCGGGCGCGACGGCCTCAAGCATCCGATCGTAACCTGGGGAAACGGTTCCGGGTCCACGCCAGGTCAGTACACGTTGCTGCCGAGGATCGCATCGCACGGCTTCGTGGTGATCGCGAGCAACAACACCAGCGTGACGGGCGCGCTTTTGAAAGGTGGGATCGACTGGTTGATCGCAGAAAATGGACGCGAGGGCAGCATGTTCAAGGACAAGCTCGACCCCAAACAGGTCGCTTCCATGGGCTTCTCCCTCGGCTCACTCGCGACGTTCGAGATCGCCGGCGACATGCGCATCCGCACTACCATTCACATCTCGGGCGGCTCGATGAACAAGTCGGTCGTAAGCAATCTGCATGCCCCCGCGGCGTTCTATTGTGGCAATGACTCCGACATCGCGTTCAACGGTTGCGAGGGTGACTTCGAGATCTCGAAGGTGCCGACCATCTACGCGAACTTTCCGGGCGACCACCTCGGCGTGAGGAATGCGAAGACCGCGCCACAGGTCGCCAAAGCCACGGTGGGCTGGCTGCGGTGGCGCTTGATGGGTGACAAGATGCTAGACGCGATGTTCGTCGGGCCCGACTGTGGGCTCTGCAAGGACATGACCTGGGAGAAGGTTCAACAGAAGATGTTGGACGTCCCGCCGCCATGAGCCGCTTGCGGCCCGTGGCGGCAAGTCGCCGCCACGGGCTGCGAGTGTCAGACGACTACTTCTTCACGAGCGACTCGAGGTTCTTGGACGTCACCGTCCACAAGCCCATCATGCAGCCGGTGCAAACGGTCGGCTGTTTCAGTGCGTCGAGCGCGCCCTGCAGGCCGAAGGTCGTGAGATCGAGCCAGTTGGTCGAGATGTCTGCAGCATCTTTCATGACGCCCGCGTTGTTCGAGATCATGAGGTGGTCTCCAGAAGACCGGCTCACGACCATCGCAGGGATCCCGTCTGCGAATGCCTTGTAATCAGCCTCGGCGTTGGCGCGCGCAATGTCCTCCGTGCCGCCGACCACGTACGCGACGGGGATCTTGATCCCGCTGACCTTCGCGCTGCCCATCGCGCTGGAGCCGGAGAGCACGAAGATGGCCTTCACGCGCGGGTCCTGCTGGGCGAGCCCGAGCGAGGTGATGCCGCCGCAGGAGTTGCCGCCCGCGATGATCCAGTCGGTGTTCAGCTTGTCCTTGTACGGACTCGATGGCATCGCCGCTTCCGCGACCACCCAGTCGATCAACGCTTTTTGGTCCGCGATAGTGGTCGAGGACGAGCCGCCGCCCGACGCGAGGGAAAGGACGAAATAGCCACCGGAAGACCAGGCATCGAACAACGGCTTGAACACCCCGTCGTTGCGGCTGCAGGCGCCATTGTTCCAGACGACGATCGGCAACTTGCCCTCGACCTTGCTCAGGTCCGCCGGACGCCAGATGTTGAAGAACGGAGCGACGGCCTTCGTCTCTTTCATGGTGGCGAGCTTGAGCGTGGACGAGAGCGGACGCGTGCCTGCGGACGCGGCTCCTCCACCCCCGACGCCGCCCACAGCGGCAGGTGCGCCCCCGCTGCCGCCCGTGGCTGCCATGGCAGGCGCACCGGCGGTCGCCGTCGCTGCCATGCCTGCCGCTCCCGCCGCACTCGGGGTCGTCACGGGCGCAGCCCCTGTCATGCCTGCAGCCGCAGGACGTGTTGGGAGCGGCGCGGTGGTCCCTGCGACGGCCGTGCGTGACGGCGCCGTTGCAGGTGCGCCCGCTCCCGCCCCTGTCGCGCTAGTCGTTGGGGATGCGCCGGCTACACCAGGCGCCGCGCTGGCTGGCGTGGTCTGGACGCCACTCGTCGTGTCATCGCTCGAGCACGCCGACAGGCTGAGCATGGCCAGCACTGAGATGCAGCGTGCGCTGTTTATGGATCGCTTGAGGTCGCGCAGAGGCTTACGCCGAGACATCGTAAGTCCCAACAGCGTGACCGGACCGGACTTGATTGACTCACAGTTCATTCCGTGGCTTGCCCGGAGCGAGGTGTTTTTTTGTATCCCCGGGCTGGTGGCCCAATATGGATCACCGCTCTTCGTATTCTCCGAGCGCAGCTTGATCGCGAACTATCGAGACTTGCACGAGGCGTTCACGCGTCGCTACCCACGCGTCCGCATCGCCTGGTCCTACAAGACGAACTACCTGGAGGCGATTTGCCGGGTGTTCCACCGCGAGGGCGCGTGGGGCGAGGTGGTCTCGCCGTTCGAATACGAGAAGGCGCTGCGCACCGGCGTGGCGCCGTCCGAGATCCACTTCAACGGCCCATACAAGACCGACGCCGCGCTGAGCCAGGCGGCGAGCTCGGGCACGATCATCCATCTCGACAACTTCGACGAGATCGTGCGCCTCGAGCAGATCGCGCGGCACTCCGGGCGCAAGCCGCGCGTCGCCGTGCGCGTCAACATGGCGATCGACGGCCTGCAAGCGTGGAGTCGCTTCGGTCTGAACCTCGAGTCGGGGCAGGCGCGCGACGCGGTGCGACGCGTCCTGGCGAGCGGCTTGCTGGAGCTGATGGGTCTGCACACGCACATCGGCACGTACGTGCTCGAGCCGGCCGCCTACGGCAGCGCCGCATTCAAGCTGGCGCGCTTCGCCAACGAGCTGCGCGCGGAGCACGGCATTCAGCTGTCGTTTCTCGATCTCGGTGGCGGCTTCGCCTCGCCGAATACGCTGAAAGGCCAGTACCTGACAGGCGAGCAGTCGCAGACCACCTTCGCGCGCTATGCGGACGCCATTGCAGCGGGCCTCGGCGAGCTGGACTACCCGGCCGCGGAGAAGCCGGTATTGGTGCTCGAGACCGGGCGCGCACTGGTCGACAGCGCGGGTTACCTGGTCAGCACCGTGCAGGCCAGCAAGCGCCAGCCAGATGGACAGCGCGGCCTGATCCTGGATGCCGGCGTGAACCTGCTGTTCACCTCGTTCTGGTACAATCACGCGGTCGCTCCGACCGTCGACGTACGCGGCACGCCCGAGCCCACGGTGCTGTACGGGCCGCTGTGCATGAACATCGACGTCATGCGTGAGGCGGTGCAGCTGCCGCCCATGGTCGCAGGCCAGCGTTTGGTGTTTCGGAACGTCGGCGCTTACAACACCACGCAGTGGATGCAGTTCATCACTCTGCGTCCCGCCGTGGTCATGATCGGCAGTCGCGGCGAAACGAGCGTGATTCGACGGGCGGAGAGCGTGGACGATCTCGCAAGCTACGAGCAGGTGCCAGGATGGTTGCGCTGACGAGAGCTCTGCCCGGTCGCGCCCTCGCAGCGATCGATGCGCTGCTGTCCGTGCACGCGCAGCTGCTGTTCTCTCACAAGCGTTGGGTCGGGCTGGGTGTGCTCGCCGCCGTGAGCTGCAGGCCACGCCAGACGCTGCTGGGTCTACTGGCGCTGCTCGGCACGACGGTCGTGGTGCGCGCGCTCTCGCTTGCCAACACCATCAGGTACACCCCGTACGGCTACAACGCGCTGCTGGTGGGCTACATGATCGGCCACGACTACGCGTTCGATGGCGTGTCTCTGGTCCTGGCGCTCTCGATGGGCGCCTTGTGTGCGCTGGTCACCGCGGCGCTCAGTCTGCTGCTGAGCTATTTCGGGTGGCTGCCCGTGCTCTCGGCGCCGTTCATCGTGACAGCCTGGTTTGCGCTCGGCGTGGCTCCGCACGTGGCGCTTACGGGTGCCCCGGTCGCAGAACCGGTCTGGTCCAACGCAGCGGCCGCGTTGCCGCCGCTGTTCGTCCAGGTGCTGCGAGCGCTCGGTAGCTGCGTGCTTTCGCCATCGCTCGCTACCGGGGCGTGCCTGCTGGCGGCGCTGCTGTTGCACAGCCGAATCGCCAGCTTGCTCGCGGTCGCGGGCAGCGTGCTCGTCTCGAGCCTTCTCGAGCTCACGCAGGCGCCCGTGAGCGATAGCTTGTCGCAGCTCATCACGTGCAACGCAGCGCTGGCAGCGATGGCCTCGGCGGCGTGTGGGTCATCCCTTCCCGCAGCTCATGGCTGCTGGCGCTGTTCGCGGCGCTGCTGTCTACCTTCTTCACACTCGGCTTCGCGCAACCGCTGCGGCGGCTCGGCCTATCGCTCGACTTCGTGCCGTGGAACGTCACGGTGTTCTGCGTGATCTCGGCGTTGCGGCAGCGCGTCAGCCAGGCCCACAGCCCGCGACTTGCGACGTTCGCCGCGGACTCGCCCGAGCGTTTGCTATTGGCTGACATCAAGGAGCGCGCGCTCGCCGGCGAGCCCAGCGTCGTGCCGTTTCGCCTACCGTTTACTGGTGTGTGGAGCTGCACGCAGGGCGTGGACGGCGCGTACACGCACCGGGGCTCACAGCGCCACGCGTACGACTTCGAAGTGTACGCGGAGCATGCCGGTTCGCTGTGCCGCGGCGACGGCGACAACGTCACCGACTATCACTGCTACGGGCTGCCGGTGCTCGCAGCCGCGGACGGCACGGTGGTCGCCACCGAGAACACGCTGCCGGACAACGCCATCGGCGGCATGTCACTCGATAGGCCATGGGGCAATCAGGTCACGCTGCAACACGCGCCGAGCGTGTACTCCGTGGTCGCTCACCTCGCGCCGCATACGGTCGCGGTGTATCCGGGTCAGTTCGTGCGGCGCGGCACGCTGCTGGGTTATGTCGGGAGCTCCGGCCGCTCGCCTCGCCCGCATCTGCATTTTCAGTTGCAGAGCGAGGCGCGGTTGGGCTCACCTAGCCTGCCGTGCCGCTTCGTCGATGTCGTCGTCGGTGAGGCGGACCAGAAGCGCCTCGAGGCCGGTCACGTGCCGCGCGAAGGTGAAGCGTTGCGAGCGCTCGAGCCTAACTACGCGCTCGCGGCGTATTTCGAGCTGCCGCACGGCGCGCGCTACACCTACCGCGTGGGCCAACGACGCGAGCGGCTCGAGAGCTGCCTGGACACCTGGGGTCTGCCCATATTGCGCTCGCTCGAGCGCCGTAGTGAGTTGGTACTGTGCCGCTCCGACGCGGGCTTCTCGTGTGGTGAGCTGCGCGGCGCGGGTGACTCGTTGCTCGGCTGGCTGCGACTGTGCCTGTCGCGCGTTCCGTACGATCGCGAGCCGGAGCTGCGCTTTCGCAGCATCGTTCCACAGCGCTGGCTGGGCGGATGGCTACGCGGCCTCTACTGGGACGTGACGGCCAGTTTCGTGCGTGTTCCCGGACTGACACTCGACGGCTGGCTCGAGCTCGAGGGGGAGCAGCTGACCGTGCACGGCAGCTCGCGCGAGCTGGATGCACGGGCGCAGCCGCTCTTGCGCACGCGTGCGGTGATGAAGCGCGGTCTCGGGCCCAGCTTGATCGAGGTGGTGGTCGAGGGGCGGGTCGTGCGCGCGGAGCTTCTCGGTGAAGCCCCAGCAGGCTTGGCGACGGCGCCGAGCGCTCACTCTGCCGTACGTCCTGCATTTGGATTGGGAGACTGGTCATGAACAGACTTTCGCTCGTCGTCGCGCTTGGACTGGGTGTCGGCGCACCTCACTCGCCACACGGCTTCGGGCCCGCGGAGCATGCGCGTGCGGTGCCGCGGACAGCGGCGGATGCATCCACAGTCGTGCAAGGCCCGGCCGCCAATGGCGACGCCAGCTCTGCTTGGGAGGCTTCGTATGCCGCGGAAGCCGCGGGCAAGCTCGAAGCGGCGCTGCGTGCGCTCGATGGTCTACCTGCTGCGCGGCACGTGAGCTATCTCGCGGATCTGCGTCGTGGCTGGCTTCAATACCGGCTCGGCCGCTATCTCGAGTCAGTGAGCGCCTATCGGTACGCGGTCAGCAAGGAGCCGGCTGCGATCGAGGCGCGCGTCGCGTTGCTCTTACCGCTGATGGCCCTGACGAAGTGGCAAGACGTGACACAAGTCGCGCAGGATGTGGTGAAGATCGACCCGGACAACTATCTGGCGACACAGCGACTCGCGCTCGCCAAGTTCAATACGGCGCGCTTCCAGGAGGCCGAAGGCCTGTACCGCCGCCTGCTGCTGCTCTATCCCAGCGACCTCGAGATGCGCGCGGGGCTGGGCTGGTCGCTCTTGCGCCTCGGCAAACACGCTCAAGCGAGCGCGGCCTTCAGCCAGGTGTTGGAAGTCAACCGCTATCACGAGAGCGCAACGCGCGGCTTGCAGCTGGCGCGCGCGCAGCCCTGAGGTCGCCGCCCCGATGCAGAACGCTTCGCCTCGCGCGCGCCGCAGCTCTCGCCAACTCCTTTGGTTGGGCGGCGGCATCGTGTCCGCCCTGGGCTGCAACTATCCCGACCCGGCCCGCGATGCGGCCGCGGCCTGCGCGATCTACGCGCTCAGCACGTGTCAGGCGCTCGAACGTTGTGGGTCGGCATCCCTGGCCGCATTCGGCTCGCTCGAAACCTGCCAGATCCAGCTCTCGGTCGAGTGCGAGCACGGCTTGCGCCAGCC